>ENA-UPAD01000240-UPAD01000240.1-bioreactor-metagenome-genome-assembly--contig:-NODE-240-length-83505-cov-56.382193_pt1 | contig 83505 bp, 71 predicted proteins | sample MGYA00238179_ERZ772710 | MGnify/ENA primary metagenome ERZ772710 (study PRJEB29004, sample SAMN07631245) | bioreactor metagenome | isolation source: Switchgrass digestor | place: USA: Dartmouth...
ATTATTAATAATCTCATATATCTAGTATTTTTATATTGACTTCATATTTTAATTCTGATAGTATTTTATTTATAGGGAAGAGTGAACCGGGACTCTCTCGGATGTGATATAGAAGATATATAATTGGGAAGGGAGACAGTTACATATGATTAAAGTGCAGAAAAGAGACGGAAAAATAGCCGATTTTAATCTTAAGAAAATAAGTGATGCAATAACAAAAGCATTTGTTGCCACTGAGAAGATATATACGGACGAGATTATCGGCTTGCTGTCGCTGAGGGTCACTGCAGATTTTCAGGACAAGGTCAAAGATAACGTCATACATGTGGAGGAAATTCAGGACAGTGTGGAGCGTGTGCTTGAACAGTCGGGTTATACCGATGTTGCCAAGGCATACATTCTGTACCGCAAGAACAGGGAAAAAATCCGCAACATGAAGTCCACAATCCTTGATTTCAAGGAGACCATAAACAGCTATATCAAGGAAGAGGACTGGAGAGTCAAGGAAAACTCCACGGTAACATACTCCGTTGGAGGTTTGATTCTGCATAACTCCGGAAAGGTAACGGCCAATTACTGGCTGTCTGAAATATATGACGAAGAAATAGCGAATGCCCATAGGAATGCCGATTTGCATCTCCATGATTTGTCCATGCTGACCGGTTATTGCGCCGGATGGTCTTTAAAGCAGCTGATCAAGGAAGGTCTGGGCGGAATACCGGGGAAGATTACATCTTCTCCTGCAAGCCACCTGTCTACCCTTTGCAACCAGATGGTCAACTTCCTTGGCATAATGCAGAACGAATGGGCAGGAGCGCAGGCATTCTCGTCCTTTGACACGTATCTTGCCCCTTTTGTAAAGGTTGACAACCTTTCATACAAGGAAGTAAAACAGTGCATACAATCCTTCGTATATGGCGTCAATACCCCAAGCCGCTGGGGAACACAGGCTCCGTTCTCGAATATAACTCTTGACTGGACGGTACCTGATGATCTGGCTGAGCTTCCCTGCATAGTAGGCGGCAAGGAGAGGGATTTCAAATATAAAGATTGCAAGGCGGAAATGGATATGATCAACAAGGCCTTCATCGAAATTATGCTTGAAGGCGACGCAAACGGCCGCGGATTCCAGTATCCGATACCGACATATTCAATTACCAGGGACTTCGATTGGTCCGATACGGAAAACAACCGCCTGCTGTTTGAAATGACGGCTAAATACGGTACGCCGTACTTCTCAAACTATATCAACAGCGACATGAAGCCCAGCGATATCCGTTCCATGTGCTGCAGGCTGAGGCTTGACCTGCGTGAGCTTAGAAAGAAGAGCGGAGGTTATTTCGGATCGGGTGAAAGCACTGGATCCATCGGTGTTGTTACAATCAACATGCCGAGAATCGCATACCTGTCCGCAAATGAAGACGAGTTCTTCAAGCGCCTGGACAGAATGATGGATATTGCCGCCCGTTCACTCAAGGTAAAGAGGGATGTTATAACCAAGCTGCTGAACGAAGGGCTGTATCCGTATACGAAACGTTATCTCGGCACCTTTGAGAACCACTTCTCAACCATCGGCCTTGTAGGTATGAACGAGGTCGGACTTAATGCCAAGTGGCTGCGCAAGGATATGACCCATAGGGAAACCATAGACTTTACAATCAAGGTTCTTAACCATATGCGTGACCGCCTGTCCGATTACCAGGAGCAGTACGGCGACCTATACAACCTGGAGGCAACTCCCGCCGAATCCACCAGTTACCGTCTTGCAAAGCATGACAAGGAACGCTATCCGGACATCATTACGGCAGGCAAGCCCGGGGATGTGCCTTACTATACAAACAGCTCCCATCTTCCTGTGGGTTATACATGTGATATTTTTGAGGCTCTTGACATACAGGATGAAATCCAGACCCTGTATACATCCGGAACCGTATTCCATGCATTCCTGGGAGAGAAGCTGCCCGATTGGCAGGCTGCCGCAAAGCTTGTAAGAACCATTGCCGAAAACTACAAGCTCCCGTATTATACAATTTCTCCGACCTATTCGGTATGCAGCACTCACGGATACCTGACCGGCGAACACTTTAAGTGCCCGATATGCGGCAGTGACGCCGAGGTGTACAGCCGAATTACAGGCTACTATCGTCCGGTCCAGAACTGGAATGACGGCAAGGCCCAGGAGTATAAGAACAGGAGGCTGTATGACATAGAGAAGTCCAGGAAGATGCCTGTAAGCAACGGCAGATACAGTGTAAGCCAACTGGAGCAGGAGGGCTCCGGCACGGATATGAGTGACGGTTTGTACCTGTTTACCACAAAGACATGCCCGAACTGCAATATTGCCAAGGAGTTTTTAAAGGGAATATCCTATACCCTGATTGACGCGGAAGAGAACATGGAGCTGGCACAGAAGTATAACATTTTGCAGGCCCCGACCCTTCTGGATGTCAGAAATGGAGCGGCAAGGAAGTACACCAACGTCTCAGAGATTAAGAAATTTGTTGATGAGCAGTTGGTTGCCCTGTAAATAAACCAAAATGATTTATATGATATTCAGGGCACACAGATTTGAGAAATAGGCTGTGTGCCTTATTTTATGCAAGTGACCGATTAAGGACTTGCCCTCACCTGCCGGGTGAGGTACAATAAATAAAACATCAAGTCTTATTTGCAGCCCGATGAGAGGACGGAGGTATAGCATGAGCTTAGCGGATCAGATATTTATCAATATGTGCAAGGATATATTGGAGAACGGTACCAGCACCGAGGGCGAAAAGGTGCGTGCAAAATGGGAAGATGGAACATATGCCTATACAATCAAAAAGTTTGGAATAGTCAATCGTTATGACCTGTCCAAGGAGTTCCCGGCTTTAACCCTTCGCAAGCTGGCATTCAAATATTGCATTGACGAGATACTATGGATATGGCAGAAAAAGTCGAATAATATTAAAGATCTTAAGAGCCATATCTGGGACAGCTGGGCAGATGAAAACGGATCCATAGGCAAGGCTTACGGCTATCAGATGGGCGTTAAGCATAAATACAGGGAAGGAGACATGGACCAGGTTGACCGTCTTATATACGACTTAAAGAACAACCCCTTCAGCAGAAGAATGATCACCAACATGTATGTTCATCAGGATCTTTATGAGATGAACCTTTATCCCTGTGCATACAGTCTAACCTTCAATGTTACAAGGGACAGGGAATGCGGCGAACTGGTGCTGAATGCCATCCTCAACCAGAGATCCAGCGACGTTCTTACGGCAAACAACTGGAACGTATGCCAATATGCCGTGCTGCTTCATATGCTGGCACAGGTATGCGGCTACAGGGTGGGGGAGCTGGTTCATGTAATTGCCGATGCCCATATTTATGACAGGCATGTCCCCATTGTCAAGGAATTAATAACCCGTCCAACATACGATGCCCCCGAGTTTTGCATGAATCCGGACATAAAGGATTTCTACCAGTTTACGGTTGATGATTTTGAGCTGAGAAACTATAAATACGGTCCGAAGATAGATATTCCGGTCGCAATTTAGACAGGGTAAGGAGTGAACAACATGAACATCATAGTAGCCGTTGATAAAAACTGGGCAATTGGATATAAGAACAAGCTGCTGGTCACAATACCGGCGGATCACCGTTTTTTCAGGAAGACAACCTTGAACAAGGCGGTCATAATGGGGAGAAAAACCCTGGAGGGACTGCCGCAGGGACTGCCCTTAAAGGACCGTTTTAATGTAGTTATAACATCGGATCCGAATTACAAGGTCCGGGACGCCGTTGTTGTGCACAGCATAGAGGAAGCACTGGAAGCTGTGAAAGAGTACGACAGCAAGGATGTTTATGTAATCGGAGGCGAAAGCGTATACCGGCAGATGCTGCCATACTGCGATACGGCATATGTAACAAGGATAGATTATGCCTACAATGCTGACGCTTATTTTCCCAACCTTGATGAAATGGAAGGCTGGCAGGTTACAGATGTGTCCGACGAGCAGACTTATTATGACCTGATTTATTATTTTTATAAGTACGAGAGAAAAAATCATTAATATAAGGCTTGAAAAATTCATAAAAAAGGAATATTATAGATAAAACCGCTAAACCGAAAACCCGATTGAAAACGGCCTCACGGAAAAGCCTGGTTTAGGGAGCTTATAAGGATATTAAAAGGAAAGAAGGATAAGCATATGTTGGATATTAAGATTGAACTTAATCCCAACCCGAAGAAATTACCGGACAAGAACGATCCCTTGGTGTTCGGAACCATTTTCACGGATCATATGTTTATTATGGATTATACCGCAGAGAAGGGCTGGCATGATGCCAGGATAGTACCATATCAGCCGATATGTCTTGAGCCTTCGGCGATGGTATTCCATTATGGCCAGGAAATGTTCGAAGGGTTGAAGGCTTACAAGTCAAAGGACGGAAGGATACTTCTGTTCCGTCCGGATATGAATGCCAAGCGTACCAACAGGACCTGTGAAATCTTATGCATGCCAGGGATTCCGGAAGAGGACTTTGTTCAGGCAATCAAGGAACTGGTGAAAATTGACAAGAACTGGATACCCACAAGGGAAGGCACATCACTTTATATCAGGCCGTTCATTATTGCCACCACCCCGTTTTTGGGTGTAAAGCCGGCCGATAAATACAAGTTTATAATCATACTGTCGCCCGTGGGACCTTATTATCCGGAGGGTTTGGACCCGGTTAAGATATGGATCGAGGATACTTATGTCAGGGCAGTCAAAGGCGGTATCGGGGAAGCCAAAACCGGCGGCAATTATGCGGCATCCTTAAGGGCGCAGATGAAGGCCCACAAGGAAGGGTATTCCCAGGTGCTGTGGCTGGACGGTGTCCACAGGAAGTACATCGAAGAAGTCGGATCCATGAACATATTCTTTAAAATCAATGGAGTCGTTGTAACACCTATGCTTAACGGCAGCATACTTCCCGGCATAACCAGGGATTCGGTAATCAGGCTATGTTGGGAATGGGGCTATGAGGTTCAGGAGAGACTGATATCCATTGATGAGGTATATGAAGCACATAAAAACGGAACACTTGAAGAAGTATTCGGAACCGGTACGGCGGCGGTCATATCGCCTGTAGGCAAGCTTCGCTGGGATGACCATGTAATGGTTATAAGAGACGGCGGTATTGGTGAGCTGAGCCAGAGACTGTATGACAACCTGACCGGCATACAGCTTGGTGACCTTCCCGATACATTCGGCTGGACGGTGGAAGTAAAGTAAACACATTGATTAACACATTGATAGGAAAGGTACGGGTGTTGTGATGAACAATCAATATGCCGAAACAGCGGTGAAAAGAAAGGATACGGCGGCTACCATAGGACTTAGGATTCTGATGATTCTTGGAGTGGCGGCCGGGTTGTTCCTGATGCTGCTCGGAGGATTCTACAGCTTTATCGGAGTGGCAATCGTCTTGCTGGTGATATTCTTCTATCCGAGGTTAAGCGTGGAATATGAGTATATATATGTGGACGGGCAACTGGATTTTGACAAAATCATGGGCAAGGCAAAGCGCAAGACGATGTTGCGCATAGATTTTGAGCAGGTTGATATAATGGCTCCGGTCAACTCCCATGCCCTGGACAGCTACAGGCACATCCAGTTGGAGAAAAAGGACTTCACGTCACAGAACAAGGACAGCAAGCCCTATGCTGTCATAGTCAACAAGGACAATAAAAAATTGATGGTTCTATTTGAGCCGAATGACAGGATGCTTGACATGATCAAGCAGAAAAGCGCGAGAAAACTCGTAACATATTAAAAACCCATGAGGCTGCTGCGGATTTACGGATTTGCACAAGCCTCTTAATTTTATACTTTTAAACGGTGCAACAGGCGTTTTTGATGTTGACAAGGCATGGATTATCGGATATACTTTTAAAAATATTTAGTGACAATTCATCCTTATTATATTAAGCAAATACTAATATTAAATATTAAAGAAAGTGAGGATTATTACAATGGCCGAAATCATAGGTGAAGGAATCACATTTGACGATGTGCTGCTGGTGCCTGCTTACTCCAAGGTCTTGCCCAACCAGGTTAACCTGACAACCAGCCTGACCAAAAAAATCAAGCTGAACATACCGCTTATGAGCGCAGGCATGGATACTGTAACTGAAAACCGTATGGCGATAGCTATTGCAAGACAAGGCGGGATTGGTGTAATCCACAAAAACATGTCTATCGAGCAGCAGGCCGAAGAGGTCGATAAGGTTAAGCGCTCGGAGCATGGGGTTATTACGGATCCTTTTTCTTTATCCCCTGAGCATACATTATATGATGCCAACGAGCTTATGGCAAAATACAGGATATCCGGTGTGCCCATTACCGTTGGCAAGAAGCTGGTAGGCATTATAACAAACCGCGATCTTAAGTTTGAAGAGGATTTCTCAAAGAAAATCAAGGAGTCAATGACTTCGGAGGGACTTGTAACGGCCAAGGAAGGAATTACCCTGGAGGAAGCCAAGAGAATATTAAGGGAAGCCAGAAAAGAGAAACTTCCTATTGTTGACGACGAGGGCAACTTAAAGGGTTTGATTACAATAAAGGACATTGAAAAGCAAATCAAGTATCCCAATTCGGCAAAGGACGATCAGGGCAGGCTGTTATGCGCGGCTGCGGTAGGCATAACAAGCGATATGATGGACCGTGTGGAAGCCCTGATTAATGCCAAGGTGGATGCCATAGTCATAGATACCGCCCACGGACATTCCGAGAATGTAATCCGTGCGGTAAGAACGATAAAGGATGCTTATCCTGACATTCAAATAATAGCAGGCAATGTTGCAACCGGAGAAGCGACAGCAGCATTGATTGAGGCCGGAGCGGACGCGGTAAAAGTGGGAATCGGACCCGGTTCAATATGTACGACCAGGGTTGTGGCCGGTATCGGTATCCCGCAGATTACAGCGATAATGAATTCATATGAAGCCGCGAAGCGTTATGGCATACCGATTATTGCGGATGGCGGCATAAAATACTCGGGAGACATTACAAAAGCCCTGGCGGCAGGCGCTAATGTCTGCATGATGGGAAGCATATTCGCGGGCTGCGACGAAAGTCCCGGCACATATGAATTATACCAGGGAAGAAAATACAAGGTATACCGCGGCATGGGCTCCATCGCCGCCATGGAAAAGGGAAGCAAGGACCGCTACTTCCAGACCGATGCCAAGAAGCTTGTTCCGGAAGGAGTGGAAGGAAGGGTTGCTTACAAAGGCACCGTGGAGGATACGGTGTTCCAGCTGGTCGGCGGCTTAAGGGCCGGCATGGGCTACTGCGGAGCACCCGATATCGAGACCCTGCAAAGAACGGCTAAGTTTATCAAAATTTCACAGGCATCATTAAGAGAAAGCCATCCTCACGATATCCATATAACCAAGGAAGCACCGAACTACAGCGTAGAAGAGTAATATCAGTCAGGATAATTCGGAAATCTGATATTATTCAAAATAAGTCATTGAAATACAAAGCTGAATTCTGAATATAAAGCAGATATGCAAAATAAAAATTCCGGGATATTTGATATCCCGGAATTTTGTTATGCTTTGGATTTTATCTCGGGTTATGTATTCCAACTCCGGGTTTTAATTCCCGGAATTCATCCTCATTTATAAGAGCCATCAATATATAAATACGGCATAATGCGGGTAAATGCAGGCAATATACTGTCCAAATTTCATTTATAAGATTAAAGAATACAGTCTGACGGAAGACCCAACATCATAAAGAAAGAGTTATATCCTTCCCGATGGGATTGTACTGCCTGTAGATAACTCCGGAAGCGTCCAGCATTTTCTTTGCGGCTATCACGGAGTCGGTATCGGCGTACTTGTCTTCTTTATAAATTACTTCCCTGATGCCCTTCTGAATGATTGCCTTGGTGCATTCATTGCATGGGAACAGGGTGGTATATATTTTGGAGCCCTTCATGTCACCGCCGGTGTAATTAAGGATTGCATTAAGCTCCGCGTGGCAAACGTAAGGATACTTGGTATCCAGAGGCTCGCCTTCCCTGTCCCAGGGGAATTCGTCATCCGAGCATCCGATTGGCATGCCGTTGTAGCCCACGGAGAGAATTTTATTATCCACGCTGACTATACATGCACCCACGCTTGTATTGGGGTCCTTGCTGCGCTCGGTCGACAGCTGGGCAATACCCATAAAATACGCGTCCCAATTGATATAATCTTTTCTCTTCATAATCCGCCCCTTGTTTTATATTTTATTAATCCTTATGTCCAACCGTTTGGACCTTGATTATATTGGTGGTGCCGGATATGCCAAGCGGCACGCCTGCTGTCATAACCACGATATCCCCGTTGCTTACATAACCGGCTTTTTCCACAGCCTGCAGGGCATGGTCAAAAAGCTCGAATGTATCATGTTCCACGGCAATAAGAAGGGGTTTTATACCCCAGGCAAGATTCAATTGCCTGCAAACCACGGGATCGGTCGTGCAGCCCATAATATGGCACTGCGGGCGGAAACGGGAAATCATTCGGGCCGTTCCGCCGGATGTGGTGACTGTTACAATCATCTTAGCGTTAAGGTCGTGAGCTATGGTCACGGTGGCCCTGGATATCGCATCGGTAATATCAAGATGCTTCAAGCTTTCCCTTTGGTTGAACCGTTTACGGTAATCTATGTCTGCCTCGGTCCGCAAGGCTATTTTAATCATTGTACGAAGGGATTCGACGGGATAACTGCCTGCGGCAGTTTCGCCGGACAGCATGATCGCGCTGGTTCCATCATAAATGGCATTGGCCACATCAGTTATCTCAGCCCTGGTAGGCCTGGGGTTTTTAATCATGGAATCCAGCATCTGTGTGGCCGTGATAACCTGTTTTCCGCTGTAATATACCTTTTTTATTATCATTTTCTGAATGGCGGGCAGCTCTTCAAAGGGTATTTCAACACCCATGTCGCCTCTGGCAATCATTATTCCGTCCGCTTCTTCAATTATTTCATCTATATTGTTGACGCCCTGGAGATTTTCTATTTTGGCTATAATCTTAGCCTGGGAATTATGCTTATTCAGGATTTTACGGATTTCGACGACATCCTCCGCGGACCTGACAAACGAAGCGGCAATGAAATCAAATTTATGCTCAATGGCAAACAGTATGTCCGCGCGGTCCCTGTCGCTTAAATAGGGCATGGAAAGATGAACACCGGGGACGTTCACGCCTTTTTTGCCGGTAAGTATACCGTTGTTCAGCACCCTGCAGATTATGTCGGTGGTGGTAACCTCTTCAACAACCATTTCAATCAAGCCGTCATCTATCAGGATCGTTGCCCCGGGGTCAATATCGTAGATAAGGTTAGGGTAGCTTATCGAAACCTGGTTTTCATCCCCTTCCACGTCCCGTGTTGTCAGCACAAAACGCCGGCCTGTTTTCAAGGATACGGCTTGATTGTCCTTAAAGGTGCCGATACGTATCTCCGGTCCTTTTGTATCCATTATCGTTGCGACGGGAATATTCATCTCCTCCCGCAGCTTTTCCAGCATGTTAAGCCTGTTCAGATGCTCCTCATGGCTGCCGTGGGAGAAATTGAACCTGGCGGCATCCATTCCGAGACGTATCATTTCCCTTAAAATATCCTCATTATCTGTCGATGGTCCCAGGGTGCATATAATCTTGGTTTTTCTCATGTTTATCTCCATTTCCGATAAAAATCTGTTGACGATGTGTTTTATCCATATCCGGCTCGCTGGCATCATATCTTTATGCCGGGGATTTTGCGGTATTTTATTCCCGTATATTTTTTAAGGCGCAGGTATGCCAGGTATAAAATAAGGCTGCCCAACAGTATGACCGCAATAATCAGCAGGGCACAGTGCATGAAGAATTCGGAGGGCAGTATTTTTATTACGGGATCCGTCACAGGGTCGAAAATCCAGTAATCATTATTAAAAAACAGCTTATGAAACAGGATAAAGGTTGTATCAAAATCAATCGCCATAAGTAAACCTACCGCAATGGGAAGCACGATTGCTGTTATCGACGATACCGCCAGGAAGCAGAAGTCTCTTTTGAGGGACTTGTAAACCACTATTATAACCGCCGCAACCAGCGATACCGTTCCAAGTATATAGAACCAGGCAAATATCTGCTTAACCTCCCTGAAATGCTGCAGGCCTTCCTCAGACGCGTCCAGTGAGGGGAATGAAAGCTCGCCCTTGTAAAGAGGGAAGGAATAGTCAATGAGGGCGTTGTAGTTTTCAACTATAACATCCTTTGAATACCCGGATTTTTCGGGTATGTTGAGAAGCTTTATATCCAGGTAATAAAGAGGTCTGAAATTAACGGCTAAAACCACGCCCAGCGACAGAAATAAGATGGTAAAAACCAATCCAATAAGAAAATCGGTTATTTTGAGTCGCCTTATCCTTCTCATTTTCCCTCACCTTCACTTATTTTCATAGGAATTATAGTATACTTTCGGGGGCAATGCAACCGCAAACAGTCCCGTGGGAAGTTTTTGCATAATTGGATACGAGTGATAAGCATATATAATAAGAATGATTAGAAATAATGAATTGTATTTACAAATAAGGTAGGTTAATATTTTATTAGAATTTGTAGAAAAGAGGAGTGTTATCATGAGAGCGCTGATTAGTGTATCGGATAAGAGCGGTATTGTCGAGCTTGCCAGGGAACTGGTGTCCCTGGATGTTGAAATCATATCAACCGGCGGAACTTACAGGATGCTTAAGGAAGCCGGTGTGCCGGCAATGGAAATATCTGAGCTTACCGGTTTTCCGGAATGCCTGGACGGCCGTGTAAAGACCCTTCATCCGGCTGTACATGCTGGCCTGCTGGCCATCAGAAGCAATCCGGACCATATGAAACAGCTTGAGGAACTGAATATCAAGCCCATAGACCTGGTCTTTGTAAACCTATATCCGTTCAAGGCCACCATTCTTAAAGAAGGTGTAACCAGGGAAGAAGCCGTGGAGAACATAGATATCGGCGGTCCGACAATGCTTCGTGCGGCTGCAAAGAACTATCAGGACGTGGCCGTTGTGGTCGATCCCGGGGATTATGACAAGGTGCTGAACGAGCTCAAGGAATACAAGGAGGTCACCCTGGATACCAAGTTCTATTTGATGCAGAAGGTGTTCATGCATACGGCTGCTTATGACGCCTTGATAGCCGATTATCTTAGGAAGGAACGGAACGACACCTCCTGGCCGGACAGCCTGACCCTGACCTTTGAAAAGATACAGGAAATGAGATACGGCGAGAACCCGCACCAGACCGCGGCATTCTACGGTGAGATAGGAAGAAGGAAGGGTTCCATCAGGGATGCGGTACAGCTGAATGGCAAAGAGCTTTCATTTAACAATATAAACGATACAAACGGTGCGCTGGAGCTTCTCAAGGAGTTTACGGAGCCCACGGTTGTAGCCTGCAAGCACGGAAATCCCTGCGGTGTGGGCAGCGCCGACAACATATATGATGCCTGGAAAAAAGCCTATGCTGCGGACAAGGTATCAATCTTTGGCGGGATAGTGGTGCTGAACCGTGAAGTTACGCTTCAGATAGCAAAGGAAATGGTTGATATATTCCTTGAGGTGGTGGTTGCTCCTTCGTACGAGGAGGAAGCATTAAAGCTGCTCAAGACGAAAAAGAATGTCAGGGTGCTTCAGCTGGCGGACATAGACAAGCCGCAGGATGAGAACGCTTATGACCTTAAGAAGGTTAACGGAGGACTTATTGTGCAGACCATAGACAGCAAGCTGCTTGACGAAAAGGACCTTCAGGTTGTTACAGACCGCGCCCCTACAGAAAAGGAGATGGAAGACCTGCTCTTCGCATGGCGTGTGGTCAAGTTCGTAAAATCCAACGGAATAGCTATTGCAAAGGACAAGCAGACCGTAGGAATAGGTCCCGGACAGGTCAACAGGGTGTGGGCGACCAGGCAGGCTATAGACCATGCCGCGGAGTTGATCGGTCCCGATGCCGCCAAGGGCGCTGTTCTTGCATCGGACGCGTTCTTCCCGTTCGATGACTGTGTTGAAGCCGCCCACCAGGCGGGAATCACCGCCATCATTCAGCCCGGCGGATCAATAAGGGATGCGGACTCAATCAAGAAATGCAACGAGTACGGCATCGCCATGGTATTTACGGGCATGAGGCATTTCAAACACTAAAAGATAAACGGACATATACATAAAAACGGTGTCAGGTTTAAAACTGACACCGTTTGTCTTGCCTTGTTACAACCACCCTAAAATATGTTTACATATATCTATATAAACATTATACCTGATTATAACTTGGTTACATTAGCGGCCTGAGGGCCTTTTTCTCCCTGGACAACTTCGAATTCAACCTTGTCGCCTTCTTCAAGTACCTTGAAGCCATCCATTAATAATGCTGAAAAGTGAACAAATACATCATTTCCGTCTTCGTCGCACAAGAAGCCATACCCCTTTTTTGCGTTGAACCATTTTACGGTACCCTTTTTCATAAAAAAATGCCTCCTAAAAAAATAAAATTCAATTACCAATGGTAATTATTACGCATCGGTAATTATAGACTTAACTTATCACAATTAAGGTAAAAAGTCAAATCATCTTTGTTGTTATTTGTAATATTTTATTAATATTTATAAAGCAATTTGACCTGTTTTATCATGACAAATAAACCAAGATATGTTATTATGTATAAGCAATTATTAGAATATGCCATACTTATAATAATGTTTCGCACAAAAGGCAAATTCAATATGTTTTTATGGAGGAATCGAGATGAAAATTAATGTACCTTCCGGTTATCGATTGGTTTTTGATGAGAAATTGGACGATGTAAACGGATGGGGAGCGTGCCTGGAGCATGTTAAGACCAAGGCGAAGATAGCAATTATTAAGAATGACGACACCAACAAGGTTTTCGCCATCGGTTTCAGGACTCCTCCGAAGAACAGCACCGGCGTGGCACACATCATTGAGCATTCGGTACTGTGCGGGTCCAGGAATTTCCCGGCAAAGGACACCTTTATCGAGTTGGTGAAGGGCTCGCTGAATACGTTCCTGAATGCCATGACTTATGCCGACAGAACCGTATATCCTGTGGCAAGCCAGAACGACAAGGATTTCAAGAACCTGATGCATGTTTATATGGATGCGGTGTTGTTCCCAAATATATACGACAGGATAGAAATATTCCGGCAGGAAGGCTGGCACTATTCCCTGGAGGATCCGAAGGATGAGCTCCAGATAAACGGCGTGGTTTATTCCGAGATGAAGGGCGCTTTCTCGTCACCCGAGCAGCAGCTCCTTAGAATGAATATGAATTCATTGTTCCCGGATACAGCATATGGAGTGGAATCCGGAGGAGACCCGGATTATATTCCCGAACTTACTTACGAGGAATTCCTGGAATTCCACAGAACCTATTACCATCCGTCAAACAGCTATATTTACCTGTATGGAGATATGGATTTTGAGGAAAGGCTTGAGTGGCTTGACAGGGAATATCTGTCCAAATTTGATTACCTGAAGGTTGATTCGGAGATAAAGCCACAGAAGGGATTCGATGCCCTTAAGGAAATTGAGGGGGAATACTCCCTCGGCGAGGGTGACGACCGTAAGGAAAACACCTATTTGAGCCTTAATATTGCTTTGTCGGAAAAAAAGACCAAGGAGCAGATGCTGGGGTTCCAGATACTCGAGTATGTTCTTCTTGACGCGCCCGGAGCTCCCGTAAAGCAGGCCCTGCTTGACGCGGGCATCGGAAAGGATATATTATGCCAGATGGAAGACGCCTACCTGCAGCCGTTCATGTCAATAATAGCGAAAAATTCCGATGAGGACAGGAAGCAGCAGTTCATATCTATAATACGGGATACATTAATGAAGCAGGCCGAGGAAGGACTGAATGAAAAGTCACTCCGCGGAGCCATAAACATGTTTGAATTCAGGTACAGGGAAGCCGACTTTGGAGGCCTTCCCAAGGGCTTGATCTATGGCTTAAGGGTGTTGGACAGCTGGAACTATGAAGAAGAGGATCCGTTCAGGAACCTTAAGGATAATCCGCTGTTTGAAAAGATGAGGGGATATATAGGAACAGGCTATTTTGAAAAGATGATAAAAGACTGTATGCTGAACAATAACCATGCGACGCTGGTAGTGCTTAAGCCCAAGGCCGGGCTTAACAAGCTTCGTGAAGAAAACATGAAGAAAAAACTGGCGGCTTACAAGGAAAGCCTGTCCGAAGAAGAAATTCAGAGGATAATCAAGGACACCGAGAGCTTAAGGAAATACCATGAAACCCCTTCGACAAAGGAAGAGCTTGAAACCATTCCTTTGCTTACCAGGGACGATATAGGTCCGGATCCGCAGCCTCTTTATAACGAAGAGAAATCCCTGGAAGGCGTCCGGGTCGTTCACCATGAGGTGTTTACTAATGAAATTGCTTATATAAAGCTTTTGTTCGACGTAAAGGATGTGCCGAAGGAGCTTTTTCCTTACCTGTCCCTGCTTTCGGCTGTGCTGGGATATATAGGCACGGAGAATTACAGTTTTATGGAGTATGCCAACGAGGTAAACCTCCATACCGGCGGAATATCCCATGATATTTCATCCTATTCCATTAAAGGCAGGCCGGATGAATACCTGCCCATGTACGAAATCAGCGTGAGGGTGCTGTATAACAAGATACCGGATGCGTTCAGGCTGATTGAAGAGGTACTCTATCGCACGAAGCTGGAGGATTACAAGCGCCTTAAGGAAATCCTGGATGAATTAAAATCCAGGATGCAGATGATATTCCAGTCATCGGGCCATTCGGTGGCTGTGAACAGGGCCATGTCATACTATTCCAGGCATGCGATGTTCAAGGAATCCATTAAGGGCATAACTTTCTTCGAGTTCCTTGAGGATCTTACAGCCAACTATGATCAAAAGAAAACCAAGGTGGTTGAAAAGCTTGGAGAGCTTATTGACGCCATTTTTGCCAAGAGCAAGCTTTTGGTAAGCGTGACCGCCGATTCCGAAGGGTATAAGAAATTCGGCGACAGCTTCAAGGCATTCGCAAAGGGCCTTAGGGAGAATGCCCCTGAAAACTGCTTTGCCGGCTGCGACAAATCTCCCCTGCAGCCCCAGTGCTTAAACGAGGGCTTTAAGACAGCCATGCAGGTACAGTATGTGGCAATGGCAGGAAACTATTTTAAGGCCGGATTTGAATATACGGGAGCATTAAAGGTTCTGAAGACCCTGTTAAGCTTTGATTACCTGTGGCAGAATATTCGCGTCATGGGCGGTGCTTACGGATGCATGTGCGGATTTTCCGGAGTCGACGGAGATGTATACTTTACATCTTATCGTGACCCCAATCTGAAGAAAACCCTCCAGGTATACAGGAACATTCCGGAGTATATAAAGAAATTCTCTGCGGATGAAAGGGAAATTACAAAGAGCATACTTGGAACCATCAGTTCCCTGGACATGCCGCTGACTCCTCAGCTTAAGGGTTCTAGATCCTTGAGCATGCTGCTTTCCGGCGTCACATACGAGGACTTGAAGAAGGAAAGGGAAGCCATAATAAATTTAACACAGGAGGATATACGCTCCTTAAGCGATTTGGTTCAGTCGGTTATAGATGAGGGCAATATCTGTGTAATTGGCAATGAGGGGAGAATTGATCAGGACAAAGACCTGTTCAAGGAAGTAAAAAGCCTTATGATTTAAGCATTGTACAGATGGAGGTAGTATGCAGGACAACAAGATAAAATCCGGTTTTGTAACCCTGATTGGAAGGCCGAATGTTGGCAAGTCCACATTAATGAATCATCTGATTGGGCATAAGATTGCCATAACGTCCAGCAAGCCGCAGACTACGAGGAACAGGATACAAACCGTATATACAGATGCGCGGGGACAGGTGATATTCCTGGATACCCCGGGCATCCATAAGGCAAAGAACAAGCTGGGTGAGTATATGGTAACCGTGGCCGAAAGGACACTCAAGGAAGTAGATGTGGTGCTGTGGCTGGTGGAACCGAGCACCTTTATTGGGGCGGGCGAAAAATATATAGCCGAGCGGCTGGGCAGGGTTAATACGCCCGTTATGCTGGTTATAAACAAGATTGATACTGCTAATAAAAACGAGCTTCTTTCGGTCATTGACGCCTACCGGGGCATTTTGGATTTTGCCGAGATTGTTCCGTTGTCAGCTCTCAAGGGTGAAAATACCGATGTCCTGATGGATATGATTTTTAAGTACCTGCCCTACGGGCCAATGTATTATGACGAGGACACCATAACGGATCAGCCGGAAAGGCAGATTGCGGCGGAGTTTATAAGGGAAATGGCGCTGCGGTTCCTGGATGAGGAGGTGCCCCACGGCATAGCGGTGGTTATAGAACAAATGACGGAAAGAAACAGGGGCAGGGATTCGGATTCCAAAAATCAAGGCGCCGCACCGGATATAATAGACATACATGCCACGATAATTTGCGAGAAGGAAAGCCATAAAGGAATAATTATCGGCAAGGGAGGCAGCATGCTGAAAAAGATTGGCTCCCACGCAAGAACGGGAATTGAGAACCTGCTTGACTGCAAGGTCAATCTCCAGTTGTGGGTGAAGGTCAGGAAGGATTGGAGAGACAGCGATTTACTGCTGAAAAACTACGGATATAATATAAAAGATATTTAATAAGCCTTTTTTATACTTGTCAATGCTGATAAAACCGCCAATGATTTCACAGCACGTTACTGTCGGGTCCGGATAATTTAAATAAAAATGGGATTTTCTAACCAGTTTAGAAAAGCGCAAGATGGGAAAAATAATATATGAGGAAAAACAAGCATAAAATCATGGTTAGGGGGCTCATTTATGAAGAGTATTGATTACTGGAAGGATTTCATCAGGACAGGAAGAATTGATGATTATCTTAACTACATCGCATGTACCAGGGAAGAGGGTATTAAGGACTTCGACAGTGAGGCGGACGGCCAAGAGGAAGGTGGATTGGATGCCGGCATCAATAACCGTGACGGGAATGGTTCTATCGGCCATGCCGGTTGGAGACTATGATAAGCGCTTGGTTATTCTGACAAAGGAGATTGGTAAAATATCGGCATTTGCCAAAGGCGCAAGAAGACCGAACAGCGCCTTGTTGGCATGCAGCCAGCCGTTTTCCTTCGGAGAGTTTTCTTTATTTGCAGGGAAATCTTCATTTACGGTTACTTCTGCTGAAATATCCAATTACTTCCCCGAGCTTAGAGAAGATATAGAAAAAGTATATTACGGTATGTATTTTTGCGAATTTGCAGACCATATAACAAAGGAAAACAACGACGAGAAGGAAATATTAAAGCTCCTTTACCAGACACTGCGGGCTGTGGCAAAAGGAACCATAGAGCTTCGGACAATCAGGATTGTATTTGAATTTAAAATTGCTGCGCTGAGCGGATTGGCTCCCCAGGTATTCGAATGCGTTAAATGCGGAAAAACCGAAGCCGGTTACTCATTTTCCGCAAGCTGCGGAGGATTACTGTGCGAAGACTGCATAACGGAAGACCGGACGGCGATAAAGCTTGGCACCTCGTCGGTATATACGCTGCAGTACATAATGTCAAAGGAAGTGGAGAAGTTATATACCTTCAAGGTCAGCTCCGAAGTGCAGAACGAGCTCGAAAGCTGTGCCCGTCGATATATCAGGCATTATATTGATTATGAATTTAAGTCAAATGAATTGATTCAGACCTTGACAAAATAAAAAATATGGTGTAATAAAAAGCAGTATTCTATTGTTTTTTTATTAATGAGTTGAAAATATCTTCCTTTAAGGTTAAAATGGTATGAACTCATCATGCTCCGTGGAGGGATCTTTATGAAAAGGGTACTTATTTGCATGATCTCGGTATTATTTATTCTTTTGCTTGGAAGCTGTTCAAAGGAAGAGTTATTTATTACCGCTGATAATATTACGTTCAACACGATACTGGTAAAACGCAATGGCAGCCTTTATGCCGCCATTGTTGAGGATTTTGATAAAAGCTATTACAACCTGGGAGAGCTTAATGAGTTCGTTGCGCAGGAAGTAAATGAGTATAATAAAAAAGCAGGCGGCAAGGAAGTCACCATAGAAGAGCTTAAGCTGGTAAACGGCAAGGTGGTATTAATCCTGGGATATTCCAAGATGGCCCATTACAGCGCGTTCAACGATGTCCCGGCGGCATATTTCAATGCGGCTGCGGAAAATGTTGCTCTTGAGTTGCCTTCACAGTATGTTGATGCGAAAAAGGATACGGTGGTTGATAGGGAAAAGGCTTTTAAAAACAAGAAAAACCAGGTCTTGGTTCTGTATGAGCCATATGAAATAATAGTTGAAGGCGATATCAAATTCTACAGCCAAAATGCCGAGCTTTTGGACAAAAACAGGGTAAAAAGCACCGGTGATGATATGACGGTGGTTATATATAGGCAGTAGACCAAACCGGAGAATAAACCCGGAAAGGGTTTTAATAATTATGTTCAGACATAAGCGACGAAAGAGAGGATAGTATGGAAAAGACAATGGACAAGGTAGTGGCCTTGGCAAAGGCCAGGGGATTTGTGTATCCGGGTTCGGAGATATACGGCGGGCTGGCAAATTCATGGGATTACGGCAATTTGGGAGTGGAACTGAAAAACAACATTAAAAGGGCATGGTGGAAGAAATTCATCCAGGAGAACCCTTATAACGTTGGTATTGACAGCGCAATAATCATGAACTCCCAGACATGGGTGGCATCCGGACACCTGCAGGGCTTTTCAGACCCGCTTATGGACTGCAAAGAGTGCCACGAGCGTTTTCGTGCCGACCAGATTATTGAGGAATATATTAAAAAGAACGGCATTCAATTGGAAAAACCCATTGACGCCATGTCCCACGAGGAGATGAAGAAGTATATTGACGATAATAAGATTGCCTGCCCGACCTGCGGCAAGCATAATTTTACCGATATACGCAACTTTAATCTTATGTTCAAGACATTCCAGGGAGTTACCGAGGACTCCAAGAATGTGGTTTATCTCAGGCCAGAAACGGCACAGGGAATATTCGTGAATTTCAAGAATGTTCAGAGGACATCCAGGAAGAAGATACCGTTTGGCATAGGCCAGATAGGTAAATCATTCCGCAATGAAATAACTCCCGGCAACTTCATTTTCCGCACAAGGGAGTTCGAGCAGATGGAGCTGGAATTCTTCTGTGAACCGGATACGGACCTTGAGTGGTTTGCATACTGGAAGAAGTTCTGTATAGATTGGCTTAAGAGCCTGGGCCTTAAGGATGAAGAAATAAGAGTAAGGGACCATGATCCCGCGGAGCTTGCCTTCTACAGCAAGGCGACCACCGACATCGAGTTTATGTTCCCGTTCGGATGGGGCGAGCTGTGGGGTATTGCGGACCGTACGGATTATGACCTGACTCAGCACCAGAACGTGTCCAGGGAAGACTTAAGCTACTTTGATGACGACAAGCAGGTAAGGTATGTTCCGTATGTTATCGAGCCGTCGGTCGGTGTTGAGCGCCTTTTCCTTGCGTTTTTATGCTCCGCTTATGACGAAGAGGAGCTTGAGGATGGAGACGTGCGTACGGTTCTTCATTTCCATCCCGCCATTGCTCCGGTCAAGATCGGCGTCCTTCCGCTGTCAAAGAAACTTGCGGAGCCGGCTGAAAAAATTTATCTTGAGCTGTGCAAATATTATAATTGTGAATATGATGACAGGGGAAATATCGGCAGACGCTACCGCAGGCAGGATGAAATAGGCACACCTTTCTGCGTAACATACGACTTTGATTCCGAGACCGATGGCTGTGTTACTGTCCGCGACAGGGATACAATGCAGCAGGAAAGGATAAAAATAGAAGACCTGAAGGCATATTTTGATAACAAGCTCAATTTTTAGAAAAAATGCTTTTCATTTTCATGCCACCTGTGTTATAATGCTAGCTGGACTCTGAAACAGGGGAAAATGCCATATTTTGACTGTTTCATTTATCAATGATATCCGTGATATAAAAACACAATTATTAAAACGGATCAAGAATAGAAAGAAAAATAGGAGGCAAACACAAAATGACAAAATGGGTTTATATGTTTAATGAAGGCAGTGCCGACATGAGAAACCTTCTTGGAGGAAAGGGCGCCAACCTGGCTGAAATGACGAACCTGGGACTACCCATTCCCCAAGGATTTACGGTTACAACGGAAGCTTGTACAGATTATTACAACAGCGGCAAGGTAATAAAGGATGAAATCAAGAATCAGATTTTCGACGCATTGAGAAAGCTTGAGGAAAAGGAAGGAAAGAAGTTTGGTGATCCCGAGAATCCCTTGCTGGTTTCCGTCCGTTCCGGCGCAAGAGTATCAATGCCCGGTATGATGGATACAATTCTTAACCTCGGTCTTAATGATGTAGTTGTTGAGGGTTTTGCAAAGAAGACCAATAATCCGAGATTTGCATATGACTCCTACAGAAGGTTTATCCAGATGTTTTCCGATGTCGTTATGGAGGTACCCAAGCCGAAGTTTGAAAAAGTCCTGGATGAAATCAAGGAAGCAAAGGGAGTTAAGTATGACAGCGATCTGACAGCGGATGACCTGAAGGAGGTTATTGTCAGATTCAAGGCTATATATAAAGAAGAGAAGGGAACAGACTTCCCTCAGAATCCCGAGGTACAGTTAATTGAGGCTGTTAAAGCCGTATTCCGTTCCTGGGACAATCCGCGTGCCATCTACTACAGAAGAATGAATGACATACCCGGAGATTGGGGTACAGCCGTTAACGTACAGGCCATGGTATTCGGAAACATGGGAGATACCTCCGGAACAGGCGTCGCATTCACCCGTAATCCTGCTACAGGCGAGGCAAAGATCTATGGTGAGTACCTGATTAATGCCCAGGGTGAGGATGTTGTTGCCGGTATCAGGACACCGAATCCCATCAGCCAGCTTGAGCAGGATATGCCCGAGGTATACCAGGAATTCTTGAGAATTGCAAACCTTCTTGAGAATCACTACAAAGACATGCAGGATATGGAGTTCACCATAGAGAACAGGAAGCTTTACTTCCTTCAGACACGCAACGGCAAGAGAACGGCGGCAGCAGCTCTCAAGATTGCGTGCGACCTTGTTGACGAAGGAAAGATTACCAAGGAAGAGGCCATCATGAGAATTGATGCCAAGTCCCTGGATCAGTTATTGCATCCTACATTTGATCCGGCCGCACTTAAGGCTGCAGTGCAGATCGGCAGTGCTCTTCCCGCATCACCGGGTGCTGCGGCAGGCAAGGTTTACTTTACTGCGGAGGATGCCGTAAAGGCTAAGGAGAGAGGCGAAAGGGTTATACTCGTCCGTCTTGAGACATCACCCGAGGATATTGAGGGTATGCATGCTTCCCAGGGTATACTGACGGTTCGCGGCGGTATGACATCCCACGCTGCGGTTGTTGCCCGCGGTATGGGTACATGCTGTGTATCCGGATGTGGTGAAATAAAGATCAATGAAGAACAGAAGTATTTCACATTAGGCGGATATACAATTAAAGAAGGAGATTATATCTCCCTTGACGGTTCAACAGGAAAGATTTATCTTGGCGATGTCAAGACCGTTGAAGCTTCAATCAGCGGCAACTTTGAGAGAATTATGAAATGGGCCGACGAGATCAGAACCCTCAAGGTCAGAACAAACGCCGATACGCCGGTTGACGCAGCTAATGCCGTTAAGTTCGGTGCGGAAGGTATCGGTCTTTGCAGAACCGAGCATATGTTCTTCGAGCCCGAGAGAATACCTAAGATCAGGAAGATGATCTTAAGCAAGACCGTAGAGGCAAGAGAAGCTGCTCTTAACGAGCTTATACCTTTCCAGAAGAATGACTTTAAAGCCATATATGAGGTTATGGAAGGAAGACCGGTTACAATCCGTTTCCTGGATCCTCCGCTGCATGAGTTCGTTCCTACGGATCCTGAGGATATTGCGGATCTGGCCAAGGAAATGGGACTTACATTCGAAGAGGTTAAAGCCACCTGTGATGAACTGCATGAGTTTAACCCCATGATGGGACACAGGGGATGCCGTCTTGCCGTAACCTATCCTGAGATCGCAAGAATGCAGACCAGGGCGGTTATGGAGGCAGCAATTGAGGTTAAAAATGAAAAAGGTTATGACATTGTGCCTGAGATCATGATCCCGCTGGTAGGTGAAAGGAAGGAGCTTCAGTTTGTCAAGGAAGTCGTAGTTGAGACGGCAGAAGCAGTCAAGAAGGAAATGGGCTCCGACATTGAATACCATGTAGGTACAATGATTGAGATTCCTCGCGCCTGCGTGGTTGCCGATGAAATCGCAGAAGAAGCTGAGTTCTTCTCCTTCGGAACAAACGACCTTACACAGATGACCTTCGGCTTCTCCCGTGACGATACCGGCAAGTTCCTGGATTCTTACTACAAGAACAAGATTTACGAGTTCGATCCGTTTGCAAAGCTTGACCAGGACGGTGTAGGCCAGCTGGTTAAGATGGCTGTTGAAAAAGGCCGTTCAACCAAACCGGATCTTAAGCTTGGTATCTGCGGCGAGCATGGCGGAGATCCTTCAACCATCGAGTTCTGCCACAAGGTTGGATTAAACTATGTATCCTGCTCACCGTTCAGGGTACCGATTGCAAGACTGGCAGCAGCCCAGGCAGCAATTAAGAATAATAAATAATAGGGCTATTGCTTGACTAAAAGGCAGGAAAACTGCTAAAAGCATAGAAAACTCCCCAAAGCTGTAAAGGCTTTGGGGAGTTTTTATATATTCGCCTTGTCATACTGCAAAGTAAATGGAAAAAGATAACAGATAAAAGTATAATCATCCATGACAGCCGATTTTTTATTCTTTTATTACTGATTTTTTAATAGACAATAGAGTATAAAAACTTATAATTCTGTGTAAATGGCTTTTTCGTTTGGATACATGAACATATTTAATCATCAAACCAAAAGGTTGCCTGCTGCCCATTCAAACATGGGAATAAATGATATAGGAGGATTTATATGAGGCTGAAAAAATGGTTATCACTATTTATGCTGATTGTTATGACGGCAGCATTTTTGGCAGGGTGCGGAAAAGGAGATGAAAAAAATGACTCTTCCGACACTGCTGAAACCGGTACGCCATCAATTACGGAGGACGTAATTTCCGACACTGGTGAAACCGGCACATCATCAGATACGGAGGACGTAATTTCCGTTACTGCTGAAACCGGTAATCCATCAGATACCGAGGCCGCAGATGAAACAGAAACACCTGTCGAGCTTAAAAGTCCAGTAGGAAGCATGCGTGACATTACAACGATGGAGTTAGTATATGATATGGGAATAGGTATAAATCTCGGGAATACCTTTGACGCAACGGGCGACTGGATTAACCCCAAGACAGTAAGAAATTTCGAAACGGCATGGGGCAGCCCCGTTATTACCGAAAAAATAATTAGGGCGTACGCGGAAGCTGGATTCCGTACAATGCGTATTCCGGTGACCTGGTCTAATATGATGTCAGAGGATTATGTTATCGACCCCGCTTGGCTGGACCGTATACAGCAGGTAGTGGACTGGGTAATAGGCAACGGTATGTATGCTATCATTAATCTTCATCACGACAGTTTTATCGGAGAGCTGTTCCCCGTAGATGAAGCTGAGGGGTTCAGAAAGTATGAAGCCATCTGGACGCAGGTTAGTGAAAGATTCAAGGATTATAACGATTACCTGATGTTTGAATCAATGAACGAGCCCGGCTTTGATGCGATATGGAACCAGTATACCGGAACCCAAGAGCAAAAGGAAAGGGCATTCGATCTCCTAAACAGAATCAATCAAAGGTTTGTTGACATAGTTCGTGCTTCGGGTGGCAATAACGCTGAGCGCCATTTGCTGATTTCGGCTTATTATACAAACATAGACTATGCAAACAATGGGCTGACCAAAATGCCTGATGACCCGATGGGCCGCTGCGCTATCTCCGTACATTATTACACCCCATGGACGTGGGTCGCACTGACCAAAGACGAATCCTGGGGCAAAGCTCAGTGGGAGTGGGGATCCCCGGAGGATTATGAATTATTGAATTCACAGTTGGATTTAATGAAAAAAAATTATGTTGATAAGGGTATTCCGGTTATTGTAGGGGAATACTGCATGTGTTCAAAAAAAGAAAAGAAATACTCCGATCTTTGGGAGATTGAGGTAACACGCGGAATATACGAGCGTGGCATGTGTCCGATATATTGGGATGTCCAAGGCTCCGCAACCAACTTCTTTAACCGGATAACATTAACATGGGGTAATCCGGAAGTATTGGCTGCAATGCAGGAAATACAAGCTACACGGGATTTCACGAAAGTGAATGGAAAATAAAAAGAGGATTCAGGTCCTCTTTTTATAATTCACTTATTCGGTGAGTATTTTCACCCTTTGCTAAGTCCGTTTTGAAGGTTCAAAGTCTTATGATTGCGTATGGGGTAAAGTGATAAGCTGATTTTTTTATTGAATTAAAGTATGGGAAAATGGTATGTTAGAGATGGTATAATTAGTATAAAAAGAGGCAAGTTATGGCTAAGGGAGAGAGATGCTGATGACAGGGCCACAGGTAACCATTATTGTGAAAAACAGAGGTAAGCATATGGCTGTTTCGTGCAGGAGAGGGCAGTCGATTCTGGATGCTCTTACGGGGAGCAATGTCCATATTGATTCCCCATGCGCGGGAAAAAGTACCTGTGGTAAATGCAGGATCAGGGTGCTTGAAGGTGATATTGCGGTAAGCAGGGAAGATAACAGTTTTTTTTCAAGGGACGAGCTTGAGAGCGGATACCGGCTTGCCTGCACGGCATACCCTGCTACGGACTGCACAATTGAGTTGGACATTGATAAGAATCAGGATTATTATATTGTAACGGATGCGGATATACCCGAAAACCTCACATATGATAAGAGAGATGACAGCAAAAACAGGCTCATGGAAACTGACATGCCTGAAATGAAACTGGGAATAGGCATAGATATCGGGACCACAACCATAGCCATGCAGCTAATCGATAAAGTTACCGGAGGAGTAGTTGATACTTATTCGGCGCTAAACAGCCAGAGGAAATACGGGGCTGATGTCATAAGCCGGATAGAAAGGGCTAACCGCGGACAGGGCGATGAACTTAGGCAAAGCATAATTAATGATTTGAAAACAGGCCTTGGCAGGTGGCTGAGCCGGAAGCATAGCCCGGACATAGGGCAAATTGCAATAGCGGGCAATACTGCAATGATTCACCTGTTAATGGGGTACTCCTGCAGCACCTTGGGCGTATATCCATATACACCTGTGAACATTAAGACCATATACACGACTTATGCCGAGCTTCTTAAGGATTCTGAATGGAATATCCCCGTTGTTGTTTTCCCGGGAATATCGGCTTTTATAGGAGGGGATATTGCGGCGGGAATGCTGGCGTGCGGTTTTGCCGGTGATGAAAGGGTAAAAATCCTGATTGACCTGGGAACGAACGGCGAGATGGTAATCGGCAATAATAAGAAGATTCTCGCGGCCTCCGCTGCGGCCGGGCCTGCGTTTGAAGGCGGGAATATTACGTTCGGAACCGGAAGTATACCGGGAGCCATATGCCGTGTAAGCATTGAGGACGGAAAATGCCGGGTAAAGACCATTAACGGCAAACCGCCAGCAGGAATATGCGGAACAGGGGTTATAGAAGCTGTTGCGGAGCTGCTTAAGGCCGGATTTATTGACGGGACCGGACTGCTTGGCGATGACTGCTTTGAAAATGGCTACCCCCTGGTCGAAAACGGGGAAAGCGGTAAAATTGTCCTGACCCAGAAGGACATCAGGGAGATCCAGCTGGCGAAGGCGGCCATAAGGGCCGGACTTGAGGTGCTGCTGAAAAGGTATGGAGCAGCTTACGGGGATATTGATACGGTGTATCTTGCCGGTGGATTCGGATTCGAAATGGATGCTGATAAAGCTATGGCCATTGGCCTTCTGCCGAAGGAATTTAAGGGCAGGGTAAGAGCTGTCGGCAATACCGCCCTAAACGGAACGGTAAGATATATCTGCGATAAAAATGCTGAAGCGCAAGTGGCTCTCATATTGGAAGTGACGCAGGAAATAAGCCTGTCAAACGATGAGGACTTTAACGGGCTTTATGTAAAGTATATGAACTTTATAGATTAGCAAGTACAAAGATCTCAACATCTAATTAAATCAGCGGTATCCGTTTGCCCGTTATATCATGCCAGGCATACGGATACCGCTTAATATCATTAATCAATCTAATTCATAACAAGCTGATATTATGAGCATTACTTAACTTCAAGCTCGATAGGCTCATACCTGATGCGGAACTCGGGGCATTTCTTGATAACCGTGTAATAATTTTCAGCCCAGTCGTCACCCTGTGACGGATTGTTTTCACCGCTTGCAGGCGGAGCAAAGATCTTAAGGTCCAGGGTGCGCGGACCGGAAAGCTGTTTTTCAAAGAACGCGGGCATAAGGTCAATTACCTTCACACCGGGTGCCTTGTAGAACCAGCGTCCGTTCAGCTCCATCATCAGGTTCAGATCCTTGATTTCGTCGTCAAATATGACTTCTGCAAAGTGAGGATTCGCTTCAAAGTCAATCGGTATGGACAGGCCTGTGGAGTCCTCCGAACCGCCCCAGCGGAGAGTAACGGGGAAGGAAACTTCATTGCCAAGAGTCATGCCGGGTTTGAAGTAATCGTCGTGGATTATCTCCTTGTAGACCTTCATTACGGGCTGCTCAATACCTACTTCCCTGTTGTTGGGGTCGGTTATTTCAAGGCCGAGCCTGCCGTCATCCCTGAACTGGTAGAAGGTAAATCCTGAAAGCCATGTGGCCGGCTCCTCCTTTATCATATCGCAGAACTGCTTGACCATCATTGCCTGATCATAAGGTCCGGTAACGTCACCGTCTGCATTGAGCTCGGACAAGACCATGGGCTTTTTTGCACCTCCGCAGATGTAGCTGAAACGCTTGTAGGTGCGCTTGGCCAGTTCAAATATATCCCTTACGCTGTATCTTCTATGTGATTTTCCGCCGCGCTCGGCAACGTCATAAGGCCATCCCCAATGAAGTGCCAGGTACTTGTCTATGGACCAGATATCAGTTACGCGCACGGCCTCTGAAAACTCCGCTTCTCTTTCTATTTCTTCGCTGTCGGGATTTTCAACGCCACCGATGCAGAGAATCGTTTTTATATTTGGCGCATGCTCTTTTATGATTTTATGGAAGCGCACATAGAAATCGGCCACTTCCTGGTATGTACAGCGCTTGTTGAATGAAAACCAGTTTCCGGTTGCCTCATGGTTGATGCGCAGGAACATGCGCCCGAAGGTTCTTAAATCATTGGCTATGGCTATAAGATGATCATCCGATACATGAGGGTCGATGGTCAGGGTCAGGATTACGTCCTGTCCGTGCCTTCTTATATCACGCATGAAGATGAAGGGTTCGTCGTTCAAATCACCATTAAGTCCGCCCTTGTAGGGGAAATAATCGTCATATGGATAGTCCCATGCAAAGGAAACGTCATCACTGGCATGAGCAATGCTTGCGCGAAGCGGCCAGCCCTCATCAAGAGGATAATAGCAGTACATAAGGTTAATCGCCCTATGGGGTCTTCCAAGTTTGTTCAATATATAATCCTGATTTACGTAGCTTCCGCGCTCACTGCCGACTCCCAGGTCCACGTTGCATTTTGCCGGACCCATGTTGACAATATATGCTTTCAAATCCTTGCTCATTTCATTCCTCCTTACATTATTAAAAGGATTTTCTTCTAAACTAGAAGAAAAATCCTTTGTAAAATGAGTATAGCATAAACCCATCCCCATAACAATGTATAATTTTATAGATATTTATAATATTGTTCCAGTTCAATCCTGACGGTTCAGAGGGAATTTACATCAATATTGATTTGCGAAAGGATGTCATTTATTATACAAATGGTGAGCCGGCATAACAGGATACGGAGATATGTTTCAGCTGCCGGGAAGGAATATCGAAATCAAGCAAGCGGGGCAAAATAGAGAAAAATGTAATATTTAATTGTATACAATTAATTTGAAAATTGCATTGTTTTTTTCAATTATTTATATTATAGTAAGCTTATCAAATTTATATGGAAATACTATTGTATGTAAGAGCATAATATTAAAAATATTAAGGCTTGGTACAATATTCCGAACTTTATGAATAGAGACCGACCTGTTGCGACAGGTACGGTATTACATGAATTAACGGCTAAAAAATTCGAAAAGGAACGGTGATTGCATGAAAAAATCAAAAAAGCTTTTAATGATCTGGACAATTCTTGCCATGGCGGCAATGGCCCTGGCCGGATGCGGAAAGAAGAATACATATGATGATATTGTAAATATCGGAATTACGGATACGCTCAGTTCGGTAAACCCTCTGCTCCAGGACGGGACGGAGGTCGTAAAGTACACGACATCCCTGGAGTTTTTACCGCTTGTGGAGCTTGACAGGAATATGGAATTCGTAGGCCTGCTTGCCGAAGAGATAACTACTGAGGACAATAAGACATTTACAATCAAGATAAAGAAGGATGCCGTATGGTCGGACGGTACGCCGATTACCGCAGACGACGTGGTGTTTACTTACCTGCTTTGGACCAGCCCAGAGATAGGGAGCGTGGGAATGTCCATGGAAAAGATTGAAGGAACGGGGGATGACGGTTATGCGGAATCCGGAGCCACTTCCTTGAGCGGAGTTGTGGCTGTGGATGAAAAGACCGTACAGATAACCACCAAGACCGAGATGGCGCTTCATACATTTAAGAACATTTATGGCCGGTACATTCTTACCCTGCCCAAGCACGTGCTTAAGGATGTGCCCAGAAAGGACCTGCTGTCTTATGACTGGTTCAACGCGCCGACTGTCGTAAGCGGCCCGTATTTTATAAAGGAAGTGGATCTCAACCATTATGTCATTATGGAAGCCAATGATAATTTCTTTATGGGCGCTCCTAAGATAAAGAAGCTGAACTTCAAGGTGGTTACCGCAAGCCAGCTTCTTGCCGGGTTAAGGTCGGGCGAGCTTGACCTTGTCCAGCAGACCATGGGAGCAATCCTGAGGGAGGATTACGATTCCGTAAGAAAGCTGGAAAACATCACGGTATATGACGGAACGCCGGTGACCGTCCAGTCCATCTTTTTTAACACCGAACGGGTTACGGATAAGAGGGTGCGCCAGGCAATATTATACGGAATGGACCGTGAAACCATTCTTAAGGATCTTATGAAGGGCAATGGCGAAATTGTGGACGGCTTCCTTGCCAGCGCGGGACCGTTCTATGATGAGAGCATTTCACTGGTGCCATATGACCCTGAAAAGGCAAAGCAGCTTCTTGGCGAAGCGGAGGCCGACGGGTGGGATAAGTCCACGCAGTATACTTTCTATGTAAACAGCGGCGATACCACCTTTGTGCAGATTGCGAGCTATATAACGGCACAGCTCGGAGAGCTTGGCCTTAACATTCAGATAAACACCGTAGACATATCAACCCTTCTATCGGTGGCGGGAACGGGAGAATTCGACATGCTGGCGGTACAGTATACATTTACGCCAGTCGACCCTTATACCGATATAAGCTGGCTGCTGTCGGAAGGCGGATGGACCAGGTATTACAGGGAAGAGGTTGCCCAGGCTCTTGAAAAGACGCAGAGGACAACCGACATGGATGAAATTGTCAGGAATTACAGGATTGTTACCGGGTACACCCAGGAAGATGTTCCGATGATTGCGGCCTATGTCTTAAGCGCCATAGGAGCGGTGAACAACCGCCTTAAAAATGCCGTACCGGATGTATACGGAACATTCATAAATGTACATGAATGGGAAATAGCAAAATAGCGGAGAGTTGCCGGATGGATAATTTGTTGCAGGTGGAGAACCTTTCAATAGCGTTTTTTGAGGACGGGATACGGAATATCGTCGTGGACAAGGTCAGCTTCGCCGTCAAACCCGGAGAGGTCCTGTGCATTGTCGGAGAATCCGGCTGCGGCAAGAGCATGACCGCTCTTTCCATCCTTGGTTTGCTGAGTGCAAATGCCCATGTCATAGACGGCAGTATAGTGTTTGACGGAAAAAATCTGCTTGATATGGATGAGAAGGAATTGGACAAAGTCAGGGGAAACGAGGTTACCATGGTATTTCAGGATGTCATGAACAGCTTAAATCCCGTGCTTACCATAGGAAACCAGCTGACCGAGGTAATCCGCATCCATATGGGTTATGACAGGAAAAGCGCAGCCGAGTATGCCGTAAAAATGTTAAGCAAGGTTGGACTGCCCGATCCCGAAGCCGTGATGAGGAAATATCCCCATATGCTTTCAGGAGGAATGCAGCAGAGAGTCATGATAGCCATGGCGCTGGCATGCGGCCCGAAGCTGATCATTGCGGACGAGCCTACCACGGCCTTGGACGTTACCATACAGCTTCAGATAATGAAGCTTCTTTCAGATCTTCAAAAAGAATTCCATATGTCTATTATACTGATTACCCATGATATAGGCCTTGTGGCGGAGCTGGCGGATAGGGTTATTATCATGTATGCGGGTCAGTTCATGGAGGAGGCTTCAGTTTACGACATCTTTGACCATCCCGCCCATCCGTATACACAAGCGCTTCTGGAATCGGTTCCGTGCATATATGACGATCCGGACAAAAAGCTGGCATCCATCCCCGGTGTTGTTCCCGAGATTTACCAGGATATCGAAGGATGCAGGTTTTTTGAGCGCTGCCCGTATACCGTCCCGCTTTGCAGGCATGAGCAGGCATATACTGAATTCAGGAAAGGGCATTTCGTAAGGTGCCACCGGGCTGAGAAAGGGGAGATTCCTATTGCAAAAAGACAATGACAGAAATCCTCTCATTGTTATTAGCGGGCTGAAAAAGTACTATCCGGCAAAAGGCATGCATATAGGCAGAAACACACCGGTAATACATGCGGTGGACGGTGTGGATCTTGAAATATATGAAGGAGAAACCCTTGGCATTGTCGGTGAATCCGGCTGTGGGAAATCCACTATCGGACGTCAGATTGTAGCCCTGGAGAAGCCTACTTCAGGGCACGTTATATATCAGGGAGAATCACTGTCAGACATGCCTTTCGACCGTCTCAGAAAAATTAGGACACAAATACAGATGGTGTTCCAGGATTCAAATTCTTCCCTTAATCCCAGAAAACAGGTTTTTGACATCCTTGCCGATCCCATGCTGTATCATGGGATAGTGGGCAAGGACGGCCTTGACGCTGAAATTGACAGGCTTATGGACCTGGTAGGGCTGCCGAGGTCGATGAAGCACAGGTATCCCCATGAATTTTCGGGAGGACAGAGGCAGAGAATCGGTATTGCGAAAGCCCTGTGCGTAAAGCCTAAGCTGATAGTCTGCGATGAGCCTGTCAGCGCACTGGATGTATCGGTGCAGGCCCAGATTCTTAACCTGCTTAAACAGCTTCAGGATGAGCTGAAGCTCACATATGTCTTTATATCCCACGGCCTGGGTGCCGTCCGGTATGTCAGCACCCGAATAGCCATAATGTACTTGGGCAGGATTGTGGAAATCGCGGATACGCAGGAGTTGTTCGATGATCCTGTGCATCCGTATACCAATGCTTTATTTGATGCGTCTCCCCTGCCTGTTCCAAAGCTCAGGGGAAGACAGAGGCTGGTGCTTAAGGGAGATATCCCTTCCGCGTTGAATCCTCCCAAGGGATGCAGGTTCCATACGAGATGTCCATATGCCTTGGAATCCTGCATGACGGAGGATCCAAAGCTAATACCCGTGGAGGAAGGGTCCGGCCATAAGGTCGCCTGCCCGGTGCTTTTGGCACGGAGAATCAAGAGAGAAAGCCATACTTAGAAAGTCGGAGTATTCGCATGCAGGCATAGTATAAAGGTACCTGCGTGCCGGATTAAGGAATGAGGAGCAGATGCTGAAGTACACCATAAAAAGAATACTGATTGCCATTCCGGTTCTCATTGGTATCACAATCCTGGATTATGCAATTATGAGCCTTGCCGGAAGCCCCCTGGAAATGATGATAGGGCCGAAGACCTCAGAAGCGGCATTGGAAGCCAGGGCAATCCGTTTGGGACTGGACAAGCCGTTCTATGTCCAGTATTTTGTCTGGCTTATGAACGTGCTTAGGGGAAACCTGGGCTATTCGGTCAAGAGCTACCAGCCGGTAAGTGAGATAATAGGAAATCATCTGGGCCCCACGCTCCTGCTTATGGGCACCTCATTGCTGCTGGGGCTTGCCATTGCCATACCCATTGGCATATACAGCGCAGTCCACAGGTACACAAGGCGGGACTATGCCCTGGTGACCATATCGTTTTTCGGAACCAGTGTGCCAAGCTTTTTCCTGGCGCTTATCTTTATATATTTATTCACCGTAAGGCTCGGCTGGCTACCGTCCAGCGGCATAAGGACCGCGGGAGGAGACGGGGGCATTGCCGATCTGATTTGGCATCTGATTATGCCGGTTTTAATACTTGCCATTTCTGTTGCGGGCTCAAATATCCGTTATGTCAGGGGTGCGGTGCTTGAGATTCTTCAGAAGGATTATGTGCGAACGGCAAAATCCAAGGGAATCGGGCGCTTTCTTGTCATTAACAAGCATGCGCTCCGTAATGCCCTGATACCTATAGTAACCGTAATAGGAATGCAGATACCGACACTCTTTGGCGGTGCGGTCATTATTGAACAGATCTTCAGCTGGCCGGGACTTGGCTTGATTACAATGAACGCCATAACAGGCAGGGATTATCCGGTGATTATGGGAGTGGCGCTTCTAACCGCGATTGTCGTGCTGCTTTCGAACCTGTTAACGGATATCATATATGCCCTGGTGGATCCGACTATAAAATACTAATTTACAAGGTGCATGGGAATGAAGTTCTTAACAAGGCGCAATATTGACAATATGGAATATAAAAGCAGCAGTTTTAAAATGATAGCGAGGCGCTTTGGCAGGCACAAGCTGGCGGTGGTCAGCCTGTATTTTCTGTGCTTTATGACCGTTTTGGCCATACTGGCGCCCGTTATTGCGCCCTATGACCCGAACAAGGTCAGCACATCCTTTTCGTCGCCTCCTTCATTGCAGCATTGGCTTGGAACGGACCAGATCGGAAGGGATATGTTCAGCAGGCTGCTTTATGCCACGAGGATATCTCTTTTTGTCGGATTTGCCACTACTGTAATATCGACCGTGGTTGGAGTGGTTCTTGGACTGATTGCGGGATATTTTGGCGGAATTATTGACATAATAATCATGAGAATAACGGACACAATCATGTCGTTTCCATACATCCTGCTTGTACTGGTGGCGGCGGCCATATTCGGACCGGGTTTATGGAATATAATTCTCATCCTGGGTTTTGTCGATTGGCCCGGTGCCGCAAGGCTGGTGCGCGGCAGCGTATTGTCCCTAAGGGAAACCAACTTTGTTAAGGGAAGCAAGGTGGCCGGGATGCCCAACAGGTACATCCTCTTTTCCGAGATACTGCCCAATACCGTCGGACCGGTTCTTGTTTATGCCACCTCCGTGTTTGCCCTGACCATACTTGACGAGGCCGCGCTGGGATTCCTTGGCATGGGTGTCCAACCTCCGACGGCAAGCCTGGGCAATATACTGAACGGTGCGGAATCGATAACCATACTTACCAGTAAGTTCTGGCTGTGGGTTCCCGCGGGCGTAATAATCATGCTGCTGGTTTTAAGCATAAATTTTGTCGGGGATGCGCTAAGGGACGCCATTGACCCCTCGGCCAAGGAATAATGTACAAGCACGCAATATGGATAAATTGCTTAAACACACTGTTGCTTTGACAGAATACTATAGAAGATTTCCACAAATTTTGCAAAGTTTGCAATTACGCTAACAAAAAGCCCGAAATTCTGGTATAATAATATATGGATGTTTTTAACGTATATATTGTTTCATGGAAGATGGGAGCGTTCAGATGTATGAATTAGGAGATTATATTGTTTATGGCAACCATGGCGTATGCAGGGTGGAGGATATCGGTATTCTGAATATAACCGGTGTTGACGACAGTATTGTATGCTACACGCTTCAGCCCGTATTCTCAAAAGCCAGCACACTATATACTCCAGTTAACAATGACAAGGTATCGATGAGGAAGGTTATATCAAGCGAGGAAGCCCAGGAGCTGATTGACAGGATACCGCAGATACCGTTGCTGAAGATAGAATGTGACAAGCAGCGTGAAGATGTTTACAAGGAAGCCTTGAAAAAGCATAACTGCATGGACTGGGTCAAAATCATAAAAACACTGTACGCAAGAAGGCAAGAACGGCTGGCCCAAGGCAAGAAGCTAACATTTACGGACGAGAAATACTTGAATATCGCCCGGGACTTTCTCTTCGGAGAACTGTCCATAGCCATGGAAATGGATAAGGATGAAGCGGAGAACCTGGTTATGGAACGGCTGGAACAGTACAATACGGTATGACAAACAAACACGGCTTTATATGGGTCGTGTTTTTATTTATCATATTGACAAGGAGAATAACAAGGAAGTATAATAATTAATATTTATGAATAAATATACATCAGAGGAGCGGAGTATGAAGAAGAAGGTTTTTGTGGACGGCTCAAGCGGAACGACAGGCCTTGAAATCAATGAAAGGCTGGCAAAATACGATAATATTGAGGTCTTGAAAATTGACCATGAAAAGCGCAGGGATATAAACGAACGAAAAAGGCTGCTGAATGAAGCGGACCTGGTTTTCTTATGTCTTCCGGACGGTGCTGCCAAAGAATCGGCAAGTCTTGTTTTAAATCCGGAAACGAAGGTAATTGATGCCAGTACGGCCCACAGGACCGCGCAGGGATGGACATACGGTCTTCCGGAATTGTCACCGGCTCACAGGGAAGCAATCAAAAACAGCAGCAGAGTGTCCAATCCGGGATGCCATGCCACGGCGTTCGCCCTGTCCATATATCCACTCATTCACCATAAGGTGATGCCCGCGGATTATCCCGTATCATGCCAGAGCATTACCGGATACAGCGGAGGCGGGAAGGCGCTGATTGAAAAATACGAATCGGATATTGAGGACAATCCTTATAAAAAAGCACCGAGACCATACAGCCTTGGGCTCAATCACAAGCATTTGAAGGAAATGATGGCTCATTGCGGTTTAACCAGGTGCCCCGTTTTTCTTCCTGTTGTTTCGGATTTTTACAAAGGACTGGCCACATTTATACCGATTCATACCAGGCTTCTTGATAAGAAGTTAAACGGGAAGGAGCTTCATGGTTTATTCTCGGAACATTATAATGGTCAGAATTTTGTAAGGATTATGCCTTATATCGACAAGGACGCACTGCAGGATGAGAAGATCAACAGCGCGGTTTACCGGGAAGGGATTATATTTGACGGAGGGCTGGATATTACAGCTTGCAGCGGTACCAACATGGCAGAAATATTTATTATCGGAAACGATGATGAAGGAGTTTCGATGATTATAACTCGGCTGGATAACCTGGGCAAGGGCGCTTCGGGAGCCGCAATCCAGAACATGAACCTGATGCTGGGCTATGATGAAACGCTGAACCTGATATAATTCCTTAAATAATCCTTGATTAGATTAATACAGTTATGTCCAATAAAATAAACATTAGGTATTCTGGGCCGATCCGGCAGAAAACCGGACTGGCCCGTTTTGTATTATCTTATACTTTTTTAGTATCTGATTGAAGTCTTTGCATATTTGAAGTATTATAAAACTGTAATATGCAAACATAATAGGAAAATACCGGATTCCGGCAAATAAACAGGCAGGAAGGGGCATGAGGGCATGAAACTGGATTTTAACAGTACCATAAGGGATTTATACAATAACCCCATAGGCAGGGACATTATCAACAAGCTGCTTAACGCGTCAGCCATAAGCAGCAGGCTTGTTGCCAATCCTCTGGTTGGAAGCTTAAAGATAAAAACTCTGGCGAAACTTACCAAGAAGAAGCTTGACCTCCGTTTTTATCAAAGCGTCCTGGACCTGGTCAACGGCGAAGCGGATTCAATTCAGGGTTTACGAAGCCCTTCGAAAAGAAAATGGTGGAAGGAAGCAGTCATATACCAAATCTATCCCAGGAGCTTTCAGGATTCCAACGGGGACGGAATAGGGGATCTGAACGGTATCCGCATGCGTCTGGACTACCTTAAGGAGCTTGGGGTGGATGCCATATGGCTTTGCCCCGTGTATGACTCACCGAATGATGACAACGGATACGATATCAGGGACTATTATGCCATCATGAAGGAATTCGGAACCATGGAGGACTTCGACAAGCTGCTTGATGAGGTTCATGACAGGGGCATAAAGCTTATCATGGACCTGGTTATAAACCATACCTCCGATGAGCATGAATGGTTTGCCAAGGCTCTCAAGGGATCGGAAAAATACCGGAAGTATTACTATTTTGTAAAGAACACGGATGGGAATCCACCTAACAACTGGGTATCATTTTTTGGAGGCCCCGCTTGGAACTATTATGAAGAAATGGATTCCTGGGCACTGCACATATTCTCGAAAAAACAGATGGACTTAAACTGGGAAAACTCCGAAATGAGACGGGAAATAATCGATATGATCAGGTGGTGGCTTGAAAAAGGAGTAGACGGCTTCAGGCTTGATGTTATAAACTTCATTTCCAAGAAGGAGGGTCTTCCTGACGGCAACGAACTGATTGGAGAAATGATGGGCTTTCGCGGGATAGAGCATTATTTCTACGGTCCTAAGCTTCATGAGTACCTGCGGGAGCTGAAGAAAGAAGCGTTTGAACCATTTGACGCGTTTACCGTGGGGGAAACTCCGGGTGTGGGCATGGAGATGGGCAAGCTTCTTGCCGCGGAACACAGAAAAGAGCTTGACATGATATTCTCCTTTGATCATATGGAAACCCCTGGACACGGCAAATTTGACGGCTACCGCTATGATTTGAATTATTATAAAAAATATATAATTGACTGGATGGAAAATTACAGCCCATACTGCACGATGGCGTTGTTCTTTGAGAATCATGATAATCCGAGGATGATATCGAAGATTAACCCCGACCCCGCATACCGCACGGTGCTGGGAAAGCTTCTTGCCATGCTGCAGCTGACACTTAAAGGTACGCCCTTTATATACCAGGGACAGGAGATTGGCGCTGTAAACCAGGAATTTTCATCTATTGAGGATTTCAGGGATGTGGAAAGCCTGAATCTTTATAACGAGGTTCTGAAAACCCGGGGAAAGGAAGCGGCTCTCAGCAGGATACTTGCGGGAAGCCGTGACCATGCAAGAACGCCCATGCTGTGGGATGACGGTGAAAATGCGGGATTTACAAGCGGTACGCCATGGATCGGGATTCATACCGATTATTCGAAATACAATGTAAAAGCACAGCTTAAGGATGAGGACTCGATACTGAACTTCTACAAGAAGCTGATTAAGCTGCGCAGGGAGAATGAGGCATTTATATACGGCGGTATAAGGTTCCTGGACAAGAAGAGGAAGGATTCTCTGGTATACCTTCGCAAGCATAAAGGAACCATGTTCCTGGTGGAATGCAACCTGTCAGAAAATGCAATTGTTAAGAAAAAGAAGAGGACGCCGTGTGAGCTTATCCTGTCAAATTACAGGGATGAATCGGATATGCTCAGGCCGTATGAAGCAAACCTTTACAGGGTTATAAGGCATGGATAAAGCATCAGGAAAGCAAGGAAAGCAAAGCTGGAAGCAAGGTGGATCGGAATACAATTGATGAAAAGGGAGGTTAAAGGATCAATGGATGTATTGGATGTTAAGTCGTTGACTGATGAGCAGATTGTTGAAAAGGCAAAAGAACTGGTAAAGCAAATGACCCTTGAGGAGAAGGCTTCCCTATGCTCCGGGAAGGACTTTTGGCACACAAAGCCGGTTGAAAGGCTGGGATTACCCTCAATAACAGTATCCGACGGCCCTCATGGGCTTCGCAAGCAGTTGGAAGGTATGGGGATGAATGAGAGTGTTCCCGCAGTTTGCTTTCCTACATCAAGCGCCCTGGCCTGCAGCTTTGACAGGGAGCTTGCCGGCGAGATAGGAAAAGCCTTGGGTGAGGAATGTCAAAAGGAAGGCATAGACGTCCTTCTTGGCCCTGGGGCAAACCAGAAGAGAACCCCGCTTTGCGGAAGGAATTTCGAGTATTTCAGTGAAGATCCCCTGCTTTCAGGTGAGATGGCGGCAGCAGTTATAAATGGTGTCCAAAGCCAGGGGGTGGGCACATCTCTCAAGCATTTTGCGGCAAACAACCAGGAAACGCGCCGCATGTCCATAGACGCCATTATTGATGAAAGGGCGTTTCGTGACGTTTACCTGAGGGCATTTGAGATTGCGGTAAAGAAGGCCAAACCATGGACGGTTATGTGCGCATACAATAAAATTAACGGAACATACTGCAGCGACCATGCATACCTGCTTAACGACATCCTAAGGAAGGAATGGGGCTTTGAAGGCCTTGTAGTTTCCGACTGGTGTGCCGTAAACAACAGGGTGAAGGGAGTTTTGGCGGGACTTGACCTGGAGATGCCCGGAAACGATGGATATAATGACAGGAAAATTATAGAAGCCGTTAATAACAAAACCCTGTCCGAAAGCGACCTTGATAAGATTGTGCAGCGGGTGGTTGAGCTCATTCTTAAATCCATGAGGTCAAGAAAGGAAAACGCATCCTGTGACATGGACGCGCATCATGAGCTAGCTGTCAAGGCACATAAGGAATCAGCGGTGCTTCTTAAGAATGAAGGCGGGATTCTTCCGGGAAATACAAGCCAGAATGCCGCAGTAATCGGGGAAATGGCAAGGAAGCCCAAATTCCAAGGAGCAGGAAGCTCAAAGGTAAATCCTTACCGTGTAAGCAATGCATGGGATGAACTAACCGCAAGAGGATTAAAGGCGGATTATGCTCCGGGATATTTGCTTGATAAAAATGCTGGAACAGACACAGGTGAACTGATTGATGAAGCTTGCAGGATTGCAAGGGATAAGGAAATTGTATACCTGTTTGCGGGGCTTCCGGACGATATCGAATCGGAAGGTTATGACCGCGAGAACATGTCCCTGCCCGATGTGCAGAACAGACTTATCGAAGAAGTATGCAAGGTAAATCCCAATGTGGTTGTGGTCCTTGCATGCGGGTCCCCCGTGGAGCTGCCATGGGCCGATAAGGTAAAGGGCATACTGCTTGCCTATTATGGCGGTGAAGGAAGCGGGGAAGCCGTTGCGGACCTTCTTCTGGGGCTTGCGGTGCCGTCAGGAAAACTGGCTGAAACATGGCCGCTGTCCCTGAACGACAATCCGTCGTATAATTATTTCCCGGGCGGAAGGACAACGGTCGAATACCGGGAGAGCATATATGTCGGATACCGCTATTATGAGAAGGCGAATAAGCCCGTCAGATACCCGTTTGGATACGGCCTGTCATATACCGGTTTTGAGTATTCGGGTCTTAAGCTGTCAAAATCTGAAGCCGGATTAGGCGATGAGATAGAGGTATCATTCAGCATAAGGAATACGGGGACGGTGGAAGGAAAGGAAACGGCGCTGGTATTTGTAGCCCATCCGGACGGGAAGATGTTCATGCCGGTCAAGGAACTGTGCGGCTTTGAAAAGGTAAGCATAAAGCCCGGTGGGACGAAGAATGTGGTTGTAAGAATCAACACGGAGCAGTTCGGATACTATAATACCGAAATCGGAAAGAGATACGCGCCGCCCGGTGAATACCGCATACTTGTCGGTTCAAGTTCCGCGTCGATATACCTTGAGGATACCGTCAAGCTTACCGGATCGGACATGCCCGAGCCCGATTACCGGGCAACCGCGCCGTCTTATTATAACCTGTCATCCGGTTCCCTGGTCATACCTGATGAAGAATTCGCCGCCCTGTATGGAAGAAGGCTTCCTGCAAAAGAAGGCCAGGCAAAGCGGCCTTATACAACAAGCAACTGCATACTGGATGTGGAGCATACGTTTATCGGAAAAATACTAAAGCGGGAAGTAAAGAAGAAGCTGAAAAAGAACTCGGGCAGCGCTGCTGATGACGAAGCCCTGATGTATACGGTGGCATTGGAGATGCCGTTTGATTTCCTTGTAAGACAAAGCAACGGGGCACTTACGGACAGGATGATGGAAGGAATCCTGGATATGCTGAACGGGCATTACTTCAAGGGTTTATGGAAGATAATCAAGAAATAAATTATTGCAATAACAATGCCGGCTGGAGATTATTCTTCAGCCGGCATATGATTTGCTTCATAAAAACAATGTAATTACACCGATTGGATTAAGACTAAAGCAATTTCATCAATCGATGGAGCTCGTCTATCAGGCGTTTGCCCTCTTCCATATCCAGGCCCAGGCTGCATACCATTTTCTCAGGGATGCTTAAAGCTTCATCCTGAAAGTCTCTGCCCTTCTTGGTAAGGGTTATATAAACGTTTCGCTCATCCTTTTTACTTCTGCTGCGGGTAATATAACCCTGTGACTCAAGCTTCTTTAACAGTGGAGTAAGGGTGCCGGAATCCAGGTACAGCCTTTCACCCAGATCCTTGATGGTGATGCCGTCTTCCTCCCAGAGGGCCATGAGTATGATATATCCTGTATATGTCAGTCCGTAAGGATCAAGCAAGGGCTTGTACTGCCTGATTATCTCCTTTGAACAGACATACAACGAAAAACACAGTTGGTTATCAAGTCTCAGCAGATCGTATTTTTTCTCTTTATTATCTTGCTTTGCCTGAGTTTTCATGATGACTTCCTTTCCACTGATGTTACAGTAAAATTCTTCGTAATAATATACAAAAAATAAAAAGATACAATTTAATTTTATACAATTATATTTAAAAAGTCAACACAAAGGTATTGACAAAATAAAAATATAGTATAAAATAAAATTGTATACAATACAATAACGTGAAGACATAAAAAATAAATAAAATCCATAACATAAACAAAACCTAAAAAAATAAAGAAAGGGAGTAGTGATATGAAGAGCTTTAAACAAATGATAGAAGACCGTCGTTCGTATTACGCAATAAATAAAACATCCCCGATTTCGGACCAGGAAATAAAGGAAATAATTGAACATGCGGTAAAATATGTACCTTCCGCATTTAATTCACAGAGTGCCAGGGTCGTTCTCCTTCTTGGAGAGAATCACGACAAGCTGTGGGAGATAACAAGAGAGACATTGAGGAAGATTGTTCCCGCCGATGCCTTTGAGTCCACGGAAAAGAAAATGGATGCATTTAAGAACGGGTACGGAACGGTCCTGTTTTTCGAGGATCAGTCCGTAATAAAGGGGCTTCAGGAACAGTTTGCGCTGTACAAGGATAACTTCCCGGTTTGGTCCCTGCAGTCTTCAGGAATGCTGCAGTATACCATATGGATTACTCTTGAGGCGGCGGGGCTTGGTGCTTCGCTTCAGCATTATAATCCGCTGATTGACGACGAGGTTAAGAAGGCATGGAATCTGCCTGACGAATGGAAGCTGCTGGCCCAGATGCCTTTTGGAACACCAGTTATGGAACCGGGTGAAAAGGATTTCCTGCCGGTGGAAGACAGGTTCAAGGTATTTAAATAATAATTTTTATATGCTAGGTGCTGTTTCCGGTTTCAACAAAACAGCACCATTGTATTTTATACGTAATTATTTATCGGATGATTGGAAGTTTTATCGAAATGTAGTATAATCATCCTGTTGAACATTATTTTAAATAACCGGAATGAATGCCGGACATACTAATAATATAAGAAAAGAAAGGCAGAAGAGCTATGTATAATGAATGGTCGCTGGATATTCTCTATAAAGGACTGGATGACAAGAAGTATAAGGATGATTTTGACAAGCTTGTGCGGTTGATTGACGAATTGAACAGCTTCAGCGCGGGACTGGCCGACTGTGAGGATGAGGAGAACTTTCTTATTCAAGCCATAGACTACATGGAGGAGTTTAAGTTTTTAAGCGATTCCCTGAGGAATTATTTAACCCTGAGAGAGTCCGTGAATACAACTGACAATGAGATTGTCAACGAGATAAACAAGCTTGACAAGCATTTGAGCGGTGTGTCCAAGCCGTTTTCGGCAATCAACAAATGGATTGCCGGTATTGGGAATATCGGCAAATACATGGAAAAGCACCCCAAGCTGAAGGCTTATTCATTCTTCATTAATAATATAAAACGGGATGCGAAACATTTATTAAGCGATGACGTGGAAGATGTAATATCAAAGCTTAATCTCTCGGCAGGCAGGGCATGGTGCAACATGCAAAACTACCTGACTTCAATTCTTGAGGTTGAATACAGGGGTAAGATTATTACTCTTCCTGAGGTCCGCAACCTGGCGTACAGCGAGGATCCGACCGTAAGAAAGGATGCTTACTACGCAGAGCTTAAGGCATATGAGAAGATCAAAGATGCAATCAGCTATTCCCTGAATAATGTCAAATCCCAGGTCAACACCATCTGCGAGCTGAGGGGATATGATTCGCCCCTCGACCAGGCGCTGGAGTTCTCGCACATGAAACGGGAGACCCTTGATGCCATGCTTGAGGCAATGGTGGAATACCTGCCCGTGTTCCACAGGTATTTGAAGCATAAAGCCAAGCTCCTGGGGCATAAGAACGGGCTTCCCTGGTATGACCTGTTTGCGCCTATCGGCGAAAGCAGCACCAAATTTACCGTTGAGGAAGCAAAGGATTACCTAATCAAGCATTTCAGAGGGTTTTCCGACGATATGGCGGATATGATAAAACAGGCCTTTGAAGAGGAGTGGATTGATTTCTTCCCGAGGAAGGGCAAGGTGGGCGGAGCATTCTGCAGCAATCTTCCGTTTGTCAAGCAGAGCAGGATTCTTACCAACTTCTCGGGCAACCTGAATGATGTCCTTACGCTTGCCCATGAACTGGGGCATGCATACCACGGCATGCATATCCAGGACCATCTGCCGCTTAATGTCGAATACGGCATGCCTGTAGCGGAGACGGCATCCACCTTTAACGAAGCCTTGATCATGGAGGCAATAATTAAGGAAGCATCCGGTGTTGAAAAAATGGCCTTGATAGAAAGCCAGCTTCAGGATATAACCCAGATCATGTGCGATATTTATTCGAGATTCTTGTTTGAATCCGAGGTTTTCGACAGGTCAAGGAAAGGGTTCCTTTTCGCGGACGAGTTGGGAGAAATCATGCTGAATGCCCAGAAAACCGCTTACGGTGACGGCCTTGATCATGAAGTCCTGCATCCTTACATGTGGGTCGTAAAGCCTCATTACTATTCGGAGGAATTGAGCTTCTACAACTTCCCGTATGCCTTCGGAGGCTTGTTCGCAAGGGGGCTTTACGAGAAATACAAGAATGAAGGAAATGACTTCCTGCCAAAATATAAAGCCTTGCTCAATGCGACCACGGTAAGCACGGTTGAGGAGTGCGCCAAGGAAGCCGACATAAACCTGGAGGATCCCGAGTTTTGGAGAACCAGCCTTAAGTCCTATGAAAAGCTGGTGGACGAATTCATAAAGCTTTCATAATATCCCATTATTAAGAACCGGAACGCATGCATAAAAAGCCTTGACCCTCTTCATAATAAGACCGGGAAAGAGTATTTGATTTTTTTATGAAAGGAGCCAAGGCATGAGCTTAACAGACGGTAAATCCCAGATTCCTATAGGGCTTGGCATGCGCCTGGCCATGGATATGAAGGCAATGACCAATTTCACGAACCTGCCTGATGAGAGAAAACAGGAGCTTATAAAATATATTGAGGAATCCACGACGGGTGAGGAAGCAAAAAACCGTGTCATGGAGGTTGTAAGCAATCTTCGTGAAGGCGGAACGTTCAGGTAACCGCAACGGCGCGGCCGGTTGGAACCAGGATTGTCATTTATGAAATTGAATGATGCCGATTAGGCAAATAAAAAGGACAGAAGCAATTAAGCTGCTGTCCTTCTTTTGATTACGAATGTTATCTATGGCTGCCCATAAAGAATATCGCCAGGGTTCCGGGACCTGAATGAGATCCAATTATCGGGCATATATAATTAATCATTACATTATTGATTCCGAACCGTTCCTTCACCAGGGATGCCAGGAAGTTGGCGTCCTCCGGGCAATCGCCGTGGCTGATGAATACGATGTCGTTCATATTCTCAAAACCGGGCAGCCTTTTCTCCATCTGGTCGACCAGGGACACAATCGCCTTTTTGCGGCCCCTTACGTTGTTAAGCGGCACCAGGCGGCCTTCATTGTTCACATGAAGAACCGGTTTTACGTTAATCAGAGTTCCTATAATTGCTGTGGTTTTGGATAAACGGCCTCCCCTTTGGAGATGGTGCAGGTCGTCTACGGTAAAGATATGGCAGAGATGTAATTTATTATTCTCCAGCCAGGTGGCAATTTCGTCCATGGACTTACCGGCTTCCTTCATTTGAACCGCCTTGTAGACCAACAGGCCTTCCCCCATGGAGGCGCACAGTGAGTCAACAACTGTTATTCTGGTACCGGGATATTCATTGCGTAGGTCCCTGGCTGCCGCAGCGACAACCGAGCAGCTGCCGCTTAAGGCGGAAGAAAACGATATGTGGAGTATGTCATATCCTTTATCAATCAATGAAGATAAAATACTTCTGGCAGCGGTGGGATTGACAGCCATTGTGGTAGGCATAAATCCGCTGCGCATCCTGTCATAGAAATCCTTCGGCTCCATGTGGTTTTCATCGCCGTATATTATGCCGTCGAAGCTATAATATATCGGAATAATATGCAGGTTATGCTCACGGATGTATTCTTTCGGCAAATCACAGGTGGCATCCGTTGTGATAATAAACTCCTTCATTACTTCACCTTGCCTTTCCAAATAATATGTATTGCCAACTTACAGGGACTTTAATATGACAATAAGTAGTAATCATTACCATATGATATATTATAGCATACCGTTAACAGGCGGCGCAATATATTATTAGGATAATCCAATATTAACAAAATATTTATAATATGCTAGAATATGATGAGTAATCCGGCGGTTTGCCGAATCATTGAAGCATAAGGCAGGAGAAAGCTTTGGAAAACTGGGTGATTAAGAATATAAAGGCCGATTTCCGTTACATAATGGAAAAATGCAATATTAGTGAGGTATTGGCCCGATGCCTTGTAAATAGGGGGCTTAAGGAACCGGGGCAGATACGGGCATTTTTATATCCGGGCAGGGACAACATCTACAGCCCTTTTCAGATGAAGGACATGGCAAAGGCCTGCGATATCCTTCAGCAGAAAATTGAAGCGGGAAAGAAGATACGGATTATCGGCGATTATGATGTTGACGGGGTCATGTCAACATATATATTGTACCGGACATTAACAATGGTCGGAGCCGATGCGGATTATGACATACCCGACAGGATAAACGACGGCTACGGCATAAACCTAAGAATTGTGGAGGAAGCATGGAAGGACAAGGTCGATACAATTCTAACCTGCGATAACGGTATTGTAGCCGTTGATGAGATAAGAAGAGCAAAGGAATACGGGATGACGGTGATTGTTACGGACCATCACAGCCTCCAGGCAGCGGAGGATAACAGCATAATTCTTCCGGAAGCGGATGCCGTAATCAATCCGAAGCAGCCCGATTGCACATACCCGTTTAAAGGCCTGTGCGGCGGAGCTATTGCCTACAAGCTGGCATTGGCGCTGCTTGACAGGTATGAGGTGCCCGGCAGACAGGCTTATGAGGAAGAGTTGGTTTCATATGCGGCAATTGCCACCGTTTGCGATGTTATGGAACTGGTGGATGAAAATAGGGTTATCGTCAAATACGGGCTGGAGTATCTTAAGAAAACCCGGAATATAGGCCTGCTTGCGCTAATGGATGCCTGCCAGATTGATAAGGAAAGGCTGTCGGCATTTCACCTCGGATTTATAATTGGCCCATGCCTTAATGCTTCAGGAAGGCTTGATACCGCTAAGAAAGGCCTTGCTCTTCTTTTATCCGGGGACAGGGACGAAGCGGTTACCCTGGCCGCGGAGCTAAGAAGGCTGAATGACGAACGAAAGGATATGACGGCGGAATATACCAAAAAGGCCGTAATGACGGCGGAAGAACAGGGCATGCTCGAGGATACGGTGCTTGTCATATATCTTCCGGACTGCCATGAAAGTATAGCCGGTATCATTGCGGGAAAGGTCCGCGAAAGATTTCACAGGCCGACCCTGATACTTGCCGATTCCGTCGACAGTGTCAAAGGATCGGGAAGGTCCATTGAAAACTATAATATGATTGAAGAGCTGTCGAAGCACAGGGACCTGATGATAAAGGTCGGCGGTCATCCCATGGCGGCGGGATTCTCAATCAGCCGTGAAAATATAGAACCATTAAGAAAAGCCTTGAACGAAAGCTCCCGGTTGACCAAAGACATGCTTAGGCCCAAGGTGGTTATAGACATATTGCTCCCATTGGGATACATTACCGAAGAGCTGGTTAATGAACTTAAGCTACTCGAACCCTTTGGCAACGGAAATGAAAGGCCGCTGTTTGCGGAAAAGGACCTGGCCGTAAAATCCATGTATGTACTGGGGAAGAACTCAAACGGACTGAAACTCAGGGTTGTCAACACATATGGCAGAGAAATGGATGCCTTGTATTTCGGGGATGTCGAAGGGTTTTTCAAGTACATAGAGGAAAATTACGGAAAGGACGAGATTGACAGGCTTATGACGGGCAGACGAAGCAATGTGAAGCTTACCATCACATACTATCCAAGAATCAATGAATACAATGGTAATAAAAGTGTTCAAATTGTGATACAGAATTACAGGTAGGATGTGTAAAAACGTGAAACAACCCGTATTTTACTGATAATTCTTAATAATACTTTGCGAATGGTTGACGAAAGTGGTATAATTATCATCTATAAAGGGCTTAACGATAACAAGCTGGAAAGGTTAGGATGTAAAATGAAGGATTTAAAAGACTATATTAGAACAATACCGGATTTCCCGGAACCCGGGATATTGTTCCGGGATATAACAACCGTGCTGCAGAGCAAGGAAGGGCTCAGGCTTGCAATTGACAAATTGCAGGAGTTGGTTCAGGATGTCGATTTCGACCTTATCGTTGGACCTGAATCCAGGGGATTTATTTTTGGCGTGCCTATTGCTTACAATATGAACAAGGCATTTGTTCCCGTAAGAAAACCGGGAAAGCTTCCTTGCGACACAATTTCCATGGATTATGAACTGGAGTACGGCAAAACAACGATTGAGATTCACAAGGATGCCATTAAACCGGGGCAGAAGGTGGTTATTATCGACGATTTGATTGCCACCGGAGGCACAATTGAGGCTATTACAAAGCTTGTTGAGATGCTTGGCGGAACAGTTGTAAAGATTATCTTTTTGATAGAGCTGAAATCCTTAAACGGAAGAAAAAAACTGGCAAAATACGATGTGGATTCCGTAGTGCAGTATGATTGATTGTGGTTGATGGGTTATGGAGATTGTTGCTATGGATAAGGATGATATTATGAAACAAGAGATGACGAATAAGCCAGCGGCTGCCGTACCTGCTGACTTTATTTCGCCTGAGCAGCTTTACAAAAAGCTGATTGACAGGGTAATTTCATACCATCCTTCTGCGGACATCTCCATGCTGGAAAAGGCGTATGATTTGGCGATGACTGCACACAAGGACCAGTATCGCAAATCAGGGGAGCCTTATATTGTGCATCCCCTGAGCGTGGCGTATATACTGGCCGACTTGGAGTTGGACAAGGAAAGCATGGTTGCCGGAATCCTTCACGATGTGGTTGAGGATACGGATATCACAATTTCACAGGTGGCTGAAATGTTCTCCGAAGAAGTCGCCCTGCTGGTGGACGGCGTTACAAAGCTGACACAGCTCAAATACTCCAAGGACAAGGTGGAGGTTCAGGCTGAGAATTTGAGAAAGATGTTTTTGGCCATGGCCAAGGATATCCGTGTCATACTGATCAAGCTGGCAGACAGGCTTCATAACATGCGCACATTGAAATACATGCCCGAGGATAAGCAAAAGGAAATCGCCAGGGAAACCATGGATATCTACGCACCCATAGCACAGAGGCTTGGTATATCCAAAATCAAGGTTGAGCTGGACGATTTGTCATTAAAATACCTGGAGCCCGAGGTATACAAGGAACTGGCGGAAAAGATAGCTTCAAAAAGAAGCGAGCGGCAGGAATATATCGACAGCATTGTGGAGGAGGTCAAAGCGCATATCGACAATGCCGGGATACCTGCCAAGATTGACGGAAGAATCAAGCATTTCTTCAGTATATACAAGAAAATGGTCAACCAGAATAAAACCCTGGAGCAGATTTACGATTTGTTTGCCATCCGCATAATAGTGGAAACCGTCAAGGACTGTTACGCGGCCCTGGGTGTCATACATGAGATGTATAAGCCGATCCCGGGAAGGTTCAAGGATTACATCGCCATGCCGAAGCCCAACATGTACCAGTCCCTTCATACAACCCTTATAGGGCCCAAGGGACAGCCCTTCGAGGTACAGATAAGAACCTTCGAGATGCACAGAACGGCGGAATACGGAATCGCGGCACATTGGAAGTACAAGGAGGGTGTGGACGGAAAGAAGACCACCACGGCGGAAGAGGAGAAGCTGGCATGGCTTAGGCAGGTACTGGAATGGCAGAGAGACATGTCCGACAACAGGGAATTCCTAAGCCTTCTGAAAAATGACTTCGACCTGTTCTCCGACAGCGTTTATGCGTTTACTCCAAAGGGCGATGTCAAGACCCTGCCCAGGGGATCGAATACCATAGACTTTGCATACAGCATTCACAGTGCCGTTGGAAACAAGATGGTTGGAGCCAGGGTTAACGGCAAGCTGGTGCCTATAGATTATGTCATTCAAAACGGTGACAGGGTCGAAATCATTACATCTCAGAATTCAAAGGGTCCCAGCCGCGACTGGCTGAAGATAGTCAAGAGCACCCAGGCTAAAAGCAAGATTAACCAATGGTTTAAATCGGTATTAAAGGAAGACAATATAGTCAAAGGCAAGGAACTACTGGCAAACTACTGCAAGCAGAAGAACATTGCCTTAAGCGATCTGCTGAAACCGGAATACACCGAAGTGGTAATGAGAAAGTACGGTTTCAAGGATTGGGATTCCCTGCTTGCCGCAATCGGGCATGGAGGACTTAAGGAAAGCCAGGTTATCAACCGGCTGCAGGAGGAATACCGCAAGAAGAACAAGCTGGAAATTACCGATGAGAACCTGCTTGAAATAATATCTGAAACCAAGGATCTCAAACCGGAAGAAAAGAAATCCAAGAGCGGGATTATTGTTAAAGGTATTCATGATTTGGCGGTCAGGTTTTCAAAATGCTGCAGCCCCGTTCCGGGCGACGAAATCATCGGTTTTGTTACAAGAGGAAGAGGAATATCCATACACAGGACCGACTGTATCAATGTCATCAACCTGCCCGAGGATGACCGGGCAAGGCTTATCGAAGCCGAATGGGACGCTCAGGCGGGCAAGGATTCGGGAGTATATCCTGCCGAAATAAAAATATATGCGAATAACAGAACCGGCGTTCTTGTAGATATATCAAGGGTGCTTACGGAAAACAAGATAGATGTGACTTCCATGAACGTGCGCACCAGCAAACAGGGAACGGCATCAATCAGCATCGGATTTGAGATAAACGGTGTCGAACAGCTCAATGAAATAATCGCAAAAATCAGGAACGTGGAAAGCGTGCTGGACATTGAGCGCACCGCGGGCTGATATGGCCGTAATTAAAACACACTATAAACAGGATAGGGGTATAATATGAGAAAAATCCGTATTAAGACTCTGGTACTGGGAATAGTCCAGAACAACTGCTATATAGTAGGAAAACCGGATTCAAACGAAGTGGTTGTAATCGATCCCGGTGACAATGCCAGCAGAATATATAAATACTTAACGGAAAATGACCTGGAATGTAAAGCGATATTGCTTACCCACGGTCATTTCGATCATATTACGGCGGCACCGGAGCTTAAAAGACTTACGGACGCGCCCATATATGCCCATGAAGAGGAAGCGGACTTGCTGGGAGATCCGGAGCTTAACGTATCCGCCCATATGGGAGGAGGAATAAGCTTAAGGCCGGATGTTGCGGTTCGTGATAATGATATGCTTGAATTGGCGGGGCTTACATGGAAGGTAATCCATACACCAGGCCATACAGGCGGAGGAGTATGTTACTTTCTTGAGGAATATAAAATGGTGTTCAGCGGAGATACGCTGTTTTACGAAAGCGTAGGTAGGACGGATTTTCCCACGGGAAGCCACAGGATTCTGATAGAATCCATTCAAAACAGGCTTATGTCCCTTCCTGACGATACGGAAGTCTATCCCGGCCATGGAAGACCGACAACCATAGGCCATGAAAGGGTTTTCAACCCCTACCTTTAAACAATAACAGGAGAGGCAATGATTCGGATTTATTTATCGGATACAGCATATGAAAATGATATATATCCCCTTGTAAAGGCTTTCTATCCGGAAGAGGATATCAAGGTGTCTGAAATCACCGATAAGAATATGGATGTTTGTGCCGGCACCGGTAATGATTCTGCAAGCACCATCAGGATAAGCATAGAATGTGGCAGTGCCGGTATTTTTATTACCGACGGCACAGGAAAAAGGCATGAGTCGGCCATTGATGTTCCGAACCCGGAAAAGGACAGGCAGGCTCACAAGAATGCAATAAAGCGCGGGCTGTACGGCATGCTTTCTTCCTTAACCAGCAAGGAACTGCCCTGGGGCATACTGACGGGCATAAGGCCCGTCAAGCTTGTATATGAAATGCTTGAAAAAGGGGCCGGTGAAGAGGCAATCTTTGATAAAATGGCAGAGGAATACCTGTGCTCACGGGAAAAGACCGAGACAAGTATTCAAATAGCCAGGCGGGAACTGGAGATCCTTACGGAGATGGACTATAAGAACGGCTACAGCCTGTACATCGGAATTCCCTTCTGTCCGAGCACATGCCTGTATTGCTCGTTTACCTCGTACTCTATAGAAAAGCACGGGGATCTTGTTGAGGATTATCTTAATGCCCTGGAAAAGGAGCTGCGATACGGTTCCACATGTTTTCCGGACAAAAAGCTGTCGACGGTTTACCTGGGCGGAGGAACACCGACAACACTGTCGGCAAGGCAGCTTGACCGGCTTCTTGGGCTGATAAAAGACCTGTACGATTTTACCCATGTAAGGGAATTCTGTGTCGAAGCAGGCCGGCCGGACAGCATTACAAGGGAGAAGCTTGAGGTTATAAAAAGCCACGGTGTCAACAGGATATCCGTCAATCCCCAGTCCATGCAGCAAAGGACCCTGGACCTGATAGGGCGAAGGCATACGGTGGAGCAGATAAACGACGCATTCCGAATGGCAAGGGATTTAGGCTTCGACAATATAAACATGGACATTATAATCGGTTTGCTAGGGGAGACCCCTTCGGATGTAAGGGATACCTTGGAGAAGATAAGACCCCTTGACCCCGAAAGCCTTACCGTTCATACCCTGGCCATAAAGCGTGCGGCAAGGCTCAACATTGAAAAGGATCAATACAGGGGCCTAAGGGCGCAGAATACCGCCGAGATGCTGCGGATTACCAGGGAGTATGCATGTAAGAACGGTTATCTGCCATATTATCTCTACAGGCAAAAGAATATGGAAGATAATCTTGAGAACATCGGCTATGCCCGCCATGGCAGGGAAGGGCTCTATAATATTCTGATTATGGAAGAAAAGCAGACCATACTTGCGATGGGCGCAGGCGCTATGTCGAAATTCGTCTTTCATGACATGAATAAAATCGAGCGGGTTGAGAATGTGAAAGCGTTAAAAGACTACATCGGTAGAATAGATGAAATGATAAACAGAAAAAAAGAGTTCTTGTTAAATAATCCGGGTTTATAGTATACTTATATGAACTAAAGGATTAGCATGGGAGGTTTGGAATGATCACGCAAAGACCGAAGGGAACACAGGACTGGTATGGTTCGGAAATGCATAAAAGGACAATTATTGAAGATATTGCAAGAAAAATCTGCAGGACATATAATGTCAAGGAAATAATCACCCCTGTTTTTGAGCATACTGTACTGTTTCAGAGAGGCGTAGGAGAAACCACCGACGTGGTCCAGAAGGAGATGTATACCTTCATGGACAAGGGCAACAGAAGCATCACCCTTAAACCGGAGGGGACCGCCGGCGCGGTCCGGGCTTACCTGGAAAACAGCCTGTTTGCGGAAAGCCAGCCTATCAAGCTGTTTTATATTACACCGGTTTTCCGTTATGAGAATCCGCAGAGCGGAAGGCTCAGGCAGCATCACCAGTTCGGTGTTGAGTTCTTCGGTTCGGCAAGCCCTCTTGCTGAGGTTGAGATTATTTCCCTATTGAATGATTTCTTTAATGAGCTGGGTTTAAAGGGTGTTAACCTGTATATAAACAGCATAGGATGCAGAAACTGCAGAAGGACATACAACGATGTGCTGCTGGATTTTCTTAATAAGCATGAGAATGAGCTGTGCGGCACATGCAAGGAAAGAATGGCAAAGAACCCGCTGCGGGTCCTGGACTGCAAGGTTCCCACATGCCATGAGATTATGAAGAACGCGCCTAGGACAATCGACTACCTGGACGATGAATGCAGGGAGCATTTTGAGGAGCTTAAAAGCCTGCTGGATGAAATGAATATAGCCTACCAGGTTGATTCGGGAATTGTCAGAGGCCTGGATTATTATACCAAGACCGTTTTTGAATTCGTAAACAGTGAAGGACTGACAATATGCGGCGGCGGAAGATATGACAACCTTATAAGCGAGATTGACGGAAAACAGGATATACCGGCATTGGGCTTTGGATGCGGAATAGAAAGGCTCATAAAAGAGCTTGACGCGGAAGGTATAGATCTTGGTCCCGAGCCGGCCGTCGACCTTTACGTCGGAATACTCGGAAGGGAATCCAGGGTTGCGGCATACAAGCTGGTAAACAAGCTAAGGCGGGAAGGGCTTATAATTGAAACCGATTATATGGACCGGAGTGTAAAAGCCCAGATGAAATATGCCAATAAAATCGGAGCAAGGCATACGATGGTGGTTGGCGCGGATGAACTGGCGGCAGGCAGGGCTAGGATAAAAAACATGGATACGGGTAATGAAACCGAGGTTGCCCTTGATAAAATCCAGGATATTATTGAATTATGTAAAAAAGCTTAAATTGCCGATTACTATAATATTATTACAAACCGGTAAGGAGGAGCGGAATGATTAAGCATATTGTGGCTTGGGATTTCAGGGCGGAATTATCCGATGAAGAGCAAAAGCTGTATGGTGAAGAAATCAAGAGGGAACTGGAGAACCTAAAGGACCTTATTGATGGGATTGTATCAATACAGGTGCTGACAAAAGCTATGTTTTCATCAGATGCCGATATACTGCTGGACGCGGTGTTTGAAAGCGAAGAGGCATACAAAGCGTATATTACCCATCCGGAGCATGAGCGGGTGGCAAGATATTATGTAAGACCCAGGACATGCAACAGAAAATGTTATGATTATTATATAGATTAAGGAGATTGAAAGATATGGCAGAGTCGATGAAAGGATTGCACAGGACCCACCGGTGTACGGAACTGTCAAACCGCAATATAGGAGAAACCGTAACCGTTATGGGTTGGGTTCAGAAAAGCAGGAACAAGGGCGGAATAATATTTGTTGACCTAAGGGACCGTTCCGGCATAATCCAGATTATCTTTGAGGAAAAGGATGTCGGCAGTGCGGACTTTGAGAAAGCCGAGCAGCTTAGAAGCGAGTATGTCATAGCTGTTGTCGGCAGGGTTGAGGCCAGATCGGGCGCCGTAAACCAGGCCCTGGTTACGGGAGATATCGAGATAAGGGCAACCGGTTTAAGGATACTGTCGGAAGCGGAGGTTCCTCCGTTCCCGATCGAGGAAGACAGCAAAACCAAGGAAGACCTCCGGTTAAAATACAGGTTTCTTGACTTAAGAAGGCCGGATCTTCAGAGAAATCTTATGTTAAGAAGCAAGGCCGCCAATATTGTGCGCCAGTTTTTAATAGAAGAAGGCTTTATAGAGATAGAAACGCCCGTGCTTACAAAGAGCACCCCTGAGGGCGCAAGGGACTATCTTGTCCCAAGCCGAATATATCCCGGCAAGTTTTACGCATTGCCCCAGTCACCGCAGCTGTTTAAGCAGCTCCTTATGTGCGCCGGTTACGACAGGTATTTCCAGATAGTCAAATGCTTCCGCGACGAGGACTTGCGTGCAGACCGCCAGCCGGAATTCACCCAGATAGATATGGAATTATCCTTTGTGGATGTGGATGACGTAATCAGCGTGAATGAAAGGCTGATCCAAAGGCTCTTTAAGGAAACGGCCGGCATTGATGTGAAGCTTCCGATACCAAGGATGACTTATAAGGAAGCCATGGAAAGGTATGGCTCCGACAAGCCGGATATCCGCTTTGGAATGGAGCTTAAGAACGTATCGGATATTGTGAAGAATTGCGGTTTCGGTGTTTTTGCGTCTGTTGTTGAAAGCGGCGGTTCAGTCCGCGGAATAAATGCCAAGGGACAGGCCGAGATGCCAAGAAAGAAGCTGGATGCCCTGACGGATTTTGCAAAGGGTTTCGGAGCAAAGGGACTGGCATATCTGGCGGTTAATCCTGACGGAACCTACAAGTCGTCCTTTGCAAAATTCATGACGGAAGAAGAGCTTGATGTCCTTGTAAAGACCATGGACGGGAAGCCCGGAGACCTGCTGCTCTTTGCGGCAGATAAGGACGAGGTTGTTTTTGACGTATTGGGCAATCTCAGGCTTGAGCTTGCCAGGAACCTTGGGCTTTTGGACAAGGATGATTATAAATTCCTGTGGGTAACGGAATTCCCCTTGCTGGAGTTCTCCGAGGAGGAAAACAGGTATGTGGCAAAGCACCACCCGTTCACCATGCCCATGGACGAGGATATTCACATGCTGGATACCGATCCGGGCAAGGTAAGGGCAAAGGCTTACGACATTGTGCTTAACGGAACGGAAATCGGCGGGGGCTCGGTCAGAATACATCAAAGCGAAGTACAGGAGAAGATGTTTGAGGTTCTTGGATTCACCAAGGAAGATGCTTACGAGAGATTCGGCTTCCTGCTGAACGCTTTCAAATACGGCGTTCCACCCCATGCCGGGCTGGCGTACGGTTTTGACCGCCTAATCATGCTGATAGCCAAGGAAGACAACATACGCGATGTCATAGCATTCCCCAAGACGAAGGACGCATCCTGCCTGATGACGGATGCACCGAACGTCGTGGACAAAAAGCAGCTTGACGAGCTGGGCATACAGTTGAAGAATCAGTAACGTGGATTGCGTAAATAAAGCATAAAAAGGAACAATCCTGGTGAATCGACCCCCAAGAGTTAGACTTACATCTAACGATTGGGAGGTCGGTTTTTCCCGGATAGTTCCTTTTTTTATACCGATTTCTTGTCCTGTTTCCCCGGCAGGAAGCATTTCAGGATTACACTTTGCCATATCTTCCTGAAAATGGGCGGCGCTTATTTTTCGTCAGCATATTGACATAAAAATTTAAAAATGATATTATTGCTTTAAAGTGCTGCGCTTTAAAGCGTCCAAGCTTTAAAGCTTTAAAACATTAAAATGAAATACAATATATATTACTGGGGGATGGAAAGTGGCAATTAAAATAATTTTCCTGGTTTGCTTTTTTGCTATTATGATTGTTGTCGGAATTTTAACAAGAAAGTACGCAACCAATGTCGGTGATTTTGTTCTCGGGGGACGATCGGTGGGGCCATGGCTTACGGCTTTTGCGTACGGCACATCATATTTTTCCGCCGTGGTTTTCGTTGGATATGCGGGACAATTCGGATGGAAATACGGTATATCCGCCACATGGGTGGGCATAGGCAATGCCCTTATAGGAAGCCTGCTGGCCTGGGTAATCCTCGGAAGGCGGACAAGGGTCATGACCAATCATTTAAAGTCGGCCACCATGCCCGATTTCTTTGGAAGCCGCTATAACAGCAGCGCGCTGAAAATCACCGCTTCAGTCATATCTTTTATTTTTTTGGTTCCGTATACGGCATCGGTATACAACGGTTTATCAAGGCTGTTCGGCATGGCATTCAACATCCCGTACTGGGTTTGCGTGCTGGCCATGGCTGCTCTTACCGGTGTGTATGTTATAGTCGGCGGATATATGGCAACCGCCATCAATGACTTTATACAGGGAATCATAATGCTCATCGGTATTGTCGTAGTTATTTCAGCTGTGCTTAATGAGCAAGGCGGATTTATTAATGCCATAATGAGACTTTCTGAGTTTGAAAGCGACATACCCCTTACCCTTGGACAGAAGGGGGCATTTACCTCGTTTTTCGGCCCGGACCCGATGAACCTGCTGGGTGTTGTAATCCTGACTTCATTGGGAACCTGGGGACTTCCTCAGATGGTACATAAATTTTATGCGATAAAGAATGAAAGATCCATTAAAATAGGCACGTTAATTTCCACGGTATTTGCATTCATCATCGCGGGAGGATGCTACTTCCTGGGCGGTTTCGGAAGGCTGTACGACAATCCTTCCCTGTACAGTGAGCAAGGCAAGGTCTTTTATGATGCCATAGTTCCCTACATGCTGCATTCCCTGTCGGATGTAATAATTGGTTTTATTGTCATTCTGGTGCTGTCGGCATCAATGTCGACCCTGTCAAGCCTGGTGCTGACATCCAGCTCCACATTAACGCTGGACTTCATAAAAAGCTTTATATATAAGAACATGAGTGAGAAAAAACAGATAAAGATTATGAGATTGTTCCTTGTATTCTTCATACTTTTATCCGTGGTACTGGCGCTGAAACCTCCGGCATTCATAGCGCAGTTGATGGGCATATCCTGGGGCGCTCTTGCGGGAGCATTCCTTGCGCCGTTCCTGTACGGGCTGTATTGGAAGAGAGTTACCAAAGCGGCGGTATGGGCATGCTTTGCAACCGGCGTAGGAATTACAACCACCAACCTGGTATTCAAATACATAAGCTCACCCATTAATGCCGGAGCGCTGGCCATGGTTGCGGGACTTGTGGTTGTTCCGGTCGTGAGCCTGCTGACCCCAAGGATGAGCAAGGAAAAAGTCGATTCCATATTTGCATGCTATGAAGAAACCGTAACGGTCCGCAAGAAAAAATCAATACAGGAATAATTCATATGTTTATATATAGGGAGATGATAAGATGATATGGGCTAAAGAAGAGACCCTGTCAAGGCAGGAACTTCAGGAGTTACAGCTTACAAGGCTTAAGACCACCCTGAAGCGTGTCTATGAGAAGGTACCCGCATACCGCAAAAAAATGGACGAAGCAGGTGTAACCTGCGACGATATCAAGTCGCTTGACGATCTGCCCAAGCTTCCGTTTACCGTAAAAAGGGACATGAGGGACAATTATCCGTTCGGTATGTTCACGGTACCGAAGAAGGACTTGGTCCGCATACACGCGTCATCCGGAACAACGGGCAAACCAACTGTTGTGGGATATACGAGAAATGACATGGCCATGTGGACTGAGTGCGTCTCCAGAATTGCCTGCATGGGCGGAGCGACAGCGGAGGATGTGGCACAGATAAGCTTCGGATATGGAATGTTTACAGGTGCGCTGGGCCTTCATTACGGACTGGAGAATATAGGAGCCAGCGTAATTCCTGTTTCTTCGGGCAATACACAGAAGCAGATAATGTATATGCAGGATTTCGGCACGACACTTTTGGTCGCTACGCCGTCTTATGCGCTGCATATTGCCGAGGTTGCCCGGGACATGGGATTGGACCCTGCCAAGGATTTAAACGTTAAGAAAGGTCTTTTCGGCGGCGAGGGCATGACGGAGCCCATGCGTAATGAAATGCACAGGCTGTGGGGCAAGGACTTTATTGCGACGCAAAACTATGGAATGAGCGAGCTAATCGGCCCCGGTGTATCAGGAGAATGCCTTGAGTTGTGCGGAATGCATATAAATGAAGATCATTTCATTCCTGAGATAATAAATCCTGAAACGGGAGAGGTGCTGCCTCCCGGAGAGAAGGGGGAACTGGTAATAACCTGTATCACCAAGGAGGCGCTTCCGTTGATACGATATCGTACAGGAGATATTTCAAGGCTGTTCTATGAGCCGTGCAAATGCGGAAGAACCACCGTGAGAATGGAGAACCTGTCCGGAAGGTCCGATGATATGCTGATAATCCGCGGTGTAAACGTATTCCCGAGCCAGATTGAGGAGGTTCTTCTTAAGATAGAAGAGATCGGCCCTCATTATGAAATAGTCGTAGACAGGGTTAATTACCTGGATACAATGGAAATCCGTGTGGAGCTGGCTGACGAAACCCTGCTGGACTCCTATGCGATGCTTGGCGAACTCGAAAAAGGGATTAAGTCAAACCTTAGGACTGTACTTGGCCTTGATGCTGTGATAAAATTAGTAGCACCAAGAAGCTTAAGAAGATTTGAAGGAAAAGCAAGACGCGTTACGGACTTGCGTAAATGAAAGGAGCAGCAAAGGTGACGACAAAAGAATTAATGCTTGGAAACCAAGCATTTGCGAGAGGTGCATATGAAGCGGGCTGCAAAGTATCGGCGGCATACCCGGGCACACCAAGTACAGAAATAAGTGAGAATATAGCGAAGTACGATGAAATATACTCGGAGTGGTCACCGAACGAGAAGGTGGCGCTGGAGGTTGCAATAGGAGCATCAATAAGCGGTGTCAGGGCACTGGCATCCATGAAGCATGTAGGGCTGAATGTCGCGGCAGACCCGCTGTTTACTGCATCATATACCGGTGTTAACGGCGGATTGGTTATAATTGTTGCCGATGACCCCGGCCTGTACAGCTCACAGAACGAGCAGGATACCAGGGCGATTGCCAGGGCGGCCAAGGTGCCGGTTTTGGAGCCCTCCGACAGCGCGGAGGCCAAGGAGTTCGTTAAGTTTGCATATGAGCTGAGCGAAAAATACGATACGCCGGTTATAATAAGAAGCACAACAAGGCTTTCCCATTCTCAGGGGCTTGTGGAGCTAAGTGACAGGATAGATATTGAAGATAAACCGTATAACAGGGATATTGCCAAATATGTTATGATGCCCGGCAATGCCAAGGGGCGTCATCTGGCCGTTGAAAAAAGAGAGCTGGCCCTTATAAAGGACAGCTGTAACTTCCCGATTAACAGGGTTGAATATAACGACACAAAGATCGGCATAATCACCTCAGGCATACCGTACCAGTATGTCAAGGAGGCTCTTCCGGAAGTGTCGGTTCTAAAGCTTGGCACTGTAAATCCCCTTCCGAAAGGGCTTATAGAGGAATTTGCCTCCAGGGTGGAAAAGCTCTATATTGTTGAAGAGCTGGATCCCATAATAGAAGAGCAGGTAAAATCATGGGGCATTAATGCCATTGGCAAGGAAATATTCACCGTGCAGGGCGAGTACTCCGCCAACATGCTCAGAAAGGCCATAAAGGGCGAGGATATTACATACCATGCGGTCGAGGGCATACCGAACCGTCCTCCGATACTTTGCCCGGGATGCCCGCACAGAAGCGTGTACACGATACTTAAGAAGCTGAAGCTTCATGCTGCCGGAGATATCGGATGCTACACCCTGGGAGCCGTGGCACCCTTAAGCGTGGTCGATACGACCATATGCATGGGAGCAAGCATTTCAACCCTCCATGGTATTGAAAAGGCCAAGGGAAAGGAATATATCAAGGACTGGGTAGCCGTTATCGGAGACTCCACATTCCTGCATACGGGGGTCAATTCCCTGATAAACATGGTGTATAATAAGAGTACAGGAACGGTGCTGATTCTGGACAATTCCACCACGGGGATGACAGGGCACCAGGACCATGCAGCAACGGGCAAGACCCTTAAGGGTGAAGTGACTTATGCCGTTGACCTGGAAAAGCTGTGCAGGGCCATTGGTGTTCCAAATGTTTATGTTGTCAATGCCTATGACGGCAAAAAGCTTGAGCAGACTATAAAGGAAGCGGTGGCATCGGATGAGATTGCCGTCATAATCGCGCAGGCACCCTGTGTCCTGCTTAAGAAAGCATCAATAACCAGAAAATATTACATTGACCAGGAAAAATGCAAGAAATGCGGGTTGTGCATGAAGCCCGGATGTCCTGCAAAAACAAAGAACGAAAACGGGGACATTGTAATCAACGAGACCATGTGCAACGGATGCAGCTTATGTGTTGACTTCTGTAAGTTTGACGCGATAAAGGCAATTGAATAATACAGGTTTTTGCGGAAACGAGGGTGGCTATGAATACAAAAAATATAATGATTGTTGGCGTAGGCGGACAAGGCACCCTGCTTACCAGCAGGATTCTTGGAAAATTAATGATTGAAGCGGGATATGATGTCAAGCTTTCCGAGGTGCATGGAATGGCTCAGCGCGGGGGAAGCGTGGTAACCTTTGTGAGATACGGCGAAAAGGTATATGAGCCCATTGTCGAGGAAGGGCAGGCTGATGTCCTGATAGCATTTGAAAAGCTTGAAGCCCTTAGGTATATCCATTTTCTTAAAAAAGGGGGAGCAATAGTTATAAATGACCAGCAGATCGATCCGATGCCTGTTGTAATCGGTGCCGTAGAATACCCGCAGAATATAATGGAGGATATATCGAAAAACCACAGGGTATACAAGGTTAACGCCGTGGACGAGGCAAAAAAGCTTGGAAACAGCAAGGTATTCAATATAATTGTACTTGGTGTGGCGGCACAGCACATGGAATTTTCCAAGGATCAATGGCTGTCCGTAATCGAAAGGACCGTACCTGCCAAGACCGTCGAAATAAACAAGAAGGCTTTTGAACTGGGTTATTCCCTGGCTTAGATTGGATCGGGAAACCAAAGCATATATTAAGGGGAGGTTTGTCTATGATAAAGCAGCTGTCTATATTCATTCAGAATGAAGTGGGAAGTGTTGCAAGCATTACCGCAGTGCTTAAGAAGCATAACATCAATTTACGGGCAATCGCTACTTTTGACACACCGCAGTTTGCCATTCTGAGAATGATTGTCGACCAGCCGGAGAAAGCAAAAACACTTCTAATTGAGAGCGGGTTTGCAGTAACCATGTCGGATGCAATAGCTGTAGAGCTTGAGGATAAGCCGGGAGTGCTGCACGATGTGCTGCAGCTTATTGCCGATGCGGGAATTGGCATAAACTATATATACTCCATAGTGTTCCGCCAGAAAAATGTACCGCTTATTATTATCAATACCGACAACCTGGATAAGACGAAGCAGATATTGATTGAAAAAGGATATTCTGTACCCGATCAGGAGGATGTATATTTATGATTTGGAATGAGTCGAAGGAATGCATGAGCAGGGATGAACTTCATAACCTGCAGAGCGCCAGGCTGAAGAAAACAGTAAACCACGTATATCATAACGTGGAATTCTACCGCAAAAAAATGCAGCAGATGGGCCTTGAGCCGGGAGATATAAACGGCATTGAGGATTTGCACAAGCTTCCGTTTACGACCAAGGACGATTTAAGAGACAATTATCCGTTCGGATTGTTTGCGGTACCCCAGTCCCAGGTGGTCAGGATTCACGCATCTTCGGGCACAACGGGTAAGGCAACCGTAGTTGGCTATACTAGGAGGGACATTGAGATTTGGCAGGAATGCGTAACCAGGGTGCTTGCGATGGCCGGAATCGGGCCTAATGACAAGATCCAGGTGGCATACGGATACGGGTTATTTACCGGAGGTCTGGGCCTTCATTATGGCGCAGAGAACCTTGGAGCGACCGTTGTTCCCATGTCCACCGGCAATACCCAAAGGCTTATTACAATGATGGAGGACTTCGAGGTTACCGCCATAGCATGTACCCCGTCATATCTTCTGCATATTATTGAAGTTCTTGAGGAAGCCGGCAAAATCGACAGGGTAAAGCTTAAGGCCGCCATATGCGGAGCGGAGCCCTGGACGGAGAACATGCGCAAGGAAATAGAATCAAAGCTCGGCCTGAATGCATACGATATTTACGGGTTAAGTGAGATTCTCGGCCCCGGAGTGGCTGCCGACTGTGATGTACATAACGGCCTTCATGTATATGAGGATCATTTCCTTCCTGAGATAGTGAATCCGGATACGCTTGAGCCGTGCAAGGAAGGAGAAACAGGCGAGCTGGTTATCACCACGCTGACAAAGGAAGCTTTGCCGCTGCTCAGATACAGGACAAAGGATCTTACAAGCATCTCCTATGACCCTTGTCCCTGCGGAAGAACAATGGCAAGAATATCAAAATTCAAAGGCCGTTCCGATGACATGCTCATTATCCGCGGTGTCAACGTATTCCCGTCCCAGGTGGAAGCTGCACTGCTTGAAATGGGAGAAACCAGTCCTCATTACATTATGATTGTGGACAGGGTAAATAATCTTGACGTTCTTGAGGTCCAGGTAGAGGTTGAGGAACGCTTCTTCTCCGACGAGATAAAGGAACTGGAGAAGCTGAACAAGAAGATATCCAGCGTGCTGCAGTCCACCTTGGGTCTTTCGGTAAAGGTAACCCTGGTTGAGCCTAAGACTATTGCAAGAAGCGAAGGAAAAGCAAAACGTGTCATAGACAAGAGGAAGCTTATATAAAATAAATCAAATGGGTCGTTTTTTTAGGAGGGGTGCTATGTTTATAAAACAATTATCGGTATTTATTGAAAACAAGGAAGGCCGGTTGGAAAGGGTAACATATGTGCTCAAGGAACGCAACATTAATATTGCGTCCTTCAGTTTGGCGGACACGGCTGAGTATGGCATGCTGAGAATGATTGTATCCGACCCGGATGAGGGAATACGTGCATTGAAGGAGGAGGGCTTTTCCGCGAAGCTTACCGACGTCATTGCGGTAAAGATTCCACAAAGACCGGGCACGCTTAACAAGGTTTTAAAGATACTTCATGATGCCGGTTTAAGCGTTGAATATATGTACACCCTCGCAACCGCAGGAAAGGATACATCCATTATTATGAAGGCTTCCGATCTGACAAAAGCCGTTGAGGTTCTTACCCGGGAAGGATATGAACTGTGCAAAGCAAAGGAAGCTTATGAATTAAATAATAATGGCAGCAAATAATGTTTGACACCGCTGTAAAAGAGTGTTATGATGAGTGTACTGCTATAAAGCAGGATATATTATTAATTTTTTGGAGGATTTTTTCATGAACAAAGGTACAGTTAAATGGTTTAACAATCAAAAGGGCTATGGTTTCATCTCCGATGAGCAGGGAAACGACGTATTCGTTCACTACACCGGCCTTAATATGGACGGTTTCAAGTCTCTGGAAGAAGGCCAGGTAGTCGGGTTCGAAGTAGTTCAGGGTGCCAAAGGCCCTCAGGCAACGAACGTAGTGGTTCTTTAACCAGGATGAAATTGCAATGTACCTTGTTCTTATGTTTCTTATATATTATATAAGTTGATTAAGAATCAGGATATATTGTTATAACAAGTCAAAAAATGCTTCACCTTATGGATTAAGGTGAAGCATTTTTTATCATATTGCTTCCGAATGTTTAAATGGATGCCGGAATCATGAAACCAGCTTCTGTCCCTTGTGATTGACCCATTCAAGGAACCTGTAAAGCGGATTAAAAAGGGCCAATGTCACGGCATAATTGCCGACGCAGTGTATGACATCGAAGGGAATACCGCTTATAATCTGCGAAACGGCCATGGGAACTCCCCCAATAAACAGGTAGGGGATAGAGCATAATGTCCCGAAGATTAATCCGAATGTGCCGGACAGTATCGCCCAGAAAAATGGGGAACGCTGTTTCTTAAACAGCATCGCGGCCAGCATAAGGATGGTCCATACATAGAGGTAGTTTATCCACCATATGCCAAAACCGTATATCAGGCCTTCCACAAGGACAAAAACATAGATTATAAACAGCGTTTTCCAGCCATATAATAAAGAGAACAGAATAACGAGCAGGGACACAAGCTCAACATTCGGTATGAATGAAAGGGCAACCTGTGCTATTATCAATATGGCTGACATTATTCCTATAATTACAATATCCTTTGGCCGCATATCAATCCCCGCAATCTTAATAACCTTCCATAAGGGTCAGCTCGTACCGGTCCTGGTCCTGTATTTTAATCATGTCAACTCCGAATTCCGAGAACTCGCCGTCCTTGGTAAGGCACCACCATTCCTGCCTGCTTGAATCAGCCTTTCTTCCGTTGACCTCGGTAATAAGAAAGCCGTATGTGCTTTCTTCTCCTCCGATCAGCTTCTTCTCATCCAGCGCTTCACGCAGAGTCTCGGCATCGGTAACAATGGTAAATTCCTGTTCTTCTTCATCCGGAACAATTACCCGGACATATATGGTTTTGCTTCCCTCGGAAGCCAGGTCTGGCTTTAACACCTTATTATAGAAAAACAATAAAAGCAAAAATGCCGAAAGGAACAACAACAGGGTTCCAAGAATCAGCGGTATGGTATTTTTTCTTTCTTTCATGGCAACCACCTGTTTCGATTTTTTTAAAAAGTGAAATACAAGCATCACATTATTTTTGATAGTATATCCGAGGCTCATATGCTTGTCAATAAACTTTTTGCCTTATTATGGACGATATATGAAAGAAACATTTGCTATATCAGGTTTATATGATATAATCTTGATAGCTGAAATGAAATATATGTAAGGAGACACGCAATGAATATAACACATAAACAGTTTGGAACGACAAAAAATGGAGAAGAAGCGACTATATATACTATGACCAACAGTAAGGGCATGAAGGTTTCGGTAACTGATTTCGGAGCAAATATAGTAAGCATAATTGTTCCGGACAGAAACGGGAATTTCGCTGATGTAGCGCTGGGTTATGATGATATAAGGGGATATGAAAACAACAAGCCGGGATTCGGTTCTTTGATAGGAAGATATGCCAACCGAATTGCCGGAGCGTCGTTCGAGCTGAACGGAAAGGTTTATAAGCTGCAGAAAAATGAAGGTGAGAACACCCTGCATGGCGGTGAACCGGGATATAACAGGGTGATGTATGAAACCGAGATTTTCGAAGAAGAAGATATGGTAAGCGTTGAGTTTTCAAGGCTCAGCCCTGACAATGAGCAAGGATTTCCCGGAAACCTGGATATAACGGTTACCTACAGCCTTACGGAGAATAATGAGCTGGTGATTGAATATCATGCGGTTTCCGACAAGGATACAATTGTTAATCTGACCAATCATTCATATTTCAACCTTGCGGGACATAACAGCGGAACCATCCTGAACCACAAGGTATGGATAAATGCCAGTAAGTTTACCCCAACCGACAATAACCTGGTGCCGACCGGTGAAATCAGAGATGTGGAAGGAACACCGATGGATTTCAGAACCTTGAAGAGAATCGGTGAGAATATAAATGACAATTACGAGCCCCTAATCCAGGCTGGAGGTTACGATCATAACTATGTGCTTGAGATAAATCCGGGAGAGGTAACGAAGGTGGCCGAGCTTGTTGATGAGGCCGGCGGAAGAGTTATGGAAGTGTTTACAGACAAGCCCGGTATGCAGTTCTATACCAGCAATATGCTGTCCCCTGTCAAGTACGGCAAAGACGGGGCGGAATACGGGCTTAGGGCGGGAGTGTGCTTCGAAACACAGCATTTTCCCAATGCTTGCAACATAAAGACATTTCCGGACAGTGTACTGAGAGCAGGACAGAATTATAATTATGTCACAATCTACAAATTTTCAACAAGATAAGCAATAATTCATGGAATAAACAGGAAATGAGGCGGGTTTATCACCCGTCTCATTAATTTCCTGAAGAAAGAGGAGAAGCCCGGTAGGGGGAGGGTCATATCCGGGCTTTTTATTTTATGAAAAAAATTGTCTTATAGGCTTTTTTATTACTGTTTCTTCTATTTATGATTATTATAAGCATTAATTATGATTATTGTATGGATAGATTATGAACAAATTGTTAATATTGATTTGCTGTAAGAATTAGCTGGAATTTGATGTAAAAGTTGCTTTTTTGGCGGCTATAACATATTATATTATGAAAAAGATGCGGGAATTTGTTGTCGACAGCTGTAATATTCAATTAACAGGCAGCCGATACATCAATTACAGAGTTTTAATTTGTGTCCAAAGCGAATAATAGTAGTAAAAGAAATTCACGTTTCTTTACATGAAATGGAGGATTTATATGGCAAATGTATTTAGAAAGCTTATCAGAAAGGAGCTGGGCGAGATAAACTATCACCGTTATTCCTCCTTTCTTAAAAAGAATATAAATAACCAGGTTGTTGACAACCAGACAATATTCAACGACATATATGAGAAGCTGCAGGGACGTGATTTAAAATCGCTGTCCAAGATGCACAACAGGCTTAATGATACCATGCTGCTGGCGTTTCGTATAAACAGGAATTTCACGTTCACGTTTTTATTCTATGCGGCGGCATCAATTTTCTTAATTGCTTACAAAATGAGCCCGGAGCTTACAGTAATATCTTTAGCGCTTGTGAATATATGCTTTGCGTATAAAGTATATGAGTTTTTGTCTAATAAATTCTGTTATATAGATGCCCAGATTGTCCTGGTTTATAAGGCGGTTTTGGACAGGATGATTCTGAACGAACAAAAGAATTTAAAGGAAAAATAACAATACGGTCTAATAGGATTTAAAAAGAATACGGCTTCATGTTTCACAAATATTTTGAAACATGAAGCTGTTTTTTTGTAAATATTTTTTATGCATACTTACCGGACAGGAAGAATATATCTATTATGACGGCATAATATTAAGGTCTATTGTTAATCTGATGAAAAGGAAGTACTGATATGCAGAAAAAGGACAAGCCGCGAGCGGATATTAATTACAAGGAGATGTTGTATGAACTGTGTCATAGGCTCTGGATAATCATCCTGGCGGGTATGACTGCTGCAGGTGTCTCATACGCGGTCAGCCGGTATGTAATTACACCTGTTTACGAGTCCAAAACCAGCGTATATGTTATCAGCCGGGAATATGAGGACAAGATGACGCTTACGGACTTGCAGACCGGCATTCAACTGGCCAAGGATTATATGTTCATAGTAAAAAGCAGGCCGGTAACGCAAAAAGTGATAGAGACCCTGAACCTGGACATGACAAACAAGGATTTGGCGGACCTGATAGATGTCAGTACCCCTCTTGATACACGGATACTGGAGATTACGGTTAAGCATACGGATCCGAAGACAGCAAAAGCCATAGCGGATACCATAGCTAAAGTATCCGGCGAGCAGATGGTCAAAGTTATGAATATGGAAAGTGTCAATATCATTGAAGAAGGCAGTCTGCCGACGAAGCCTTCCGGCCCCAATGTAATAATAAATACGGCCGCCGCGGGAATATTGGGAGCGGCGGCGGCAGCCTTTGCGATATGCCTGGTTTATTACTTTAATGATCATATTCGCACATCGGATGATATTGAGCGCTACCTTAAAATCTCCACACTGGGAGTAATTCCTGTGTACAAACACAGAATCAAGAAAAAACATAAGAAGGAACAGGAAAAAAGCCGTGCCGAGGCGGCTGTGGCAGATATGGAAAGAGGGTTTGGGCATTATGAAGAAAGTACTTATTCTGGTCAATCATGATGTGGCAATATACAACACCAGGAGAGAGCTGGTGGAGCAGCTGCTGGCCGACGGTTACGAGGTGATGATATCCTCTCCTTACGGAGAGAGAATTGACGATTTGATAGCCATGGGATGCAAATACTTGGAAATATCCATGAAAAGGCACGGAACCAATATTTTTGAGGAAATGGCTTTGCTGCGGCGCTATTTTAAGCTGATAGACGAGCTTAAGCCGGACGTGGTGCTGACCTACAACACAAAGCCCAATATTTACGGGGGGTTGGCGTGCCGGATTAAGAAAGTGCCCTATATCGCTAATATAACCGGGCTGGGAACCGCCGTGGCGGGCGAGGGAATCATAAAAGATATTATGGTCAGGCTGTACAGGTCGGCATTCAAAACCGTGTCTTGCGTCTTTTTCCAAAACGATGACAACCTGCGGTTCTTCCTGGATAAAATAATCGCCGTAAAAAAATATCGGCTTCTGCCCGGATCGGGAGTCAACCTGGATTATTTTCACCCGCTGGATTACCCGGGGGATGATACGGTTGAGTTTTTATTTATCTCCAGGATCATGAAGGAAAAAGGAATTGACTTATATCTTGAGGCTGCAAGGTACATACGGGAGAAATATCCCAATACGGTATTCCACATATGCGGCTTTTGCGAAGAGGCTTATGAGGATAAGCTTCATGACATGCAGGAAAGGGGAATCATCGTATACCACGGAATGGTCCGTGATGTGCGAAGCGTCCTGAGCCGGGTTCACTGTATTGTGCACCCCTCATTCTATCCGGAGGGATTGTCCAACGCGCTACTTGAGGGGGCCGCAAGTGCAAGGCCGATTATTACCACGGACCGGGCAGGATGCCGTGAGGTGGTGGATGACGGTGTTAACGGTTACCTGTTCAAAAAAAGAAGTGCGGATGAGCTGATTGACAGAATAGAAAGGTTTATCAGCCTGCCATATGAGGAGAAGAAGAATATGGGAATCGAGGGCAGAAAAAAGGTTCAAGCCGGATTTGACCGCAGAATCGTTGTTGAAAAATACAGGGAAGAGCTTTTAAGGATATGCTGGGGGGAATCGATATGAGGTTGGTGTTTGCGCATGACCATATATTCAGAAGGGATGATGACGGAAAAATATATAGCGGCGGGAGCTACAACAATGCAGTATGGGAAAGGTATCTGAAGCATTTTGACGAGGTGGTTGTTATTGCGAGGCTGGAAGAATTGAGCCATAAAGGCAACAGGATTTACAATGAGTTTGGCAGCGGCAGGGTAACCTTAAAGCCCATACCTTCCCTCAGCGGGCCAATAAAGCAATACACCAATAAAAAGGAAGCGGAGAGGATAATCCGGAACGAGCTCCTGATGGCGGATGCCCTGATTGCCCGCCTGCCCAGCGAAGCAGGCAATTTGGCAGTTGATGCGGCCCGTGACATGAATAAGCCGTATATGGTCGAGGTGGTGACATGCGCGTGGGACGCCATGTGGCATTATGGGAAGATAATGGCTAAAATATACGCACCAATAGCGAGATATAAAATGAAGAAAAGAGTCGGCCGGGCGCCCTATGCACTTTATGTAACCAACAGCTTCCTGCAGGGGAGATACCCAAACAGGGGCGTAAATGTATCCGTGTCCGATGTGGAGATTACCGATATAAAAAGCGGCAAGCCTGCAAAGGACGATGGGATATGGAGGATAGGCATGATCGGCAGCATTGCCAATAAAATTAAAGGCTGGGATGTCGCTTTGAGGGCACTGAGCCTGCTTGCAAAAAAAGGCCTGGATTTTGAATTCTATATTCTGGGAGACGGCGATGATAAGCCTTTCATGCGTGAGGCGGGCAGGCTTGGCGTTGCAGAGCGGGTACACGCATGCGGCGTACTGCCGAGCGGTAAGCCTGTAGCGGACTGGCTTGACAATATTGATATCTTCATACTGCCAAGCTATTCCGAAGGCATGCCCAGGGCCGTGATAGAGGCCATGAGCAGGGGCTGCGCGGTAATAGGATCGGAGGCGGGAGATATACCTGAGCTGATTGATAGAAGCTGCATTCATAAAAGAGGTGATTACCGCAAGCTTGCCTTATTGATCGAAAGGGTTATGGATGACAGGGACTATTGGCATGTCCTGTCTGTAAAGAACTTGATGAAGGCAAAGAAATTCATGAAGAATGTACTGGATGAAAGCAGGGACAGGTTCTTGGCTGATTTTGTATCAAGGGCATGCAGCAAAGGCAGCCAAATCGCATTATAAAACTGAATATTGGGGGAAGGAAAAAGAGGGAAATTAAAATATGCTTTTTTATTTGCTGCTGGCTGTTGCAACAGCCATTTTAACCGAGATTTCATTTCGCCTGGAGTCACGGATATCCAGGGCGATAACAGGGTTTCTGTCCATAATCATACCGTCATTCTTTTATGCGGTCAGATATAATACCGGCACGGATTACTTCAATTATATCCTAAGCTATAAAAAAATAAAGAGCGGCTACGACACCAGGATGGAAATCGGATACGTATTTCTTAACAAGCTGTTCGTGGCGCTGAATTTTGATGTTGAGATGCTTTTCTTCATAACATCGGTTATATACTTTATAATGCTGCGCCGATGCCTTGCTGACAATGAGGACCTTTTAAGCCCCGGGCTTGGCATGCTGGTATTCATGCTCATGTATTACCAGATTTCGTTCAATGCCGCGAGACAAATGATTGCCATGACGATACTGCTGTACAGCTTCGGGTATATCATACGGGGAAGGCTGATTAAATTCATCCTATGTGTAGCGGCAGCGTTTTTATTTCATAAATCCGCCCTGATATTTTTGCCGGCATATAACATATGCGGAATTGTCAAGCGGGACGGTTCCATAAGAAAACTCATGCTGAAGATAAGTACCATGGCGGCACTGATAATCGCCAATATTGATTATATCGTGCCGCAGGCGGCGGAAATCCTGAAGGCCGGTGATTACGGCAAGTACCTGGTACCGGACGCATATATTGAAAACGACCTTGGCTTTTGCATTAGAAGCCTTCCGTTTATACTAACCGGGGTTTACCTGTTTATTACCGAGGATTTTGATGAAAATGAAGATGCGATTAAAATGGCGTTTGTTCTGTATTTTATAAGCGTAATACTGCAGTTCAGCGTGTTTATAGGAGGTTCATTCATAAACCGGATATCGTGGAATTATGAAATAATATTGGTGCTGCTTGTGCCATATTATTGCAAAAAGCTTTCATACGGGGGAAATCTCGCATTAAGAATCATGCTGGCAGGTTATGTGGTGATACACTGGTGGTATGTGTTCGTGCATTCGGGAAGCCACCATACGATACCATATCAATGGATTTACAGTTGAAAAAATAATAAAAGGAGCGGATTAAAGTGAAGTATTCTGTAATAATAACCGTATATAACAAAGAAAAGTACATAAAACGGGCGGTCAGGTCCGTTCTTAAGCAAACTTATATGGATTTTGAACTGATAATCGTTGACGACGGTTCCACCGACCACAGCCTGAAAAGGGCAAGGGAAATAAAGGATGAAAGAATAAAAATTATCACCCAGGAAAACATGGGCGCCGCGGCGGCCAGAAACAGCGGGATAAAGGCTGCAAGCTGCGATTATATCGGCTTCCTGGATGCTGACGACGCATGGAAACCTGATTTTCTTGAAAATATAAATATCTTGACGGAAGAATATCCAGAGGCCGGATTATATGCCGCAGCACATGAAGCCGTCCTGCCCAGCTATAGAACCGAAAAACATGTATTATCAACCCAGGATTGGAAAGGCCGCAGCTTCGGGTTGGTTGACGACTATTTCAAGCATGCTTTAAAAGCCCCTTTTATTTCGGCGTCGTCGGTTGTGATCCCAAGAAGGGTTCTTGAGGAAATGGGATATTTCTGCGAGACCATCCGGCGCGGAGAAGACCTGCTTATGTGGTGCAGGATAGCGCTGAACTACAGGATAGCATTCTGCAACAAGGTTTGCGCGGTATACTTTAAGAATGCGCAAAACAGGACGGATGTCAGGAATGATCCGTCAAACGGTTTTACCGATACGTTTCAGTGGCATGCCGAAGAAATACTCGCAGAAGGCAGAAAGGCAAGGAATTATTCTGGTTATTTTAAAGAATACATACTTAAAATGCTGATTGTAAAAGCAAGGTATCATCTTGAACTAAATCAAAAGAAGCAGGCAAGAACTATTCTGTCAAGGTGCGCAAAAACCAGGGAAAACCGAAAGTATCTTATGAAAGTATATATGATGAGCCTGGTGCCGAACACGATACTTCAGGGAATTCTGAGAATTGTATAAAACCGGTATAAAGAACTAAGGGGAAAGTATGACAAGGACTGAAAACTGCATTAGAAATGTAAAATACGCAATTGTCGGCCAGGCTGCCGGTATTGCGATTAGTTTTTTTAGCCGCATGGTATTCGTTCATATCCTTGGCAGGGAATACCTTGGGCTGGACGGCTTGTTCAGCAATATTATATCCGTATTGTCCATCGTTGAGCTTGGAGTGGGAACCGCCATTATTTTCAGCATGTATAAGCCCCTGGCGGATGGGGACGAATACAGGCTGAAGGCGCTTATGGACGTATATAAGAAGGCATATATAAGCATAGGAATTACGGTGGCTGCTGTGGGATCGGCCCTGACTCCGTTCCTGAGGCATTTGATTAGGGATATGCCCGACATACCGTATATTTCTTTGCTTTACCTTCTTTTTGTGGCAAATTCCGCGTTGTCTTATTTCTTTTCGTATAAAAGGTCACTGATTATTGCGGACCAGAGGAGATACATAATTACGGCTTATCGTTACGGTTTTTATTTTTTTGTTAGCTTTGCACAGATACTTATATTAATTGTTACCAAAGCATATATCATATACATACTTCTTCAAATTGCCGGTACTTTGGCCGAAAACATGCTGATCAGCAGAAAAGCCGATAAGCTGTATCCTTTTTTGCTGAAGAAAGAGAGCTTCAGGCTTGACAAGGAGGACAGGAACCGGATCACCAAAAATATTAAGGCCATGATATTCCACAAGCTGGGCGACAAGGTGGTAACGGGTACGGATAATATCCTGATATCCAGGTTTGTCGGTATCGCCGAGGTCGGGTTATATTCCAATTACCTATTGATTACAAATGCTTTGAATATGGTGTATGGCCTGATATTCCAATCCCTGATTGCCAGCATAGGCAACCTGGGGGCCGAGGAGGATGCCCGCAAAAACCGGTTCATTTTTGATTGCATTAACTTCATATGCTTCTGGATTCACGGATTCAGCAGCATATGCCTGGTTGTTTTGCTTAACCCGTTTATAAAGCTGTGGCTGAGCAAGGAGTATGTGTTTTCCCATGGAATAGTACTTGTAATTGTATTTAATTTTTATATAAACGGGATGAGGAAAAGCGCCCAGGCATTCAAGGAGGCCTACGGGCTGTTTTGGTATGACAGGTATAAGCCTCTTGCTGAGGCCTTGATAAACCTGGCTGCATCGGTGGTTCTTGCAATAAAACTCGGTATTGCAGGCATCCTGCTGGGAACTGCCGTAAGCACTGTTACGACCTGTTTCTGGATTGAACCGTATGTATTATACAAATACGGTCTGAAGGCTCCCGTGTCTTCCTATTATAAGAGATACGCGCTGAACACCCTGGCAATGGCGGTGATAGGGACCGTTGTAATGCTTATATGCAGGGCCATAAAGGGTGAGACATTTGCAGTGTTTTTCGCTAAAGCGGTTATATGTGCGGTTTTGCCCAATGTGTTTTTTGTTTTGATTTACTGCAGAACGGAGGAATTCAGGTACATTTTGAATATATTTAAGGAGGCGGCAATAGACCGCAAAATGATTATGAGGGGTAGATTATGAATAAAAAAATAATTAGGAATATTCCTTTTTCTCCGCCCGACATCACCAGGGATGAGATAAGGGCGGTAACCGAGGTCCTGAAATCCGGATGGATTACAACAGGTCCGAAAACAAAAGAATTCGAGAACAGGATAGCTGGGTATATTGGCGTAAATAAGGCGGTATGCCTTAATTCCGCAACTGCCGCAATGCAGCTGTCGTTATGCATACTGGGAATCGGCCCCGGGGATGAGGTTATTACATCGGCATATACATATACCGCGTCCGCGTCGGTGATAAGCCATGTCGGCGCCAAAACGGTTCTTGTCGATACGGCTCCGGGTTCGTTTGAGATGGATTATGACAGGCTTGAGAGTGCAATAAATGAAAGGACAAAAGCCGTTATTCCCGTTGACATAGCCGGCTGCATGTGTGATTATGACAGGATTTATGACATCCTGGATTCAAAGAAGAGGCTTTTTAAGGCCGGTAGCGAAATACAGGACAGAATTGGGCGGGTGGCTGTTTTGGCCGATTCGGCCCACGGGTTCGGGGCTGAGAGAAAAGGTGTAAAAAGTGGAAAAGCGGCCGATTTTACGGCGTTTTCATTCCATGCGGTAAAAAATCTGACTACCGCTGAGGGAGGCGCGGTGACATGGAGAAATGACCTTGGCCTGGATGACGAGTGGCTTTATAAGCAGTTCATACTGTACAGCCAGCATGGACAGTCAAAGGACGCTTATACCAAGGCACAGAAGGGTTCTTGGGAGTATGACATTATCTTTCCGGGATACAAGTGCAATATGACGGACATTATGGCCGGTCTGGGCATTGCGCAGCTTCGCAGATATGAATACTTGCTGGCCAGGCGCAAAAAAATCGTCGGGATGTATGACCGGATGCTGAAACCGGCAGGCTTTCTAAGCCTTGCGCATTATGGCGACGATTACAGTTCTTCCGGGCATCTTTATCTGCTTCGAATTCCCGGAATAGATGAGCACGAGAGGAACCGGATCATAGAGAAGATGTCCGAGGAGGGCATAGCCGTGAATGTTCATTACAAGCCTCTCCCGATGCTTACTGCGTATAAAAGGATGGGATTTGATATGGGAGATTATCCGAATGCCTATGCACAATATGAAAATGAAATTTCCCTGCCGCTTCATACCGGGCTGAGCGATGATGATGTGGAGTATATCTGCGAAAACCTTATGAATGCGGTATCCTCATTGCGTAAAAAAGAATGGCTTCATGCGCGGGTGGTGTGAGCATGCTTTTGAAAAAATGGGACGACTTGCCGGAAAACATGAAGAATGACAGCGTAAGAATGTATTATCAGTATCTTTATAAAAAAAGGTTCAGCCTGCTGATAAAGCGAATGCTGGATTTCGTAACCGCCGTCCTGCTTCTTGTAATAACCGCACCGGTGTTTGCGGCGCTTGGTATTCTCATAAAAATTGATTCAAAGGGTCCCGTCATTTTTAAGCAGCTGAGGGTAACCCAATACGGCAGGCTGTTTTATATTTATAAATTCCGCACCATGACCCACAACGGCAAAAATACCGGGGCAAAAGTCACTCTTAAGTCCGACCCGAGAATCACCAGGGTCGGGAAAGTGTTAAGGAAGTACAGGCTGGATGAGCTGCCGCAGCTGATTAACATAATCAAGGGCGATATGAGCTTTGTCGGCACAAGGCCTGAAATAGTCGATTATGTCAGGGATTATACCGATGAAATGGCAGCCACACTCCTTCTGCCCGCAGGGGTCACCTCCTATGCCAGCATATCGTTCAAGGACGAGGAGGAGTTGCTGACGGACTGCGACAACGTGGATGCCATATATCGTGAAAAGATACTGCCCATGAAAATGAGGCTGAACCTTAACAGCTTGCTTAGGTTCAACCTGCTTTATGAGGCTAAAATACTGGCTGATACGATACTGATTGTATTTGGATTAAAAGCGGGGAGCAGGAAAAAATGAATCATATATCTTTGGACAGGCAGAAAGCATACCTCGTTACGGGGACGGCAGGATTCATAGGGTTTTACCTGGCCAAAAGGCTGCTGGACGAGGGCTGCATGGTCGTAGGAATCGATAATATGAATGACTACTATGATACCGGGCTTAAGCAGGCCCGATTAAATCTGTTAATCCCTTATGAACGGTTCCGGTTTGTCAGGGGAGGAATAGAGAATAAGGAATTGGTTTTTAAATTATTCAAAGAATACGGCTTCGATATCGTTATAAACCTGGCGGCTCAAGCAGGGGTAAGGTATTCCGTTCATCATCCCGATGTATACATACAAAGCAATATAGTCGGCTTCTTCAACATTATTGAGGCATGCAGGCACTACCGGACGGAGCATCTGGTGTATGCCTCCTCAAGCTCCGTATATGGGGCCAACAAAAAGATACCGTTTGAAGAGATTGATGCTGCGGATACTCCGGTATCCCTGTACGCGGCAACAAAGAAGGCTGATGAACTGATGGCATACGCATACAGCCATTTGTACGGCATACCATCCACCGGCTTAAGGTTTTTTACGGTTTACGGGCCCTTTGGCAGGCCGGACATGTCGTATTTTCAGTTTACGGACAAGTATTTCCGCAACGAGCCCATCCGGGTTTTCAACAACGGAGACCTTACGAATGACCTTTACAGGGACTTTACCTATGTTGATGACATTATAGAAGGCATGGCCAGGATTATTGCCAATCCCCCATCCAAAACGGGGGATGAAGCGGCACACAGGGTGTTTAATATAGGCAGCAGCTCTCCTGTAAAATTAATGGACTTCATCAACACGCTGGAATGGGCTTTAAGCAAGGTCCTAGGTAGACCGGTGGAGTTTGAGAGGATATACGAACCGCTTAAGCCCGGAGATGTCAGGGCAACGTATGCCTCCTCAAGGCTGCTTCAGGATGCAACGGGCTACAGGCCATCAACTTTATTGAAGGACGGGCTTCTTAAGTTCGCCGAATGGTACAAATCGTATTATAATGTTTGCTGATTTCGGCTTTTTTGCCATATCGGTGTCTTATATAATATCCAGATATGCCTTAAGAAGCTTTAGGGTATTTTCAAGACCTTTAACATGGGTACGTTCCATTCCGTGGGATGCGTGAATACCCTGGCCTATCAGGGCACCCCGGATATTGTTGCCGCCCCTTAAGGCTGCGGACACATCGGAGCTATAATGGGGGAATATATCAACCACATAATCAATATCATTTTCCTTTGCAAGGGATATAAGCCTGCCGGTCAGCTCATAATCGTACGGGCCGGCGGAATCCTTTGCGCAAATTGATACCTTGTATTCCGATCCGTTCAAATCATCCCCGACCGCACCCATGTCTACCGCTATCAATTCCGTAATATCTTCGGGTATCCAGCTGGCTCCGAAGCCTACCTCCTCATAATTGCTGATCAATATTTTTATGTTCTTTTGAGGAATATATTTTTTCTCGGACATTTCCTTAAGCAATCCCAGCAATACTCCTACCGAAGCCTTATCATCAAGATGCCTGGATTTTATGAACCCCTTATCGGTATACTCGAATTCGGCATCAAAGCTGATGTAATCGCCGTTATTAATTCCAAGCGCCAGTACGTCATCCTTATTCTCGACAATTTCATCGATTCGAACCATCATATTTTTTTCGGAGCGCTCCATGGACCTCGCGTCATCATAGCTATGAACGGAAGAGCTTTTTATTAAAATGGTCCCGGTATACACCCTTCCGTCCCTGGTATGGATCTTGCAATAGCTGCCTTCCACGCTATGAAGGGTATATCCGCCTACCATGGTGAATTTAAGGGTTCCATCCGATTCAATGGAACGGACCATGGCTCCCAGGGTGTCCACATGGGCCGACAGTCCGACAGTTTCCTTTTCTTTTCCTTCCACCGATATAACCAAACCGCCCTTCCTGCTTAACTCACAACTATAACCGAAGCTTTCCGCTTCAGCTTTTACAAAATCCATCACCTTTTGAGTGAAGCCTGATGGGCTGGGTATGTTTACCAGCTTCTGTATGGTCTCAACAACATAATCAATTGTGTTCATGACAGTTACCTTCCTTTTCTATATAAACATATTTAAAATTCGTCAGATATTACAGCAAAATACAACATGTAAATGATATTTCTAATACATAATATATCATTTATCTTCCTGTGTAAACTGCGGCAATATAATATTTACCGCTAACATAAGGAATAATATGAATAATCGAAATCATATCCACGACTGAATGGAGGACGTATATGGGAGTATCGCATAAGGGAGCCATATCACTCGGTCTTTTGTATATACCTGTTGGCCTGTATACTGCCACAAGGGACAATGACATACATTTCAACCAGCTTTGCAAGGACACCAAGGAAAGAGTCAGATATAAAAAATACTGTCCAAGCTGCAACAAGGAAGTAAAGCCTGAAGAGATAATCAAGGGTTATGAATATGAAGAGGGTAAATATGTGGTGATGACGGAAGAGGAGCTTGAAAAAATAAAAACAAAGAAGGATAAGACCATTCATATCATCCAATTTGTCAATCTTCCCGAGATTGACCCGATTTATTACCAGAAGAATTACTATGCCATACCCGAAGCCGGTGCGGAAAAGGCGTTTGAGCTTCTAAGAACCGTTATGCTTTCGGAGGGTAAGGTCGCGCTGGCAAAGACGGTTATCGGAACCAGGGAAAACCTTATTGTTCTTTATCCAACCGCTGATGGTATGATTGCCAAGACGTTATATTACCAGGATGAAATTGCTCCCGTACCCAGGCAGCTGCCAAAGGTGGAGTTAACCGAGGCTGAGATTTCCATGGCCAGGACATTGGTAAATACCTTAACCAAGCCCTTTGATGCGTCAGCCTATAAGGATGAGTACCAGGAAAGGTTAAGGAATGCCATAATGCAGAAAATACGCGGAGAAGATATTGTGGAAGCGGACAGCTCTGAGCCCAATAATGTTATTGATCTTATGGAAGCGTTAAAGAGAACCATTGACATGTCAAAACAGCAGAAAACAGGTACGGCATAATGGATATATACGAAGAGAAGAACATAAAGCCAATGTTAATATCTGAAATGACTGAACCTTTCAATGATCCCGACTGGATATACAAGCTTAAGCTGGACGGAATCAGGTGCATTGCTTATCTTGATAATAAAATGAAGGAAACAGAACTGAGGAATAAGAGAAACTTAAAATTGCTGCCCAAGGTTCCGGAGCTTAAAGACATATATAGGAATGTAAAGGGGCGCTGCATCCTTGATGGGGAGCTTGTTATTCTTAAAAATGGGATGCCGGATTTTTTCGAGCTTCAAAAGAGGGCTCTTACCTCAAACCCATTTAAGATACAGATCTCATCGGACAAGTACCCTGCCTGCCTTGTAGCTTTTGATATTCTTTATTTCAAGGACAGGGAGCTTACGGACCTGCCCCTTATGGAGCGCAAGGCCCTGCTTTCCGACACGGTAATTGAGACCCCTAAGCTTGCCATAAGCAGGTACATTTACGAAAAAGGCATAGAGCTTTTTGAAGTGGCAAGGGCACAGAAGCTGGAGGGCGTAATAGCAAAGAAACGCTGCAGCAAGTATTTCTTTGACAGGCGCACAAAGGACTGGATTAAGTTCAAATTCCTTGCCGACAAAGATTTTGTCGTCTGCGGCTATATTGTCAAGGAGAAAGGAATCACAAGCATAATACTCGGCCTTTATAAGGGGACCGAGCTGGTATACCATGGGCATGTCACCATGGGTGTAAGGTATGGTGATTTAAGGCATTTGGAGACCATACCCGAGTCTCCTTTTGCCATAACACCGCCGGGGAATGAGAACGCCGTCTGGGTAAAGCCGGAGCTTGTCTGTGTGGTAAATTATATGCCGAATGAAAAGGGGATGCTTCGCCAGCCGGTATTCAAGGGGTTCAGGGATGATAAGGAGCCTGTGGAATGCCAGATATAGGCTGAATATTTACCCCGATTAACCAATATATTTATATAAACATGAATGTTAATGGTGAAGCTATGTTTTTTTATAACAAAGACAAAAACGCAAATGACCTGAATATAATCTTCACGGTGGGGAACCGGCTTTCGTAAAAAAGCACCAAAAAAGATTAATTATTTTTTTGGATATCGTACACGGATGTCTATGATAAATGAAGACACTTGGATATTTGCCCATAAGCACTTTGGCAGGACTTGGTATGTAAGTGGGTGGATACTTTCCCTGGTAACAATAACATCTATGTTGTTCCTAATAGGTAAAGATATTGATACGATAGTAAAGATAGAACTTATTATAATATATGGACAATGTGTACCTCTTGTTATAAGTATTATTCCTACAGAGATGGCACTTCGGAAAAACTTTGATAAAAACGGTAAAAGAAAGTTAAACAATGATTTTAGATCTTGGACAGAGGAGTGATAATAATGATTAAGAAGATAGTTGAGGAACAGAAAAAGTTTTATCAGACAGGTAAGACATTGGATTATAAATTTAGAATGAGAGCTTTAAACAGGTTAAGAAATGCCATTATTCGTAATGAGGAAGCCCTTTACGAAGCTTTGGCTTTGGATTTGAATAAATCAAAATATGAGGCTTACCTTTGCGAGATCGGTATAGTTCTGGACGAAATTCGTTATCATAAAAATCATCTTCATCACTGGATGAAAAAAATACCGGTTATCCCTTCTATAGGGCAACTTCCCGGCATCTGCTATCGTTTACCTGAGCCATACGGGGTGACTCTTATTATGGCCCCATGGAATTATCCCGTAAATCTTTGCTTCGCACCACTTATCGGAGCAATATCAGGAGGGAATACAGTAATACTTAAGCCCTCCGAATATGCACCGGCAACAGGTAAGGTAATAGAAAAAATTATTTCAGAAGCTTTCCCCCCATATTATATAACCGTAATCACCGGTGGACGTAAGGAGAATGCATTACTTTTAGATGAAAAGTTTGATTATATCTTCTTTACCGGAAGCCCAAATGTAGGGAAGATTGTAATGGAAGCCGCATCAAGGAATTTAACTCCCGTTACTTTGGAGCTTGGGGGAAAGAGTCCTGTTATCGTGGATGAAACAGCCAATATAAGGCTGGCGGCCAGACGAATTGCTTTTGGTAAGGTCACTAATGCCGGCCAAACCTGTGTTGCACCGGATTATCTTTTAGTTCATAGCAAAGTAAGGGATAAGTTTATAGTAGAATATAAAAAAGCTTTACGGAACTTCTTTCATAGAAATGATATGTCACGAATGGTTACTATAATATCAGATAAACATTATAACCGATTGAAGGGATTATTGGAAGACGGACGTATTATACTGGGAGGAAGATATGATGATGAAAGACGATTTATTGAACCGACACTAATAGATTGCATTAGTTTATCTTCTTCTATAATGGATGAGGAGATCTTTGGTCCAATCATACCGATAATTACCTATGATAAAATAAATGAATGCATTGATATTATTCGCTCATATCCGAAACCTTTGGCACTTTATATATTTTCAGAGAACAAAAAGACTGTAAATAAGATTCTTCATACTTGCTCCTTCGGCGGAGGTTGTGTCAATGATACTCTGTTACATTTGGTAAATCCCAGGCTGCCTTTTGGCGGTGTAGGAAATTCCGGTATGGGCAGCTATCACGGTAAAAAGAGTTTTAAGACATTTACTCATTATAAGAGTATATTTAGGCAAAGTACAATAATCGACATTCCTCTTCGTTATATGCCCTATACAGATAAAAAATTTCAATTGATAAAGAAAGTGCTTCGTTAGTATTAAAAATTTTAAGCCTGTTATTATCATTTCTATGATAAAGCAGGCTTTTTTAAATTATAGTTAAGTTATTTTAAATTATTGACGAAACTCATATATATAGCGAACATTTAAATTTTTTTGTGGATTTTTTTACATAATTATCATATAATAATATGAAATTATTGTAGGATATTGTTGTCGAAATTAATTTAATTCTATTATCAGGAAACGGTTACATCAATTACAGAGTTTTAATTTGTGTCCTATGCGAATAATAGTATTAACAAACGTTAATTTATAATAAACTAACATAAACTAAAAACTCATTTGTTTTTTTATAAGGAGCAGGTGATTCATATGGCTAATGTTTTCAAAAAATTAATAAGAAAAGAATTGGGTGAGGTGAATTATCACCGTTATTCCTCTTATATAAAAAAGAATATAGATAATAAAATGGGCGATAGCCAGATAATTTTTAATGTTATGTATGAAAAATTGAAATATAGGGATATAAAATCCATATCAAAGATGCATCGCAGGCTAAATGATACGATGCTGTTGGCATTTCGTATCAGCAAAAATTTTATATTTGCTTTTTTGTTCTACCTTCTGGCATCGATATATCTGATATTGCGTAATATGAGCCCGGAGCTGACGGCAATATCATTAATCCTTGTTAATATATGCTTTATTTATAAAATTTATGAGTTTATATCCAATAAATTCTGTTATATTGACGCGCAGATTATTCTCGTTTATAAGGCAGTATTGGATAGAATTATATTAAATAAAAGAAAAAGCATGAATGAAGAATAGTTTCTCAGAAAAACAGGTTGAATTAATGAAAAGACTAACCTATAATAAGGTTATGACATTGACAATAAACTAACGATCTTACAACTTAACCTAATGAAATTTTAGTTGTTATAAAGCTAACCTTATTATGGAGGTAATAGGTTGAATGTGAATGTATTTTCATTAATCAGAGCAAAATATCATACACTATCTGCTTCACAGAAGATTGTAGCAGATTATGTGTTAAATAACTCCAGCGATGTTATGTTAAAAACCTTAAATGAAATAGCATCTGCCTGTGGAGTTAGTGAAACGACGGTACTTAGATTTCTTCATAAGATTGATTTTAACTCCTACCAACTATTTAAAATATCTCTTACACAGGAGTTATCCAAGGATACCCCCAGTATAGTGTACGAAGATATTAATTATGAAGATTCGACAAAAGAGATTATGGGTAAGATTATATCTTCCACAATCAGATCATTAAATGACAGTAAGGAAGCCATAGACTCAGAAGAACTGGAGAGGTTTGTTAATAAGATTATTGATGCTAATAAAATATTAATCATAGGGGTAGGCGCTTCCGCATCGATAGCATCGGATTTGTTTCATAAACTGATGAAGCTTGGATTAAATGTTGTTTTTAATAACGACCCTCATTTGATTAATATATTAGCCATGAGTTTGACTCCCGATGATTTTTTGATAGTATTTTCCCATTCGGGAGAAAGTAGAGAGGTATTGGATGGCGTATCAATAGCCCAGGAAGAAAAATGTCCAATTGGAGCTGTTACCAGTTACTCAAAATCCACATTGGCAAACAAGGCGGACTATATATTATGTAGTTCTTCACTGGAGACAAAATTTAGATCGGATGCCATGACATCTAGAATTATTCAGTTAGTTATTATTGATATTATATATGTTTCCATCGTTACTAAATTAAAAGATAAAATGTTACCGAATATTCATAAATCCCGTTTAGTAGTTGCTAGAAATAAAACTTGATATTAAAATTGCAGATTTCTAAAATGTATACTGTATTAAATGACAGTATACATTTTTTTTAATATTGGAAAACAATTAAAAAAATATAAAATATC
>ENA-UPAD01000241-UPAD01000241.1-bioreactor-metagenome-genome-assembly--contig:-NODE-241-length-83503-cov-12.263062_pt1 | contig 83503 bp, 69 predicted proteins | sample MGYA00238179_ERZ772710 | MGnify/ENA primary metagenome ERZ772710 (study PRJEB29004, sample SAMN07631245) | bioreactor metagenome | isolation source: Switchgrass digestor | place: USA: Dartmouth...
GCGGCTGTTAACCGCAGGGTCGTAGGTTCGAGTCCTACTTGAGGAGCCAGAAAAAGCGAGAAGGTGGATTATCTTCTCGCTTTTTAATATGTTTGCTTGGATTCTCCAAAAGCCTATTGCCGCTGGTCGCATATTTAAATTCAGATTAAATTGCAATGATGCCTTTTTACAAATTACAAATTCTGTTTTGAACTCAGAATTCCAATTTACACCTCTTTTCTGTTTATTTGCCATACGTAAACCTCCTTATTCAAGCCTGAAGCACTAGTTTGGCGAAAGTATTTTATCTTAAAGGTTCAAGATTTCCCCCTTTATAATTAAGAGTTCTTTATAACCAGGAGCTTCTGCGAAAAATATTTTTCTAAAATCTGCAAGAACATTGTATTTAATGGATGCCTTTGATAAATTGGTTATTGGCCTGATTTATAGGGAACAATATTTAAAAATACAAAAGCGTGAGGTATTTTATGGAGAAGAACAAAAAGCTGCTTATTTTATCCTCTGTGATAATCCTGGCCCTATTGGCGGGAGTTGCTGCGGTGCGCATATCCGGCGGGAATTTGAACAGTCTGTTCTTTAAAAGAATAGCCTATGAAAAGGGCGGCAATTACGGTAGCAAAGCCGGAGATAAGCCTAATAATAATGCCGGCCGGAGCGATGGCGGCGGTATAGGCAGAAGCCAAGAAGGGAGCAACTCTCAAGGCAGCGGTGCTGCAGGAGGCAGCAAAAGCGGCGCTAAAGACGGCAAAGCTGTGGAAGGCAATACAGGACAGCAGAAAAAGCGGTTTGAGGATATAAAGGTCAAAGCTATATACCTAACGGGGGTTTCTGCAGGGAATAATAAAGTGATAGACCATGTGATAGACCTTGCAAATACGACGGAGCTTAATGCTGTTGTGATAGATATAAAAGAAGGCGGGCTGGTAAATTACAAATCTGACGTTCCTGAGGTTAAAAGCAACAAGCTTTACACTGCCTACTACGATGCTCAAAGGGTAGTGAAAAAGCTTCATGATAACAATATATATGTAATCGGAAGAATAGTGTGCTTCAGAGACAATGGCCTGGCTACCAAACGGGCCGACCTGGCGATAAAAAGGCCTAATGGAACCCTATGGAGAGAAGGCAAGATGGGAGCGTGGACAAATCCATATAATAAAGAAGTGTGGAAATATAATATAGACATAGCAAAGGAAGCCGTTGATAAAGGCTTTGATGAAATACAATTTGATTATGTGAGATTTCCGACGGCGAGAGAGTCTGAAGTAGACTATGGCAAAAGCGCCCCTTCAAAAGTTGATGCCATATGCGGATTCCTTAAAGCCGCCGGCAAGGAGCTGCGAGAAGGTAAAGGGGCCCTTGTGTCCGCCGATGTATTCGGTATTATATGTGAAAGCCGGCGGGACGGGGAGGCCATCGGCCAGGACCTGGAAAAGATAGGGAAGGACATAGATTATGTTTGCCCGATGGTGTACCCATCCCATTATGCAAATGCCTCCAAAGGCGTTATGGGCAACGGATATGGGCAGACGATTAACGGAGTGCTTTTTACAGCTCCCGACCTTAAACCCTATGAGGTGGTCTACAATACCTTGATAAAGGCAAAAGAGAGAATATCTAAGACGGAAGGCTACAGAGCCAAAGTAAGGCCCTATCTGCAGGATTTTACAGCATCATATATAAGGGACAAGAACTATTATCAGGTATACGGGCCTACGCAGGTGAGACAGCAAATAAAGGCTGTTTATGATGCAGGATATGAGGAATGGATACTGTGGAACGGAAATAATGTATATTCAGAAAAAGCTTTATTAAAAAAATAGGAACTATTTATCTATGACAAAGGTCTAATAATTGTCTATAATATAAAACAGAACAGCATACATAGTTTTAGGGGGGGCACCATGAGGAGAAGTATTGTTAAAAATATCATTTTATGCCTGGTTTTGGTTGTAACAACAGGGACCTCAATGATAGGTTGCAAAAACAGCAAGCTTGCAAATGCAAGCTCTCAGCAGGAGGAAAAGGCAAATGCGGGCATAGTCAGCCAGAATACTGACGGGAAAGGGGCGGATGCCGGCAAAGGCACGGATGGGAACCCGAGTAGGGCAGATGCAGGTAAAGACGGGGAATCAGGTACCGGCAGTTCAGGAACAAAGGCTTCGGAGGCAAATGACGGCCAGGAGGTTAAAGACGGGACAAGCCTTAATGTCCGAGACTTACAGCTAAAGCCTAAGGGCGAGCAGATCAAGGTTAAAGCATTATATCTGACGGGCTGGACCGTAGGCAGCATGGATAGGGTAAATCACTATATTAATCTGGCCAAAACCACAGAAATAAACTCCTATGTGATCGATATTAAGGACGACGACGGTTATGTGGGTTATGAATCAAACATACCTGCCGTAAGAGAAATAAGCGCGTGGAAGAAAAAATATGACGTGGATAAGGTGTTGAAGGCTTTCCATGACAATGATGTGCACATCATCGGCCGGCTTGTATGCTTTAAGGATCCAGTGCTGTCCTCAAAGAGGCCGGAGCTGGCCGTTAAAAATGTAAAAGGAGGTTTATGGAGGGATAATCACAAGCTTACCTGGTTGGACCCTTATAACAGGGATTCATGGCCATATCTTATCGAGATTGCAAAAGAAGCTGTGAACAAAGGTTTTGATGAAATCCAGTTTGATTATATAAGGTTCCCTAATGACGGTGATAAAAAGGCTATGAGCTTTGGAGACAGCGGCTTGAAGAAGTATGAGATTATAAACGAGTTTCTTGCCTATGCCAGAAAAGAACTGCCGGGGGTTGTGTTGTCCGCAGACGTGTTTGGCATAATTTGTGAAAGCCCTGCCGACACTGAAGATATAGGGCAGTACCTGGAACTGGTAGGGAAAGACATAGATTATATTTCTCCCATGGTGTATCCGTCACACTATGCCGTAGGCCAGGTTGTCAATGAAGTCAGGTTTGCAAAGCCTGACCTGGATCCATACGGCGTCGTGTTCAACAGCCTTGTGAAAGCAAAGAACAGGACGTCAAAAGTGGAAGGCTATAAAGCAAAGATAAGGCCTTATTTGCAGGACTTTACGGCCACATGGCTTGGCAAGGGATATTACCAGACTTACGGCCATGAACAGGTGAGGCAGCAAATAAAAGCCGTGTATGATGCGGGCTGTGAAGAGTGGATACTCTGGGATGCCGATAACTCATATTCGGAGAGCGCGCTGCTTAAGGAATAATAAGAGCTTAATACTTTTAAATAGCTTGAGGGACGGTTTTTTGCCGTCCTTTTGACATTATAGATGCACATTTTTTGATGGTTTTTAAATGGGACCTATTTACTAGAAAAAAAGTTCCATTTTTTTATTGACTTGTATAGCAGAAATGATACAATATACAGTGCTGGTAATAATTCGTTATACAAAATATAGTGATATGACTAAAATATAGTTAACATGATCACAGTATGTATACTAATCTAGTCGAGGAGGCAACCCTATGAATTTGTCGAGTAATGCAATAAAGGTCTTGGAAAAACGCTATCTGGCTAAAGATGAAAACGGCAAACTGTTGGAAGACCCTGAAGGAATGTTCAGAAGGGTAGCCAAAGCTGTCGCCCAGGCAGATGCTCCGTATGTTTCCCAATCTGAGCTGAAAGCCATAGAAAATGAATTTTTTGATATGATGGCGAACTTGGAATTTCTACCGAACTCTCCGACACTTATGAACGCCGGGAGGCCTCTCGGACAGTTGAGCGCTTGTTTTGTGCTGCCTATAGAAGACACGATGGAGGGCATATTCGAGTCCATAAAAAACGCTGCTCTTATACATAAAAGCGGTGGAGGGACAGGATTTAGCTTTTCGAGGCTCAGGCCCAAAGGTGCATCTGTAAATTCCACAGGTGGGGTTGCCAGCGGACCTGTTAGCTTTATGAAAGTGTTTAATGCGGCTACGGAGGCTGTAAAGCAGGGTGGTACAAGAAGAGGCGCCAATATGGGAATTCTGAGGGTAGACCACCCTGACATCCGTGAGTTTATTACATGTAAGCAGGATAACAGGGATATCACCAATTTCAACATCAGCGTCGCAATAACCGAGGAGTTCATGAATGCTGTTGAGAATGATGAGGAGTACGACCTTATTGATCCAAGGACCAAAAAGTCGGTAGGTAAGGAAAAGGCAAGAGAAATATTCGATATGATAGTGGACAATGCGTGGAATAACGGGGAACCAGGTATAATATTCCTCGACAGGCTGAACAAGGACAATGTGACGCCGGAATTAGGAGAAATTGAAAGCACCAACCCTTGCGGAGAGCAGCCTTTGCTTCCCTATGAGGCATGCAACCTCGGTTCCATAAATTTGAGCCTAATGGTGAAAGATTCAGGGAGCGGCTTGAAGGTGGACTTTGACAGGCTTGGGGTTACTGTGAGAAAAGCTGTCCATTTTCTGGATAACGTTATTGATGTGAACAAGTATCCTCTTCCGCAGATAGAAGAGATGACACGGGGAACGAGGAAGATAGGGCTTGGGGTTATGGGCTGGGCCGACTTGCTTTGCAAGCTGGGAATACCCTACAACTCCCAGGAAGCGTTAAACCTTGCAGAGAAGATAATGCATTTCATACAGGAGGAATCTAGGAAAGTTTCTATAGAGCTTGCGGAGAAGAAAGGAGTATTTCCTTACTTTGAAAAAAGCATATACAAAGACCTGGGTATCAGGGTGCGCAATGCGACAACTACAACAATCGCGCCTACAGGCACTTTAAGCATCATTGCGGGAGTGTCCAGCGGCATTGAGCCTCTGTTTGCCCTGTCATACATAAGGAACGTTATGGATAACGATGAGCTGGTGGAGGTCAATCCTTTATTCAAAGAGATTGCCACATCCATGGGCTTCTACTCGGATGATTTGATGAGAAGAATAGCCAAAAAAGGGACGGTAAAAGGGTTCCCGGAAGTGCCAAAGGCCGTACAGTCTGTTTTTGTAACAGCCCACGATATAGCTCCCGAGTGGCACGTAAAGATGCAGGCTGCCTTTCAGAAGTACACTGACAATGCAGTTTCAAAAACCGTAAACTTGCGCCACGATGCGACAAAGGAAGATGTGAGGACGGTATTTGAGCTGGCCTACAAGACCTACTGCAAGGGTGTGACTATATACAGGGATGGCAGCAGGGATCTGCAGGTGCTCAATATAGGCAAGATAAAAGGAAAGGAAGAAAATAAACCTGCTGAAGAAGGGGCGGGAATCCAACGCCGTATAGCTCCCAGGCCAAGGCCCGATATCACTACGGGATTTACGGAAAAAGTAAAAATAGGCTGCGGAAACCTCTACATAACAGTTAACTATGATGAGATTGGAATATGTGAAGTATTTACAAATACCGGTAAGGCAGGAGGATGCCCAAGCCAGTCAGAAGCTACTGCAAGGCTGGTGTCGCTTGCCTTGAGATCCGGAATAGATGCAAAATCCATTGTTGAGCAATTGAAGGGTATCAGGTGCCCCTCCACCATAAGGCAGAAAGGCCTCAAAGTGATGTCCTGCCCCGATGCCATAGGGCGCCTGATAGAAAAAGTCTTAAAGCTTCAGAACGGGAAGGATGAAGAAGTGGCGAACGAGCTGAGCGTGCCGGAGGAAAAGATTATGCCCCATCCTACTGCAAAATGCTTATTTGAGTGCGCTACATGCATCATGAAGGATATCTGCAATAATCCTGAAAAAGAACAGGAAGGAGCAGTATTCTCAATCGTTAAATGCCCGGAATGCGGCAAGCCTGTCGAGCATGAGGGAGGCTGCGTGGTGTGCAGGAACTGTGGCTTCTCAAAATGCGGGTAATTTCCCGGGTCTGCAAATCACTTTACTTCAAAGTTTTATGTGGGGCTACTGAAGAAAATAAGCCGATGCGTGATGATTGCAAAGGCCGCAAATTAATTAAAGGTTTGAAAGGCTGAAAAAGGTTATTTAAAAGGGATTTCTCCGGAATCTCATATTCTCCTATAAAGGAAGCAGGATAGAGCTGTTCGTTCTATCCTGCTTTTTTTGAATTAAAAATTATTAGCTTTGTTAGCAGGGAGTGCGGCTTTTATTCCAATCCAGAGTTGACTGCCTCGATCTAAATCATAAAAATTTGAATTGGCTGCCATCTGCCGGGAGATACTCTTAGTAAAATGATAAAAGGAGTTGATTCTGGTGGAGCATTATGATGTCAGTGTGGAGAGAAGGACGCCGGGAGGCAAAAAAGAGCTTAAGAGGCTGAAAAGAAACGGATTTATCCCGGGAATACTGTATAACCAAGGCGAAAGCATACCCGTTTCGGTGGAAGAAGACCAGATTAAAAGCATACTCAACAATGGCGGGGAGGATGTTTTATTAAATCTGCACTTCAACGGTTCGGATATAAAAGCCGTGGTACGTGAGGTGCAGAGAGACCCTGTCACAAAAGATATTCAGCACATAGACCTGATGCCTTTAAAGGGAGAGTACCTTCACTGAGGCCGAAAAAGTCCGGGAAATCAAAAAAACCGGGCTTTTTTTGGATGAATATGATAAAATTTAAAGGTAATAGTTACCAATGGGGGAGATATGCATATGAACGTCTATGAGCTGATTTTAAAAAGAAGGACAATCAGGAAGTTTCGTCAGGATAAGATCGAGAGAAGCGTCCTGGAGAAGTTGATTAACGCTGCCCGTTACGCTCCGTCAGCATCCAATATGCAGCCGATTAAATATATTATTGTAGAGGAGCCTGAAAAGGTGGAAAAGGTTTTTCAAAATGTCAAATGGGCTGCATACATAGCGCCGGAAGGAGATCCCAAAGAAGGCGAAAAGCCTGTGGCTTTTATCATTATACTTGTTGATACCGAGATAAAGGACAGCTATTATGAATTAGATATAGGAGCCGCAGCCCAGAACATTTTCCTTACCGCCCTGGAAGAAGGAATAGGCACCTGCTGGATGGGTGCCATAAACAGGGATGAAATCAGATCAATTTTCCGGATACCTGAACGCTATATCATCAATACCGTCATAGCCCTCGGTTATATAGGCGAAAATCCCATAGCAGAGGATGAAACAGGATCTATCAGGTATTATAAGGACAAAGACGGTGTGCTGCACGTTCCCAAAAGGAAACTGGAGGATATAATACTGAAAGTTTAAAGGGGCGCAGAAGGACAAAAGGCTGGAAATCGATATAAAAAGACCTTCCGGCCGGCTAAATATGGCAGGAGTTTATTAGTGGACAGCGATGGCCGTATATATAGGTTTACGGTCATTTTTTATCTTGTTTACGGTTTACAGGTCCTTACGCTAAATTTTTCAATTTTAAATAAAAGTTCTCTATATTTCAAGTTTGTGGTATAATAAGTGCAATAATGTAATGATTAGAAGTTCTTTACACAAATCTGTCGGTTAGGTGACGGTAAACATTATGAGCCAGAGAAATCTTTATTTGATAAGAACGGTATTGTTTTTTGTGAATTTTATCGTCATATTATTTATGTCAATGATTATATATAAGACCACAGAGCTTATTTGTGACAATTATATGGCAAGGGACTTCCTTGAGAAAATAAAATATATTCCCACTACGCCATGGAAAGTTCCCGTATTTTCCTTATTGCTCCTCGTGGCCCTTATATTAAGCGTCATTGTAAGAGAAAAGCTGTTTTATGACATGAAGCCTATACTATATATGCTTTGCATTTTAGATATACTCATTTGCATTGCAATTATGTACTACCTGAATATGAGCTATAAGGGAGTCATACTCCTTGCGCTGGCAAATATTATAATGCATATAGAGGGCAACAGGAACAGATATTTTTTTGTAATTTTATCCATAATTGTTTACATACTTTTTGATTACGATATATTTTCAATCAGATTTACCATGTTTTCTATAAACGACTACATACAAAATTACACGCTGACCCAGCGCCTTTATATTTTCAGCATCAGAAATATTTTATTTTCGCTGAATGAGATGGTCTTTATAATGTTTATGATTATAGTTATCCAGAGCCAGGCGGATGAGAATAAAAAGATTAAAGATTTATACAGCAAACTTTATCAAACGGCGGAGGAACTGAAAGTTGCCAACATACAACTGCAGGAGTACGCCAGAAAATCGGAGGAAATGGTAAAAACAAAGGAGAGAAACCGCCTTGCCCGGGAAATCCACGATACGATAGGACACACGCTGACCGGTATCGCTACAGGCATTGACGCTTGTGCCGAGCTTATAGACCGGGATGTTCAAAAGACGAAGGCGCAAATTATTAAAATATCCGAGCTTGCCAAAAAAGGCCTGGTGGAGGTAAGAAGATCGGTAAGCGAACTAAGGCCCGATGCCCTTGAAAGGCTGTCGTTGATTCCGGCAATTCAGAGGCTGGCTGATGATATTACCGAGTGCACAAGGACAAAGGTGAATTTGAACATAGAAGGAAATGCTAAGAAGCTTGGGGCAGACGAAGAAGAGATAATATACAGGGTTATCCAGGAGGGAATAACAAACGCTGTGCGCCACGGGAAAGCCAACGAGATCAATATATTGTTCAAATTTGACAACGGCGCTGTGAATATTGAAATCAGAGATGACGGCATAGGTTGCCAGTTTATTGAAGAAGGTTTTGGGTTAAAGCATATAAGAGAAAGGGTGGAAATGCTGAAAGGAAAAGTTGAATTTTTCAGCAGGGCGGCTGAGGGTTTTACTATACGCGCTATAGTTCCGATAAGGTGGGGATGAGATAATGATTAAAGTGCTGATAGCTGAGGATCAGGAGATAATAAGGCAAAGCCTTGAGATAATGTTGAGCAACAAGCCGGATATCCAGATCGTTGGGACCGCTGAAAACGGACGAGAAGCTATAAGGCTGGCAAGAAAGCTCATGCCGGATGTGATACTCATGGATATCCGCATGCCTGAAATGGATGGGGTACAGTGTATAGAAATTATAAAAGAAGCTATGCCCCAGGCTAAGATAATTGTTCTCACCACCTTTGATGATGATGAGTACGTATTTAATGCTTTGAAAAACGGCGCAAGCGGATATCTTTTGAAAGGCATTTCGGTGGCAGAGCTTGTGGAGGCCATCAAAATAGTCCACAACGGAGGGGCCCTTATAAATCCTAACATAGCCGTAAAGGTGTGCAAATTTTTTTCTCAGATGGCCAACGCAGATTACAGAGTCAATGTAGACGAAAATGCTGTAAAGGATTTAAACAAAAATGAGCTGAAAATTATACAATTTATCGGCATGGGGATGTCAAACAAAGAGATAACCGAAAAATTGAAATTCAGTGAAGGTACCGTAAGAAATTATATAAGCGGTATACTAAGCAAGCTTAATTTGAGAGACAGGACTCAAATTGCGATATATGCAGTGCAGTCCGGCTTAACTATGAAAAAGGTTGATGATTGATATGATGCGGGAGATGTTGCGAGCTCCAAAAAAATTGACACTGATTATCGGAGCGGTGGGTTTAGCGCTTTTGGCAATGGCAGCATATAAGGGATACCACATGCTGAAACAGCCTGTTATCCTGGAGATAGGAATTTTCGCCGGCAGTTACTGGGATGTTCCTATATTGGACAGCGACATGTTTTTTGATGATGCTATCGCCCGTTTTGAAAAAAAATTCCCAGGTGTAAAAGTAAAATACCGGAGCGGTACCCTTAAAAGGGATTATTCCGAATGGCTGTCCCAGAGGATTATAAAGGGCAACGAGCCGGATGTCTTTTGCATCCTGCCAAATGACTTCAATACCTTTGTATCTATCGGCATTTTGAAAGATTTAAGCAAAAATATGGACAATGATTCACAGTTTGATAAAAGTAAACTATATGTGAATGCGGTAAAATCAGGCCAGTTTCAAGGACGCCAGTATGCGCTCCCATGTGAGGTGGCTCCTGTTTTAATGTTTGTAAACAAGACTCTCCTTCAAAAAGAAGGAATAGACATACCCAGAGGGGATTGGACCTGGGATGATTTTTATGAAATATGCAGAAGGGTTACCAAGGATACCGACGGCGACGGAAAAATAGACCAGTTCGGCGTATTCGGGTTCGGTTGGCAGGATGCGGCATATACAAACGGACAGAGGCTTTTTGAGTCTAACGGCAAAGCGGCATATTTTGACAGCCCGGGGGTTATAGAAGCGGTAAAGTTTCTGATAAAGCTGAACAAATTGAATCTGAATTTCAGAGTCACATCTGAGGATTTCGATGCAGGAAGAGTGGCTTTCAGGCCCTTCCTTTTTTCAACTTACAAGGCCTATAAGCCATATCCTTACAGGGTCAAGAAATATGGGCAATTCGAATGGGAGTGTATAAAGCTTCCCAAAGGCCCTAGAGGGAATAATGTTTCGGAGCTTCACAGCTTTCTGGTGGGTATAAGTTCCCGCACAAGGCATGAAAAAGAGGCGTGGGAATTCCTGAAGTTTTTAGTATATGATGAGCAAACTCAGACAAATGTTCTTAAATATTCTCATGGCATACCCGTTTTGCGGTATATTACTGAATCTGAGCTGGGGGAAAGGGAGTTTTCCAAAGTGAGCCCTGAAGAGAATTTTATCAACAAATCTCTGCTGAGCGAGGTAATTGAGCAGTCTATCGTCACTCCGAAATTCCAGAAATACGAAGAGGCCATCAAGATGGCGGATAAAGAGATTTTCCAGATAATCAGCATGGAACAAGATGCGGAGAGCGCTCTTATAAACTTAAATAAGGAAATCAACAACTTTTTAAAAAGAGATTGAAGACGGCTAAATTTGACTTGTCCTTATTATACTTGTCATTTACTAATGACAAATGTAATCTAATATTCATGACAGAATGCACATGCCTGCAATTTGAAAAATCCTTATAATAAATTTTGACAGAGTTAAAAAGGTAATCTTCTCTAGAGAAGCAGGCAAAAAGTGTCAAAAATTACACATGAAGGGGGAAATGAAATGAAAAAGGTAATATCATTAGTGCTGGCAATACTTTTGTGTGCAGGCATGTTTGCAGCTTGTTCCAAGCCGGCTGAGCAGCCTAAGGCTGAGGGAACAGCAAGTTCCGATTCGGCGGCGAAAAGCGAGGCACCGCAGGAAGCTCCCAAGCAGGAGACTGCAAGCCAGGATACAGGAAAGAAGTATAAGTTCGGTTACACTTGCATGACGATGAACAACCCGTTCTTCATTACTCTTGAGAAGTCCATCAGAGAAGAAGTGGAGAAGAACGGACATACTCTTATCACCCTGGATCCCCAGCTTGACGTGCAGAAACAGATAGCCCAGGTTGAAGACATGATTGCACAAAAAGTTGACCTCATTTTCTTAAACCCTGTTGACTGGAAAGGCGTAAAGCCGGCCCTTGATGCTGCCAAAAAGGCAGGCATACCCATAGTCAACTTTGACGCTCAGGTATTTGATGAGGATTTGGTGGATTCTATCGTAGTGTCGGATAACTTCAACGCAGGAAAGGTGTGCGGCGAAGACCTTGCTAAAAGGATGCCGGATGGAGGAAAAATTGCTATTATCGACTCGCCTACAATGAAGTCGGTTATAGACAGAATAGACGGATTCTTTGCAGGTCTTGGGGACAAGAAGGATAAGTTCAAGGTAGTAGCTCAGCAGGACGGCAAGGGACAGCTGGAGGTTTCAATGCCTATAGCTGAGGCTATACTTCAGGCCAATCCTGATGTTCAGGCATTCATGGGAGGCAATGACCCCACTGCTCTGGGTATAATAGCTGCCCTTAAAACCGCAAACAAGAAGGGCATACTGGTATACGGCGTTGACGGCGCGCCGGAAGCTAAGGCCGCTATAAAAGACGGCGACATGACAGGAAGCGGCGCCCAGTCTCCTATCAATATCGGTAAAGAATCATACAAAGTCGCAATAAAGATCCTCCAGGGCGAACAGTTTGAGAAATTCATACCCGTTAAGACAGAGCTTATTACTAAGGAAAACGTAGACCAGTTCGGTATAGACGGCTGGCAGTAAGAGTCGGATAAGTAAGTATAAAAAGTCAGAAAGTTTTATTCGGGATAACACCGGATAAAGCTTTCTGGCGTTATTATATGATTGATGAAGTGCAATGTACGTTATTAAATTCGAAGTAGGTGGACATTGTGAGCGGTACTCTTCTTCAGATGAAAAATATCCATAAGCGTTTTCCGGGAGTTTATGCACTGAAAAGTGTAAATTTTGAGCTTAAAGCAGGAGAAGTGCACGGACTGCTCGGGGAGAACGGCGCCGGTAAATCAACCCTTATGAAGGTCCTTGCCGGTATATATGATGTGGATGAAGGCGAAATATATATAGATGGGCGCAAGGTAGAGATAAACGATGTAAAAGACTCTCAAAAAGCAGGCGTCAGCATAATCCATCAGGAGCTTGTCCTGGTTCCCTACATGTCTGTTGCCGAAAACATTTTTTCAGGCAGGGAACCTGTGGGGAGACTGGGATTCGTAAAAAAAGATGAAATGCTTGCGCAGGCCCAAAAGCTTTTGGACTCCTTCGACCTTGGCATAGATGCGTCGCGGTTGGTGGTGGATTTAAATATAGCCCAGCGACAAATGGTAGAGATAGCCAGGGCCATTTCTTTTAATTCGAAGATACTGGTGATGGACGAACCCACATCCTCATTGACAGAAAAAGAGGTAGAATTTTTATTTAAAACTATAGAGAGCCTGAAGGCAAAAGGCGTAGGAATAGTATATATATCCCACAGGATGGCGGAGCTTTTCAGGATAACCGACAGGATTACCGTCATGCGTGACGGGCAGTATATCGGTACGCGGGTAACCAAAGAAACCAATGTAGACGAGCTTATATCAATGATGGTAGGCCGGGAGCTCACTGACTATTACCACAGGACCTTCCACGAGCTCGGAGAAGTTACCCTTGAAGTGAAAAACCTGACGAGAAACGGCGTGTTCAAGGATGTGAGCTTCAGCCTGAGAAAAGGGGAGATATTAGGATTTTCCGGCCTTGTCGGCGCGGGGCGTTCAGAAATTATGAAAGCCATATTCGGCTTGGATCCCATTGATTCAGGCGAGATTTATATAGAAGGCAAAAAGGTGGAGATAAAATCGCCCAGGGATGCAATGAATTTAGGCATTGCCCTTGTGCCTGAAAACCGGAAGGATGAGGGGCTTATATTGAAGTCAAGCGTAGGGTATAACATGACTTTGAGGGTGCTGGATGAATTTATAAAATTCATACGGGTGAATAGGGCGAAGGAAAACGAGATAATAGATACCTATGTGCAGGAGCTGGGGATTAAAACGCCCAGCAGGTCCCAATCGGTAGCCAATCTTAGCGGCGGAAACCAGCAAAAAGTCGTAATAGCAAAGTGGCTGGCCGCCAAGCCTAAGATATTGATACTTGATGAGCCCACAAGAGGCGTCGATGTCGGCGCAAAGGCGGAGATTTATGCCATAATGAACAATCTTGTTCAGACAGGGGTATCGATAATAATGATATCTTCCGAGTTGCCGGAGATAATCAATATGAGCGATAGAGTTGCAGTTGTGCACAACGGGAGCATAAAAGGGATACTTAATAAGGACGAACTTTCTCAAGAAAAGATAATGCATTTGGCAACAGGAGGTATGTGATTATGATGGAAATTATGACTACAAGCAGGCCTAATCTCTTAAAAAGAACCGGCGTGGGTATTTTTGAATTTATCAAAGAAAATCTTGGTATAATAATAGGTTTTTTGGCGTTATGCATTTTCATGTCTATAGCTTCGCCGGTGTTCCTGACACAGGAAAACATCCTTAATGTATTAAGACAGGTATCTACCAACTGTAATCTTGCCCTTGGCATGACACTTGCTATAATCATCTGCGGAATCGACCTTTCGGTAGGTTCTATAGTGGCCCTTTCAGGGACTTTGGCAGGCGGGCTCATCGCCTTCAGCAATGTACCCATACCCATAGCTTTGCTTGCCGGCATATTGGTAGGAACGCTGGCGGGTTTGTTCAACGGCTTCATGATAGCCCATACAGGCATACCTCCGTTTATTGTTACACTTGCAATGCTCAACATAGCCCGCGGCGCGGCGTATGTATATACCGGAGGCCAGCCGATACGCGTAATGAAAGACTCTTTTAACGTTATTGGAGCAGGATATCTGGGACCTATTCCCTTGCCTGTAATCTATTCATTTATATTCCTTTTACTTACATCGATAATTTTAAATAAAACGAAGCTTGGCAGGCATATTTACGCAGTTGGTGGCAACAGGGAGGCCGCAAGGTTTACGGGTATAAAAATCAAAAGAGTGGAAATATTTGTATATACCTTCTCAGGGTTTATGGCCGCTTTTTCCGGGGTTGTGCTCGCTGCGCGCATGTTTTCAGGCCAGCCCACCGTCGGTCAGGGTTTTGAGCTTGACGCCGTCGCTGCCGTTGTTCTTGGCGGTACCAGCATGATGGGAGGTATTGGAAAGATCGGGGGCACATTCCTCGGAGTGCTTGTAATCGGTGTGCTCAACAACGGACTTAACCTGCTCAACATAAACTCTTTCTGGCAGCTGATTGTTAAGGGTATAGTCATCCTGGCTGCGGTTTATGTGGACATGATGAAAAAGAGGACGACGGCCAAAGCGGTTTGATTTTTTGAGCAAATTCTATAAAAAACTCATTTCCGGCGATACACCCCTATGTTTTTTAGAGCCGCAGCTCAGATGTGTGCTGCGTTTTTTTTGCTGTCAGATAAAGCAGCCTGGATATTAACCTTCCAATACACAGGACTTTTATATCCTCTACCGGGATTTTCAGTTGTTTTATAAGGTATTTGAAAATATCGAACAGTATTGAGCACTAAAACAGATAAAACAGACTAACGGGGAAAGAGCCCCATTGTTTTTGGGCTGTGAAAATCACTCTTTAATGGTAAAAATGCTTGACTGTTCTGGAAGAATATTATATTATTTAATTAATAAATTAATTCAATTAATAAATAAAAGCATTTAAATATTGAGAGATAAATATTTTATTAGAAAGTAAAGGAGCCAAAATGCATATAAAACATTCCCATCGAAAAGGCACAAATCTTGAAGATGTCCAGGAAATGAACCGTTCTCTTATAATCAGGCTGATGAGAAAAATGTCGGTTTGTTCCCGTGCTGACCTTGCAAAAGCGACGGGGCTGAAGCAGGCTACTATAACAAATATTATTAATGATCTTATGGACTGGGGACTGGTGAAAGAGGTGGGTATAATTGGCGGAGAGAAAGGTCGGCGGTCTATAGGAATAGCTTTAAATGGAGAAATGTATAAGGTTATTGGCATCAGGTTGGCCAGAAAGTATATTTATGTTGGATTATATGATATTACGGGTACGGAATACTATGTTAAAACCGAAAAAATCAGCATACTTTCGGGATCGGCTGTAGCGCTTAAAAAAATGAAAGATATGATAAGGGAAGTGCTGAAAGATGAAGAAGGGAACAAAGTTATCGGCATTGGTGTTGCTCTCCCGGGGCCCTTCATCAGAACCGAGGGAAGAATAGCGCTGATGACTGAGTTTCCTGGCTGGGAAAATATCTCTATCAGGGAAGAACTCGAATCGGAATTTGGACTTCCGGTCTACCTGGAGCATGACGCCAATGCAGGGGCCTTGGCAGAATGGTGGCTGGGCTCCAACAGCATAGATAAAGGGGTATTGGTGTATATTACTGCAGGCCAGGGCGTTGGAGCCGGCATTATAATTGATGGCAGGGTTTTGAGGGGTTCTCTGGGCATTGCAGGTGAAATTGGACATATGAGTATTGCCTATGACGGACCAAAGTGTCAATGTGGCAATAGGGGTTGTCTGGAACATTATTGTTCAACCAGTGTACTGGTAAGAGAAGCTATGAATGAACTTCCAAATTACCCTGAAAGCGTATTGCATAAGGATTGTTCACTGAATTCCATATTTGAAGCAATTAAAGCCGGAGATGAATTGGCTAATAAGGTATTTTTGAAAATCGCACGGTACTTAGGCCTTGGAATTGTTAATGTAGTTAATGCTTATAATCCGGATGTGATAATCATAGGGGATGAGTTGTCTCAATCAGGTTTACACCTCCTTAATATTGTGAGAAAGACGGTTGAAGAGCACGTTTTGCCTAGCATATACAAAAATCTTCGCATTGAACTCAGTTCCTTTTCAAATGATCCTATACTTGTAGGTGCAGGTGCTCTTGCTGTTGATAAAATATTAAGCAGACCGTCACAGATTTGCAGCGCATAATAGTCAATTTTTATGTTGTTTTTATCCTGAAAAGACTTTGAAATCATTAAAAGGTAAAGTCTTTAGAATCTATTTAGTATAAATAGATTAACACAAACATCAAATTTTTAGGAGGCGAAGATATGAAATACGGTATTTACTATGCTTACTGGGAACAAGAGTGGAAAGCGGACTATAAGTACTATATTAAAAAAGCCGCAAAGCTGGGTTTCGATATACTGGAGATTGCAGCAAGTCCTTTGCCCTATTACAGTGATGAGCAGCTTGCTGAACTGAAAGCCTGCGCAGCTGACAATGGCATTATTCTTACAGTGGGCCATGGACCTAGTGCGTCCCAGAACCTGTCCTCAGCCGACCCTGACGTTCGCGCCAATGCAAAAGCATTTTTCACGGACCTCCTGAAACGCATGTACAAGATGGATGTGCACTTGATTGGCGGCGCCCTTTATTCTTACTGGCCGGTGGATTATACGAAGCCTATCGACAAAAAAGGCGACTGGGAGCGCAGCGTGGAAAGTGTGCGTGAGATTGCCAAAGTAGCTGAAGATTGTGGGGTATATTACTGCCTTGAGGTTTTGAACCGCTTTGAGAATTATTTGATTAACACCGCCGAAGAGGGAGTGAGCTTTGTCAAACAGGTTGACCATCCCAACGTGAAACTTATGCTTGATACCTTTCATATGAACATTGAAGAAGACAGCATCGGAGGGGCCATCCGCACAGCCGGGCCTTATTTGGGCCATCTCCATACCGGTGAGTGCAACCGTAAGGTTCCCGGCAAAGGTCGGATACCTTGGGGAGAAATCCGTGAAGCACTGCGCGACATCGGCTATAAGGGCGGCGTCGTCATGGAGCCCTTTGTAAGGATGGGAGGAACTGTGGGATCTGATATCAAGGTGTGGCGTGATCTCAGCGGCGGTGCGGATGAGGAAAAACTGGATCAGGACGCCCGTGATGCCCTTATCTTCTCCCGTTACATGCTGGAATACTGATTGCTTGTAGATATGTTTGTGGGGACGTAGGGATGAACAATAAAAACAAGAGGGGTTTGGTTAGCCGGGCTGCCCTGGATTAATGAGGGTAGAGGCAAAGAATTCAAAATAAGGGGAATCATTTTTGAATTGGCCGGAAAGGAACAGATAGGCAAAATAACAGCAAATTCCGCTATTTCGCGGCTCGGAACGCTTTTAAGGATGGGTTGTAAATGAGCGATATTCGTCTGTACATGTGGAGGCAAAGTTATGAACTCTGATAGAAGCAGTAATGAAGGAATTATTTTCGATATACAGAGGTTTTGTTACCAGGACGGCCCGGGAATCAGAACCACAGTTTTCCTGAAAGGATGTCCGCTGAGGTGCGCGTGGTGTCACAACCCTGAGTCACAGGAAGCGAAACCGCAAATTATGAAGGACACATCTACCGGTGAAAGCAGAATTTGTGGAAGAAAGGCAACTGTGCAAGAGGTTATGGAAGAAGTGATGCGGGATAAAGACTTCTTTGAGGAATCAGGAGGGGGTGTCACCGTTTCGGGGGGCGAGCCCACCATGCAGCCCTGTTTCACCTTTTCTATCCTGGAGTGCTGCAAGAAACATAACATCCATACGGCTGTGGAAACCTGCGGCTTCTCTCAGTGGGCTGCCTTTGACAGGATAAGGAAGGTTACAGACCTGTTCCTGTATGATGTTAAGCTGTTAACTCCGGAACTGCACGTTAAATGGACCCGTGTTGACAACAAGCTTATCCTGGAAAACCTTATCAGGCTTAAAAAGGCAGGCAGTGAAATTATTGTAAGGATGCCTCTTGTACCGGGGGTCAACGACGGTGATGAGTTTGTAAAAATAGTCAGCTTTCTCAGTGCCAACGATTTTAGAAAATTTACCATAATACCCTATCATCAAATTTGGCATTCTAAATACAGGCAGCTTGGATATGGGGAAGAGCCCCACAGTTTCAGAGAGATGAGCAAAGAGGAGATAACGCAATACAAAGAGCTGGCTGCCCGGCACGGGCTTGAGATAATTGATTGATAAATTTTTAGTGAATAAGTAGATGGAGAGGGAAAAATAATCTTGTCTTACTTAATGGGCATTGACTTGGGAACTTCAAGCGTAAAGACTATTATTTCTGATATTGATGGCAATATCAAGGCTATAGGGCAAGAGGAATATAAGATTGAAATCCCCCATGAAGGTTATGCGGAGCAGCAGCCTGAAGAATGGTGTAGGGACGGGTATTTATGCATCGGTGCAGGAAGCATGCAGGCATATTGTAAAGTATGACCCGGAACCCATACTGCCGGATAAAAGAAACATGGAAATATACGAACACTATTATGGCGTTTTTAAGGAACTGTATTCCAGGAATAAAGAATTATTTAAAAAAATGGGAGATGGGTGTTATGAGAGAAAGAATTAAAGCGTTAAAAGAGGTGCTCAACAGCAAAACAGAATTTAACAACTGGTTTCTGCTGGAAAAAATCAAAATGAACTCCTACAAAAAAAACAAAGATGCGCCTCCGGCATTGAAGAGGGCTTTTATGCTGGAGGACCTGCTGCGCGAAATGCCGATACGCATAGAGGATAATGAACGGCTTGCCGGGACGCTGGATGATATATTCGCCACCAGCTACAACCTCTTCAAGGGCGGCCTGGAGGATTTCGAGGGCTACTGTGGCTATGAAGACCTGTATGATGAAGTAAAAGGGAAATACCCTGAGGAAGAAATCAAAGAAGTGAAGGACTTCTGGATGAATGAGGACTTTGAAAAGACAATGGCGAGCTTGTTTAATCCGACTGACAAGGCTGCCATGGATGAAGGTGTATTTTTTGTCGAGCCGGTTACCGGCCACGCTATTTTTGATGCGCCGACGGTGCTGGCTAAGGGCTATGGCGGTATTCTCAGGGAGGTTGAAGAAAAGCTCAGAGAGTGCAAAGACAGCGAAAAGAAAATGTTCTATGAGGCTGTCGCTATAAGTTTGAAAGCAGCAATAGCTTTCTCAAAGAGGTATAGCTCCCTTGCTTTTGAAATGGCGGAGAAGGAATCCAATGCGGTGAGAAAAGAAGAACTTGCAAACTTGGGAAGGGCGCTGCAAAATGTGCCTGAAAAGCCTGCGAGCAGCTTTTATGAAGCGGTGGTTTCCTTCTGGCTGACCTATGTGATTATGCATATTGAGCAAACGCCTAACCCCTATGCTTTCAGCATAGGAAGGATTGACCAGTTCTTTTTCCCATACTATAAGAAGGACCGGGATGAAGGAAAGATCACCTATGAGGATGCGGTAGAGCTTATTGAAGAGCTGTGGCTTAAATTCAATGTGGGCAACAAGGTATGGGCTGTATCCCAGAATGCGGCTATAGGCGGGGTGAAGGAGGACGGCTCTGATGCCACTAATGAGCTGACATACATCCTTCTTGAGGCTACAGATGAACTGGCGATTCCTTTGCCGACTTTGACGGTAAAAATCCATGAGGGCACTCCTGAGCTGCTGTTTAACAAAGCCATGCTCCTGTCTTCGAAGGGGAGGGGCAACCCTACAATTATTAATGATGAGGTGGTCATAAAATCCAAGATGGCTACCGGAGTCTCACTGGAAGATGCAAGAAATTCCGCAATTGCCGGTTGCCAGGAACTCGTGGTACAGGGAGCGGAAAATGCAAGAACGACAGCATGCTGGTTTTCCTTGCCCAAATGCCTGGAGCTTACCCTTAACCGCGGAAGGTCGATGCTTACAGGCAGACAGCTGGGCATTGATTCGGGGGATCTTGATACGTTAAAAACCTTCGAGGAGTTCGAAAAGGTTTACTGGCAGCAGGTAGACCACTTCATAAAGGTGGCAACTGAAAACGCCAATAAATGCGATTATACCCTTGCGGAAAACAGGCCTGTACCTTTCATTTCTGCCATAATGAAAGATTGTATTGAAAAAGGCCGTGATTTTAGGAAGGATGGGGCAAGGTACAATTTTTCAGGATTCCTTTGCCATGGCGTGGCTAATACGGCAGATGCCTTCGCTGTGATAAAGAAGCTCATATTTGAAGAGAAAAAGACGACTTTTAAGGAGCTGGCAGAGGCATTAAAGGCAAACTGGAAGGGTTTCGAGGATCTGCACAAAATGGTGATGGAGGTGCCCAAGTATGGAAATGACGATGATTATGTGGACTCCATGGCTACATCCATCGCTATGAGAATTGCAGAGAAAGTGCCACAATATACAAACAGCTATGGAGGAAAATTCAGGCCCGGTTTCAGCACACCTTCAACTCATGTGCTTTACGGAAGGAAATGCGCTGCTACGCCTGACGGGAGATACCACAGGGATAACTTTGCCTATGGCTGTGGACCTATGCAGGGAGCGAACAGGCGGGGACCGACGGCAGTCATCAATTCCTGTGTAAAGTTTCCCCACTGGATGGCATATCACGGATTATCCTTCAATCTGTCCTTCCCGCCGTCAGCCGTTAAGGGAGAGGAAGGAATAAAAAGGCTGGGAAGCATTGTAAAAGTATACAATAAAAAAGGCGGGAGATATATACAGTTTAATATCCAGGATGTAGAGACCCTCAGAAAAGCTCAGAAGGAGCCGGAAAAATACAGGGATCTGATAGTGAGGGTCCACGGCATGAGCGCTTATTTTGTCAATCTCGATCCCCTAATCCAGGAGGATATTATAAGGCGCGTAGAGTGCGGGTTGTAGAGGGTAGCCTGTATCAACAAGGGCGCATTTCCGTAAAGGTGGTGAAATGCGCCCCTGTTCGCCTTCCTGTCCCTTTAACCATGACCGTGAAATCAGGAAGGATTCTATGAAATGCACTTTGAAATCACATAAAGCGTTGTACTTGCACTTCTAAAGCAATTCACCAATTTGCACCGCAGATGCTCAAAAGCTACCATCCTTATACAATTATTAAGCTTGGTGCAAAATAAGTCTCCGTTCTTTCCTTTATGTTGTAAACATGATTATTTATGATATAATTATGATTAATCTTTTACGCACTTTTACACAAGCAATTTATTTTGTCATCCGGGAAGTGATTGTAGGATGTTGCATTTTATTTAGGGCTTAAGGAGGAGGCCGCTTTATATGTTCGGTGCTCAGAGGTTGCAAAAATTAAGAGAGCTGATTCTGGAACTGGAAATAGTTGATGTTGCATCGTTAAGCCAAAAGCTGGGAGTATCTGAGGTAACCATAAGACGCGACCTCGATAAACTTGAGAAGGAAGGATATATAACCAAGACGTACGGAGGCGCGGTATTAAATAAAGATTATAAGGCTAGTAAAGATGCAGAACTAAAGACTGTTGATGTCGTAGAGGAAGATGAAAACATAAAGCTTATAGCTAAAATAGCTTTACAGATGATTCAACCGGATGAAGCTATTTTTTTGGGAGGGGGGCCTATAAGCAGATGCATCGCCAGAAACATGCAAGATAAAAAAAGGCTCCTCGTCGTTACCAATGACATATTTGTTGCGGCAGGGCTGTGTAACAATCCTGATGTAAAAGTAACCGTAACCGGAGGGGATGTGGTTCCGTCATCCGGAATTATGATAGGTCCTCGGGTTTTGAGCACTTTGAAGGGGATGTATGTAAATAAGGCTTTTGTAGATATTAAAGGCGTTGATCTGAAGTTTGGCTACTCTATGGAAACATATGATGAGGTCGTTATAATAAAAGAAATAATGAACATGTCTAAAGAAGTAATTGCCATGGCTGATCATAATAAGTTTGACAAAATCAGTTACTCCAAGCTGGGAGAGCTGGACCAGTTTAAAAAGGTGGTAAGCAATAAGGAAGTGCCGGAGAGCTATAAAAAGTATTATTATGATAATTTTATAAAACTTTACACCACATATGACGTTAACTAGTTCCTGAATGCTTGCTAACCTACCATAAGGAAGGATGACTTTTATGTCTGAATTATTACTGGAGATGAAAAAAATCAGCAAACAGTTTGATGGCAATTTTGTGTTGAAGGATGCTTGCTTTAACCTATATAAGGGAGAAGTGCACGCTCTGGTAGGTGAAAATGGCGCAGGTAAATCAACGCTGATGAATATACTTGCCGGCATTTATCCTAAGGATTCGGGTGAAATCATATTAGACGGAAATCCCATTGAAATTGAGAATGCAAAACATGCCCAGGAACTGGGTATCGGATCCATATTTCAAAACTATGACCTTTTTTATGATATGGACATAGCAGAAAATATTTTCATAAACCAGGAGCCTACAATAGGCTTCGGACCTTTAAAAATTATTAACTGGCGCGCGGTATACAGAAGAACAAAAGAAATATTGGAGTACCTAAATATCAATGTGGATGCGAGAACTCCGGTAAAAGCCCTCAGCACCGGAACTCAAAAATTCATTGAAATAGCGAGAACAATAGTTAATAAATGCCGAATCATCATCATGGACGAGCCGACAACTGCACTGACGGAGCAGGAAATCGAGTTTCTGTTTGAAATAATCAGTCATTTGAAATCTATGGGTGTTTCGGTCATATATATATCCCACAGATTAGATGAAATAAGGAAAATTGCGGACAGAATCACAGTTTTAAGAGACGGGCGGACTATATCTACAATAGTAAAAAGTGAAGGCTATGATTCAAACAGGCTTTTGAAAATGATAATAGGAGATGAAATAAAGGACAGGTATCCCAAATTGGATGTCAGCATTGGAAAAGATGTTTTGATTGTCAAAAACCTCAGCAACGGAAAGTTATTAAAAGATGTATCCTTTTCCCTGAGAAAGGGTGAAATACTTGGAATAACCGGATTAAAGGGATCGGGAAAGACTACCCTGGCCAAAGTGATTTTTGGTATTGAGCCCATGGTTTCAGGAAACATATATATAAAAGGAAGAAAAGTTAATATAAAAAATACGGAAATTGCCGCAGCCAACGGTTTGTGCTATGTTCCCCAGAACAGGATAGAGGAGGGGCTGGTTTATGAAGCTTCCGTAGCCGACAATATAGTGATTACAAACCTTCAGAACATTGTAAAAAGAGTAGGTATCAGTTTGAAGTTGAAGCGCACGGAAGCACAAAAATATGCTGAAATGGTAGGCGTAAAGGTAAACCGGATAGATGATAAAATAAAAAATCTGAGCGGAGGTAATCAGAAAAAAGTTATACTGGCTAAATGGCTTTTTAAAAATTCAAAAATACTGATACTCAATGAACCCACAAGCAGTATTGATATATCCTCAAAGGTTGATATATATAACATATTAAACGAACTTGTCATGGCCGGCTCATCCATAATTTTTATATCCTCGGAGATTCCTGAGCTTTTAGGCATGTGTGACAGAATCCTCGTGATGTATAAGGGGAGGATAGCCAAAGAGCTATATAGAGGTGATGCCACCCAGGAGAAGATCCTTTATTATGCCTCAGGAGGGCAATAGCCTTAAGGCCTGTATGCACAAAGATGATTAAAGTTGATAAAATGTTGATTATTCTATTGCAATTTTTATCAATAAGTGGTATTATGGTCTTGAGATGAATATTTGTGACAAAATACTGATATATTTCTTAGTGATTTTAGTAATTTTGCATAGTTTAGATATGCAATGTATATGTCGAATTTGAAAATATTTATGACAATTTATGGATGAAAACTAAAGAGTTTTATATTTTTTATAATTTACAAGTGGTGCAGAATAGAGCTTGAATTTGTCACAGGGCGCGAGGTTGATATGATGTAGGTGCCAGTAAATATAATTGTTTATAAACTAATCACAAGTGTGCAAAATTAATCAGCAATTGTAAAGGGGCAAAGTAAAATGGATAAGGATCTGTTCATCAAGCTAAGCAATGTAAGCAAAACTTTCCCGGGTGTAAAAGCGTTGGACAACATCCAGCTTGAGGTGAAAAAGGGTGAAGTGCATGCTCTTATAGGCGAAAATGGCGCCGGAAAGTCTACATTGATTAAGATTCTGGCGGGCATATATAAGCCTGACGAGGGAGCCACCATAATCATCGACGGAAAAGAGTATCAATCTTTAACGCCTATATTGTCCTTGCGCCAGGGGATTGTGGTAATCTATCAGGATTTCTCTCTCTTTCCCAATCTGAGCGTAGCTGAAAATATCGCCATCAGCTTGGATATTGAGCAGGATAACAAGTTTTTGAACTGGAAAAAGTTGAGGGAAGTTGCCAGCAAAGCGTTAAATCAGTTGGGTGTGGACATCGACCTTGATATACCCTTGGGGAAGCTGTCGATAGCGAAGCAGCAGTTGGTCGCAATTGCGAGGGCGCTGGTGTATGATGCTAAGATGATAATTATGGATGAACCGACGTCAGCGCTGTCAAAAGGTGAAGTGGAACTGCTTTTTAAAATCATCAGAAGCTTACAGCAACGCGGCATTTCCATTTTGTTTGTAAGCCATAAGCTTGAAGAGCTTTTTGAAGTATCAAGCCGGTTCACCGTTTTAAGAGACGGTAAATATATGGGGACTTACAATATAGACGAGATTGACAGTGATAAGCTCATTTCTTTAATGGTCGGACGAAAAGTTGAGTATACCCGGTATGGAGCAGATAAGATCGGGGAGACCATTTTGGAAGTAAGAAATCTGTGCAAAAAGGGGAATTTCAAAGACATTTCCTTTGAGCTACACAAGGGCGAGATCGTAGCTATAACCGGACTGGTGGGCGCCGGAAGGACGGAAGTGGCCCAGGCGCTGTGTGGCATAAACGTTCCGGACAGCGGAGAAATTATTCTGGAAGGGAAACAGGTCAAAATTAACTCTCCGGAAGAGGCCGTAAAACACGGCATAGCCTTTGTGCCTGAGAGCAGACAGACTGAAGGGCTGATAGTGCGGCAGTCCCTGGAAGACAATATAACCCTTCCGATCATGAAACAGCTTGTAGGCAGGTTGTCCGTCATCAATTTTTCAAAGAAAAGGGAAGTAGCCCAACAATGGATAAAGGCATTAAACATCAAACCGCCTTATCCGAACATGCTCGTCCAGCAATTTTCCGGAGGAAACCAGCAGCGCATAGTTATTGCGAAGTGGCTTGCTACCAATCCGAAAGTTCTCATCATCGACGAACCTACCAATGGAATTGACGTAGGGGCAAAAAGAGAGATTCACCTGTTGATAAGGGAGTTGGCTTCAAAAGGGATGGGGATTATCATGATTTCCTCCGAGCTTCCCGAAGTGCTTGCCATAAGTGATACGGTGCTTGTAATGAGGCGTGGAAGGATTACGGGAAGATTTGACGGGAATAATGTAACACAGGAAGAGATAATGAACAAGGCTATTTTGAACGAGAAGGCTCCTGTAACAGCTTAAAGTCAAAATTCTTAAAAAGGAGTAAAGCTTTATGAAAAGATTTGTTAAAAGTAAGGAAATGGGTATTCTCCTAATCATAATAGTCATATCGATAATTATATCCATAGGCAACAGCACTTTTTTAAGGCCTGACAACATAATCGACATGTTAAAGGGAAATACGGTTCTGGGCATCATGGCTATGGGGATGCTTTTGGTAATAATCACGGGAGGAATCGATGTATCTGTAGGAGCAATGGTGGCGGCGGTGACCGTCCTTGTAGGCAAATTCATGGTTAATTTTTCCGGAAATGTGCTTCTTGCATTTATAGTAGGCTGCCTGTGCGGGACAATTATGGGCGCTATCAACGGTATCTTTATCGCGAAGCTGAAAATTCCTCCGATTGTGGTAACTTTGGGTACGATGAGCATCATAAACGGGCTTATGCTCTACTACACAAACGGAACCTGGATTAACGATATACCGGAATCATTTATCAATTTCGGAAAGCTGACGCTTTTCAAAATACCCAACGGACAAGGCGGGATGATCGGAGTTCCGATACAGATACTGTTTCTTGTAATTGCGGCGCTTGTTACATGGGTGATTCTGAAGTATACCCTGATAGGGCGCGGCATATATGCCATGGGAGGCAATCCTGTATCTGCCGCGCGCATAGGCTATAATCTTGACAAAATAAGCATTTTCCTCTATTCATACATGGGTTTTGTGACAGGATTGGCTGCGGTGGTCCATACTTCCATAATGAGGCAGGTAGACCCGAATGCTTTCACGGGATTTGAGCTTCAAGTTGTAGCGGCTGTGGTGCTTGGAGGCGCCAATATTTTAGGTGGGGCCGGGACTGTGCTGGGAACTTTGCTTGGGGTGCTTTTGCTTGCGATAATGAACAACGGCTTGATTCTTATGCACATACCGGTATTCTGGCAGAAGATTGTAGTAGGAGCTGTGATAATAATTGCCGTCAGCATAGATGTAATACAGAGGAAGCATGCTGAGAAGAACCTTACAAAGGTGGATATCGAATAATATTTAGTAGAAGAAGTGAGGGGTTTTACTTATGCAAAAGTTTTCTAAAGAATGGATTTTAGTTGGGGTTTTTGTCGTACTGTTCATTTTGATGGCAGTTTTATCACCAAGCAGATTTTTGAGCCTTGACAATTTGCAGTCCATGGCCTTTCAATTGCCCGAATTAGGAATAATATCTCTCGCAATGATGGTTGTGATAGTAACAGGTGGTATAAACCTTTCTATAACATCTTCTGCTGCACTTTGTGGTATAATGACCGCATTTGTGCTTTCCAAACTAAATGCGTCAGGGGCGAGTATCTTCATAACCATTTTAGCCGCGATCCTTGTAGCTATTCTGACATCCCAGATTTGCGGGGCTATTAACGGGCTGGTGGTAGCGTATATAGGCGTATCTCCGATTCTTGTCACCCTCGGGACTATGACGCTTTTCGAGGGCATCAGCCTGAATTTTACAAAAGGCGGCGCCATATCAGGTTTCCCCGAGCAATATTATTGGTTCGGCAATGGAACAATTCTGGCAATACCTGTACCCATGATTATCTTTGTAGTTGTTATAATAGCGACCCTGATACTGCTTGAGCGCACACCATGGGGCATGAGTGTTTATATGGTGGGTTGCAATCCTACCGCAACGATGTTTTCGGGAATCAACATTAAAAAGGTCCTGATGAAGGTATACCTGTATTCGGCTTTCCTTGGAAGCATTGCGGCTATTATCATGACATCAAGGTATAATTCCGCTAAAGTGGATTATGGTTCGTCGTATCTTTTACAGAGCGTTGCGGCGGCAGTTCTCGGAGGCACTGATATTGCCGGGGGGTACGGGAAAGTCATGGGAACGGTCATAGCTGTCGCGGTTTTGCAAGTGCTTTCAAGCGGTTTGAACATCCTTGGACTCAACAGATATATTGTAGATATTATTATGGGAGCTATTCTGATCGTTGTTTTGGCTATAAACTTCCTTAACTCCAAAGGCTTTAAGTTTAAAATCAAAAAAGCAGCTTAAAATTTACAAACAAATTAATATAAACAATTACCAGTCTATGCCCTGAAAGGGGGGATTATTGGAAGGGCAGGTGGTTGCAGTTTATTACACAAATATTAAACAAAAAAGCAATTATAAGGAGGATTTAAAATGTTTAAAAGGGTTATATCCGTCATTGTGATGCTAACGTTTGTGGTATCCTTTGCTTTGGCAGGATGCGGCGGCAACAATGCGCCGGCAACAGGTTCGAATGACTCTCAGGCTTCGAAGGACACTCAGACTGAAAAGACAGAGCCGGCAAAAACGGAAAGCAGCGCTTCTTCAGACACCAGTGCATCGGCAGGCAAGAAGTTTAAAATAGTAGTTATGCCTAAACTGGTCGGTATTCCTTATTTCAATGCATCGGAAACCGGAGCTAAAAAAGCCGGAGAAGATTTGGGTGTAGAGGTAACTTATACCGGTCCTACGAAAGCAGATGCGGCTGAACAGGTAAAAATGATTGAGGACCTTATCAGCAAAGGTATAGATGCTATAGCGGTTGCTCCTAACGACCCGGCAGCCCTTTCACCTGTGCTTAAGAAGGCAAAAGAAAAGGGTATTCTCGTTATGGACTGGGATACTCCTGCAGACCAGTCAATTGTCGACCTGTCGGTCCATCAGATCGATGACGTCCAGTATGCGCAGCACATCTGGGATTCCCTTGTGAAATATATGGGAACGGATGAAGGCGAGTATGCCATCATTACAGGAGGGCTCTCGGCTGCCAACCTCAACGCCTGGATAGATGCAGGACTTAAATATGCTCAGGAAAAGTATCCGAAGCTCAAGCTCGTAACCGACAAAGTTCCTTCTGACGAAAAGCAGCAAGTTGCATACCAGAAGGCCCTGGAGCTGATCAAGGCGTATCCTAATCTTAAAGGAATTATAGGTATCAGTACGCCGGCACCTCTGGGAGCGGCCCAGGCAGTACAGGAAAAAGGTCTCCAGGATAAGATAACTGTTGTTGGAACATCTTTGCCGACGGATTCAAAGCCGTACCTGGAAGATGGCTCATTGAAGATTGCGATTCTCTGGGACCCTGGAAAGTTAGGTTACCTGACTGTTGCACTCGCAAAAATGAAGCTTGAGAATCAGGAAATAAAAGACGGAATGGAGATTCCGAATGTGGGCAAGATCACTGTCAAAGAGGACGGCAAGACCATAATCATGGGACCTCCGTCAGACTTTACAAAGGAAAATGCAGGCCAATTCAACTTCTAGGGCCTGATGCATAAAAGCTAAAAAAGAATTGATCAGGACAGCCCCGCATAAGCGGGGCTGTTCAGACTGTAGGCAAAGCAATTTGCCTGGCGGATTAAGCCGGACAAATTGCTTTGTTTTTAATTTTGAAATTTAGGAATGGGTTTAGGAGTAGGGCGGCAATCTGTTTCTCAGGCTGTAAAAATTTTGTTACCTTGGATAAAGGAAGTTCTGCTGTTTGCGTTAATGTGCAAAGATTGGCAAACTTATGGTTTTATTTCCGTAGACAGGGGCAAAGAAATTCTTTTAAAAAGGTTTTTATTGAAAAGCAAAAATGGATATTATAGAATCAATAGAGGAAGTTTTAATCCATAAGTGGCAGAGAGGAGAATATGAGAATGAAAAGGAATGCATTAGTAGCCCAGTCCGGCGGACCTTCTCCGGTGATAAATGCGTCACTGCAAGGTGTAATAGACACCTGCTTTTGCTATTCGGACCACATTGACAGGGTATATGCAAGCTGGCACGGCATTGAAGGCGTGCTGATGGAAGAGCTTATCGACATATCGGCCCAGCCGCGCAGCGAGATAGAGCGCCTCCGCTATACTCCTGCCGCAGGCGCTATAGGTACCTGCAGGTACAAGCTAAAAAATGACCAGCAAGAGGACTTTGAAAGAATTATTGAAGTAATCAGGGCACATGATATAGGATATTTTTTCTATATAGGCGGAAATGATTCAATGGATACGGCCAGCAAGGTTTCGAAGCTTGCCAAGGAAAAAGATGTTGAACTTGTTGTGGCCGGTGTGCCCAAAACAATCGACAATGACATTGGCGATGAGGAATTCACTATTATAGACCACACGCCCGGTTATGGAAGCGCAGCGAGATATTGGGCATATTTGATTCAGAATGTGGAAGAGGAAAACAGAGGTATGTGCGTTTCAGAACCGGTATCTGTTTTGCAGGCCATGGGAAGGAAGTCGGGCTTTATAACCGCTGCCTCCAGGCTTGCCGACCCTCAGAGAGAAATGCCGCTGCAGCTGTACATGGCTGAATCAAACCACAACCTTGAAACACTGGCGGAGAATGTAAACAGGCAGCTTCAAAGGACAGGACGCTGTATCGTTGTCGTGAATGAAGGCTTTGACGTCGGAAATATCGGCGAGGCTTATGACGGCTTCGGCCATATCGAATATGGGGCAAGTAAGATGACTGCAGCCCAGGCGGTTACCAACTATTTGAACGAGGTTGGCCTCAAGGCGAGGGGACAGGCAACATGCCAGGTTCCAGGCGTCCTCCAAAGGTGTACGTCAATACACGCATCAAAAGTTGATATTGATGAAGCCTATGAAGTGGGCAAAAAGGCAGTGGAGATAGCCATGAAAGAAGGGACGGGCTGGATGGCCACAATTTTAAGGGCGCCCGGCAGCCAGTATAAGGCGATTTTTGATAAGGTGCCCCTTGAGACGGTGGCCAACTCGGTGAGATATATGCCGTCTAATTGGATAACGAAGGATGGCATCGACGTCACCGATGATTTTATTAATTATGCAATGCCGCTTATCGGTGACGGCTGGCCTGAAATACCTCTTGAAAATGGTTTGCAGCGCTTTGCCAGATTTGAAATAAAATTTATCGACAAGAAGCTGCCGGATTATATCCCGTTAGGATTAAGACGTTAAAAAAGAAGCTGCCCTTTTGGACAGCTTCTTTTTTTATTTTAGCGGCTTTATGAACATTTGAGTCCAGTAATAACTGCCGGATTTGTCCTTTGCAAGGCCCACGCCTATCTGGCTGTAGGAAGCACTTAAAATGTTGCTGCGGTGCCCCGGCGAATTCATCCAGCCATTCATGACCGCCTGGGGTGTGCGGTATCCTTTAGCGATATTTTCCCCTCCTGCAGAAAACCTTATTCCAAAGGATTCCATCATTTTGAAGGGAGAACCGTAAGTCGGAGAGGTATGCGAAAAATAGCCTTTGTTAGCCATATCCTGGGACTTGTATCTTGCAACCCTTGAAAGCTCCCAGTTGGCTGTAAGCGGCTGCAGGCCCCTGTTTGTCCTTTCAACATTTACAAGCCTGATTACTTCATTCTCCAGGGCTTTTATGTCATCAATGTTGGGAATGGTAATTTTTTGGCCCGGATAAATGAGAGACGGATTTTTTATTTGAGGGTTTGCGGCTATGATTTCACTTAAACCTATCTGGTATTTTACGGCAATTTTCCACATGCTGTCGCCGCTTTTTACGGTATAGACCGTGGATTGGGCGCATACGGGAACCGAAAAAAGCATAAAAACTGCAAAAACCAAAGCGAGTATTCGCTTCATGATCATCACCTCCTATTGTAGTTTGAGGACAAAAGGTTTTTTTATGTTACATAAATGATGTAAAAAAATAAATTTTTAACCTTTTATTAAATTTTTAGGCTTTTTAAATAGATATTATATAAGTATATAAGTGTGAGAAGTTGCTTGCGTTTAGGGTGGTTTGCGCATGATGATAAATGAGGCGGGGTTATTTTCGGCTGCTAGAGCGGGGGACGTAGAAGCTTTTGAGAAGCTTATAGAAGTTTACAATAAAAAAGTTTACAGCATGTTCTTAAACCTGTGCGGCGATAAAGATTACGCAAATGAGCTTACCCAGGAGGTTTTTGTAAAAGTTTACAGGTCTATAAGGCATCTTGAAAAGGAATCCACATTTCCTGTTTTGGTATACAAAACTACAAGGGATGTGTGTCTAAAAGCTTTTAAAACGCGCAAAGCATTTGAAATGGTTATTTCCGGCAAAAATCTTTAGTCAATGGCATCTTGTACATAAATATAGTAGAATAATAATGTGAGATATATGTTCTTACCGGGGTGCTGTTATGAGTGAGGAAAGTGTAAAGGTGCTTGTGGTGGAGGATGAAGCCTCCATACGCAAATTTATCAACATAAATTTGAAGAAAAACGGATTTACGGTTTTCGAAGCAGAAACAGGCGAGCAGGCGCTGGAAATGATAAAGGCCTGTGAACCGTCAGTTGTGGTGCTGGATATAATGCTTCCGGGCATCGACGGTTTTGAAGTGTGCCGCAGGATAAGGCAGGACATGCCTGATATTATAATAATAATGCTCACTGCCAGGGGGCAGGATACAGACAAAATTACAGGGCTTGAGCTGGGCGCTGATGACTATATGGTAAAGCCCTTCAATCCTCTTGAGCTGGTTGCAAGGATAAGGACTGTCCTGAGAAGGTCTAAAAACACCGGAGGGACCAAGAGTAACACCATATCTTTTAAAAACCTGTTGCTGGACTTGGAATCCCAAAAGTTCTTTAAAAACAGTGTGGAAGTGGAATTAACGCCTACAGAGTTTTCATTGCTTAAAATTTTTATGAAAAATTCAGGAAAGGCCTTAAGCAGGAACGACTTGCTTGATTCGGTGTGGGGGAAAAACTATTTTGGGGATTTAAAGGCTGTGGATGTGTACATAAGAAGGTTAAGGGAAAAAATTGAGGACGATCCTTCCAGACCAAAATTTATCGAAACAGTGTGGGGATTCGGCTACAGGTGGGCGCGGGAATAAGCATGAGAAGCATAAGGACAAGGCTTGCGGTAAATTTTATATTTATTGTCATCGTAACCGTAGTAATACTGGAAGTGCTCATCATCAATATAGTGAGACAGAACTACTATAAGAATCTTGAAGACAGCCTGTATAATCAAATAAGGATTTCTGCCAATTTATATGAAAGATACTTCTCGGATGCTACCCTTTACGACAATGTGCTCCACAACGTGGATACCTTCTGGAAGCAGACTTCGGCCCAGGTCCAGATTATGGATAAATCAGGAAGGCTGCTTATGGATTCTATAGGCATAATTCCTTCAGAAGACTCAGGGGATTCTTTGGAGGAGGATGTTAAGGAAGCTTTAAAAGGCGAAAAGGGAAAATGGATAGGAAAAGTGGATTACGATGATGAGATGGTGATGGCGGTATCCTATCCTCTGAAATCCAGAGAAGAGATTGTGGGCGTCTTGAGGTTTGTCACATCCCTCAGGGGAGTCCACGAAGATATAGGCAGGATATCGAATGTTTTTGTGCTAATCGGTGCAGTGGTGGTCGTCATCTCGGGCCTTATCAGCCTGCTGCTGGCCAATACCATAGTAGGCCCCCTGAAAGAGGTCACAAGAACGGCTGAGGTCATGGCAGCAGGCGATTACAGGGTGCAGAGCAGGAAAAGGAAAGACGATGAGATAGGTAAGCTTTCGGACACCCTTAATCATATGGCCCAGGAAATAATCAAAAGGGAACGCCTTAAAAATGAATTCATATCCTCTGTTTCACACGAACTGAGGACTCCGCTGACGTCTATAAAAGGCTGGGCTGTCACCTTGAAAAATTGTGGCTTGGAAGACAGGCAGCTTATTAATGACGGATTGGATATCATCGAAAAAGAAAGCGACAGGCTCACAGCTATGGTTGAAGAGCTGTTGGATTTTTCCAGGTTCGTTTCGGGTAAAATAACCTTGAACAAAACCCAGGTGAGCATTCCGGAAATTATGACACATATTAAAAAACAGCTAGCGCCCAGAGCTGAAAGGGATGGCATAGAATTCGAGGTCGCCTTCGAAAATGAGCTGCCCGTTATATATACCGACGGCAACAGGCTCAAACAGGTCTTTATAAACATTCTTGACAATTCTTTCAAGTTTACTCCTGTAGGGGGCAAGGTGTCTTTTACCGGAAGCTGTAAGGATGGCAAGGTGATATTTTGTGTAAAGGACAGCGGCTGCGGCATTCCGCCGGAGGAGCTGCCAAAGGTGAAAGAAAAGTTTTATAAGGGCAAGAACAGCAAATCCAGAAATGGGATAGGATTATCTATATGCGATGAGATAATAAAGCTTATGGAGGGAAGTTTTGAAATCAGGAGTGAGTTGGGCAAAGGTACAGAGGTAGAAATAACTCTGCCTTTGAATAAGGGGTTGTCATGATGGGGAATAAGCGGAGATTTTGCTATTTCGTTTATATTGTGTTTCTCTGTGTTATGTTAACCATGGCGGGCTGCGCCGATGCCTCCCTTGATGCGAGCAAAAAGATTGTTCCGCCGAACAACAAGGAGGTTCCGCTGCAAGGCAAGTGGGAGGTTGAAAGAAGTTTGCACGGTGCCTTTTCGTCTAGGGGCGAGAAGCCTGAAGGCCGCTGGACAGGCAAAAAGGCGGAATTTTCAGCGGAAGCTGCGGTATTGGGGGAATATCGCTGGAAAAACGTCAGCTATAAGGCGAGAAGGGTAAATGCGGAAGAATACTTCATGTATAAGTACAGGGATTCGGTCAGCAAGCTGGGGATCAGCAGCCAAGAGATTTTTGTGGTGACGGTTTCCTCTGATGACAAATTTTTATTCGAGCTTGTAAAAATAGATGAGGATGAGGCTGTGATGAACATTGACGAGGAGCTGTTATACCTTAGAAAGATTTCGGAGACAGTGGATGAGGGTTTGAACAATGACGAAAATGAAGAGGTTATAAATGGCATTGAGGCTGAAGTTGTCCCTCAGGAGGATACCCTGCTGCGTTCAGGCTTGCTTTTAGGGATCCGCACTCCCGTGAAGTCGGAGTCGCCTGGGGGCCAGGAAGATGTTGAAGAGTATGCTTACAGGACCCTGTGGATTGCAGCCCACAATAGGGTCATGCATCCAATCCTTGAGTCCCCGGATATATTTTTTCCTAGAAAAAGCGGATTCTGGCGGCTGGAAGTGAAAAGGGTGCATGAGGACGGCTGGGCAGAGGATGTTGTGAGCGCCCGAAGTGTGTCTGATGACCACCCGGAAGAGCATTACACATCAAATAAATCAAAGGCTTTTTTTGGAAGCGACAGGGTGGGGACGCTGAAAAGGGTGGTTCTCTATGTGGGAAACGATTATATTTCCACAGAAGTTTCAGGACGCGGAGGCTATAGGAATACCTTGGGGGAATGGCAGGAAAATAAGCTTCAGACTGTTCCCGTAGACGGCATGTCCGGCGGTGAAGGCATCAGGATATCTGATGTGGCAGGTGAAGACGGCGCCCTTGCTATGGAGAGCGCGGCGGCAGGCTTGCTGGACAACTTAAATGCGAAAGGAATACAGGAAACGGATGAAGCAAACCTGGAGGAGAACTTCGGACTTTTCAGGAAAACCGGGCACTGGCATATAAAAGGAAGGCTTAACTATCGCGACGGTGATATGGTTTCTTTCCTGGATTTCAAGGTAAACCTTATTCCGCCTGCCAGCTTGGTTGCTTATGATACTCTGCACGTGCCCTGGACTTACATTAAAGACAGGGTGCCTCAGGCAACGGATGCATATACCTCCCCTAACAGGGATATTGCAGTGATCCTGGCTAAGGATCAGCTTTTGGTATATGCTATAAGCGAAGGAAGGCTGTCCGGAGTGCCCCTCAGAAAGGTCAAACTGGGCGAGGGCGACTCGGTGGTAATGGCAGAATGGGCCACGGGGAATTATGTAGATAAGTGGGAAAGGGCCTATATCAAAAACAACCTGGCAAAAGAAGTGGCATATTTGTCGAATTAACTGCAATTTCCCGGGCAATGATGCGACACGAAAATCGAATTTCACGGCAGATAAAAGGATAAAATGCTGTCAGGGTCTGTCAAAGTCTTATCACATGGGAGCTGTTACATAATTCAAAAAATTATTTTTATTTGGAAAATTGGGCATTAGCGGCTATAATATAATGGGAATGGTATAAAAGTTAAAATTTTTGCTGAAGGAGGCGGAGGATGAAAAGTTACAGGAAGGAATTATGGTTTGAGACAAAAAAGAGAAGGGAATTCATCAATATTACGCCGGCGGTGGAAGAATGCCTTCGTGAAAGCGGTATAAAAGAGGGCTTGCTCCTGTGCAATGCGATGCACATCACATCAAGCGTATTTATAAATGATGACGAGAGCGGCCTTCATAAGGATTTTGAGAATTTCCTTGAAAAGCTGGCTCCTGAGAAACCCTATGACCAATATTTTCATAACGGCTTTGAAGACAACGCCGATGCCCATCTCAAACGCACTATAATGGGCAGAGAGGTTGTGGTAGCCGTCACAAACGGAAAGCTGGACTTTGGGCCCTGGGAGCAGATATTTTACGGCGAGTTTGACGGAAAAAGGAAAAAGCGGGTACTTGTGAAAATAATCGGGGAATAGCAGGATTTACCTGACACCTGCTATTCCTCCCATTCTTATCGTTCTTAAGCCTTTTGGTAATTGGAACCATAACAGCTTTACTTAAAATTAAAATAATTGCTGTATGTATGCTTTTCTCTCATTACTTTTTTGCTTCTTCTTTTTCAATTTTTTCCTTAGTAGCTCCACACTTGGGGCACTTTTGAGGTCTGCAGCGGCTCTCTTTTACTTCACCGCACACTGTGCATTTCCATACTGCCATTTTTAACACCTCCTGCAAGTTATTTACTGGATTAATTGTAGTATAACCAAAACGTTTTTATAATTCAATATAATTTGCTGTTTATGTATAGCAGCCATAAAGATTTTATGTTTTATAGGTGATGGGTTCCTTCCGGAAGGGATTTTAACGGCAGTTGAAGGATACCGTGGAGGGAAACGTTTCCGGTGAAGGATTTACTCCCTGTTCCTTATAGGTCGTAAAATTTGCCTTTCAAAAACATATCACCCGCGTATAAAATCTTTGTAGCGTTATATACAATGTGTTAAAATAGAGTAAGCATCTTTTAGCGTATAGGAATTTTATGAACATCCTTAAAATGAATGTTAAATGAGGATTCTTATACGCTGGGGGTTGCAAAAGGGAAATCCCTTTTGCCGTATTTAAGAAATGTGCCGAGTCCGGCCTTGCATGAGCCTATAAATTCTAGTGCCGGACGCCGAAGGAAGCCATAGGGCTTCCTATCGGGAAAAAATTTGCTTGATCTGAGTCATGAGTCAGCGAATTTTTAGGAGGTATGCGATATTGAAAAACCAGAAGGATTTGCAGAACTTGCTATACCAGATAGACGGAAGGGGATATCCGGCGTATAAGGATATGAAAGGAGAATATGATTTTGATAAATTTATCCTGTCGATAGACCATGTACAGGGCGACCCTTTTGCCTCCCCGTCGAAAGCCCGGGTGGTTGTATCCCAGAAAATCGCAGGTTTTCCCCGTGAGATATATGATGAAAAACATAAAAAAATAGCGGCGGCAGATTTTCTTGCCCGCCTGTTCCGGGCCAACATCGGAAGGTTTTATGACAGAGTAGGTGGGTCAGGGAAAAGCGGAGTTTTGACTATTGACAGCTGTGGGCAGGAGATTCTTGAGAGGACTTCGGTTCTGATAGATGATAAAAAAGTAGAGGCAAGGTTCGAGGTGGGGCTTCCTGCTGCGGGAAGAAGGATAATGGGCAAGGCTGCCGATTTCATATTTTCAAAAGCGCTTCCCCTTATAGTTGAGCATTCTCTTGTTTACAAGAATGTAGACCAGGCTGCCTTAAAACAGCAGGTGGATTTGTCGGTAGACCAGCATTATATGCGGCAGGAACTATATAAAAGGGGGCTTGTGGCTTTTATAGCAAATGGATCCGTTCTGCCCAGGGAAAGCGGAATATCCGACAGGCCGATGGCAAAAGGGGCAATCCCTTTCAAAAGCCCTAAAAGCCTGGAAGTAGAAATGATGTTGCCTAACAAGGGCTTAATAAAGGGAATGGGTATACCTGAGGGAGTCACTCTGATAGTGGGGGGAGGCTACCATGGAAAATCAACCCTTCTTAAAGCTCTCGAACTGGGGGTTTATAACCACATAGCCGGGGACGGGAGGGAATATGTGGTCACCAGGGAAGACGCGGTAAAGATCCGTGCAGAGGATGGGCGCAGGGTGGAAAAAGTAAATATTTCCGCCTTCATAAACAACCTGCCCAACAATAAGGACACAAGTGAGTTTTCTACTGAAAACGCCAGCGGCAGCACTTCTCAGGCTGCCAACATCATTGAAGCCCTGGAGGCAGGCACGAGCCTGCTTTTAATAGATGAAGACACTTCGGCCACCAACTTTATGATACGCGACGGTAGGATGCAAAAACTTGTGTCTAAAGACAAGGAACCCATTACCCCGTTTATAGACAAGGTCAGGGTGTTGTATAGAGACCGAGGGGTATCCACTATTCTTGTTGTAGGCGGCTCCGGAGATTATTTTGATGAAGCTGACCTGGTGATCATGATGGATGAGTATGTGCCTGAGGATGTCACCCTTGCTGCCAAGGAGATCGCAGCTTCAAGCGGATACACAAGGGAGAAGGTGGGGGGAGACAGATTTGGAGAAGTGAGCCCCAGGGTGGTGCTTAAATCAAGCTTTCCTTACGAGGGCAGGGACACTAAAATAAAAGCAAAAGGGCTGCATACCATTTTATATGACAAGTCCCAGATTGACCTCTCCAATGTGGAGCAGCTTGTAGATGCCAGCCAGACCAATTGCATCGCTGTGATGCTTGAATATATGATAAAGCACATACTGGATGATAAATTGACGGTTTCCCAGGCGGTGGACCGGCTGTATGACCGGATTGGGAAGCTGGGCTTGGACGGGATTTCTCCTTATACGGGTCATCCGGGCAACCTGGCATTGCCGAGGAAGTATGAGCTGTGCGCAGCCTTAAACCGATATAGGGGACTTAAGGTAAGGCCTTTAATAAAAGAGTGATTAAGGCAATCACGGTTCAGAAAGGTGATAGGCGTCTTAGAGTAGGGGGTAGAAAGTGGATAGTGCTGTTGTTTTCAACGAGGTAATAATTCTTTTTCTGATCATGGTTGTAGGTTTTGCAGCAAAAAAATTTAATATTATAAACGATGAGACGCGTAGGAAGCTTTCAGAGATGCTGATTTATATTACCATGCCTTGCTTAATTATAATTTCTTTTAATTTTGAGTTTTCAAAAGAGATGCTATACAACGCGTGCATAGTTTTGATTTTTGCCGCAGGAATACACATTTTCTCAATTTTATTGGGAATGTTGATTTATAACAGATATCCCTACGATGTAAAAAAGGTTTTGAAGTTTATCACTGTGTATACCAACTGTGGGTTTATGGGGCTTCCTGTATTGGAGGGGCTTTTCGGAAAGCAGGGTGTTTTTTATGGTTCGATATACAATGCAGTGTTTAACATTTCTGTGTGGACAAACGGAATTATGATTTTCACCGGGAATAAAGCATCGGGGACGCTAAAAAGAGCGTTGATAAATCCCGGAATAATTGCTGTGATTATGGGGATGGCGATATTTCTTTTTTCTGCCGAGTTGCCATACCCTCTATTTAAGGCTCTTGAAATGGTAGGCTCAATGACCACTCCTGTGTCAATGATTATTATAGGTTCTTTTCTTGCAGATTCAGACTTCAAAAAAATCTTTTCAGGTTTTGACGTTTATTATGGCAGCGCAGTGAGGCTTGTCTTGATACCGGTTGTGACACTGGTTGTATTAAAAATAATCGGGTTAAGAGAGGATTTGCTGGGTCCCTGCGTCACGCTGGTAGCCATGCCTGCCGCAGCAAATACGGTGATCTTCGCTGAAATGTACGGAGGAGATACGGAGCTTGCATCCCGGTGTATAGCCATTTCAACTTTATTGTCGGTCATTACCATACCTCTGGTTGTTATGTTTACATAAATTGTTCATTGAATTTCCGGCCAATCTCCTGTAAGGTATTAATTGAAGGGGGATCAAGGTAGTATGGTCATAAGAAACATGCTTAAGAAAGCTGTGACGGTGGGGATTGCCTGTATGCTGGCGTTTTCTCCTTTGACATTGGAAACTGCCGGTGCCGGGATGGAAAAATTCAATATGTCATATATATACTTCGGGGATTCCAGTTCGTACATATACCATGTGGAACAAACGAAGGATTCTCTCAACGAAGTATCTCCTAATTATTTTAACATAAATGATGATGGTACGCTAAAGCTTACAAGCGCGGTTGACACTGCCTTTGTAAAAGAGATGCACAAAAGGGGCATAAAGGTAGTGCCCTTCCTGAGCAATCATTGGGACAGGGAAAAGGGAATCAGTGCGTTAAACAGCAGGAAAGCGCTGGCCCGGGAGATTGCCAACGCCGTAAAGAAATATGATTTGGATGGGATACATGTGGATATCGAAAACTTAACCGAGGCTGAAAGGGACAGTTATACCGATTTTGTCAGGTTGTTGAGGTCAGAGCTTCCTTCCGGCAAGGTTGTTGCTGTGGCGGTAGCTGCAAATCCTTTCTGGGCCGACAGTGGCTGGCAGGGCTCTTACGATTATGAAGGATTGGCCAGGTATAGTGACTATCTCATGGTCATGGCCTATGATGAGCATTACCAGGGTGGTACGGCAGGACCGGTAGCAAGCGGGCCCTTTGTGGAGAGATCAATTAAATATGCATTGGAGAGGGTTCCTAAGGAGAAAATCGTGCTCGGCATTCCCTTTTACGGGCGTTACTGGAAAAATGGGGAGAAATACGGAGGTTACGGGATCAGTGCTGATGATGTAGAGGAGCTGGTGAAAAAATACAAGGGAAAGGTTGAATTTGACAGCGCAAGCCAGTCTCCGAAAGCGGTGATACAAATAAAGCCCAATGATGTAAAGCCACGAATAATGGGCAGGGAGCTCACGGCAGGGACATATACCATATGGTATGAAAATGAGCAATCTATAAAGTACAAATTGAAGCTGGTACAAAAGTATGACCTTAAAGGCACGGGAAGCTGGAGTCTCGGGCAGGAATATAGAAGCACGTGGGATTACTACAGCATGTGGCTTAACGGCTACTATTTTGAAGACGTTGCAGGCCATTGGGCCCAGGGGCATATTCTGTCCGTAATTGATAAGGAGTGGATGAAGGGCATATCAGGAAACCGTTTTGCCCCAAATAACCCTTTAACCAGGGCGGAAGCGGCGGCTGTTTTGGTCCGCGCTTTAGGTCTGAAGGAAAAGAAAGGCATTGACGTCAATTTTAGCGATATATCCAATCACTGGGTGGAGAATGAAATTAAGATTGCGGCCCAGCACGGGCTGGTGCTTGGAAAGGGCGACGGCACCTTTGCTCCGAACCAGTATATCACGCGCCAGGAAATAGCCGTCATGCTGGATAGGGCGCTCACCAAGCTGGGGCTTGAGGGAAAGGGCCATAACCCTTATAAAGATGTGAATGCTAAAGACCTGCCCTGGTCCTATGATTCCATCCTCAAGTTGACCGACTACGGGATTTTCACCGGCGGGACTGACGGGAAATTCCATCCGCTTAATACCGCCTTGCGCGCCGAAATGGCGGCCATAATGGACAGGATATCGGCATTGCTGGTTTAACGTTGCAAATGTGCCGGCATAGTGTTATAATTTATCCAGACAACTTAATAAGACAGTTCGAAACCATCCTGTCTATAAACAAAACTACGGGCGGCTATCAAAGGATAGCTGGCATGGCATTAAAAATTATAAAGGGCAGGTATGCCCTTTTTTAATGCCGCTAAATTTACGGTGGTTTTGTGTTTCTTGCCACCGTAAAATGCTTTTAAGGGAACGATTTTTGCGATCAAGCACAATGCGTCGAAGGAAATAGGATTTTTGCAAAGCTTGTTATACATAATAGATAAGGATGGTGGTGTACTGGCCGTTGAGTTGGATATAATGTTTTAGACAAGGAGGATGAAGATGAGAGCCGTAAGATTTATCACTCAAGCCGCTGTTATTGCAGCCATGTATGCAGCATTGACTATCCTGCTCAGCTTTGCGAGTTCAGGACTTATGCAGGTGAGAGTTGCGGAGGCGCTTACCGTACTGCCCGCTTTTACACCTGCAGCTATTCCGGGCCTGTTTGTAGGTTGTATAGTAGCAAATATTTTTGCAGGCAACGGGGCAATTGACATAGTTTTTGGCAGTCTGGCAACCCTGATTGCGGCGTTTTTATCTTATAAGATGCCTAAACGCTGGCTGGTGCCGCTTCCCCCGGTCGTAGTCAATGGGATTGTAGTCGGTTTTGTGTTGAACTATGTGCTGAATGCCCCCTTGCTGGTTGCTATGGGGATGGTGGCACTAGGGCAGTCTATCGCCTGCTATGGACTGGGCTACCCCTTGATGCTGCTGCTGGAAAGGCATGGAAGCAGGGTGTTCAGAGAGGTTTAGAAGCATGGCGTTTAAGCAGGTATGTGTACGTATCCCGCACATGCCTGTTTTATGTTGCTGCAGCCTTCAGCGTTTTTGACGCAGATTCTCCGGAAGGTCCATCCAATAAAGGGTATTCTGGAAAGTACGCAATTTATAAAGGTGAGGGTTATGGCAAAGAAAGAAGAAAAGCATAAGTTGTATTTGATTACGCGTAGTGGTATAATGCTTTCCAGTATAGAAATTTAATGGAGGACAAAGTATATGAGGTGTTATATAGACTGTGTCCATTGCTATCTGAAACAGGCCGCTACATGCATGGGACTTGCCAATATTGATGAAGATGCCCAGCACAGGGTCTTGTATGAGCTTATGGATGATATAAAGGGCTATGACAGGGAAAATTCGCCTGCCGTGAACTCATCCAAAGCCCTGCTTAAAACCTATGAACTTATTAAGAATAGCGATCCCTATAAGGAAGTGAAGAAACAGTCCAACGATTTGGCCCTTGCCTTATACCCGAGGCTCAAGGAATACTTAAATACCGTAAGCGACAGACTGCACGAGGCTTTGAAAATATCTGTCGCAGGAAACGTAATAGACCTTGGTCCCCAAAGGGATTTCGACGTTGAGAAGGAACTGGACCACAGCCTCCGGTTCGGTTTTACAATAGACCATTATGAAAAATTTATTCAAAAGCTTGAAAGTGCAAAAGAACTCCTGTTTTTGGGCGACAATGCGGGTGAAATCGTGTTTGACAAAATCCTTGTTGAAGAGATCAGGGCGATGGGCAAAAAGGTAACTTATGTTGTCAAGGAAGGGCCGGTGTTAAATGACGCCACTATGGAGGATGCTGTTTATGTAGGTATGGACAAGGTGGCAAAGGTCATTACAAACGGCACCAACTACCTGGGCACCTGCCTTGACAGGGTTCCTGCCGAATTCCTGGACCTTCTCCGGAATACTGACATTGTAATATCAAAGGGCCAGGCTAATTTTGAGTCTCTGGATCAGGAGGAAATGGCAAAAGGCAGAATATTTTTTATACTGAAGGTGAAATGTGAGAACATTGCGAAGGAGACCGGTGTGAAGCTTGGAGATGTGGTGTTTTTTACAATGTGAACAACTTGCATGTTGACAGGAGAAATTCATTGTAATATCATAATTGTAGCATCATATTATTCAAGATTTTCAGCAAAACCTGGGGAGCTGGATGAATCCGGCTGAGAGGGAACTGAATCGTTCCGACCCATTAAACCTGAGACGGATAATGCCGGCGGAGGGAGTGTATTATCGCAGATTTATAAAACCCTTTATCCGTATTTCAGGATAAAGGGTTTATTTTTATTTGTTTCGATAGCTTTTGGTTTAAAGATTAAAATTATAAGGAGGTCTTATATTATGTTTCAAGGGTTTGAGATTGTTCTTCAGGAATATCTGTTAAAGCTGTTGCAGCCAAAATCATTGATATCGCTGGCCGCGCTGATTTTATTGGCTGTAATACTTTTTGCCGTAAGCAAAAAGGCAGCTTTTAACACAAAGGTACTGGCCTATGGAGCCATTAGCATGGCTATAGCTTTTGCCCTTTCATACGTCAGGATTGTCAAATTCCCAAACGGAGGTTCCATTACGCTGGCAAGCATGCTTCCAATATTCATTTTTGCATATATTGCCGGTCCCAGGGCAGGAATGACTGCCGGACTGTGCTACGGATTGCTTCAATTTATTCAGGAGCCTTTTTTCGTCCATTGGGCTCAGTTCCTGCTGGATTATCCTATAGCTTTTGCGCTTTTGGGGCTGGCAGGAGTGTTCAGGGACAAATTATACCTGGGGGCAGCGGTAGGAAGCGCGGCAAGGTTGTTTGCACATTTTCTCTCGGGAGTAGTGTTTTTTGCTGAATATGCAAACGGCCAGAACGTGCTTTTGTATTCCTTAATATATAATGCCTCTTATATACTGCCTGATGCTCTGATAGGTCTGGCTATACTTGCGCTGCCGAATGTTAAATCGATGATAAAGCAGGTGAGCCGGACAGCTGTAAGCCATTGATTTTGAAAGAAGAGAAATTGAAGGAGCATTTTGTGCGGCGGCTATACTGCGGTTATACTTAAAAGCTGACAGGAGAGGTTTTAAAGCGGCTTTAAAACCCCTCCTGTCTATAGATACCGCTTTTTGAAATCATAAATTTCCGGTAAACCTGAGAAAATGCGGCACATACCCCAAGCCTGTGCCGGGATGTGCGCCGATTTTCAATTTTAAAAGGTTGTTTGCACATTTTCTCTCGGGAGTAGTGTTTTTTGCTGAATATGCAAACGGCCAGAACGTGCTTTTGTATTCCTTAATATATAATGCCTCTTATATACTGCCTGATGCTCTGATAGGTCTGGCTATACTTGCGCTGCCGAATGTTAAATCGATGATAAAGCAGGTGAGCCGGACAGCTGTAAGCCATTGATTTTGAAAGAAGAGAAATTGAAGGAGCATTTTGTGCGGCGGCTATACTGCGGTTATACTTAAAAGCTGACAGGAGAGGTTTTAAAGCGGCTTTAAAACCCCTCCTGTCTATAGATACCGCTTTTTGAAATCATAAATTTCCGGTAAACCTGAGAAAATGCGGCACATACCCCAAGCCTGTGCCGGGATGTGCGCCGATTTTCAATTTTAATTTGTGCTGTTTATATTTCTAAAAACGCTTTAAATTGCGGTTTACATCCTTTCGAGAATCCTTCTTGCTACGTGAACGCCGCTGGCGCTTGCCTGGGACAGGCCCCTGGTAATACCGGCGCCGTCTCCGATGGCGAACATGTTTTTCAGCTTGGTTTCAAGTTCGTTTGTCAGTTCAAGCCTTGCGCTGTAGAATTTTACCTCTACGCCGTACAAAAGCGTGTCATAGTTGGCTGTTCCCGGAGCTATTTTGTCTAGGGCATATATCATTTCAATTATGTTGTCCAGATGCCTTTTGGTAAGCACCAGGCTCAAATCTCCCGGCGTCGCTTTCAACGTAGGTTTGGTAAAGCTCTGGCTCAGCCTGTGCTCATTGGTCCGCATACCTTTTACAAGGTCGCCGAACCTCTGTACCAGGACGCCGCCTCCAAGCATGTTGGAAAGGGAAGCTATCCTTTTTCCGTACTGGTATGGCTCGTTAAAGGGCTGGGTAAACCTGTTGCTGACGAGCAGAGCGAAATTGGTGTTTTCACTCCTCAAAGCCGGGTCCGTATAGCTGTGGCCGTTTACGGTGATAATGCCGTCCACATTTTCGGACACCACATAACCGTAAGGATTCATGCAGAAAGTTCTCACTATATCCCCGTACTGCTTTGTTCTGTACAGCAGCTTTGACTCGTAAACCACGTTGGTTATGTGCTCGAACACCCTGGCCGGGAGTTCCACTCTGACGCCGATGTCAACCTGGTTGTTGATCAGGTTTAACTTCAGGTCCTTACACTGCTGGGTGAACCACTCAGCCCCCGACCTTCCGGGAGCCACAATCAGGTAGCGACATTCTATATACCGCTCATCGCCAAGATCAAGCCTGTATTGGCCATCTACAGGTATGATATGCTTCACCTCGGTGTTGCACATTATTTCAACCCTGTTTGCCAGGAACTCATACATTTTTTTCAAAATATTCAGGTTGTTTTCGGTACCAAGATGCTTTACTGAAGCCTGCAGCAGGTGCAAGTCGTTCTCAAGGGCTTTCTTGGCTATAATTCCGGCTTCTTTGGTATTGGTGGAATACCTTTCCTCGGTTGCGCCGAACATGACATTTATTTTATCCACGTAGTTCAGCAGGTCCATTACTTCTTCATCGGGGATGTACTCATTCAGCCAACCACCGAATTCGGTAGTAAAATTAAACTTGCCGTCTGAAAATGCTCCTGCTCCGCCAAAACCTCTCATGATATCACAGGACTTACAGCGCACGCAGTCTTTTACCTTTTTCTGGACAATAGGGCATTTTCTGTTGTAAATGTCATTGCCTTTTTCAACCATTGCTATTTTCAACCCGGGACTCTTCGTAATAAGCTCATACCCTGCAAAAATTCCCGAGGTACCGCTGCCTATTATGGCAACATCATACTTGCTTATCTTCAATTTTTTCCCTCCCCTTCTAACGGGCACTTCAATACCTACATTATTATACTAATGTTGCAGTTACAAGGCAATAGCAATTTACGGGCAGGCTTGTTGCATTAATAAGCCTGCTGTGGTATAATTTAAAAATTAATTTATATGCGCCGGCTTAAGGCATAAAAGGAAAAAGGTGGCACATGCTGCCGATTTCCGGCTTCAAGTTGTGGTGTCTGCAACTTGAAAGATTTATATGAATTTCGGGAGAAGGCGATTAAATGGAAGATAATGCGGGAAGCAAGCATATTTTAAATAACATGTTGGAAGATGCCGACAAATTGAAGTACCTGGATTTGGACAAAGGCAATGCTGTTTACGAAGTTATTCGCATTATTGAAGGGGTGCCTCTTTTTATTGAAGACCATTATGAAAGGTTAAAGAATTCTCTTGATTTATTGGGGCTGGACTTAACCATCGGAGAGCAGGAGCTGGGCATACAGATCCGCAGGCTTGTTAATGCCAATAAGCTTAAAAACTGCAATGTTAAGGTCGTCGTTTATCACGAGGGCTCTTTGCAAAATCACCTTATGTATATCAGCAGGAGCTACTATCCCAGCGCCGAAGAGGTACAAAAAGGAGTAAAGGTAGGCCTGCTGAAGCTGGAAAGGAAAGACCCAAACATCAAACTTGTTAACAAAATTTATAAGGACAAAGTAAGCCGGAGCATAGAAGAAAATAATGTGTTTGAGGTCCTGCTGGTAAATGAAGGCGGAAATATCACCGAGGGAAGCAAATCAAATGTTTTTTTTGTCAAGGGAGGGAAGGTTTATACCGCTCCCGGAGACCTTGTTTTGAAGGGTATTACCAGGAAATATGTAATCGACGCCTGCAAAGCTGTAGGGCATCAGGTTGAGGAAGCCCTGATAAACGTTGATTCATTAAACGATATTGAGGGTTTGTTTATTTCAGGGACCTCCATAAAGGTTCTGCCTGTTTCGGATGTGGGGGATTATAAGTTCAAATCCAGCGTCCATCCGGTGATTGTAGCTATACGGGACCAGTTTGACAGGATGATTGAAGAGTATATACTTGAACATAAAACCCTTGTATGAAGTTATGCAAAATGAGGCAGCATATATGTAGACAGTGCAAATTAAAGCCGGAAACCGGCGTTGTGCCGCTGGCTTGCTGTAAGAGTGCGGTTGTCTTTTTTCTTAATTTAGAGGCCCCCGCCTATAGGCTGCAATTTGTACAGGAGATGAATTTATTTTGAAACATGTTGTAAGCGTCAGCCTGGGTTCTTCCACAAGGGACCATAGGGTGGAGACTGAGTTGATGGGAGAAAAATACGTCATAGAAAGAATAGGGGTGGATGGGGACTACAAAAGATACGTTGCGCTTATTAAAGAGCTTGACGGAAAGGTAGATGCCATCGGCATGGGGGGGATAGGCTTATACTTGTCTGTCAAAGACAGGACCTATATAATAAGAAGCGCCATACCCCTCATGAAAGCTGCAAGAATCACTCCTGTTTCCGACGGGACTGCCTTGAGGGATGTATTGGAGCCGCGAGCGGTTTTCAAAGTAAGGGACAGGAATATTGTAGATTTTAAAGGAAAAAAAGCCCTTATCACTTGTGCGGTTGACAGATACAGGCTTGCAGAAGCCCTGGTTGAAGCGGGCTGCAGCGTCGTTTGCGCCGACCTTATTTTCACCCTTGGCATACCTGTGCCTATAAAATCCCTAAGAAGTCTTGACAGGTTTGCCCGAATCTTTGCACCTGTCGTTACGAAGCTTCCCTTCGGCATGCTTTATCCTACCGGGAAGAGGGAAGAAAAGGTGGAAAACCCGGTAAAGCATGAAAAGTATTATCGCGAGGCAGATATTATCGCGGGAGACTTTAATTATATAAAAAGATATATGCCTGATTCCCTCCACGGCAAGGTGATCATAACAAACACAGTAACTGAGGCGAACATTGAGGAGCTTAGGATCAGGGGAGCAGCGGTCCTTATCACTACGACTCCTGAATTCAATGGCAGGTCTTTCGGCACAAATGTGATGGAAGCGGTTGTGGTGGCTGCTTTGGCAAAACGTCCGGAGAATATAAAAAAGGAAGAGTACCTGGAGCTTTCGGAAAAGCTTGGCTTTGAACCACGGGTGGTGCGGTTTTAAGGAGTCTTATTAAAACACCGGTTGGGGGGAACCGCCTCTGTTGTGCCATAAGCCTGCAAATACCTCCCTTGTGTTTTTCCACCAGCCGGACTGCTGATTTTTAACTTTAGCAAAATGATTGTTTCACTTCAAATTTATGGGGTAATATTTTATAAATAGGTTGGTAAATTGGATTATAAGTTAAAAATTCACGCTGCTTTGCAATTTTGAATTCGGATGGGGGATTTGGAGAGATGATCGACAAAACATTGATATTGCGCACCAGAACTCTTGATCCCTGGTGGAACCTGGCGGTGGAGGAGTACCTCCTTGACCGGGTAGAAAGAAACCAGGCTATATTGTACCTGTGGCAGAACCAGAATACCGTGGTTATAGGTAAGAATCAAAACCCCTGGAGGGAATGCCGCACCGAGCTTCTTGAAAAAGAAGGCGGGAAGCTTGCCCGCAGGCTGTCAGGCGGAGGGGCGGTATTCCACGACATCGGGAATCTCAACTTTACCTTCCTGGTAAACCGGGAGAATTATGACCTGGAAAGGCAAGTGACGGTCATTTTGAAAGCGGTTAACAGGGTCGGCATAAAGGCTGAAATGACCGGCAGAAATGACCTCACTGTTGACGGACGAAAGTTTTCGGGGAATGCTTTCTGTTTTCGCAAGTCAAATGCATACCATCACGGAACAATATTAGTTTCAGCCGATATGGAAAAGCTCTCCAGGTATTTGCAGGTTTCAGAGGAGAAGATCAGGTCTAAAGGAGTAGAATCGGTGCGGTCGAGGGTTGTAAACCTTTCCGAATATAAAGCTGACCTGTCAATAGATGATATGGCCCGGGCGGTTATGGAAGCGTTTGCTGAGGTCTACGGGGGCAAACCGGACGTCATTGAGGGTGTTGAGGGCTTTGAACAGAATGTTTTACATGAGCTGTACAAAAAGTATTCTTCATGGGAATGGAGATACGGTGAAGCGCCGAAATTCGATATAGATATGACTGCACGTTTCTCATGGGGTGGTGTTGAAATAGGCCTGCAGCTTGAAAATGGGATTGTAAAGAAAGCCCATGTATATTCTGATGCCATGGATGAGGAATTCATAGGCATGCTTCCGGAAGTGCTGACAGGCTGCGCTTTTCGTTCCTGTTCCCTGGCCCAGCGCCTGCGTGGGTTAAAAGTAGAAGAAGGCAGAAAGCAATTTGTCGAGGATATAGCTTGCTGGCTTGAGGAAAAGGGTTTCTAGCGGAGCCTTTATCGTGTTTCCGGTATACTCTCAGGCTATGTAAGGAATAATAGATTATGAATGCTTAACGGCTTTGGAGGTAACATGAAAGTATTGCTGGTCTATCCGGAGTATCCGGAAACTTACTGGAGTTTTCACTATGCTTTAAAATTTATTTCAAAAAAAGCGAGTTTTCCGCCCCTGGGGCTGCTGACCGTCGCCGCCATGCTTCCTGAACACTGGTCCAAGAGATTGGTGGACATGAATGTAACCGCTCTTAAGGATAAGGATATAAAATGGGCTGATTATGTGTTTATAAGCGCCATGGTAGTTCAGAAAAAGTCGGCAATAAAGGTGATAGACAGGTGTAGGAAGCTCGGAGTCAAGACTGTGGCAGGCGGGCCCCTTTTTACGACGGAAGCGGAGGAATTCAGGGAGGTTGACCACCTGCTGCTCAACGAAGGCGAACTTACAATTCCGGCCTTTTTAAGGGATTTGGAAAGCGGGCGGGCCAAGCACATATATTCCTCAAAGGAGTGGGCGGATATTAAAAATACGCCTGTTCCCCTGTGGGACCTCATCGATATGAGAAAATACGCATCGATGAACATCCAATACTCAAGGGGTTGTCCCTTTAATTGTGAATTTTGCAGCATAACTTCCCTTTATGGGCGCGTGCCGCGCACCAAAGATAAAGACCAGGTGCTGAAGGAACTGGACAGCTTGTATTCCAGGAACTGGAGAGGAGGAGTATTCTTCGTAGATGACAATTTTATAGGCAATAAGGCAAAGTTGAAGAGAGAGATTCTGCCTGCGGTAATTGAGTGGATGGAAAGCCACAGGCACCCCTTTGAGTTTTTTACCGAGGTGTCTGTGGACCTGGCGGATGATGATGAATTGATGGAACTCATGGTGAAAGCCGGGTTTAATACTGTATTTGTAGGCATTGAGAGCCCTGATGAGCAAAGCCTTGCTGAGTGCAATAAGCTGCAAAACAAAAACAGGGACCTCATGGCTTCTGTCAAGAAGATCCAGAAAGCCGGCCTGCAGGTTCAGGGAGGATTCATCGTGGGTTTTGATAATGATTCCCCCTCGATTTTTGACAGGCTCATAAGTTTCATCCAGGAAAGCGGGATAGTGACCGCGATGGTTGGTCTGCTCAACGCCCCGCGGGGTACCGGACTTTATCAGCGTCTGCAAAAAGAGGGAAGGCTTCTTAAAGGCATGTCGGGTGACAATACCGACTTTTCGATAAATTTCATCCCAAAAATGAATTACGATTTATTGATTGACGGCTACAGGAACATTCTAAACACCATTTACCATCCCCGGTACTATTATGAGCGCATAATGAAATTTTTAAAAGAATACAAACCGGTGCAAAAAAGCGTGTTCCGCCCGGGATGGGGACACTTCAAGGCATTTCTCAAATCCATTTTCATATTGGGGGTGGTGGGAAAGGAAAGGCTGTATTACTGGAGGCTTGTTTTTTGGTCGCTGTTCAGGCGGCCGAGGCTTTTCCCGCTGGCTATAGCTTTTTCAATTTACGGCTTTCACTTCAGAAAGGTCTATGAGAATTACTAGGAGACGGCTGTGTACGCCATCCCACTGATAAAAACCATATCTAATAACAGATGGATGCTTTGCTGCCGGAAATTGTAAAGAATCACATATGTTGATACCTTACATACTATATTGTAAACTCATATTGTTATTAATTTAACAATGTGAGTTTTTTGTTTTCGCAATTTGGCTAATACCACAGCGATGCTTAAGCAAAAGTGAATATTTATTTTATTAAGAAGTCCCCCACTTCCCCCCTAACAATCAATATTTTCACTTAAAAGCGAGCTTCGCTGCAGTACTGAATGGAGGGTTGAAATGTCAATTATTTGTAAATTTGATAGAGTAGAACAGATTATAGAAAAATATCAACGGAAAAAATCGGCATTAATTGCCATATTGCAGGATATTCAAAAGGAATACAGGTATCTTCCGGAGGAAGCCCTTGAATATGTTTCGAAAGTGATGGGGATAAGCCCGGCAAGGGTTTACAGCGTAGCTACATTCTACGAGAATTTTTCCCTGAGCCCAAAAGGGAAATATATCATAAGGATATGTGACGGGACAGCATGCCATGTGAGAAAATCCATACCTATTTTAAACGCATTGAGAAAGGAGCTTGGTTTGAGTGAGACAAAGCATACGACCGATGACATGCTGTTTACTGTAGAAACGGTATCGTGCCTGGGGGCATGCGGACTTGCGCCTGTTATTACCATCAACGACAAGGTATACGCAAAAATGACCCCTGAATCTGCGATAAAAACCCTGGAGGAATTGAGGAGGGAGCACAAAGATGAGAATTAAATCGGCTAAAGAGTTGGAAAGCTGCTCTCTGCTTTTCAGTGAGGCTATGGCAAGGCAGAATAAAAAGGTGCTGGTATGTGCAGGAACAGGATGCATAGCCAGCGGTTCTATTGAGATTTACAAGCGGATTAGAGAATTAGTGGAAGGCAAGGGGCTTCTGGTTGATGTAGAGCTTGATGAAGAAAAGGAAGGAATAGGGGTTAAGAAAAGCGGCTGTCATGGTTTCTGTGAAATGGGGCCGATAGTGCGCATTGAGCCGGATAACTACCTGTATTTGAAGGTAAGCCCTGAAGACTGCGAAAGCATTGTCGAAGAAACCCTTATAAAGGGGATACCGGTGGAGAGGTTGATGTATACCTCTGAAGGAAAAATCTATCCGAGACAGGAAGAAATACCGTTCTACAGGAAGCAAACAAGAGTTGTACTTGAGAACTGCGGCCGGATAGACGCCGGGTCAATAAGAGAATATATCGCAAGGGATGGATATAAGGCTTTATGCAAGGCACTTTTCAGTATGACTCAAGAGGAAGTCTGCAGGGAAATATCTGCTTCAAATCTCAGGGGGCGCGGCGGCGGTGGTTACCCCACGGGAAGAAAGTGGTCCCAGGTGCTGGCGCAAAAAGCAGATATAAAATATGTGGTATGCAACGGGGATGAAGGAGACCCCGGAGCATTCATGGATAGAAGCATTATGGAAGGCGACCCTCACAGGGTGCTTGAGGGGATGATCATAGCAGGATTTGCGACAGGGAGCTCTGAGGGCTACATATATGTAAGGGCTGAGTATCCACTGGCTGTAGAGCGTTTGAAAGAAGCGATAAGGCAGGCCGAAGAATATGGACTGCTGGGTGACAACATTCTTAACTCGGGTTTCAGCTTCAACATATATATCAACCAGGGAGCGGGGGCTTTTGTATGCGGAGAAGGCAGCGCACTGACAGCATCCATAGAAGGGGAAAGAGGAAGCCCTAGGGTTAAGCCTCCCAGGACAGTTGAAGCCGGTTTGTGGGGAAAACCTACGGTACTCAACAATGTAGAGACATTCGCCAATGTGCCGCGGATTATAATTAACGGAAGCGCGTGGTATAAGTCTATCGGCCCTGAGAAGAGCCCTGGGACAAAAGCCTTTGCACTTACCGGGAATGTAAACAATACCGGATTGATAGAAGTACCCATGGGAACGACTTTAAGAGAAGTAATATTTGAAATCGGCGGCGGAATAAAGGATAATAAAAAATTTAAAGCCGTGCAGATAGGAGGGCCTTCGGGGGCATGTCTCACCGAAGAACACCTTGACCTGCCCCTGGATTTCGATTCACTTAAGAAGGTGGGAGCGATGATAGGCTCCGGAGGCCTGGTTGTCATGGATGAAGATACATGTATGGTTGAAGTAGCCAGATTTTTCATGAATTTTACTCAAAATGAATCCTGTGGAAAGTGCATACCATGCAGGGAAGGTACTAAAAGAATGCTTGAAATCCTTGAAAGGATCGTTTCGGGCAAGGGAAGGCCGGAAGATATCGATCTCCTGGGCGAGCTTGCGGAAACGGTGAGTAGTACATCACTGTGCGGTCTTGGAAAGACGGCGGCAAACCCGGTGGTGAGCACTCTCAAATATTTCAGGGCTGAATACGCATCTCATATAATTCAAAAGAGGTGTCCCTCCGGAACCTGTAAAGCCTTAAGGATCATTGGAATAGATAGTAAGATGTGCAAGGGCTGCGGTAAATGCGCACGAGTCTGTCCTGCAAAGGCGATAGAAGGCGAAATAAAGAAACCCTATCGTATTAATCAAGACAAGTGCGTAAAATGCGGCGTCTGCCTGGAATCGTGCCCGTTTTCTGCGATTAAGGAGGGTTAGGTAATGAAAGGAATTATGTTTATAGACGGACAGAAGATAGAATTTGATGGCGAAAAGCACATCCTTGAAGTTATCAGAAAGGCCGGAATCGACCTTCCTACCTTTTGTTATCATTCAGAGCTAAGCGTCTATGGGGCTTGCAGGATGTGCATAGTTGAGGATAAATGGGGAGGAATTATGACATCCTGCTCTACTCCGCCAAAAGACGGGCTGGAGGTGTATACAAACACTCCCAGGCTTCAGAAGTATAGGCGGATGATACTGGAGTTGATGCTTTCAAATCATGACAGGGACTGCACTGTCTGCGATAAAAGCGGGAAGTGCAAGCTACAGGAGCTGGCAGTCAGATTCGGAATAAAAAGAATCAGGTTCGGTACACGGGATAAGAGCATACCTGTAGACCGAAGCAGCACTTCTATAGTCAGGAATCCGAATAAATGCATAATGTGCGGTGACTGCGTCAGGATGTGCGAAGAAGTGCAGGGTGTAGGTGTCCTTGGCATAGCCTACAGGGGTTCAAAAATCATGGTTACAACTCCATTTAACAAAAATCTGGGGGAAGTTAACTGCGTCAGTTGCGGCCAGTGCACTGCCGTTTGCCCCACCGGTGCGCTGGTAGTCAAGAATGAAACAGAAAAGGTATGGGAGGTCCTTCACAACAAAAACAACAGGGTAATTGCGCAAATAGCTCCTGCGGTGAGGGTGGCTATCGGTGAGGAGTTCGGACTGAAGCCGGGAGAGACAGCACTGGGTAAGATTGTCGCCGCACTAAGGAAAATGGGATTCTCAGAGGTTTACGATACCGGCTTTGCTGCTGACCTCACAGTGATGGAAGAGAGCAGAGAATTTCTTGAAAGACTTGATAGAAAGGAGAAGCTTCCTCTGTTTACTTCCTGCTGCCCTGCATGGGTAAGGTATGTGGAACAGAAGTTCCCGGATTTGAAGGATAACCTGTCCACCTGCCGCTCGCCACAGCAGATGTTCGGCGCCGTAATAAAAGAGCACTATAAATTGGTCCAAGAGTTTTCAGCTGTAAAAACTGTCGTAGTTTCGATAATGCCGTGCACAGCTAAGAAATTTGAAGCGTCAAGGCCGGAATTTGCGGTTAATGGGGAAAGGGATGTAGACATTGTAATAACTACCCAGGAGCTGGCGTCTATGATCAGAGAGGCCGGCATCGTATTCAACGAACTTGAACAGGAGGCCCTTGATATGCCCTTCGGCCTTTCAAGCGGTGCCGGCATAATGTTCGGCGTAACGGGAGGCGTTTCGGAGGCCGTGCTGAGGCGATGCTGCGGAGAAAAGACGGTTGGGTCGTTGAAAGAACTGGAGTTTTGCGGAGTAAGGGGAATGGCTGGAGTAAAAGAGGCGTGTGTCAAAATAAACGGCAGGGATATCAAGGTTGCAGTAGTTCACGGGCTGAAAAATGCGGGAGAGCTAATCGAGTCTATCCGCAGAGGCGAAAAGGTGTACGACTTTGTTGAAGTTATGGCCTGCGCCGGCGGGTGCATAGGAGGAGCCGGGCAGCCTGTGCCGTCCAGCTCTTCGGTGAAAGTGCAGAGAGCCAAGGGGATTTACGCTGCGGATAGGGTTTCTCAAATAAAGCGGTCGGAGGAAAATCCGATGATTATAGCCTTATATAACGGGATACTGAATGAAAAACGAAACCTTATGCATGTATCTTCCAGAAACCGTTCGATCCGAAAGGAGGAATAGAAAATGTTGACTATTCACGTATGTATAGGAAGTGCCTGCCATATTAAAGGGTCGTACAATATAATCAACAAGCTGCAAAGTGTAATTCAAGAAAAACAGCTGGGAGACAGGGTGGAGATAAAAGCGGCCCTTTGCCTTGGCAATTGCACAAATGCCGTTTCCATAAAAATAGATGACGGCGATGTGCTTTCGCTTTCGGAAAAAGATGTTGAACAATTTGTTGAAAAGCATATTATGAGCAGATTATGAAATTATTTGCTTTAATTGACAAAAAAATAACAAAGTAATATAATTTAATTGTTAAATAATTGACGAGACGACGGTGTTATATGGGGGAATGAATTTGCTGCAGGTACAGATCTGTGTAGGAAGCTCGTGTCATTTGAAAGGCTCTTATCATATTATAAAAGCTTTTGAAAAGCTGATCAGGAAGAACGGCTTGGAGCAGAAAGTAGAGATAAAAGCCTCCTTTTGCCTGGGCAATTGCACAAAAGGAGTGTCGGCGAAGGTGGGAGACCGGTTTATAGAAGGCCTGTCCGAAGCTAATGTGGAGCAAAAATTCAATGAGTATATATTAGGAAGGGTATGATATGAGTACTATACAGTTTAAGGAGGCAAACTGCAAAAACTGCTATAAATGTCTTAGAAACTGCCATATAAAGGCTATAGCCTTCAAGGATGAGCAGGCCAGGATTATTGAAGATGACTGCATACTGTGCGGCAACTGCCTCCATGTATGTCCCCAGAACGCAAAAAGTGTAAGGAGTGACGTGGATAGGGTTAAAGGCTATATTCAAAAAAACGAGAAGGTTTATGCCAGCCTTGCTCCGTCATTTGTTTCGGCTTTTGAGGCGCGGGATCCAAGAAGTGTGTTAAAGGCGATAAAGAGGCTGGGATTTACTGAGATACAGGAAACTGCGATAGGTGCTGCCCAAGTTTCCAGGGAGTATGAAAAGCTTCTCAGGAAAAAGGAGATGACGAACATAATTACCACCGCATGCCCTTCCGTCATTTTTCTGGTGGAGAAGCATTATCCCGAGCTGGTAAGCCAGCTTGCGCCGGTTGTATCGCCTATGATCGCCCATGCCAAGATGTTGAGGGCCATGTATGGGCCGAGGATAAGAGTGATATTTATCGGACCCTGTATCGCCAAGAAGGAAGAATGCAATGATTTGCAAAACGATGGTGTGGTTGATGCGGTAATTACCTTTGAAGAACTGGAAAAGTGGCTGCGCGAAGAGGGTATCGATTTTGACGACAACGATATCGGAGAGCCGAGAGGGCTGAGGAATTCCACTGCACGCCTTTATCCCGCCCCCGGGGGAATAATAAAGACCCTGGGCAGCGAGGAAAAGAAGAACTACAAGTGTATAAGCATAGACGGGGTTGACCGCTGTATAGAAGTATTGGAATCGATAAAAGGCGGAGGAGTAAGCAATTATTTTATAGAAATGAACAGCTGCCCAGGCGGCTGCCTTAATGGGCCGTGCATAAAGCCTATAAAGGGTGGTTTCCTGGAAGCCCGGGACAGGCTGATAGGGTACGTAAAGAAGAGTATTGGGGATCATGATTCCGGAATTGTGGGGGCTGCCAGAGTCTGTCTGGACAAAAAGTTTGTAGACAGGTCAAAGAGATATGAAATTCCCGGGGAGGAAGTTATCCGGAATATTCTGAGCAGCATAGGCAAATTCAGCAAAGAGAAGGAGCTGAACTGCGGGGCCTGCGGATACTCCACCTGCAGGGAAAAGGCGATAGCTGTGTACAATAACAAAGCGGAGCTGCACATGTGCCTGCCGTATATGCGTGAGAGGGCCGAATCAATTTCGAATATAATTATACAATATACGCCGAACGCCATTATAGCGGTGAACGAGGAGCTTCGGGTGCAGGAGTTTAATCTTGCGGCCCAGCGGCTTTTCAGCCTTGACAGTGAGAGCACGTATGGGAAGTATATTTATGACCTGTTGGATTGCGTGGACTTTGAAAAGGTCAGAGAAACGGGAGAAGATATAGTAAACAAAAAGCACTATTACAAGAAATACGACATTACGGTGGAACAGTCCATATTATATATCAGGGAGCACCACCTCATTGTCATAGTCATGAAGGATATTACCAGCCAGGTTAAACAGCAGGAGCAGATTTACAATGTGCGCGCCGAGACGATGGAAATAGCCCAGAAGGTCATAGATAAGCAAATGAGAGTGGCCCAGGAGATCGCAAGCCTTTTGGGCGAAACCACGGCTGAAACCAAAGTAGCCCTTACAAAACTTAAAAGTTCAATCCTGTGGGAAATGGGTGAGAATAAATGAGCCTGTTTATTGAGATCAGCCATGACAGCCTGAACAAATTTGGAGAGGAATTGTGTGGCGACAAGGTTGAGATAATACGGGGTCCGGACTGTGTAACTGCGGTGCTTGCCGACGGCCTTGGAAGCGGAGTTAAGGCCAATATCCTGGCTACGCTTACCAGCAAAATAATAGGCACCATGCTGGCAAAGGGAGCAAGCATTGACGAAGCCGTGGAGACCATAGCAAATACCCTTCCCATATGTAAAGACAGGGGCATTGCTTATTCTACCTTTTCGATACTCCAGATTTTTAATTCAGGAGAGGGTTACCTGGTTGAATTTGACAACCCTCCGGTGTTCCACTTTAAAAAAGGCAAATATTGTAAAATTAAAAAACACAACAGAGAGATAAACGGCAGGTATATAAAGGAAAGCAGGTTTACGGTAGCGCCGGAGGATGTTTTTGTCATGGTGAGCGACGGCGCAGTGCATGCCGGCATCGGAGGCACTCTGAATCTCGGCTGGCAGTGGGACAACATCAAGGAGTATATAGAGAGGACATGTAAGCCGGATACTTCAGCCAAGAATATTTCAAAGCTTTTGCTTGCGGTCTGTGAAAATTTATACATGCAGAAGCCCGGCGATGATACCACGGTAGTGGCGGTGAAAGTCAGAAAGCCTGCAAAGGTTAGCGTTATGGTGGGTCCTCCGGCAGATAGAAGCCTGGATAGCCATGTGGTGAGCAAGTTTATGAGCCAGGAGGGGAAAAAAGTTGTATGCGGTGGTACCACTTCCCAGATTGTCAGCAGGGTGCTGGGCAGGGAAATAGTAACCAGCTTAAAATACTTCAGTCCTGATATACCGCCTACGGCGGAAATTGAAGGAATAAACTTAACCACGGAAGGGGTGCTGACTATCGGCAAAACTCTGGAATGTGTGAAAAAATGTATGTCTTCCCAAAGCACGCTGCAGGATTTATCCCTTTTGAATAAACAGGATGCAGTGTCAAGGTTGGCGAAAATGCTTCTGGTAGACAGCACCACAATACACTTTTTTGTAGGAAGAGCCCTTAATCCTGCCCATCAAAACCCTGGGCTTCCTTTAAATTTAAACATAAAATTCAAGCTTGTTGAAGAAATGGCTGAATGCCTCAGGAGTTTTGGGAAACAGGTGATTACCGAATACTATTGATCGCTTTTCCATGGGATCGGAAAGGGGAGAAGGAAGTGAACAGGCTTTGGCAATGCGGACTATCACTCTAAAACTGCACAAACCCAGCAGGCGTAAGCGGGAGATTATTGATAAAGCCATGCTTAACTACTCCCTGGCTTATCAGTACCTGTTGGACAGGGCATTTAGCGAGATTGAAACCATAAAGAAGGAATACAGGGATAAAAGGGGCGGATACCGCGGAAATGCTGTAGCCAAATGGATCGACAAAGACATAAGCAGGGAACTCAACAGGTTCAAAATTGAACCCTTTAAAGACTCGCTTAAGATGGATTTCGGTATGACTATGGCGAGCTATTTGAATTTAAGTGAAATTCAGCAGAATGTACACTACCCTATAGCCTATCTGCCTGAAGAAGTATGGCAGGAGAAGGTTGACACGATTGTATATGACTTGGCGGCCGGCCGTAGGGATCTCCGGGAATGTGAAAGGGAGGCCAGAAAAATTATTGAGAAGTCCACCTCCCTAAGGCCACTGTTTTTTTGCAGGTACGCTTTGAACAGGGATTACTGTTTGCTTTATGACAGCGTTAACAACAGGTACTATGCCAAGATATATCTTTTAAACGTCAAGAGTGAGGACAGGAAACATATAAAGGCCAATAAAAACAGGAAGCTCTGGTATATATGCAAAGACGATAAGACTTTAGAAAATACAGGGAGGAAGGAGCGGTTTTTATTATTTCCTCTTTCCTTCGGGAAGTGGCAGGAGAGGTATTTGAAAGAGGCTATCGCCAAGCCGGAAATGCTGAAGACCGCCAGGTTGATTAAAAAAGATGGTGAATATTACCTGGCTGTCAATATACGGATTGAAGAGGCTGAAAAGATAAAGACAAATACCTTTTTAGGAGTTGCGCGGGCCTTGGCGGAGCCTCTCCACTATACTGTCACAGACTCTGAGGGAAATGTGACCGACAGGGGCTTTATTGCAACAGAGCTGCCGGGGAAGAAGAAGGAAGGTGGTTTTTGCCTCAGTGAAATCCATAAGATTTCCAACACCATAGTAAGGCTGGCACTGAAAAACAGATCCCAGGTCATTGTTGAATCCCTTGTTGATAAAGGTGACAGGCTCCAGTGGTCTGACAGGGACAGAAAGAGGCATATGCCTGTGCTTAACTGCTTCAGCTATAACAGGCTGGTGTCGGTGCTGGAGTATAAACTTGCGGAAAAAGGGCTTCCTCCTCCGATAAAGGTAAGTCCTGTAAATATATTCTATACATGCCCAAGGTGCGGGTTGAGCTCAAAGCAAAACAGGTTTTCCAAAGACATGTTTATTTGTACGGCATGCGGTTTGAATATGGACATAGAGTGCCTCGGAAGTCTCAACCTCGCAAGAAAGCTGTGCGAATACGGCAAAGGACCGCTTAAGGTCAAAGTGGAAAGGACTTTAACGGGTTTGAGATTTGTAAATAAAATTTTAGGTCTTGACCTTCATGTTGATGCTTCCCAGGATTACCGGGAGGAATTTGTGAAGGAAGTGCAGGGGATTATCCGCGACTTTTACGAAAATATGGGGAATTATACAAGAAACAAGCATTTCAAGCAGAAATACTCGCTAATCAAAACGATAGAAGGGAAAAAGGATATTTTAAAGCTTTTGCGCATCGTATGAAAGTATTATAATAAGGCTATTCTATAAACGGCGTTTTTGCTGCCGCGCCGTGGTCTGGCGGTGAGGGGTTTCCTGCTGCCGGATCGAAACTTACAGAGTAAGCATGGAAACATGAAAGTGCAGCTATCTGAACCGATTACGGCCCCTGGGTGGGTGTTCCTCACCCAGGGGTCGTATTTTAGCCGGACAAGTTGAAAAAGTGTAGCGGTTGAAGTAAAATATAGACAGCGAAAGGGTGTATTATAATATGGATGATAAGCGTAAAGTAAACATATTGGCCGGCAAAGGCTGCAAAAATACCAAATCAAGGGAAGCTGTCATAAATGTCCTGGAAGCGGCGGACACGCCGGTATCTGCTGAAGAGATTTTTGTTCGGATAATAGAATCAGGTTTTTCCATAAATATCTCAACAGTTTACAGGACCCTTGAGCTGTTGGAAAGCAAAGGGCTTGTGGCGAAAACCATGATGAAAGACGGCAGGGCCAGGTTTGAGCTGGTCAGGGGTGAACACAGACACCACCTCATATGTACGGGCTGCATGAAGATGGTGCCTATAGATTGCCCTATTGAAGCCCTGGAAAGGGATGTGGGGAGAAAAACCAGGTTTGATATAACAGGGCATAAGCTGGAGTTGTACGGTATATGCCCTGAATGTAAAGAGGAGTAGAAAGGTTAGCGGATAAACATTTTATTAGCACTCTACCTGAGAGAGTGCTAATTTTTCCTTGACAACTTTTTTACAGGAGTTGTAATATATTATATGAGCTATAGGCTGATTCTGCTGCGGCAACGGGATAACGCAATTAAAACAAGATGAGGAGGTTTTTTTTGGAATGAGCCGTGAAACGGGGAACATTTCAATTCACACCGAGAATATCCTGCCGATAATCAAGAAATGGTTGTACTCCGACAAGGATATTTTTGTGCGCGAGCTGGTATCCAATTCCAGTGATGCCATCAGCAAGCTGAAAAAGCTCGTCGCCATAGGTGAGGCTGAAGTTAGCGGTGATACAAAGTATTATATAAAGGTGGTAGTGAATAAAGACGATAAAACAATCCAGGTTATTGACAACGGCATCGGGATGACCGGGGAAGAGGTTAAGAAATATATCAACCAGATTGCTTTTTCCGGAGCCCAGGATTTCCTGGAAAAATATAAGGATAAGGCGGACGAGGGGAGCCAGATCATAGGTCATTTCGGACTTGGCTTCTATTCTGCTTTTATGGTGGCTGACCGTGTCCAGATAGATACCCTTTCCTACCGTAAGGATGCCGAACCGGTCAGATGGATAAGCTCAGGGGGGACGGAGTATGAAATGAGTGATTCCGACCGGAAAGAGCGCGGTACCACCGTCACCCTGTTTATGGCGGAGGACAGCCTGGAATTCCTGGATGAGTACAAGATGAGGGAAATACTCTTAAAGTATTGCTCTTTTATGCCTTTTGAAATTTACCTGGAAGATGCGGCAAAAAAGGATGACAGCAAAAAGGAAGAGCCCAAGCCTTTGAATGACACTCATCCCCTGTGGCTTAAGAATCCTAAAGACTGTACCGAGGAGGAATACAAGTCTTTCTACAAGAAGGTGTTCCGCGATTATAACGATCCCCTGTTCTGGATTCACCTGAATATGGATTATCCTTTCAATCTTAAAGGGATCCTGTATTTCCCCAAGCTGAAACATGAATTTGAGACTATTGAAGGCCAGATCAAGCTGTTCTACAACCAGGTTTTCGTGGCGGACAACATAAAAGAAATCATCCCTGAATTCTTGCTGCTGTTAAAGGGTGTCCTTGATTGCCCCGATCTGCCTTTGAACGTATCAAGAAGCTTTCTCCAGAATGACGGATATGTGAACAAAATATCCGGACATATTACCAAGAAGGTGGCTGACAAGCTGACCTCTCTTTTTGAAAACGAAAGGGAAAACTATAATAAGTATTGGGATGATATCAACCCCTTTGTAAAATATGGCTGTATACGTGAGCAGAAATTCTTTGACAGGGTTAAGGACATAGTGATCTACAAGACCATAAACGGCGATTATGTGACCTTGAAAGATTATCTTGAGCGCAATAAGGAAAAGCATGAAAACAAGGTATTTTATGTTACGGACGAAAAACAGCAGGCCCAATACATCAAGATGTTCAAGGACCAGGGCCTGGAAGCCATAATCCTGACTTCCTTGATTGATACCCACTTCATCCAGTTCCTTGAAATGAAGGAGGATGGGGTGCGTTTCAGCCGAATCGACGCTGACCTTTCGGACAGCCTGAAGGAGTCGTCGAAAAAAGATGATGAAGCCTCTTCCAAAGAGGCCCTTGAAAAGCTGTTTAAGGAAGCCCTTGGAGACGATAAGCTGAAGATACAGGTTGAAAGCCTGAAGGCGGCTTCAGTACCCGGCGTTATTCTTCTGTCCGAGCAGTCCAGGAGGCTGCAGGAGATGAGCAGAATGTTCGGCGGCCCAGAGGCAGACAATATGTTCCCGAAAGAGGAGACTTTGGTTCTAAACAGGAACAACAGCCTTATCAAGTCCATTTTGAAGCTGAAGGACAGGCAGGAAAAGAAGGATGACGTAAAGCTGCTGTGCCAGCATGTATACGACCTGGCTATGATGAGCCACAAGCAGCTTGAGCCTGAAGCAATGACCAGGTTTATCGAGCGGAGCAACCAGATTCTCACCAGGCTTGTGGAGGCTGAGATGGCAGGTTAAATCAGTTAAATCAGGAAAACTGCTGAAGTTGGGATGAGCAAAAAAGAACGCCCAATGGAGCATTGCCAAATAGCTTTATAGGCGGATAGTCTAAGAACCATCCGCCTGTTTTATTTATGGGCTTTAGCCTGTTGAGCGTGAAGGGAGTTTCTTTACAGGGAAATGAGCTATGCGAAACAATAAACCACCTGCTATTTTGCCTTATTCTTATCCTGCTCCCTTATTTCTACCCTGCGGATTTTTCCGCTTATGGTTTTGGGAAGTTCTTTTACGAATTCAATAATCCTGGGATATTTATAAGGTGCCGTCACTCTTTTTACATGGTCCTGCAGTTCCTTAACCAGGTCGTCGCTTGGAACGTAGTCCTTGGTCAATACGACGGTGGCTTTTACAATCTGGCCCCTAACAGGGTCAGGAACCGCTGTTATGGCACACTCAAGAACTGCCGGATGTTCCAGCAGGGCGCTTTCCACCTCGAAAGGCCCAATCCTGTAGCCTGAACTTTTTATAACATCATCCGCCCTTCCGACGAACCAGAAATACCCGTCTTCATCACGCCACGCAATATCTCCGGTATAGTATACCCCATCGTGCCATGCCTTTTCAGTAAGCTCCTTATCGCGGTAGTAGCCGCCAAACATCCCCACAGGCTTTCTTTTGTCGGTGCGGACGACGATCTGTCCTTCTTCTCCGACATCCAGGGAATTTCCGTGCTCATCGACGATGTCTATGTCATAGCCGGGTGCAGGCTTGCCCATTGAACCGGGTTTAGGCTCCATCCAGGGGAAGGTTCCTATTGTAACAGTCAGCTCTGTCTGGCCGTAAGCTTCCATGAGCTTGAGCCCCGTAGCTTTTAAAAACTGGTTGTACACCTCGGGGTTTAAAGGCTCACCAGCTATACAGCAGTGCTTTAAGCAGCTCAGGTCAAATTTGGTCAGGTCTTCCCTTATGAAGAACCTGTATATTGTCGGAGGAGCGCAGAAGGTTGTAACTTTGTGCTTGACTATCACGTCAAGCAAGTCTTTGGGAACGAATTTGTCATAATCGTATACAAACACTGCGCTTCCGCATATCCACTGGCCGTATATCTTTCCCCATACAGCCTTAGCCCATCCGGTGTCTGCAACTGTAAGGTGAAGGCCTCCATCCTGGACGTTCTGCCAGTATTTCGCCGTGACAATATGCCCGAGAGGGTATGTAAAGTCATGCTGGACCATTTTAGGCATTCCGGTGGTGCCGGAAGTAAAATACAGCAGGGATATATCGCTGTTTGACGTGGCTTCCTCTCCGACAGGCCTTGCAAAATTGTCGGAAGCCTTTTCTAGCTCCGCATTGAAGTCATACCAGCCTTCGCGGCTTCCCCCTACAAGCACCTTGTGCTTCAATGAAGGTGATTTTTCCATTGAATCTTCAACGTGACGGATTACCTCATCCTCAGCCACTGCCACTATCATTTTTATATCTGCGGCGTTGTTCCTGTATATTATGTCTTTCGCCGTCAGCAGGTGAGTAGCGGGGATGCACACCGCTCCCAGCTTGTGGAGGGCAAGAAGACAAAACCAAAACTCATAACGCCTTTTTAATATCAGCATCACGGGATCTCCTTTTTTAATCCCTAAGCTCCTGAAAAAGTTGGCTGCTTTGTCGCTGTAAAATTTCAACTGGCCGAAGGTGAATGTGGCTTCGCTACCTTTGTCATCACACCAGACGATGGCAACTTTATCAGGCTCCGATAAAGCGATTTCATCCGCAACATCATAAGCAAAATTAAAGTTTTCAGGAATATTTATTCTAAAGTTTTGTACAAAATCTTCGTAAGAACTGAAATTCTCTCGTGAAACGTATTTGCTAAGCAAATTCATAATAGTTTAACCCCATTTCCGTATTTGTAGTCAATTGATCAACTTAAAATATGATCGCCAAAAATTTAGCCGGTTTGCCGTCCATAGCCTTCATGCCGTGGTTTAAGCCGGAATCAAAAAACAGTGAATCGCCTTCGTTCATGACAATTTCGTAGCCGTTGATGATAACTTTCATTTTGCCTTCAAGCACATAGTTGAATTCCTGGCCCGGATGGGAATTGTAATGCACCGGTGCGTCGTCAGGTTCAGGGTCAACCGTCACAAGGAAGGGTTCCGCCTTCTTATTTGCAAAGTTGTAAGCAAGGCTCTGGTATTTATAGTACTTTCTCCTGTCAACACTCACACCCTTTCCCTTCCTTACAAGGGAATAAGTATGAAGCTTGGGTTCTTCGCCTGTGAGTATGGCGGTCAGTTCAACGTTGAATTTATTTGCGATTTTATAGAGAAAACTCACAGGGATATCTACGTCTCCGCTTTCATATTCAAGGTATGCCTCTTTTGAAATTCCAAATTCTCTAGCCAGCGTTTCCAGCGATATGCCGGATATTTCCCTAAGCTCTTTTATGCGTTCAGCGATCTGCTTAATCTGGTCAGACATGGTACCACCCTTTCATTAATTCATTTGATGACCTGCTTAAGCTATATTATATATCAAGTTGTCCGCAACATTACATAAAATAAATAATATTACAGTAAAATAATAATATCACACAGGGGTTTCTAAATAAAGGGCGCAGGTCCTTCCGGACAAACATTAATCAAAAAGCGTAAAAAAAATTAATGAATATTGTTATGGCTGTCGCACCCTGAAATCATAAGTTAAAATGCGGCAGTTATACCAGACCGGCCTTGTATTATGTGCCAATTTATGTGTACTGATTGCAAATTAAATTTGCGCTGTCCGTATATCAATCCGGCCTGTCTTGCAGCAAAGCCTGTATAAATTTGTCGGCCGCTCTTGAGAGGGGGACGTTTTTCATCGTTATTATGCCGAGCTTGCGTACAGGCAGCTTTTCCTGGGTTTCGACCTTAAAAAGCTCACCGCTTTCTATTGCGGGCAGCGCGCTTTCTTTAAGCACATGGGCGATACCCAGGCCTATCCGCGCAAATTCCACCAGGAGGTCTATATTCTCCAGCTCGATTTCAGGGACGACGCTGATGCCTTTCTGCTGCAGGAACAGGTCAAAGTTGCGCCTTGTGGCGCTGTCCTTCTGCAGCATCAGCAAAGGCTGTTTTGAGAGCTCATTCAGCTTTATTTTGATGCCTTTCAGGCGGCTGAACCTGCCGGAGGCAACAAAAATGTCTTCCACCACCGCAAAGTCTTTAACCAGAATCTTTTTGTCATGGACAGGGAGGGTGACGATAGCGAAATCTATCATGCCGTTTTTGAGTATATCAATAAGCTGGGGCGAGGTCCTGTTTATTACCCGGATTTTTATCGCGGGATACTGCTTTATGAACTTTTCAAGATGAGGTATAAGAAGGTACTTGCACACGGTATCGCTGGCCCCTATTCTGACCTCGCCGAAGTCCATGTTCTGCATTTCAAGAATCTTATTTTCGGCTGTCTTGATGAAGTTGTATGCCTGCTCCACATACTTAAACAGCAGTTCTCCTTCCTGAGTGAGTTTGACGCTTCTGGCCTTCCTGTAGAAAAGCCTCTGGCCGATTTTTTCTTCAAGGTTTTTGACGGCCTGGCTGACGGCAGATTGGGAAATATACAGCTTCTGGGCCGCATCCGAGAAACTGCGGGAATTTGCGGCATGGTAAAAAATTTTGTAAAGCTCAAAGTTTATATCCATAACTACACCTAATATATAATATTAGAATTATTAATTTTACTTATATATTATAATATATTATAATACAAAATAGATAAGAAAATCACCTGCTTTCTACACAGCAGTTCAACACGGCGTGGGAAGAGATGTTTCCCAAGGTGGTTTTTGACAGCATCCTAAGAGTACAAAGGGGCTTTCCTTTGACCGGTTTAAGGAAAGCTCTCAGTTCGGCATTTGCATCAAGTACATATATTTAAGTTCCGGCCGGCGGAAAAATTCCCTTGAATTAAGTCGTGAGTGAAGGGAATTTCGAAAGGAATTTTCTTGGGGTATATTCCTTGCAGGCCGGAAAAATACTCTCCGGGAGATCAGTTTCCATAGGCGGCTTAACAAAGGGGCACTAAATTTTTGCACAGTTTGCCGCCTTATTAAAAATATAGATATGTGAGGTTATGCATATGAATAGCAGAGTCAGGCGCGTTTTTGTAGAAAAGAAAAAGGGATTTGATGTGGAGGCCCAGGCCTTGTATTCTGATTTGAAATATAACCTGGGGATTTCAGGGCTTAAATCGGTGAGGATAATAAACAGGTATGACGTGGAAGGAATTTCCGACGAGGAATACCGGAGGGCCCGCAGCACCATATTTTCCGAGCCTCCTGTTGACCTTGTGTACGATGAGAAAATTGATGTTGGTAAAGATTCAAGGCTTATAGCAATAGAGTATCTCCCGGGGCAGTACGACCAGAGGGCGGATTCCGCGTCCCAGTGCATACAGATACTTACCTGCGGCGAAAAGCCTCGAATCAGGGTTGCAAAGCTTATAGTGCTGGAAGGTGAAATTTCCGAGGCTGAGTATGTGAAAATAAAAAGCTACTGCATCAATCCTGTGGAATGCCAGGAGGCCTCCTTGGACAAGCCTGAGACCCTGGATATGGATGTCGGCGTCCCTGAGGACGTGAGAGTGCTGGACGGCTTTACAGGCATGTCGAAAGCGGAGCTGGAAAGCTTTATGAAGGAGATGGCTTTGGCAATGTCTCTGGAAGACCTGGAGTTCTGCCAGAAATATTTCAGGGAAGTTGAGAAAAGGGACCCGACGGTGACTGAAATAAGGCTGATCGACACCTATTGGTCGGACCACTGCCGCCACACCACCTTTTTGACCCAAATAGAGAAAGTGGAAATCGGGCAGGGACCTTGCTCCTCAGTCATAGAAGAGGCTTACGACAGCTATATCCGGTCAAGAGAATATGTTTATGAGAGCAAGGACAGGGATATGTGCCTCATGGACCTGGCCACCATAGCCATGAAGGAGCTGAGGAAAAGAGGGAAGCTGGAAGACCTCGATGTTTCAGATGAGATAAACGCGTGCAGCATTGTTGTCAACGTAGATGTTGGCGGCAGCAGTGAGGAATGGCTGGTGATGTTCAAGAATGAGACCCACAACCATCCTACCGAGATAGAACCCTTCGGAGGGGCCGCCACCTGCCTTGGCGGGGCGATAAGGGATCCCCTGTCGGGAAGGGCTTACGTGTATCAAGCCATGCGTGTGACGGGAAGCGGCGACCCAAGAACGAAAATTGAGGATACAATACCGGGCAAACTTCCCCAGAGGAAAATAACTACGGGAGCCGCCGCGGGCTACAGCTCCTATGGAAATCAGATAGGGCTTGCCACAGGCCAGGTAGCGGAGGTGTATGATGAAGGCTTTGTGGCCAAAAGGATGGAGATAGGGGCAGTGATAGGCGCCGTTCCGAAGAAATATGTGAAAAGGGAGAGGCCGAAGGCAGGAGATGTCGTAATACTCCTTGGAGGCAGGACAGGCCGGGACGGCTGCGGAGGCGCTACAGGCTCATCGAAGGAGCACACCGAAGAATCGCTTCTTACATGCGGGGCTGAAGTCCAGAAAGGCAATCCCCCTACCGAGAGGAAAATCCAGAGGCTGTTCAGGAAGCCTGAAGTAAGCTTAATGATAAAAAAATGCAATGATTTTGGAGCCGGAGGAGTTTCGGTAGCGATAGGCGAGCTGGCTGACGGCCTTGATATAAACCTTGACGCTGTGCCTAAGAAGTATGAAGGCCTTGACGGGACGGAGCTTGCCATATCCGAATCTCAAGAGCGTATGGCTGTCGTGGTGGGACAAGAGGACGTGCAGCCTTTTATTGATGCAGCTGCGGAGGAAAATCTTGAGGCGACTCCTGTGGCTGTGGTGACCGATGAACGAAGGCTTAAGATGACCTGGAGGGGAAAAACTATTGTAGACATAAGCAGGGATTTCCTCAACACCAACGGGGTCAAACAGAAGACCAATGTATCGGTGCAGCCCCCTGATATGGACAAAAGCTTCTTCAAGGCTATACCGGAGGAAATAAGGGGACGTCTTCATGACATAAAAGCCGCATGGCTAAAAAATTTGCAAAGGCTTAACGTCTGCAGCCAAAAGGGGCTGGTTGAAAGGTTTGACAGCACCATAGGAGCGGGAACGGTGCTCATGCCTTTCGGCGGGAAGTACCAGCTCAGCCCTGCCGAAGGGATGGCGGCAAAAATTCCGGTGCCGGATGGCGACACAAGAACGGGCACGCTGATGACTTACGGCTACAATCCGGCCCTTGCAAAATGGAGCCCTTTCCACGGAGCGCTTTTTGCAGTTGTTGAAGCGGCTGCGAAAATTGTGGCGATGGGAGGAAATTATAAGAATATCAGGTTTACTTTCCAGGAATACTTCGAAAAATTGGGCAAGGACCCTGTAAAGTGGGGCAAGCCTTTTAGCGCGCTGCTTGGGGCATACTATGCCCAGATGAAGATGGGCGTCCCTTCTATAGGCGGGAAAGACAGCATGTCAGGAACCTTCAAGGATATGACCGTTCCGCCGACCCTGGTGGCTTTTGCCGTAGATGTGGTAGATGTCGGCAAGGTGATTTCGACGGAATTCAAGAAGGCCGGAAGCAAGGTCGTTATGGTGCCTCTCAGGCGTGACGAAAACGATATTCCGGATTTTGAGCAGTTGGACAGGAATTTTTCAAAAATACATGAGCTTATAAATATGGGAAAAGTTCTGGCGGCCAGCACCGTAAAAACCGGCGGAATATCGGAAGCCATCAGCAAGATGTGCTTTGGCAATAAGATAGGTTTCAGGTTTGATGGGGATGTCCGTGCCGACGCTCTTTTTGCACCGGAATACGGCTCTGTAATACTGGAAATTCCTCAGGAAGAGGACGTAGATGCGCTTTTTGCCGGTGTGGACTATAAAAGGCTGGGGCGGACCCAGGAGGCTGAGAGCATTGCAGTAAACGGCGTGGAGATAGGGATTGATGCTGCATTGGAAAAGTGGCAGGAGCCTCTTGAAGGAATCTTTCCAACCAAAGCGGGAGCCGCCGGCGAGGGACGGCCTAAATCCTACTTTTATGACGGCAGGAGCCTTCCGGCCAGGACACAGAAGGCTTATGGGAGCATTGCAAAGCCCCGGATATTCATGCCTGTGTTTCCCGGGACCAACTGTGAATACGATACTGCCAGGGCCTTTGAAAAAGCCGGGGGACAGGTGGATATCCTGGTTATAAAGAACCTGTCTTCAAAAGATATCGAGCAGTCTATAGAGCTGATGGCAAAAAAGATAGATAATTCGCAGATAATAATGCTCCCCGGAGGATTCAGCGGAGGCGATGAGCCTGACGGCTCCGGCAAATTCATCGCCACGGCCTTCAGAAACCCCTATGTCAGAGATGCGGTAATGCGCCTTTTGAAGCAGCGCGACGGCCTGATGCTGGGGATATGCAACGGTTTTCAGGCCCTTGTAAAACTGGGGCTGGTGCCTTACGGAGAAATCAGGGATATGAAAGAGAACAGCCCCACATTGACCTTTAATACCATAGGGCGCCACGTTTCCTGCATGGTGAGGACAAAGGTTGTATCCACTCTTTCACCTTGGTTTGCGAACGTGAAGTGTGGGGACATCCATACTGTTGCGGTGTCACACGGGGAAGGAAGATTTGTGGCAGATGAAAAAGTGCTTGAGATGATGGAGAAAAACGGTCAGATAGCGACCCAGTATGTGGATCCCGACGGCAATCCAACCTATGATATAAGGTTCAATCCCAACGGCTCCGTTCAGGCGATAGAGGGAATAACAAGCCCTGACGGCAGAGTGCTGGGCAAGATGGGCCATTCTGAGAGGATAGGGACAAATGTGGCCAAAAATGTGCCGGGAGAGAAAGACCAGAAGATATTCGAAGCGGGAGTGGCATATTTTAAATAAAAAGTGAAAGGACAGCCGCTCCCAGAGCACCCAAATATGCCATGACGGTATAATGACCGGTTACAGGTTTGGCGATGGATAAGGCATCATAAAGGGCTGTCCGAAGGCAGCCCTTTAAATATACACAAAATACCTAGTAAATAAATAAGAAAAATAGGATTTATCTATTGACAAATCTATCATCAGCATATACAATAAAGCATATACATTATTAAACCTATAAGAAAACTAGGAAAGGGGAACTGCTTATGAAACGGATATTCATGTCAATAGTATTAGTTGTTATTATGCTTGTTACAAGCGCATGCAGTTCACGGGAGGCAAGTGCACCCGGCAAAGAAATTTACATAGCTTTGGCTGCGCCTCTTACAGGTGACTACGCCCAGTATGGCGAAAGTTTTAAAAAGGCTATAGATCTGCACGTTAAAGCTATTAACGAAAAAGGAGGAGTGAAAGGCGCTCTGATAAAAATCGAGGCTTTTGACGACAAGAATGACGCTAAAGAAGCGACGAATATCGCTCAGAAACTTGTGTCGGATAAAAAATTTGTGGCTGTAATCGGGCATTTTGGAAGCACGCCCAGCATGGCTGCAGCTCCGGTATACCAGAAAGGTGGTTTGGTTGAGTTTTCACCCACATCGTCCCATCCCGAGTTTACCTCCCAGGGCATTTATATGTTCAGAAACGTAAATACCCAGGCCGTGGAAGGTCCGATACTGGGAGAAGTAGCGGTAAACAAGCTCAAAAAGAATAAAATAGCGGTGATTTATATAAATAACGACTGGGGTCTGGTTACAAAAGACAAGTTCATTGAAAAGGCCGAAGCTCTCGGAGCGTCTATCGTTGCGTCAGAGCCTTTTATAGGAGGGCAGACCAAGGATTTCACTCCGACGCTTACCAAGATTAAAGAGCTTGAACCTGACTTGCTGTTTATTGCTGCGATGTATTCGGATACGGGATTAATCCTGCAGCAGGCTAAACAGCTGAAACTTGAAGTTCCGATTCTGGGCCCGAGCTCCTTAAATAATGCGCAGCTTATTACTATGGCTGGAGAGGCCGCAGAAGGAGTATACCTTACGAGCAATTTCTTCCCCGAAGACCCTAACAGCATTGTGAAGGGGTTTGTGGAGGAGTATAAGAAGGCTTATGGCGTGGAACCTGACCAGTTTGCCGCCGTAGCTTATGATACGCTGGGAATGCTGGTCAAGGCTATTGAGACGGCAGGCACCGACAGAAAAGCGATAAGGGATGCCCTGGCTCAGATTAAGGATTACGAGGGAGTTACAGGAAAGACCAGCTTTGATGAGAACAGGGATGTCCAAAAAGCGATGGTAACTTTGCAGATACGTGATGGGAAATTTGTTCTTGGGGATTAAAGGGAGGCTTTGCCATGTTTCTTCAACAGCTGGTTAACGGAATTACACTGGGCAGCACTTATGCACTGACAGCCATCGGTTATACCCTGGTATTTGGAATACTGGAGCTCATCAACTTTTCCCATGGTTCTGTATATATGGCCGGAGCCTTCATCTTTTATATCTTGGCTACGCAGCTCAAGATGAATTTTATAGCTGCCTTTGCCCTGTCGGCCGCCATGACCGGAATGCTGGGCCTGGTGTTGGAGAAAATGGCTCTCAAACCGTTAAGGAAAAAAGGGGCGGCAAAGATAACCGCCCTTATAAGCACCATCGGAATTTCCATCATCCTTCAGAACGGGGTAATGCTCCTGATGGGTTCGGAGACCAAGGGTTTTCCTTCAGTTTTTCAAGGCAGGTATTTTAACGTGTTTGGCACCGATGTGGCTTTCATTCAAGTTTTTATACTGCTTTTCTCGCTGGTGTTAATGCTTGCTCTAAGTTATTTGATAAAAAGCACCCGAATGGGCAAGGCCATGAGGGCGACTGCCCAAAACAGTGAAGCTGCTGCGCTGATGGGGATTTCTATCGACAGCGTGGTGTCTTTCACCTTCTTTCTCGGTTCTTTTATGGCGGCGGTTTCAGGAATACTGGTAGGCATGTACTATAAATCCATCGACCCGGGCATAGGCTACCTTGCAGGGCTAAAGGCCTTTTCGGCCGCTGTCCTCGGGGGCATAGGAGTGCTGCCGGGAGCAATGCTTGGAGGCATACTGATAGGCATAAGTGAAATTCTTGCAGCAGGCTACATTCACCCCGGTTATAGAGATGCAGTGGCTTTCGCGATTTTAATCCTTATGCTTATAATAAAACCTGGCGGTTTACTGGGAAAACCTACTCAAAGAAAGGTGTAGTCCTGAATGAATAAATTAGTAATACTGTTGCTTTTCCTTATAATTATATTGTTGCCTTTTTTGGGCATAGGAGATTACATTCTTCGCATTGCCATTATGGCGGGCATATATATAATATTGGCTTCAAGCCTCAATCTGGTTACAGGTATTGCCGGCCAGGTTTCTCTGGGACATGCGGCTTTTTACGGTATAGGCGCCTATACTTCAGCCTTGCTGTCTCTGAAACTGGGAGTTTCCTTCTGGGGAGCTATGGTCGCCGCTGCGCTTGTTGCAGGGGTCATGGGGTTCGTCATAGGTTTGCCGTCCCTGAGGCTTAAAGGCGGATACCTGGTTATTACAACCCTCGGCTTTAATGAAATTGTCCGCTTGATACTTATCAACTGGGACAGCCTTACGAGGGGGCCCATGGGATTGCCGGGAATTCCGGCTCCCAGCATGTTCGGCAGAGCCTTCCAAAGCAATGTTCCATATTATTACCTGATTCTGGCTCTTGCAGCAATAACGCTTTTTATCATATACAGCATATTGAATTCAAGGATCGGAAGGAATCTCCTGGCTATCCGTGAAGATGATGTTGCGGCGGAAGCTATGGGCATAAACCCTTCGAGGTATAAAGTGACCGCCTTTGTTATCGGGGCGGTGTTGGCGGGCATCGCCGGAAGCTTCTATGCCCACTTTGTTTCCTATATTGACCCCCAAAGCTTTTCTTTTGATGAATCTGTCACAATCCTCAGCATGGTTGTGCTGGGAGGGATGGGCAGCATGGCAGGCGCGATCCTTGGAGCCGTTTTGATGGTAGCACTTCCGGAACTGCTGAGGTTTTTGGTGCAGTATCGCATGCTCATCTACGGTTTGGTGCTGGTAGTAATGATGCTCGTAAGGCCTATGGGCATATTGGGAAAAGTGCCCTTCGACTTGAATTTCGTTTTGGGGGCAAAGCGCCCGGACCGCACAAGGGAAAGGGGGGCTGGATAAATGCCTTTGCTTGAAGTGAGAAAACTGTCCAAGTCCTTTGGAGGCTTAAAGGCTGTGGATGGGGTTGATTTCACCATAAATGAGGGCCAGATCTCCAGTATTATAGGCCCCAATGGCGCAGGTAAAACCACTGTGTTTAACATGCTGACCGGCTTTTATACGCCGGACTCGGGAAGTATACGGCTTTCAGGACAGGAGCTTTCCGGCCTGAAACCTTATCAATTTATTGAAAAAGGTATTGCCAGAACCTTCCAGAACATCAGGCTGTTTTCTGAACTGACGGTGATGGAAAATGTATTGATCGGGCTGCAGGCTGCGATGCCTTACGGGCTTTTTGATGCCGTGTTCTGGACAAGGAAAAGGAATACCCGGGAAAAAGAGGGCATCGACAGGGCTGAAAGGGTCCTGGAACTTCTGGGCCTTCAGGACAGGAGGGATGAACTGGCTAAAAATTTGCCTTACGGCAAGCAGAAAAGGCTTGAAACCGCAAGGGCTGTAGCGTCTTCACCCAAGATATTGCTCCTGGATGAACCGGCAGCCGGGATGAACCCTCAGGAGACCCTGGAACTCAACAAGCTGATACGGGATTTGCTTGAAACGGGAATCACCGTCTTGCTGATAGAGCATGATATGAAGCTGGTAATGGAGATTTCCCATCATATTGTGGTGCTGGATCACGGGGTAAAGATTGCGGAAGGCAAGCCCAGGGATATCCAGAACAATAAAAAGGTGATCCAGGCTTACCTCGGAAAGGGGGCTTCGATGTATGCTGGCGATCAGAAACTTGAATACGTATTATGACAGGATACATGCCCTAAAGGGTGTTAGTCTCGAAGTGAGGGAAAAGGAAATCGTCACATTGATAGGCAGCAACGGGGCCGGTAAAACGACTTTGTTGAAATCGATTATGGGGCTTCAGCCTGCAAAACAGGGTGAAATTTTATTTCAAGGCGAAGAGATAGGCAGGCAGTCAGTGCATAAAATTGTGGCAAAGGGCATTTCCTTGTGCCCTGAAGGACGGCAGGTCTTTCCGAGGATGACGGTTAGGGAAAACCTGGAACTGGGGGCTTACTCCAGGAAACAGAAGTCTGAAATCGAGGAGTCTTTTCAAAGAGTCTATGGCCTGTTTCCTATATTGAAGGAGCGAAAAAACCAGCCGGCGGGAACGCTTTCAGGCGGAGAGCAGCAAATGCTGGCCATCGGAAGGGCGCTGATGTCGAGGCCGTCCCTTCTGCTTCTGGATGAGCCGTCCCTGGGCCTTGCGCCTATCATGGTGGATAAGATTTTTGACCTCATCCAGGAGATAAGAAACCAAGGCGTGACGATACTGCTGGTGGAGCAGAATGCCTCACAGGCATTAAGCATCGCCAACAGGGGATATGTAATCGAAACCGGAAATATAGTCCTGGAGGGCACAGGCCGGGAACTGCTCCGCAGTGACAAGGTCCGCCAGGCTTACCTGGGGGAGTATGTATAATAAATTTTAAGTTATATTGGGGGAATGAATTATGCCGGAAAACAGGAACTATGGAGAAGTGACAAAGGCATTTCGCACAGCTATAGAAGACAGGGCTACCTGGTTTTACCTTTTGCTTAAGGCGGCGGAGGAGCTGGGGGCGGATGCCGAAAAAATTGCTGAGAAAGCCATCACGAAATTTGGACGAGATAAGGGAAAGAAGCTTGGGGAAGTTAAGACTCCCGGAGAGTTTGTTGATGCCCTGGGCTGCGGATACGCGGAGGAGGCCTTTGCCATGGAGAAGGTCGAAAAGGGTGATGAGCGCGGAGTGCTCAGGTTTCACTACTGCGCCCTGGTGGAGGCGTGGAAAAAGCTCGGCTGCTCTCCGGAGGAAATCTCCAAGCTGTGCAGGCTGGCGAGGTATGGCGATTACGGCATTGCCAGCAATTTTCCTCATTTGCAGTTGGAATTTACAAAGCTGATAGCAAACGGTGATGATGTTTGTGAACTGGTGGTCACAAAGAAGGGCTGAAAAATTTTTTGTGTCCCTATGTAAAATCCATTTCCGGAGTTGGCCCATGCCGCAACAGATGCGACTGAAAACTTTAAAAAACGAATTCTGTTTAAATAACACTTTACTTTGTCAGCATACAAGTGTATAATTATATACGATAAAACTGAATATCACTGCTAGGGGTGCCATTGATAATGGCTGAGAGAGGCTGTCGCCTTAACCCTTTGAACCTGACATGGTTAGTACCATCGTAGGGAAGCGGGATTCTGCCTTTGTTTGAAAGCTTACCTTGATGGGTAAGCTTTTTAAGTTTGTAGAATTGCGTCCTATTCAAGTCTATACCGGGGTTTGCAAAGGGCAATCCTCTTGCCTTTCAGGCAGGTGCTCAATTCAGAAGCACTGCGATATCTGCTGAACCATGTGAGGTGAAAGTGAGAATTCAGAATACGAAAAAGCGTTAAGTTTTTCGCTCACGCCGCCGGGAGGCGGCAACAGCGAAGGGATGAAATATTTCCAGGGGGTGTAAAATTTTGGAAGATAAGTTGATTATTGGAGGTACCGAAGTAAACAGCAGGCTTTTTATCGGGACTGGGAAGTTCCATTCGAACAGGATCATACCCGACCTTATAAAAAGATCGGGAGCTCAGGTCGTCACTGTGGCACTAAGGAGAATTGATTTTGATTCTGAAGAGGAAAACATGCTGAATTATATTCCCAAGGACTGCATTATAATGCCCAACACGTCCGGCGCAAGGAACGGGGAGGAAGCTGTAAGGATAGCGAGGCTGGCAAGGGCTGCCGGCTGCGGCAACTGGATAAAGATCGAAGTGATTTCCGACAACAAATACCTGCTTCCGGATAATTATGAAACCATAAAAGCGACAGAAATACTTGCAAGAGAAGGGTTTGTGGTGCTGCCTTACATGAGTCCCGACCTGATGACCGCCAAAAGGCTGAGGGACGCAGGTGCGGCCGCCGTGATGCCCCTGGGGGCTCCCATCGGCACAAACAAGGGCCTTAAAACGAGGGAACTGGTGAAAATCCTTATCGATGAAATTGATTTGCCGATCATCGTGGACGCGGGCCTTGGAAAGCCTTCCGAGGCCGCCGAGGCTATGGAGATGGGGGCCGCAGCGGTGCTTGTGAACACGGCTGTCGCTACGGCCGGCGACCCGGTTATGATGGCCGAAGCCTTTAGCCTTGCAGTTTCAGCCGGCAGAAAGGCCTTTATTTCAGGTATGGGTTCTACAAAAGAGTATGCCGAGGCATCGTCGCCTCTGACCGGATTTTTAACCGAGTGACAAAGGCAAAGGCTTGTATCAATTTTTATTTGGAAGAAGGAGTGTTGAATGAGTTTTTATGACAAGTACCAGGAATACAAAAATTTTGATTTTGAGAAATTTTTCAACACATTAACTGACGATGATGTTTTGAGAGCCATAAATAAAGAGAGGATAAATGAGATTGAGTTTTTAACGCTCTTGTCCCATAAGGCTGAAAAATATCTTGAAATGATGGCAGTTAAAGCAAAGAGGCTTACGGCCCAGCATTTCGGCAGGGTGATACTTTTATTTGCGCCGCTGTACCTGGCAAATTTCTGTGTTAACCGCTGCGCTTACTGCAGTTTTAATATCGGGAACAGCATATTGCGCAAGAAACTCACCCTCAGAGAGGTGGAAGAGGAAGGCCGGGCTATTTCTTCCACGGGTTTGAGGCATATCCTGATTTTAACTGGCGAATCAAGAAATGAAAGCCCGGTTTCATATATAAAAGAATGTGTACAAGTGCTAAGGAAATATTTCCGGTCCATCTCCGTAGAAGTATATCCCCTTGAAGTTGAGGAATACGCTGAGCTTGTAGAGGCAGGGGTGGATGGATTCACCATGTTCCAGGAAGTATATGATGAAGAGGTGTACAAAAGGGTGCACTTAGGGGGTCCCAAACGCAATTACAGGTACAGGCTTGATGCTCCTGAAAGGGCTTGCAAGGCCTCAATGAGAAGCGTGGGCATAGGTGCGCTTCTGGGCCTGCATGATTGGAGAAGGGAGGCCTTTTTTACCGGCTTGCACGCCGACTACTTACAAAATAAGTATCCCGATGTGGAAATAAGCATGTCCCTTCCGCGGATAAGGCCCCATGTAGGCCATTTTCAGCCTGAATGTGAAGTGAGCGACAAAAATTTTGTCCAGATAATGCTTGCTTTCAGGCTGTTTATGCCCAGGGCCGGCATCACCATCTCTACCAGGGAGAGGCCTGAATTCAGAGATAACCTTATCGGGCTTGGAGTTACAAAGATGTCTGCCGGTTCTTCAACGGAAGTCGGAGGGTATGGGCTCAGAGAAAAAAGTGAAGGCCAGTTCGATATTTCGGATGGCAGGAGCGTTGAAGCAATCAAGTCGGTGATTTATAAGAAAGGATACCAGCCTGTTTTTAAGGATTGGCAAGCTATATAGAAAGGAAGCGGATTGGGGCGGCTTTTTAAAACCAATAATGTTAAAGGGAGGACACTGCATGACCGGCCTTTTTAGAATTATTGACGCGAACGTAAACAGGGCGTCGGAAGGATTGAGAGTCCTGGAAGATAATGCCAGGTTCCGTTACAATGACAGGGTTGTTTCAGAAAAGCTTAAAAAGCTGAGGCACAATATCAGAAAAAACATGATTGACTATTTGCCCCAATGCCTTAAAGAGAGGGATTCTTCAAAGGATGTGGGACTTGAAGTTTCAAAAGAACTCGCCATTGACGGCAAGGCGTCGGCGAAAGAGCTTGTGGCGGCAAATTTCAGAAGGGTGCAGGAGGCTTTGAGGACCGTTGAAGAGAACTTGAAAGTCCTCGGCAAATACGAGCTTTCAAAGCTATATGAAGATTTCAGGTTCATTTCATACAGCCTGGAGAAAGAGTATTTCAGGCTTGATTCCGTTCTGGAAAAAGCCCGGAAGCTGGAGACGGACCTTTATTGTTTAACGGCGGAGCAGTACTCCAGGGGAAGGGACAATATACAGGTAGTCAAGGCCATGATCAATGCCGGGATAAAAATAATCCAGTACAGGGAAAAGGAAAAAAAGCTCCTCCACAAGTACAATGAATGCTTAAAAATACGGGAATTGACCAGGGAAGCCGGCGTCACCTTTATCGTCAATGATGATGTGGATATCGCGATGCTCGTAGAGGCCGACGGGGTCCACATAGGCCAGGAGGACCTGCCTGTTGAAAAGGTGAGGGAGCTGGTGGGTGAGGAAATGATTATAGGGCTTTCAACCCACTCACCGGAACAGGCCCAGGATGCCATTAGGAGAGGTGCCGACTATATCGGCGTCGGGCCTATATACAGGACATACACAAAAAAGGACGTGTGCGATCCTGTAGGTCTGGAGTACCTTGATTACGCGGTAAAGAATGTCCACATTCCCTTTGTGGCCATAGGCGGCATAAAAGAGCACAACATCCATGAAGTCAAAGCAAGGGGCGCAAAGTGCATCGCCATGGTCACCGAAATCGTAGGGGCGGAAGACATAGAGCAGAAGATAGCGAATATAAGACTGAAACTGAAAGGAGAAGAATAGGTTATGACTTATACGACGCAAATGGATGCCGCCAAAAAAGGCATCATCACCAAAGAAATGCGAAGGGTGGCGGAGAAGGAAGGAAAAGCGGCGGATGAAATCAGGTCACTGGTGGCTGAAGGCAAGGTGGTCATACCCGCCAATAAAAACCATACCCGTCTCGACCCGGAAGGCATAGGCCAGGGGCTCAGGACAAAAATAAATGTGAATATCGGAATTTCAAAAGACTGCTGCAATTTCGAACTGGAGATGGAGAAGGTAAAGAAGGCGATAGAACTCAAAGCGGAATCTATAATGGATCTGAGCTCTTATGGAAAAACCCGTGAGTTCAGAAGGCAGCTTGTGGCCGTATCTCCCGCAATGGTCGGGACAGTCCCGGTGTATGACGCCGTCGGCTTTTACGATAAGGAGCTTTCGAGTATAACGGCCAGAGAATTCCTTGATGTGGTGGAAAAGCATGCCCAGGATGGCGTGGATTTTATGACTGTCCACGCGGGCATTAACAGGTCAACTGCGGAGCGTTTCAAGAAAAACAAGCGTTTGACCAACATTGTCTCAAGGGGTGGATCTCTGATTTTTGCCTGGATGGAACTGACAGGGAATGAAAACCCCTTTTATGAGTACTATGATGAGCTGCTTGACATATTCCAAAAATATGACGTTACGATAAGCCTGGGAGATGCGTGCAGGCCGGGCAGCATAAACGATGCGACGGATGCCTCCCAGGTTGAGGAATTGATTGTGCTTGGAGAGCTGACAAAAAGGGCCTGGGAAAGGAATGTCCAGGTTATGATTGAGGGACCGGGACATATGGCGATCAATGAAATAGCCGCAAACGTGGTGTTGGAGAAGAAGCTTTGCCATGGAGCGCCCTTCTATGTCCTTGGTCCTCTCGTAACCGATGTGGCGCCAGGTTATGACCATATAACAAGCGCCATCGGCGGGGCTATCGCAGCCGCAAGCGGAGCCGATTTCCTTTGCTACGTAACCCCTGCGGAACATTTAAGGCTGCCTGACCTGGAGGATATGAAGGAAGGTATCATCGCATCCAGAATAGCTGCCCATGCTGCGGATATTGCAAAGGGAGTTAAAGGGGCAAGGGAATGGGATTATAAAATGAGTGAAGCCAGGAGAGACCTGGATTGGGAAAGGATGTTCAGGCTTGCCATTGACGATGAGAAGCCCAGGAGATACCGGGAAAGTTCAAAGCCTGAGTACGAGGATTCTTGCACCATGTGCGGCAAAATGTGCGCCGTGAGGAACATGAACAGGGTGTTGAAGGGAGAGAGCGTGAACATACTTTAGAAAGAAGGTGGGTTGGCATGAAAGTAAAAGTAAACGGCAAGGAAGTAAATATTGACGAAAATATGACTATCCTTTCCTTGCTTCGGTGGAAAGGGGTCGATCCTTCCCTTGTTGTGGTTGAGCACAACTATGAAATCCCGGAAAGAGAAAAATGGGGGAGCGTATTTCTTAAAGAAAATGACAATATAGAAATTGTGAAGTTCATAGGCGGCGGGTGATGGGAATAATGATTGATAAAAACGACATACTCAGATATTCGAGACAGATAATACTGAAAGAAATCGGCTACGAGGGACAGGAAAAACTGTTGAATTCAAAGGTCCTGGTAGTCGGAACGGGCGGGCTGGGCTCCCCTGCCCTTTATTATCTCGCGGCATCAGGAGTCGGGACTTTGGGAATTGCCGACTTTGACCTGGTAGGGATATCAAACCTGCAAAGGCAGTCACTGCATTTCACAGAGGACCTGGGCAGGAAAAAGGTGGACTCCGCCGGGGAAAAACTGAAAAAAGTCAATCCCGGAGTGAAGATAATAAAGTATCCCTACAGGATTGATGCAGACAATATAGAAGAGATCGTACAGCAATATGATGTAGTTGTGGACGCAGTAGATAATTTTCCTGCCAGGTATCTGATAAGCGACTGTTGCTATTTTAAGAGGAAACCCCTGATAGAAGGCGCTGTATTAGGGTTTGAAGGCATACTGATGACCATAATACCCGGCAAATCCCCATGTTACAGGTGCCTGTACCCTATGCCGCCCAAAGACGGAGTGATTCCCACCTGCAGCGATTCGGGTATATTGGGCGCTGTTGCCGGGGTTATAGGTTCACTGCAGGCCCTTGAAACCATCAAGGTGCTGCTGGGCATAGGCCAGACCCTGTCGGGCCGCATATTGACCTTTGACGGACTTAGCCTTAACTTCAGGGAAATTGACTGGAAAAGGAGGCCCACCTGCCCGCTGTGCGGGGAAAATCCGGTCATAAAGGAACTTGTGCAGTATGATATTAAATGCAGGTTGAAGGCTGTGGATTGAATAAGTCAGCCTGTCGTATTGGTTTGAGCTATCGATAGGAGCCGGCGGCATCAGGTATACCGGAACGGCAGTCCGGCAAAAGGATGTAGTATAACTGTCATTCGTCGTTTGTCGAACATGCAGAGCCATGACAGAGGTATCCGGCTTGATGCTGAAAAAGGGTTGGGATGTTTCGGAAACATTTTCGAGGGGATGTATATATTAATTCTGTAAAATATGGTATAGTATGTATAGGGAATATAAAAAACCGGGCGAAATTAACGGTTGATTGGGAAGGTTGGGTATATGTCAAAGATTACTGTGATCGGAAGTCTTAATATGGACCTGGCTGTTTCCACGCCTAAGATTCCGGTAATGGGGGAAACCATATTGGGAAGCGGATTTATGACTGCGCCGGGAGGCAAGGGGGCAAACCAGGCTGTTGCGGCATCAAGGCTTGGGGGCGAGGTCTACATGGTGGGCTGCGTAGGAAACGATATCTTTGGGAAAAATTTGCTGGAGAATCTTTCTGAAAACAATGTTTCTGTGGAAAATGTCAGAACTATAGAAGGCTGCGCCACCGGCATCGCCATGATTGTTATCAACGAAGGCGACAATTTTATAATCGTCGACCCGGGGGCAAATTACAGGCTTACTCCTGAGATGATCGATGATGTTGAGCATTTGATAAAGGACAGTTTTATTGTTGTGATTCAGTTGGAAATACCTATGGAAACGGTGGAAAGAGCCGTTGAAATTGCTAAAAAGCATGGCGTTAAAGTGCTTTTTAATCCCGCCCCCGCCAGGAAGCTGAGCGATGAATTCCTTTCAAAGATAGATGTTTTTACGCCAAACGAGACTGAGTGCGAGCTGATAACAGGCATGTCCGTAAAATCGATAGAAGAAGCCAAAGCTGCCGTTTCATTCCTCCGGGCGAAAGGCATACCTCAGGTTATAGTGACAATGGGGTCGAGAGGAGTGGTATATAATGCGGGAAAGGAAATATGCCACAAGCCTGTCCCAAAAGTCCAGGTTGTAGATACAACCGCTGCGGGAGATTCCTTTTCAGGAGCGATTGCAGTTGCCCTTTCCTGCGGAAAAGGCATCCATGACGCGATTGACTTTGCCAATGCTGTAGGTACCCTTACAGTTACAAAAAAAGGCGCTCAAACCTCCCTTCCCACGATAGATGATGTAAACCGCTATATGGGTTTACTATAAGCTGATTTCGATTAATATGGCCGTGAGCATTGGGAATAAAAGCCTTTATAGGGCCTGGTTTCCGGAGGAATCTTTTTAAGTAAGTTGTAAAATTAAATGCCGTAAGACAAAAGAATAGAAAACTCAT
>ENA-UPAD01000243-UPAD01000243.1-bioreactor-metagenome-genome-assembly--contig:-NODE-243-length-82526-cov-7.107601_pt1 | contig 82526 bp, 65 predicted proteins | sample MGYA00238179_ERZ772710 | MGnify/ENA primary metagenome ERZ772710 (study PRJEB29004, sample SAMN07631245) | bioreactor metagenome | isolation source: Switchgrass digestor | place: USA: Dartmouth...
GACACCCGGCATCAATTTCGGGAAGCAGAACGGTCTTTTCAGGTGACAGGATCTTAGCACTTTCGGCCATAAAGTGCACTCCGCAAAAAACAACAATATCAGCATTTGTGGACGCACAATACTGGCTTAATTTGAATGAATCTCCCACAACATCCGCCAGTTCCTGCACTTCATCTACCTGGTAATTATGTGCCACAATAACCGCATTTTTTTCTCGTTTCATTCTTTTTATTTCACTAATCATTTCTTTTGTTTTTTCGTTCATTTTTTGTCCCCCTTTTAATAATCGTTACATTAATATAATAGAAGCAACATTATATCACTCATTAATTTTTTAATATTATATCACACACCTGTAAGATGTACTACTTGCAGGATGTTTATTTTACATGATAATTGACCAGTATTTTGTTTGTTTTTCACAAAAAAATCAGAATAAAGGCTTAAAAATCTTTTGTTAATTATGAAATGATTTTTGTTGTTTCCTGTCTCAGATTGTTGTAGAATATGTAATATGTTCAATGAGATAATATTACTCTGATAAATCTGCATATTGCCGTAAGAGATTTGGACATCATTCATACTGTATTATATTTATGTACATACAGTATTTTTTAATTGTTTGTGGATTATTTGCAATGGGAGTTTTATCTTATGGAGTCTTTAAAACAACGAATATTGAAAGACGGATGTGTTATTGATGGAAATATACTGAAGGTTGATTCTTTCATAAACCATCAGATTGATCCACAGCTGGCTTTTGATATTGGAAAAGAATTTTATAACCGTTTTAAAAACACAAAAATTGACAAAATATTAACTATTGAGACTTCAGGAATAGCCTTTGCATTATGTGCAGGTTACCATTTTAACGTACCTGTAGTATTCGCGAAGAAATGTAAAGGTTCTAATATGTCACCCGAAGTATATCAGAGCAAAGTTCATTCTTATACAAAGCAAATCGACTATACCATATCTGTATCCAAAAAATACCTTACCTCAAGTGAAAACCTGCTAATAATTGATGATTTCCTTGCAAACGGACAGGCCATACTGGGACTGTTGGACATTGCAGGCCAGGCAAAGGCAAATGTTTCGGGTGTTGGTATTGTTATTGAAAAAGGTTTTCAACCAGGAAGCAAAATTCTTCGAAACCTTGGGATTCGGGTTGAGTCCCTTGTTGTTATAGAATCTTTCATTAATAACCAAATAATTTTCAAGGAGGCATTGGAGAGATGAAAAAAAGAAGTATTATTTGTTTGCTGGTTGCAGTTCTGAGCCTGGCAATGGTTCTGACAGGCTGTGAGACCGGGCAGAACAAAGGTACACAGGGAAAACTCAAGGTTGGATTTATTTACATTGGTACAGGTGCAGACTTTGGCTACAGCTATGCCCATGAACAGGGAAGGCTTTATGCCGAAGAAAAACTTGGTGACAGGGTTGAATTCGTCGTTCAGGAAAATGTCAGTGATACTGATGATTCAATTGTTTCAGTAATGCAATCCATGATTGACCAGGGATGCAAGGTGATTTTTGCCAACTCCTATGGTTTCATGGATTACATGTATGACATGGCCCAGGAATATCCAGATGTAATATTCCTGCATTGCTCGGGCAGCAAAAGCCGTGAAAACATGCTGAACTATTTCGGAAGAATTTATCAGGCACGTTATCTTTCCGGAATAGTTGCAGGCATGAAGACCGAAACGAATAAGATAGGTTATGTTGCTGCTCACCCGATTCCTGAAGTAATCCGCGGAATCAATGCCTTCACCCTCGGTGTACGTTCGGTTAACCCCGATGCTACCGTTGAGGTTGTATGGACTTCCACCTGGTACGATCCTTCTCTTGAGAAGTCAGCAGCCATATCATTGCTTGATAAGGGCTGCGATGTAATCGCACAGCACCAGGATACCACAGGCCCGCAGATTGCAGCCCAGGAACGCGGAAAATGGTGCATAGGCTATAACTGTGATACTTCCGAAGTTGTACCCGAATCATTCCTGACTGCTCCTGTATTCAACTGGGGTCCGTATTATGCCGACCAGATCCTAAAGGTTCTTGACGGAAAATGGAAGAGCGAAAATTACTGGGGCGGAATGGAAGACGGCGTAGTTAAGCTGGCTCCTCTTACAAAGAACGCTCCGGCAGGCGCACAGGAAAAAGTTGATGAAATGTCCAAAAAGATTATTAGCGGTGAATTCAAGGTATTTGAAGGTCCCATCAAGGATCAGAAAGGAAACATAAAAGTTCCTGAAGGAACTGTAATGACCGACGAAGAACTCCTGAGCTTTAACTGGTTTGTTGAAGGTGTTATAGGAACAATACCTGAAAGCTGAAAAAACGATATAAGGCAGGATTAAAGGGATACCCTTTAATCCTGTGCTTTTTCAACTGAATAATTCCTTTCGTAGCATGAATGATTCCAATAAAAGGTTTATTTTCGGAGAGAATAAAACAACAAATAAAAGGATGTAGTTATGAATAAGACCGTTTATGTTGAAATGAAAAATATCTGCAAGACATTTGGTGTAATCCGCGCAAACCGTAATGTCAACTTTTCGGTTTATGAAGGTGAAATACACGGATTATTGGGTGAAAACGGTGCCGGAAAAAGTACTCTGGTTAATATGCTCTCGGGTATTTACAAGCCGGACAGCGGGAGCATTTTCATACATGGTGAGCAGGTAAATATACACTCACCGAAACATGCCATTAAACTAGGGATAGGTATGATCCACCAGCATTTCAAGCTGGTAGATGTATTGACTGCAGCAGAAAACATTTTACTGGGGAACGGCGAATCCGTTTTTATATCCAGTAAAAATAAAATAAAATCTATACAGGATGTAATGAAAAAATACGGTATGGAAGTTGATCTTGATAAAAAAATCATGGATATGTCTGTGAGTGAGAAGCAAACAGTTGAAATACTCAAAGTTCTGTACCGTGGTTCAAAAATACTTATACTTGACGAGCCAACTGCTGTTTTAACACCACAGGAAACCGACAGGCTGTTTGAGATACTTAAAAGCCTTGCTAAAGCAGGTTGTGCAATTATAATAATTACTCATAAGCTGAACGAAATATTATCGGTTACCGACCGGGTCACAGTTTTAAGGCACGGGGAAACTGTTTCAACACTGGAAACCGGTAAAACAAATATACGTGAATTAACCGAACTGATGGTCGGGAAACCGGTAAGCCTTTCCATTGAAAAGGTTATTACGGAAAAAGGAAGCTTGCTTTTATCTGTTAAAGGCCTTACTGCTCTTGGTGAACATAATGTACCTGTGCTTGATAATGTGACCTTTGATTTATATGAAGGTGAGATCCTAGGAGTGGCAGGCGTAGCCGGAAGCGGCCAGAAAGAGTTATGTGAGGCAATTGCAGGGCTTTACCCTGTTGAAAAGGGCGATATATTGTTTAAAGGAGAAAACATTGTGGGCTACAGCCCGCGGGAAATTATAAAACGTGGCGTCAGTATGAGTTTCATTCCTGAAGATCGTCTCGGGATGGGACTTGTACCGTCAATGGATATGATAGATAATATGCTTTTGAAAGATTATGTCAATCAACCAGGAATTACAATTAATAGAAAACCTGCTAAGGAAAAAGCCGAGAGAGTTACAAAACGTCTTGATATTCAGGCTCCCAGTATTTATACTCCCATCCGTAAATTATCGGGTGGTAATATACAGAAAGTTCTTTTGGGAAGAGAAATAGATGCCAACCCTCACCTGCTGATTACGGCATATCCTGTTAGAGGCCTTGATATAGGTGCTTCCTATAATATATATGATCTTCTGAAAGAACAGAAGCAAAAAGGTGTAGGAATACTTTATATTGGCGAGGATTTGGATGTGTTGCTGGAACTATGTGACAGGATCATGGTTCTGTGCGACGGTAAAGTGACCGGTATAACCGACAGTGAAAACATTACGAAGGAAGACCTTGGCCTTATGATGGCAGGAGAAACTCTTTCTTCTATTAAAAGGGGGATGTAGCATGCAAATCGTAAAACGTGAAGGGGCTTCAAAAAAGCAAATAATACTGATCCGCCTGATTGCCATCATCGCTGCAATTGTTGTTTCAGGTATTTTCATCGTTTTTTTGGGATATAATCCTGTTAAAGTATATTTAAATATGGTTTCAGGCGCACTTGGCTCAAAGATCCGATTCAGATCGACATTATTGGAAATGGTTCCGCTGGTAATAACATCCCTTGGTATTTTGGTTGCATTCAAAATGAAGTTCTGGAACATCGGCGGTGAAGGGCAAATTTTAATGGGAGCATTTGCCGCAACCTATATTGCATTATATGTTGAGTGGATCCCAAAACCTCTTGTTATTCCTGTTATGTTTATAGTTGGCTTTTTGGCCGGTGGAGTATGGGGGTTAATACCTGCTTTCTTTAAAGCAAAATTCGGTGCAAATGAAACCATAATGACACTTATGCTTAACTACATTGCAACACAATGGATTACCTATCTTCAATACGGACCCTGGAGGGATCCAAGCTTAAAGGGATTTGCAAAAATCGCCAACTTTCCGGACCATGCGCTGCTTCCAAAAGTATTCGGGATTCATATAGGATTTATAATATCCCTGGTATTGGTTGCTTTTATATGGTGGTTCCTGAAAAAGACAAAACGGGGATTTGAAATTGCGGTAGTCGGGGAAAGCGTAAGTACAGCCAGATATGCCGGAATGGATATTTCACGGGTAATAATTCTGACTATGCTTTTAAGCGGCGGTTTATGCGGAATTACTGGTGTTATTCAGGCTGCCGGCGTAAACAAAACCCTTACAATGAACGTTTCAAGCGGCTACGGGTTTACCGCAGTTATAACTACTTACTTATCGGGTTTAAGTGCGCCACGTGTATTAGTTGTATCATTCCTTTTTGCTATTTTATTGCAGGGTGGATCATACATTCAGTCCGCTCTTCAGATACCTCAGGCGGCAGCAGACGTATTGCAGGGAATGATCCTGTTTTGTGCCCTCGGCAGCGAATTCTTTGTAAGGTACAAGGTTCGTTTTTCCAAAAACAACTCAATTTCATCGGAGGTTAAGTAATTATGATTCCATTCTTAAAGAACGCGTTAATATCAGGAACACCCCTGACTTTCGCCATATTGGGAGCAATGTATAATGAAAAAGCAGGTAACTTAAACCTTGGAATTGAAGGAATGATGCTGCTCGGAGCAGTGGCGGGATTTCAGGTTGCCGTACTTTCCCAGAACCCGGTGCTTGCCCTCCTTGCTGCAATGGTATTCGGGGCACTCGGTGCTTTGATATATGCCTTCCTGACTGTAACTTTAAGAACAAACCAGTCGGTAACAGGTCTCGCACTTACCATATTCGGAACAGGATTGTCCAGGTTCTGGGGTAAGCGTTTGATGGGAATGACCTTACCCGAGTCCTTCAGCAAAAATTTCAGGCCTCTTTCCTTTCCTTTCTTATCAAAGATTCCTGTATTGGGTCCTATCCTTTCAGTTTTTCTTGAACAGGACTTGTTTGTATATCTGAGTTACCTGGTAGTTATCCTGTCGGGTATATATTTGTACCATACGCGCTTTGGCTTAAACCTGAGAGCTGTAGGTGAAAATACTGCAGCAGCTGACGCATCGGGAATTAGCGTAACACTTTACAAGTATGTTCACATACTTCTCGGCGGTGCGTTATGCGGCCTCGGAGGAGCCTATCTCTCCCTTGTATATGTGCCGTCATGGCAGGATAACATAACATCGGGCCGAGGCTGGATAGCTATTGCGCTTGTAATATTTACATCCTGGAATCCGTACAGGGCTTTCTGGGGAGCTTTTCTTTTCGGCGGACTCGACATAGTAGGTTTCCGTATTCAGACATTAAACCTGCCAATTACAATAAATCAGCATTTTTTAAGGATGCTTCCGTATCTTGCAACAATCCTGGTTATTATCATAGGGTCTGTCAGGAAAAGCACCAGCCATATGCCGCCAAAAGATTTGGGAAATCCGTATTTCAGGGAAGAACGTTAACCGGCTTATGGTTTCAATGAATTAAGTAACTTTATAAAGTCATCAGGAAGCTTTGCTTCGAATTCCATATATTCCCCGGTGGAAGGATGTATTAACCTTAAATACCTTGCATGCAGCATCTGACCACCGGTTATTTTTTTTCTGCTGCTTGCACCATATAAAGGATCACCGTATACCGGATGATGAATGTATGCCATGTGTACTCTTATCTGATGAGTCCTTCCGGTTTCAAGCCTTAATCTGACGTGAGTAGCGCCTTTCAACCGTTCCAGTACTTCAAAGTGCGTTACTGCCTCTCTTCCCTTTCCGGGAGTAACGGCCATCTTTTTCCTGTCAATGGGATGACGGCCTATAGGTGCATCTATTGTTCCTTTATCTTCTTTAATAATGCCCTCAACAATTGCTTCGTAAATTCGCTTCATACTGCGTTCCTTTAATTGCATCGCCAGGGACTGATGTGCCTTATTGTTCTTTGCAACGGCAATAAGCCCGGTTGTGTCCTTGTCAATGCGGTGTACTATGCCTGGCCTTATTACTCCGTTGATATCAGACAATGAGTCCTTACAGTGGTAAAGAAGTGCATTCACAAGAGTGTTGTCCTTATTCCCCGGTGCAGGATGAACAACCATATCCTTGGGTTTATTTATAATTAAAATATCTGAATCTTCATAGACTATATCCAGAGGAATATCCTCAGGTTTAAGCAAAAGCGGTTCGGGCTCCGGCAGGATTACCAGAATATTCATGCCGGGATATGTCTTAATCTTCCCTTTCGTACTTTTCCCGTTTACAAGAACACGATTATCATCAATTAATTTCTGAATATAACTTCTGGATACATCAGGAATTTTACCTGCCAAAAACGCATCCAGCCGTTGTCCTGCCTCATTTTCCTCCACAACAAGATTCATCTGCCTGCCTTCATTCATGCTGATTCTCACCTGTTTCAACCACTAAATCCTTATCTGCTGTATCCTGTTTTTTAGGTTCCTTGTAAATAAAGAGGATATAAAAGAACAGTATATATGTTCCGACATTTATGCAAATATCTGCAAAATTAAAGACCGGATAATCATAACCAAAAATATAAAAGTCAAGAAAATCGGTTACCGCACCCCGGAATACGCGGTCAATCCAGTTTCCCGCAGCCCCTGCAAGAATGAATGAAATTGATATTCTGAGAATTTTTTGCTTGTTTTTTATCATTATATAAACCAATATGCCGCATATTATGACAGTGAGCACTATAAAAAAGTACCTTCCGTTTTTGAGAATACCAAATGCTGCTCCGGTATTTTCAACGTGAGTAATATAAAAAAAATCGGGTATGACTTCATTCTTAAGCCCTAAGGGCAGATTATTCCTTACATATGTTTTAGTTATATAATCAAGTATCAGCAATACTGCTATTAAAACTGTCCAGAACATGAAATTTCCCCCTTTGCCACTCATTTCAGTATACCTGTTGCATCAATGCGATGTCAACCCGGGGAAAGTAAAACAAAACGGAGGTAAACCTCCGTCCTGCGCTTTAAATTATTTAGCCGTGAATCTATGTTCTGTAAAACAACACGTATGCTATTCGATGTTTATCCCCTGGTAATAATGTTTAAGTATCTGGTCATAGGTATAACCCTGTCTGGCGAAGCCTTTTGCTCCTTCCTGGCTCATACCCACACCATGTCCCCAGCCTCTTCCGCTAAAGGTATATACATCTGACGACATGTTTACTTTCCTCATATTATTCTCGCTGCCTATAACAGAAACAGTTGTACTTTTTGAGGACAAAGCTGACACACCCGATCCCGAAACCACATACCTTCCGTCCAGCGCTATTGTTATTATCGAACCGTCTGCGGCTTTTACCACTACATTTCCTGCCGACTGAACGGTATATTTCTGGCTGTTCAGGTTAAAAACGGTCCTGGTATCGGCAGTGTAATATGTTACAGAACCTTTTGTACCTGTTATCCTGAGCTCTGTTACCCGCCCTGACTCTGAATATTTCTCGGCACTGACAGATACTATATTACCTATATCAACACCGCTTGTAAAAAGTATTTTCTTTATTTCTTCTGCAGTTAATGTTTTTTCCCATATATAATTACGAGCAGTTTCAGATTCATATGGGTCGGGAACGCTGATCAGGTATGGAATTTCGGAACCCCAAACTTCTTTAATATTGGCTGTCATACCGCCACTTGAAGCAAAGTAAAATACCTGTGCAAGTTTGCCATTATAAGTCATCTTCTTGCCCCTGGTTTCATCCACAGCCTTGTTTGAAGCTGTCCTCTCAGCATCATATCCGTTATATACCTGGGATGATACCGTGTCTGTAAGATCAAACCCCCACTTTTCATACCTTCCGAGATTACTGTATGTATATGTCCGGGCTGCCACAGCCTGCGCCTTGATGGCTTCAATCGGTGCATCCGCCTCTATTTCCGATGGGACAACTCCGTAAAGATATTCTTCAATATTCAATATGTTAATGAGGGTCAAATCGCTGTCCGAATACCTTCTGATCTCTATATAATTCCTGTACCTTTTACCATTAACGGTCAACACATACGGGTTGTTTTCGGAATTCGGATGTACCTGCAAATATCCGTCTTCTCCCCCGTAAACCATAAGAACATTAAAAGCGGCATCATAAATTATAAGCCTTTTAGATGACTCAGATACAACGGAAACATCCTCTGAACCTGTTTTTGACTTTATAACCGGAAGGTCGTTTTCGGCAGCTTTGCTGTCAGAGTAAAAACCTGTCCAAACCTGCCAGCCTTTCTCATATGCGGCATAAGCAATTATACCTGTCTTACTCATTTCTTCTGCAACGCTTTTGGCTGTCTCATAATCAGCAAACGTTCCGCCGATTCTTACATGCCATGGGCCAATAACCTGGCCTGCGTAAGGAACGCCTTCTGTTGGCGAGTACTCTATTATACTGTTCTCTGTTCTGACAAAATGTCCGTCTTTCCTTATTACAATGGACTTGTTGCCGCTGTGCTCGAAAAGCAATGTGAAAGTATTATTATTACTGTAACCTACCTTCAAGCCTTTCTCTGCACTTACCTGAACATTTGATACCGCATCGGTGCCGTAATTAAGGCCTATTCTTACCGTTTCCCGGTACTCTGCAGCCAAAGCATTAACGTTTACTGCAAGTAACAATACCAGCAAAATTGAACCAAAAATCCAAAACCTTCTTCTCATTCCGGAACCCTCTTTATCATTAGTATTGTCTTTTTTAATTATATCGACTATTAATGACAATGTACATAGGTTCCGGACGGGATATAGCAAATTGTTACTTAAATTTAATTTTTTCCATCAATTTTTCATAAAACAAATCGGGATCGACAGGTATCTCAACCCAGTCATTTATCCATGATGACAGGTACATTGCATTTGAAATCTGAAGCCCGTTGATGCCCTCTATTCCGGGTGCTAACAGCTCCTCGCCTTTTAATATTGCATTTATAAAATTCTGTGTAATTTCCTTATGTTGACCTCCCTGCCCCGGGGCAACCGGAATTTCACATTTCCAGCATTCCGGCGCTGCTATTTTTCCACCCCGGTATTCACGGTTGAATTGCCTTTCGGGAGTTCTTAGCCTGTAGAAAACAAGCTCGCCGTTTTCAATTACGACCTTACCCTTATCTCCCATAACTTCAAAACGGTTTGTTTCGGGTGTCATTGCAGTGGACGTAACAAAAACACCCGTTGCCCCGTTTTCATATTCAACAAAGGCAGTTACATCATCCTCCACTTCTATGTTATGGTATTTGCCATAGTAGCAAAAAGCCCTGACTCTCTTCGGCATTCCGCATGTCCATTGCCAAAGATCCAGCTGATGCGGATCCTGGTTAAGCAAAACTCCACCGCCTTCACCTGCCCATGTTGCACGCCATCCTCCTGAATCATAGTAGCTTTGAGGCCTGTACCAGTCAATAATCCAGTTCGTCCGTTTTATTTCCCCCAGTTCTCCTGATTTTATCAAATCCCTCAGCTTCTGATATACCGGATTTGTACGTTGGTTGTACATGATGCCGAATACCCTGCCACTTCTTAAGGCTACTTCATTCATTTCCAGAACCTGTTTTGTATATACCCCGGCGGGTTTTTCTATTAATACGTGCAAGCCGTTTTTCAGAGCATCTATTGCAACTTTGGGATGATCATAATGAGGTGTTGCTACAAACACTGCATCCACTTCACCGCTTCTGATCATCTCCTTATAATCGCTGAACAATTTTACATTTGGGTACATTTCTTTGGCCAACTTCAGCCTGTCCGGACTAACATCGCATATGCACGATAAAGTTACGCCCGAAACCTCTCCATCAGCCAAATATTTGGAATGCATCGAACCGATAACTCCAAAGCCTACAAGGCCTAATCTAACCTGTTCCACATAAAAACCTCCCTGCAATAAGATTTCCAATATTAAAGATCAGATCTATTTGCCCAGTTCTTTTAAAATATTCCTGAGAGCTGTAACAGCAATTTCAAATTTTCCAGGACCGCTTTCCTCCATATTGCTCAGATCCAGTTCTCTCTGAAGATTTGCCAGCCCCTCAAATGAACCAAGATGAGGTTCCAGTGACAATACCATTTCTTTATCAACGGATTTATCAAGGTCCTTTATGATCTCCGGCACTTTACCATCTCCAAAACCGGCAGGAACTACTTTTCCGTTTTCATAGTAAGCATCCTTGATATGCATATAGCAGATATAAGGTTTTAACATATTATAAGCCTTGGGGAAAGTTTCTACATTGCACTGTATGAAATTTGCAGGGTCAAACACTGCCCTGACGTAACTTACATTCATTGATTCAATAATATCAAGGCACCTTTCGGCATTATCACCGTATATTCCCTTTTCATTTTCATGCGCCAGAATAATTCCCGTATTCTTTGCGGCCTCAACAAAGCGGTACCAGCGTTCAAGAACTTCGTCACGGTATTTTTCAGGACTTTCATTTTCAGGTATGTAAAAGCTGAACATACGTATATAATTTGTTTCCAGTATACCTGCGAGGTTAATAGCATGCTTGAACTTGTCAAGATGAGGCGAGAAATCATCCAGTATGCCAATTTTCCCTATCGGCGAACCAAGGGCTGACACTTTAATGCCATTGTCATCAAGTATTTTTTTAAATTCCTTTACTTCATTTTCGCTGTAATCTGTGACCGGCTTTCCATATACCCCCCTGATCTCAATCAGGTTAATATCAAGCCTTCTTAATTCTTTTACCTGCACTTTTAAATCCTTGTCAATCTCATCAGCGAAACCGCTTAACAAAAACCTTGCCATATTTTAACCTCCCATCCACACCAGCACCATGAACTGGTTCTCCATTGAAAATGCATATTGGTATGCCTTTACGTTTAACAAACATTATTATACAATAAATTATGACCATAAATATGGCTTTCATTGAGTAAAACATTGCAAATTTTTACTTAATGCAGGTAAGGAGCAAAGTATTATGCTTGACATCCTTAACAAAGAAATTACATGCATAAAGAACATTACGGTAAATCCGGTTGAAAACGTAAAAATGGACGACTTTCACCTTCATGATGAGTTTGAAATATATATGTTTTTATCGGGCGGAGTACGTTACTTCATCGAAAAGAATTCATATGACCTTGTTCCCGGTGACATACTTCTTATGCGGCCTGGTGAAATACATAAACCCACATTTACATCAAATGAAGTATATGAAAGAATAATCATTAACTTTCCCGAAAATGTTTTAAGAATGCTTTCTACAGAAGAAAACGAACTGAGTTTTTGCTATTACAGCCGGCCCCATGGTGAGAAAAACAGGCTTAACAGCACCGATGACGAAAAATATGAAATGATTAGCCTTTTTGAAAAACTGACAATGGCTGATTCATACAGGCAAATGTGGAACATTCAGCTAAAATTATCTGTTTTTCTTGAAATCATGGTAAGAATCAATCGTATTTTCTCAGATGAAACAAGATCCACACCGTCACATTTACATAACCGTAATCTGATTCCAATACTTGAATACATTGACCAAAATCTTGACAAGGATTTGTCTTTAAGATCCCTGCAGAATAAATTCTATATTTCGGGTTCATATTTGTGCCAGCTTTTTAAGCAAACTACCGGCTCTACATTGCACGAATATATAATATACAAAAGAGTGTCCAGGGCAAAACAGCTGTTATTAAGCGGTGAAAGTTCCTACAATGCCTCACTTAAGAGCGGTTTTTCAGATTATTCGAATTTTTTCAGGTCTTTTAAAAAAGTAACCGGGTATTCTCCCAGGGAGTATTTAAAGCAAATCACTAAATGAACACCGTTATGTAAATAAATGGAATGCAAATAAGCAAAAAATCAGCTTTATCTGTTGTATATTTTCTGCTATACTTATGACTATTAGTGAAGAAATATTTAACTTGAGGAGACTGCTTTGCCGATAATATATATGAGTTACATAGTCCTGATATAGAGCAAACAGAGATTTCAAAAATGTCTCCTCATACAAAAGACAAAGGAGAGTGTTTTCACAGAATGTACCGTCTTAAGCATGTTATTTGCCTGTTTATTGCATTCGTTATTTTGCTGCCCGTACTGGGAACAGTATCATATGCGGAAGAAGAAATTGAACTGACAGCAAAGGCTGCAATATTGGTCGAGATGGAAACCGGTCAGGTCTTATATGAGAAGAATCCCGATATTCGATGGTCACCTGCCAGTACAACAAAAATCATGACCGCGCTTATAGCTCTTGAAAACGGCGATCTAAATACGAAAATGAGGGCTTCTGCCAATGCAATAAACTCCATACCCCTTGATTACGGAATTGCAGGCATAAAAGTCGGTGAAGAACTGACTCTTAATGATCTTTTACATTTTGTATTAATAATATCCGCAAATGAAGCTTCTAACGTGATAGCTGAAAACCTGTCTCCAACCGGGAGAATTGATGGTTTCGTAGAGATGATGAACAAAGAGGCCGAAAGGCTTGGCCTTAAAAATACTCATTTTACCAACTCATATGGCCTTGATGAAGATGATCATTATTCATCAGCACGCGATCTTGCGACAATGGCACGAGAGGCTATGAAATATCCTGTTTTCAGGGAAATTGTAGCAAAAAAAGTGGTACCCTTGCCCGATACCAATTTAAGGACGAGCAACCAATGGGAAAATTGGCATATTGAATCTACCAACAAACTGTTAAACAGCACTTCCCAATACTATGACCGGGTTACAGGGATTAAAACCGGGTATACGGGAAAAGCCGGCAGGTGTTTGGTTTTCTCAGCCATTAACAGGGAAGGTCTTGAACTTGTGGGAGTTATTCTCGGTACCGAGACATACGATATTCTTTTCAGAGAATCCCAGGAGCTGCTGGAGTATGGGTATAAGAATTACAAAATCCAGACTCTGGTATCATCCGGTGAATACTATGGCCGCTATGAAGTTGTTGATGCGGTTGATAACATTCCTGTTGATATTCAAATGATGGGTGAAGTAACTCATTTGCTGCCCATATCAAGCGATAAGCTGCAAACATCGGTTACAGTAAAGGAAACCCTGAATACACCGTTTGTTGCTCCAATTGAAAAAGGCCAGGTTTTGGGCACTAAAACATGGTATTATAACGGAGAGGAAATTGGTTCGGTACAACTGGTTGCAATGAACGACATCGAAAAAACAATGGCTGCAAAAATCAGGGACAAAGTTATAGAGCTTGTTAACAATAAAAAGCTCAGGATTATATCAATGGCCGTTGTAATAGTCATTTTTGCATTTTTACTTCTTAGAATAATTCTAAGAAGTATTTCCAGGAGAAGAAATTATAACAGACGGCATTACAGATTCTAATATAGCCCATCATCAAAAAGCCCCCTTAGTGACAAGTTCAATCCTCCACTAAGGGGGCTTTTGATATCCGGTTGCATAAATCAAATCAGCTTGGGACATTCGGGTATATGTACTTTTCACCTTTATAGTTCTTCATTATTACTTCATGATCATTCATTTCTTCCACATACTGTACGTTAATCGGGACTTTTCCCCCTCCGCCCGGTGCGTCTATTACAAACGTAGGAACAGCAAAACCCGAAATATATCCCCTTAATTTACCCATAATTTCAAGCCCTTTTTCCACAGGAGTCCTGAAATGATTTATACCCAGGGCAAGATCACATTGATACAGGTAATAAGGACGGATCCTGTTTTTAACAAGCTTTAGGCACAATTCTTTCATTACGTCAGCGCTGTCATTGACACCCTTTAATAAAACCGTCTGGTTTCCAAGGGGTATACCTGCATCCACAATTTTCTGGCACGCTTTTGCAGATGCCTCGGTTATTTCATTGGGATGATTGAAATGGGTGTTTATCCAGATTGGCTGATATTTTTTAAGCATGTTTAACAATTCATCTGTAATCCGCATAGGAATAACCACAGGCGTCCGCGTTCCGAATCTGATTATCTCAACATGTGGTATTTCTCTTATCCGCTTTATAATTGATTCCAAAAATGCTTCGCTTAAAACAAAGGGATCCCCGCCCGACAGCAAAACATCCCGTATTTCATGGTGACTTCTTATATAATCCAATGCTGAGTCAATATCACTGCTGCTTATTGTGAAGTCCTCATTCCCTGCAAGTCTCCTCCTTGTGCAGTGCCTGCAGTACATTGCACATTTACCGGTCAGAAGAAATAACACCCTGTCGGGATATCTGTGAACAATGCATGGCGCTTTCATGTCCCTTTCCTCGGCAAGGGGATCGGCCAGTTCAAAAGACGAAACATCCATTTCCTGGGGCGAAGGTATGCACTGGCGCCTGATAGGGCATTTTTTATCTTCTGTATTAATCAGACACGCATAGTATGGGGTTATTGCCATTCTGAAACGGTTAAGGCATTCTCTTAATAATTTTTCCTCATCAGGGTCAAGATCTATAAGTTTTTTCAACGTATCAACATCTGTGATTCGGTTTTTAAACTGCCATCGCCAGTCATTCCACTGTTGTTCGGTAACATTATGCCATAAAAAGGATTTGTGGTAATCTATCATTATAAATCCCCCCAATGCTATACGGCTGACATGCCATAGCGTTTTAATCCGCTGTTTAATACAGCCTTAATCAGCTCATCGTATTCCAACCCGTTGTATTCAGCCAGCATGGGGTAATCACTGTAACCCGGCGCCAACCCCGGTAAAGGATTAATTTCAATAAAATATATCTGATTATCTTCGGAAAGCATAAAATCAATTCTTGCAAAATCCCTGCATTCCAGTACTTCATATATTTTGTCTGAATACTGCATCATCTTTTCTTCAATATCGGGATCCAAACCTGCAGGGCATTGATACTTAACATACTTTTCAAAATTGGTTTTCACATGAAAACTATATATTTTACTTCGATCCGGATTACCGTCAGGAGATATTATTATTTCCATCGGCCTGAATATGCGTTTTTCAATGCCATTCCCCAGAATGCCCACGGTAAATTCACGTCCTGAAATGTATTCCTCAACAAGCATGGACTGGTGATATCTGTCCCATTTCTCATGCAGGAGCTTGACTAATTCCTTGCGATTTTTGGCAATTGTATTCCCCAGTATGCCTTTGCTCGAGCCTTCAGCATTTGGTTTTACAATAACAGGGAAACGGAGATTTGCCGGTATTTCTGTATCCATACCTTTCCAAACAAAAAACACTGGTGTTTTTATTTTACAGGACTTAACAATTCTCTTTGTAAGCCCTTTGTCCAATGCTACACATAAAGTTGTTTCATCAGAACCGGTGAAAGGAATTGAATAAAGATTCAGAATTGATGGTACCTGAGCTTCTCTACCTCTTCCGCCTTTTCCTTCGGCTATGTTGAAAACTATATCCGGATTTGTATTTTTCAATCTTTGAGGTAACTTTGAATCGGCTTCAATGAAAATGGTTTCGCAACCTGCTTTACTTATGGCTTTTGCAATAGCTTCGACAGTGCTGAAATTATCATATTCGGCCTGTTCATCCTCCACTTCGCCATCTTTCTTCTGTTTCAGATTAAAAGTAATTCCTACTCTGTACCCGTGGCACTCGGGAACCTCACTCATAATAATGACCTCGATTCTTTTCTAATATTTAAAGAGTAAAACCTCTTTATTTAATTGCTATAATAACAGAATCGGAGCAAAAGAAAACTACAGTAATAAGCGTTATTTTACTGTTTAGTATCATGATGCACCGTTTGGAACAATATGATCCCTAAATCGTATTCAATCAAGAGTTATCTTGATTTTTCACGCATGAGTGCCTATATATACATTTATTTACATAATTTTCTGTCCATTCTTATGCATGGCAGTCAATATATCGCGTTTAATTCTTTATTTCCGATATTAAATGTTTAAGGCCCTGATCAAGTCCGGATGTATATACGGGTTCATATAAATCTCCCTTTTCCTTGAGCCTTGTCATGATATTGTTCAATGTAAAATGCTCGGGCAATATCCCCTTGCCAACCTCTTCCCACGAAACCGGGGCAGATACGTTTGCAGTTTTCGTGGCTCTTGGCGAATATGGGCAGATAATGGTTTTACCTTTCCACATTTGCAGGTAGTCGAAATACAGTTTTTTGCCCCTGTCGTTCACTTTCCGCTCAATTGTAAAAATATCGGGGTATTTCTGGGTAAAATATTTTCCAAATACTTCATTAACTTTCCTGGCAGTGTCGTAATCAATCTCACCGCCAAGCGGTATTGCAATCTGAAGACCCGTTGCCCCCGAAGTTTTGCAATAACCGGCAATTCCCAGCTCCTTAAGGTTATTATAAATAATCAGTGCCGCATCAATAACCTGGCTGAACGACTGGCCTTCCGACGGATCCAAATCAAAAACCAGTGCATCGGGATAATTCGGCCTGCTAATTGCATTGAAAGGTATATGAAATTCCAAAGCCGCCATATTCCCCAGCCATAAAAGCGTTTCCACCGAATCCATAACAATGTAGTCTATATCCCCGATAATTTTGTGATTTACAAATTCGGGAGCATGGGAAGGGATATTCTTCTGGTAATAGGATTTTTCACCCGTCCCGTCAGGATAGTGTATTGTGGTCAGGTTCCTGTTCCTTGTATATTTTAAAATATAATCCGATAACTCATATAGCTTGCCGGTATAGTCCAGTTTAGTGATACCCGCATCCGGGAACAGCAGTTTATCGGGATTGGATATTTGCAGTTTTCTGTTTCTCAAATTACCAACTCCAATTGTTTATTTACCTGAACATCTCACACACGCTTTGGACTTTCATCAGTAAAACCCACTAACACCGGATGCCTTAAACTTCCGTTCTGCTCCCTTTCGATAAAGGAAACAATAACATTTAAAACAGGCTTTATCCAAATCACCTCGCCGGTATTTTTAAACAGGGGTGTATCCTGTTTTAGCTGTGGTAACGCTTTTAGAAGAATCATGCGGTCCTTGCCCGATAAACCTGATGAGACGCTACCAATTGGTACCAGACTACCGTTTTGATATTCTGCAATTACAATGGATTTAACTTCATTATCCTTTATTTTTAACCCGCATACTACTGCAATAAGCTTTTTTATTATCTTTGTCTTAAACCACATTCTGTGTTTTTTCCCGCCAACATACGGGCTGTCTGCCTTTTTTGACACTATGCCTTCCATGTCCATTTCCTTCATTGATAAAAACAAAGCCTCTCCATCGGTATAATCGGAAACAACCTGTACCGGGCCATCGCTTTTAAGTGTTTCCAGCAGAATTTTCCTTCTTTCTGACAAGGGAGATTTTCTCAAGTCTTCACCGTCTTTATAGAGTATGTCAAAAACCATGTACTGAACCGGATACTTTTCGATGTATTTTTTAAGGCGATCCTGCCTTTTTACCCTGTCCCTGGACATCATGTCATGAAATGACGGTCTGCCTGAATCGTCAAGTACTATCAGTTCACCATCGAATACCGCCTGCCTGCAATTTAGCTGCATTATTCTACCCGTTACTTCAGGGTACCATTGTGAGCGTTCCCGTCCGCTCTTTGTATAAATGTGAACGCTATTGCCGTCTTTATAGCATAATCCCCTAATCCCATCCCATTTTACCTGGTGAATCCACTGTTCACCCTTCATTATAGAATCTGTCAGAATGGGCTCCATGGGCTCAAACCAATCCATATCTTACACCGCTTTTCCGGCAGTTTTCCTCTTTGTACCGCTTTTTGCAGGCTTTTTCCTGCTTGCTTCCTGTAAACTTGCCTTTAAGGCTTCCATTAAATCAATTACATTCTGCTTTGGTGCTTCAGGTGCAACTTTTATTTCTTTACCTTCCACTTTCTTTCGTATCAGCTCGGTTAGTGCAGTATTATACTCGTTCGTATACTTTTCGGGTTCAAATTTCGTTGTAAGATTATCAATAAGCTTTACAGCAATATCCAGTTCCTTTGCATTGGTCTCTGTAATCGCAGGGAGGCCGGGAATTTGCTCTGTCGGGCGCACTTCATCTGCATAAAAGAGAGTTTCCATTACAAGGGCATTTTTATATACCCTTAAAGCAGCCAGGGTCTCTTTCGATCTGATGGTGACCCTTGCTATTGCTATCTTTCCGGTATCATTCATCGCCTGCCTTAAAAGATTATATGCTTTTGAACCTGTATCCTGCGGTGACAGGTAATATGTTTTATCAAAGTAAACGGGATCTATTTCTGACAGGTTTACAAAATCCAGGATTTCAATGCTTTTATTCTTTGATTCGCCTTTAACAGACTCAAAATCGGCTTCCGTTAAAATAACAAAATGGCCGGGCTCATATTCATAGCCGCGTACAATATCATCCTCGGACACATCCACATTGCAACTGGGGCAATACTTTTTGTAATTAAGCGGAGTATTGCATGCTTTGTGCAGGTACCTGAATTTTATGTCCTTGTCTTCGGTAGCGGTAAACATTCTGACAGGTATATTTACAAGGCCAAAACTGATGGCCCCCTTCCATACGGTATGCATTGGTTTCCTCCCTTGCATTACTTCCGGCATATAACCTGAAGTTAAAAATTTAAAATCTTTAGCTGACTTATCTTTTCTTTCGGTTAACAGGATGTTAACGTGTTGCTAATCAGCTACCGCATCAAATCATCCTTAGTGTTTTCCTGAACATCCTTAGTTTTAATAACTATCCCATGTTTTATTCAGAAAGGCACCGGTGCAGTCCTTCTGTTTCCTTGAGCAAGGTTGGATGTAGAATTACTGTGACTTAATAATGATAAATAAAACGATGATTTTTTTCTCAAAAAAATACATCACGGAAATTTCTATGCTAAAATAGAATCAGAAAAGCATTTATATGCTTAAATGTGTTATTCACGGAGAGGATGAATAAAAAGCCATGCCATTTCATATGACGCACCTTCATATAGCAAAAAATATATGCTCACATCTGCCTGAATCAATCAAGGATTTGCCCCAGTTCTATCTCGGAAATATAGCTCCTGACGCTGTGCATAACAGAGCAGATTATAAATCAGATTATAAAAAAACATCGCATTTATGTGTAGGAGATGCGCCCTGGGGCAGGTGTACAAATAATGACGAATGGATTGAAAATGTTCTGGCATTTCTGAATGCCAACAGGAACACAGATGATAACAGCTTCTTACTGGGATATTGCTGCCACATTTTATCAGATATTTACAATAATATAGCCGTATGGACTCCGTTCAGGCTGAAATATCCTGACGAATTGGAAAAAGGGTATGGCGGGATGTATCATAAGGAATGCCGGAAAGTGGATATAGAATTAGCACTGAGAGAGGAAAACAGGGATGATTTCTGGGTTCATCTTGAGAAAGCCAAATCGGTGAATTTTAATGACATTATATTTGCTGAAGAGCTGGAAAAGCTTAAAGAGAATATACTGTATAACTGGTACAGGGATAAAGGGCATCAGGACTTGTCAGCAAACAAACTGGTAACTCTCGAAAGTACAATGAGCTTTGTGGAAGAAGCAACAGGTTTTATTGTCAGTAAATTAAATAACCTGGTTTAATGTTATCCCATGATCTTTAGGGAACACAGGTGTTTCTGACTGCTTTCCTGAAAGCTTCTTCCACTAATTAGTTTTTCGAGCACCCGGCTGCTGCATTGCATTATTCCCTGTTTATACGCCACGCGGTTTAAATTTTTAAAATGCATTACTGAGTTAAATAACTTTTTATAACAAAGCAAAATGTTCACTCTCGATAATTGATTTCATCCGGCATAAGCAAAACGGGTGACCGGCGGGGTCAAACATGACCGTCCAGTTATCGGAAAACTGCTTCTCTGCAACTGTTGCTCCACATTCAATTGCATGTTCAACTGCTTTCTCAAGATCATTAACCGCAAAGTCTATATGTGCCATTTGCTGTTGGGCTTCCGGTTCTTCCGGCCACACAGGCGGTTTAAAATCAGGATTCCGTTGAAACAGTATGCACGGATATGCTCCCTGTTTTGTTCCCGGTGCAGCTATACATGCCCAGTCGTCTTCAAAAAATACTACTTCCCACTTGAGCAATGCAGCATAAAATTTCGCCAGTGCATGGGGATCTTTGCAATCCAGTGTAAATGAGTACATTTTGATTTTTAAATCATCATTCATAATAAAATTACTCCTTTATGTAATTTATTTTTTTCTGATAAATATTTGATGATATTATAAGTTTTATCTCTGCATATATTATAATTATTTTTCTGCCGGGTTTACCAGCATGGCAAGAATGGGAACTATCGAGAAAATGCCGTTACTTTGAAGCTGATAAGTTTAAGTGTCCATTATTTCTGTTGTTAAATCCGGCAAATATAACTTACCCCCTTATTTGCTCATCCCGGGATTAACATTTACTAATCTGCAGATTTGCTCATGTGTGGCATTTAACATATTTTCATAATAAGGTTAATTTTGGATTATGTCAAGTAAAACCATATTGAATACCGTCACCCTGCAGTTCCTAAACTTATGTAATGACTATTCCGGATATGGACAGATAATGATCAGAATTTAAGCCGGTTCCTTTATCCTGGCTTAAGAATATGTTAATGGATTATTGACAACAATAATATCCATACTGATATGTAAAAAGGTGCTTTGAATGGAGGAATCTATTTGGTTGGCATTTTATTAGCTTTACTGGCAGGGTTATTAATGAGTGTCCAGGGTGTTTTTAATACCAGGATAATGGATTCATCGAACATGTGGACTACAAACAGCTGGGTGCATTTTACAGCTTTTATTACCAGTATTATCATATGGTTTTTCTCGGGCCGTGAAAATTTGCTTTCTGTATTTAATGTCAGCAACAAGTTTTACTTGTTAAGCGGTGTTATAGGTGCATTAATCACATTCACGGTAATAAAAAGCATATCGGGTTTGGGCCCCGCATATGCAACAATGCTTATTCTGATCGCACAACTTGTAGTTTCATGTTTAATCGAAGCTTTAGGACTGTTCGGTACAGAAAAGGTATGTTTTGAATGGAGCAAATTAATTGGTGTGGCTTTGATGATTGCAGGAATAGTTGTATTCCAGAAGTAAAAGTCTGTTTCGTTGTTTACGGGTTTATCAGTACTTCGAGCTTGAACATATATAATCTTTTCAAAAACATGTCTTTTGGAAGGCATTTAAATATGATTAAAAAAAACTGTATTTCACCGTTCTTTTCAAAGGATATGAAAAAAAGGAAGCAGGAAATCAGCCACTTGCTTCCTTTAAATCTCCCGTTACCAGTTATCACTGTTTGTCATATTTCGCGTATACACCGGTTTTGAGTTATGAAGCGGATCAGATGAAAATAATGTGGTACCGGCACCGGACATCCGATGTTGCTCATATAACCGGTTGTTTTTTCAGCATAATGATATACCAGATCATTAATACATCTCCCTTGAAAATACTGGAGATGCTGATGGCCCACCAGATTCCGTCAAGGCCAAGGCTCGTGGAAGATAAAATCAGCGCACCGGGAATTCGGAGCAGGTTAAATAATATACCTGTGACAGATGGCGGAATTGTTCTCCCTATTCCGTAAAATGACCCTGCTGTTGTTATTTCAATGCACATAAACAGCTGTGATACTCCTAATATCTTAAGATATCGGATTCCTTGCAGTACCACTTCTTCCTCATCAATAAAAATGGAAAATAAAGGCCTGGCACCAAAGTACAACAGCGCTGTAGCAAAAACTCCTATACAGGATACTATGGCCATACCTGTGGAATAACCTTTTCTTACCCTATGCCATTTATTTGCACCATAATTCTGTCCAATAAAGGCACACATCGCACTCTGGAAGCCTCCTGCTGTCATCCACGAAATTGATTCAATCTGCATGCCAACCTGTTGAACTGCTATAGCAGTTGCACCCCATTGAGCAATGATCCTTGCCAATATTATTCCGATAATCGAAAAAAGGCCGCTTTGCAAAGCAGTTGGCAAACCCATTCTTGCAATATTTTTAACATGATAAGGATCGGGTTTTTGAAAAAGGTGGATCTCCGAAAACAGATCATATGTTTTTCTGGCCTTCATAACAAAGATAACCGTTGAAAGCGCCTGGGAAATTACCGTTGCCAGTGCCGCCCCAATCACTTCCAGTCTCGGGAAAGGCCCAATCCCGACAATCAGGAACGGATCAAGCGCAACGTTTGCAACAAGGCCAATGGTATTAATTATGAAAGGTGTCCTGCTGTCCCCATATCCATTAAAAATTGCGGTGAATACCGGGTTTAAAAAGTAAAACGTAAAACCGCAGGAAACAATAACCAGGTAATCAATTGCCGACCGGATGATCTCCCCCTCTTCGAGATTGAAAAAGCCTATAAGAGCATTCCGAAAAATAATCATAACTAACCCATATAATAAAGAAAGACCCACAGACATCTGGATGCTATGCTTTATATATCTTTTCACTTCTTTCATATCATTCTGGCCTGTGGACTGAGCCACCCCGACCTCTGCTCCTACCCTTGGTATCAGTATAAAAGCATTGGCAAGCCATGTGTAAAAACCTGCAGTCCCAACCGCAGCCACAGCTCCGGTTCCTACTTTCCCAACCCAAACCATATCAATCAAGCCATAAGCCATTTCGGCGAAACTTGTCCCCATAATTGGCAGCGCGAGCTTAAATAGAGTTTTTGATATAGATCCTTCTGTCAGATTATGAGTTTTTCCCATATGAAAATTTATCTCCCTGTTTTCATGTAATTTTTCTTACGGTTCTGCTAACCTTTATACAAACAAATGATATTATAAAGCATTTTTATTATAATTACATCCAGTCAAATGAAATAAAACTCCTGCTGACCGAAACTCACGTCTAAATCGTAAGTAAACTGCGTGATAATATGGAAAATTGATCAAAACTTATTATTTTAACATCCAATTATTCTTTTTTTGAATTGCGCCGGTTTTTACGTTTGGATATACTGTCAGTATATCTGTTAAAATTAACATACAGAGGAAATTATTTATGTAACTACATAAGGAGCTTTGCTTATGCCTACAATGAAGGATATTGCCAAAGCTGCAGGTGTTTCCCAGGGTACCGTATCCAACGTGTTGAACAAAAAAGGTTGCGTTAGCATAGAAAAAATCAGGCTGGTGGAACAAGCTGCAAAAGCTCTCGGTTATCGCATTGATGAGCAGGCAAGCCGTTTACGGAAAGGGACAAGCCGCACAGTCGCTATTATAATGCCGAATATTGAAAGTTCAAAATATGCGGACATGTACATGGGTATAGTCAGTGCGCTGGAGAGTTTTGGCTATTCACTCCGCCTGTCGTTAACAAATGATATGCCTTATAAAGAAAAACAGGCAATTGAAGATGCCATTGCCGAAAAAACATGCGCCATTCTCACCGTAACATGTTTGAGCGATCCGGAAAACTACTATAAATCTCCTGCTTTGAAGAAAACCGTTGTTTTATTTCTTGATCGTTGCCCCAATGACGGGTCATGTTACTTTACATTTGATTATAAACTGGCTGCAGGCATGATTGGAAAGCGTATCGCAGGTTTAAAAAAAGATAAGGTAAAAATTATAACAGGAAATCTGCAATTTGACGAAAACAACCGGTTTAAAGCAGGTCTCATTGAAGCACTGCCGGATCTTACCGAATCAAATTTCGTTGAAATTCCGTTTAATGAAACCTCTACTGAAATATATTCGCTTTTTTCCGGAAAACAAGCTGTAGAGATCTTTATCACGGCCAATGAACAACTTGCCCAGCAGCTTATGAATGTTTACCACACAATAGGAAAATCACAACCCCCTACGATTATTACCCTGGCACCGTTACGAACTGTACAGGATAACCGGTTTGAAAACCTGGCACTGAACTACAGAAAGATGGGATATGCTGCTGCCGAATCCATACTGAAGCATATGACCGAAAAGGCACAAATCTCGTCCACTGTTATAAAACCTTCGGGCTTTAAATATTTTTCCAGGCAGGTTGCACCTGCAAGGGAAAAGACACTGCGCATTATATCATTGAATTCTCCTTCTGCAGAAGCCCTGAAATGCCTTTCTCCAAATTTTACCCGTCATACCGGTGTCAAATTGGAATTCAAAACCTATCCACGATCATCCATTTATGAGCATATTCTTTCAGAAGATGAACACTGGGATGTTATCCGTCTTGATGTATCCAGCCTGTCCTACCTTGCTCCCAAACTGTGCTACCCTCTTGACCTGATTGATACGGATATAGAGAGCAAATTTAACAGTTTTCTGACCGGACTGCATGGCAATTACGGAAAAGTCGGGGACAAAACATATGCTCTGCCCTTTGACGTGAGCGTGCAAATGCTGTTCTACCGCAGGGATTTGTTCGAAGACATCAAACAGATACGCAGCTATTATGAAAAGTACAAAAAGACCCTTGTTGTCCCGGCAACATATGGCGAATACAACGATGTGGCATGTTTCTTCACACGCCTGTTTAACCCTGATTCTCCAACACTGTACGGTTCAAGTATTGCTTTGGGTACGCCAGGCTCTGCCGCCAGTGAATACCTGCCACGCCTGCTTTCTATGGGTGGCCAAATTTATGGGAAAAACGGCCTGTTAAGACTGTCCACTCCTGAGGCAAAAGCCGCATTGGAAAACTACATACGTACTGCCCGGTATTCCGACCCTCATGCAGTTCATAGCGAGGGAGAAATCGTAGATTCATTTATTCGTGGAAACACTGCAATGACAATACTCTATGTACATCATGCTTTCCGTATTGTACAAGCGCAGGATTCGGAGATTGCAGGTATAGTTGGCTTTGCTCCGGTTCCTGGTAAAAAGCCTCTTCTGGGTGGTGGCTCTCTGTGTGTAGGCAAGCATTCGAAAAACATCGACGAAGCTTACCGGTTTATCTGCTGGGCAACAAGCAATCAGATTGCTTCCGAACTAATGATGATGGGAGGTATATCTCCATGCAGGGAAGCTTATGAGCAGCAGAAAATTATTGATACCTATCCATGGCTTGCCGAATTGGAGCAAAACATACAACTTGGATGCAGGAAAACCATACTTTCCCAACAAGACTTCCGCCTGGATCAGGGCGGATTCGAATACCGCCTTGGAAAGCTAATAATTGATGCAATCACCGGGAAGAAAGAATTGGATGAAACATTGTTGGAAGCACAGTATATAATCGATCAAATGGAAAAAGATATGATACATGGAGGAAAAATTGTTGCAGAAGAATAAGCTGCTGTACGTATTAACTTCATGGTAATAATTTAATAATGGGCTGGACTGCACTTTTTACTTGTCTATTGTATTGTGAGGTCTGGCCCGTCCGGCAATGAGGACCGTTTTCTTGCATTTTGGAAATTATTCTGTTCGATTATTTCCCGTATTACTTCCTTTGTCAATGCCATAAAAAACTCCCTTCTGGTTTATTTTTACTTATTCTTGCCAGAAAGGAGTTGTTTTAATATTTCTCATACATAAAATTTATTATATTCACTAAGCCGTCCTCCTGCCGCTCCAGTGGAGCGAGCCCTCGTTTAAGAGCTGTTTATACTTATAAAATAAATGGCATTCCTGTTTTAGACTTATTATTTGCTAATATATTTTTCAAAAAACATTATCAAATCTGGCGAATTAGCAATAACAGATTTATCTTTATACACCATATAGCAGTAAGAATTATCTCCATCAAATATTTTTATGGTTTCTCCATTATTGAGATTAATAATAACCGTAAAATCAGGAGTTGTATCCAACTCTTGATTTTTACTTAGTCTAGCCTTATTATATGCTGCTAGAAATTCGTGGATGAAACCTGTGTTCTTTGAAGCATCATATATTTTATTATCAATCTGTATACTGCCAATCTCCTCTATTTGTAATTTTTTAACAGGGTGGTATATATTATACTTTAAAATATAAAACGTGAGAAATATAGTACACAAAACCATTAAAATGATAATAAGATTCCGTCTTATTTGATACACCTCCATCCTATATACTGACTACTATTCTGATTAATCACCGGATGCCCGGTTGCCATTACCCATTTACTTAAAGAAATTCAGTATTTTTATCAGGCTTCAGGTTTTGACTTAAAAATCCTATAGGCAAATCTTAAGGAATATACTACCATAATTTTATTTATATGCCAATATATTATTCTGTTTTCCTCCTACTTTTAAAGAAAAGAAGCAGGAGAACCATTCCCCTGCTTCTGCTATTCTTATTATTGTCCGTAGTAGGCGTTTGCGCCATGCTTTCTGAAAAAGTGCCTGTTCAACAGCTCCATGTCCATAGGTCCAATACCGGGGTTCAGCATTATTGTATTGAATGCCATTTTTGCAACTTCTTCAAGAACAACGGCGTTGTGTACCGCATCCATCGGGTCAGACCCCCACGCAAAAGGCCCGTGCATGTTAACAAGAACACCGGGGACATATACCGGGTTTTTGTCTTTGAACGTTTCCACTATAACATTTCCGGTTTCTGCCTCATAATCGCCGTTTATCTCTTCAGGCGTCATTTTTCTGGTACATGGTATTTCGCCGTAAAAGTAATCCCCGTGGGTGGTGCCGAAAGCCGGTATGCCTCTTCCTGCCTGTGCAAAAGACGTTGCCCACGATGAATGGGTATGAACAATTCCGCCAATATCTTTAAAAGCTCTATACAGCACAAGGTGCGTCGGAGTGTCGGATGACGGTTTCAAATCCCCCTCCACTTTATTGCCGTCTAAATCAACAACCACAAGATGTTCTTTTCTCAGGGATGAATATGGCACCCCGCTTGGTTTTATAACCACAAGGCCCTTTTCCCTGTCGATCCCGCTTACGTTTCCCCATGTAAAGGTCACCAGCCCATGACCGGGAAGCGCAAGGTTTGCCTGGAGAACTTGCTCTTTCAATTTATCCAGCATACTATCGCCTCTTGTATAACATTTTTAGGATTTAGAAACACTCTTTTTTATTTCCTTCAAACGTTTCATTACATCATTTTGGCCCCTGCCAAAGTAATCATGGAGTTTCCTGTATTCCTGATAAAGCTTTTCATATATTGCTACATTTTCAGGAATTGGCTTATAAACCTTATCCAATACTTTTGCCATAACCTTTGCCGCGTCAACTATACTGTCATAACCACCTTTTGCAGAACCTGCAGCCACCGCGCCAAACATTGCCGAGCCTAATGCCGGTGTCTGGGCAGATGCAGAAATTCTGATTTCCCTGTTTGTTACGTCGGCATAAATTTGCATCATCATCTCATCCTTTTGTGCAATACCGCCTGCTGCATACAGTTCATATATAGGAACTCCATGTTCCTCGAAATTGTCTATAATCATTCTTGTACCGTATGCCGTAGCTTCAATTAATGCCCTGTAAATTTCCTCGGGTTTCGTAAGAAGCGTGCAGCCCAATATCATACCTGTCAGGTCCACATCAACCAAAACAGAACGGTTTCCGTTCCACCAGTCCAAAGCAACAAGGCCGCTTTCACCTGGTTTCAGCATACTTGCCTTTTCCCTTAAAACCTTATGTATGCTGATTCCGCGTTTTTCTGCTTCCTTCCAGTATTCTGCGGGAACACAGTTTTCAATAAACCATTGGAAATGGTCGCCGCAACATGACTGGCCTGCTTCATAACCCAGGTAACCTGGAACAATTCCATCCTCAACAACACCGCATATACCTGGAACCATCTTTTCTTCGGTCCCCAAAAGCATATGGCATGTAGATGTGCCTATTATCATCAGCATTTTTCCTGGTTCTGTAATTCCTACGGCGGGCACGGCAACATGGGCATCAACATTTCCAACCGCAACCGCTGTGCCGGGTTTTAACCCTGTCAGTTTGGCTGCCTTCTCGGTGATTTCACCTGCTTTTGTGCCAAGAGGATAAATATCCCTGCCGAGCTTCTCATCAACAAGGTTTTCAAGCCTTGGATCCAAAGCCTTGAAAAATTCGTTTGAAGGATATCCCATTTTCTTATTCCATATTGCTTTATATCCTGCGGTACAACTGTTTCGTTTTTCCTCTCCGGTTAATTGAAGGACAACCCAGTCAGCAGCCTCAATAAACTTGTCTGCCGCTTCATAAATTTCAGGTGCTTCATTTAATATCTGCCATATTTTAGGAATCAGCCATTCCGATGAAATCTTACCGCCATAAAGCTGCAGGAACTTTTCACCACGTTCCTGGGCAATTTCGTTCAGCCTGTTGGCTTCATCCTGTGCTGCATGGTGTTTCCATAATTTAACGTATGCATGGGGATTTGATTTGAACCTGTCATCAAAGCATAACGGTTGGCCTGACTTGTCAATCGGAAGCATCGTACATGACGTAAAGTCAATGCCAACTCCTATAACATCGTCGGACGATACTCCGGATTCTTTCAAAACTGACGGAATTGTTTCAGCAAATACATCAAGGTAATCCTGCGGATGCTGAAGTGCCCAGTCATGTTCAAGTTTTACTTTGCCGTCAGGAAGATATTCATCCATAACCGCATGCGGGTATTCCTTAACAGCCGTCGCAACTTCTTTACCGGTATCAAGCTCTACTAAAACTGCCCTTCCGGATAGTGTTCCAAAATCAACACCGATGGCATACTTTTTTCCCATAATAAACCCTCCATTTTCATAAAATACAATAATATAAAGGCAACCGACAGGTAGCCGCAATTAACCTCTGACAGGCCCGGTGCTGTTCCTTATGACAAGCTCGGGCGCCATTTTGACTTTGAAAATCTTTTCATCCCCAGTTATCATTTTAAGCATTATGGCGGCTGCTTCAATACCCAGGTTTTCTTTCGGGTGCGCAACCGTTGTCATTTTCACCTCGGATGCAACAGCCAGCTCAGAATCATCAAAACTGACCAATGACAGCCGTTCGGGAATATTAATTCCCCTTTCCCTGATAATATCAATCACTTTTAAACTTATTTGATCATTATAACACACAACTGCAGTACAGTCCTCTAAAAATTCAATAATTATATCACCTGACTGCATGCTGAATTTGTATAGCAAATCATTGGTATCAAACCATAGGACTCTTTTATCGCTAAGCCCTGCCCCGATTTCCTTGTGTGCCTTAAAGAACCCTTCATACCTCGCATGTCCCTGAATGTCATCAATTTTGAATATTCCTGCTATTTTCCTGTGCCCCAGTTCCAATAAATGCTTTGTAGCAAGGTAACCTGCTTCCACATCGTCCTCGTATATTGACGACGCCGGATAACCTTTATAGATGCCGTGCATGAACAAAACAGGAATATCCCTCTTTTTAAACTCGTCGTATAATTCAATATTCGGATTTGGCAAAGCGCTTTTGGTTGTTTCAACAATCAGTCCTTTTATATCCTGGTTTAAAAAGTTCTCAAGGCATTGCCTTTCTTTCTCAAACTGGTTGTATGTGCAGCCCAGCGCAATACTATAGCCATTTTCACTCAGAACCTGATCAATGCCCCGTATTATTGAAGGAAATATATAATCCCCTATGTATGTTGTAATAACCCCTATTATCAGGTTTTGCCTGCTGTTCCTCGGACCGTGATTTACAAATGTGCCCTTCCCCTGGGTTGAGGTTAAAACCCCGTCATTAACCAGTTCACTTATTGCCCTTCTGACAGTATGCCTGCTGATATGAAACCTGTCCGCAAGCTCATTTTCAGACGGAATTTTCTTTCCCCGGGTTAATTCATTGCTCTCTATCATTTTTACCAGGTAGTCCTTAAGTTGTTGATACTTGGGTTTATCCTGTTCCAATAAGTTCACCACCAAACAATTGCTTATGTGAAGTACGCCATAATGCGTATACGTTTTTTTGTTAAAGGGTATCGTAAAAATGTGAAAAATTGCCCCGCCGCCGGGGCAAAAACCGGCTCACAATCCGTCAATATCGGCTTATAAGTAACAATATCAAAAAAATCAGTGTTATTCAATGTATATTATATCATGGCCAACTTGTATGCACAACCTGATAATCAAAATCGAAATAATACTATTTTCTTTTCAGGCATTTATTGTTATAATCAAATTATAACAGGAAATAACGGTGAAAACGCCGATTTCTTTTGTCAACCGAAGTTGTGCATACAATTTTTTGCCCAGGCATAAACTCTGGTTACGAATGATAAAATCACCCGGCCTTTTGAACATCCTGCTACATTTTATGCAGCCTTAAGTTAATTTAAAAGGCGGGCAATATATATGAATGTTATTATAATAATTTTATAAAGGGGGATATGTACGATGGTACAAAAAACCTATAATTTCTGGTTTGTTACAGGAAGCCAGCATCTATACGGAGAGGAAACTCTGGAACAGGTTAATGCGCATTCGGAAATAATTGCCTCCTGGCTCGACCAAAATACCCTGCCCCATTGCAAGGTTATTTTCAAACCTGTTCTCACAACTCCCGAAGCCATCTTTAACCTTTGTTCCGAAGCCAACGGCGACAAATCCTGCGCCGGAATCATCACCTGGATGCACACCTTCTCGCCTGCGAAAATGTGGATAACAGGCCTTAATGAACTGAAAAAACCTCTGCTTCACCTGCACACACAGTTCAACTGCGAAATTCCCTGGGATACAATAGATATGGATTTTATGAATCTGAACCAGTCTGCCCACGGCGACAGGGAATATGGTTTTATAGGCGCCCGTATGCGTCTTCCCAGGAAAATAGTGGTCGGGTATTACAAGGATCCTGAGGTAAGCCGTGAAATACAGGTGTGGATGAATGCGGCATACGCATTTATTGAAGGCAGAAACATTAAAGTTGCACGCTTTGGAGATAATATGCGCCAGGTTGCCGTTACCGAGGGTGACAAGGTTGAAGCCCAGATTAAATTCGGATGGTCGGTGGACGGCTACGGAGTTGGGGACCTTGTGAGCTATGTCTCAAAAGTAACCGATGATGAAATAGATAATTTAATCGAAACATACCGCAGATTATATGATTTCCCGTCCGATCCCAATGTTTATGGCGCTATTAGGGAGCAGGCCAAAATAGAAGCAGGAATGAAGAAATTCCTCACTGAAGGCGGATACACGGCATTTACAACAACTTTTGAAGATTTGCACGGTTTGAACCAGTTGCCAGGCCTTGCTGTTCAGCACCTGATGCACGAGGGATACGGTTTTGGCGCTGAAGGGGACTGGAAAACCGCCGCACTTGTCCGCACAATGAAGATTATGAATATAGGCCTGCCGGAGGGAACATCGTTCATGGAAGATTATACCTACCATCTCGAACCGGGCAACGAGATGATACTTGGAGCTCACATGCTGGAGGTCTGCCCCTCTGTAGCAGCTACAAAGCCAAGAATTGAAGTTCACCCCTTAAGCATTGGAGGTAAGAGCGATCCGGCGCGTTTGGTTTTCAAAGGCAGAAGCGGTCCTGCTATTGCTGCTTCTCTTGTTGATATGGGGGATCGTTTCCGCTTGATCATAAGTGAAGTTGAAGCAATTGAACCCGTACAGGATATGCCGAAACTACCCGTCGCAAGAGTTCTGTGGAAACCGAAGCCTTCGCTGCGCGATGCTGCAAAAGCCTGGATCCTTGCCGGCGGTGCACATCATACATCGTTCTCATATTCGGTTACAACGGAGCATATGGCTGACTGGGCAGAAATGGCAGGCATTGAGTTTGTTCTGATCAACGATGAAACCAATATATTCAGATTTAAAGAACAGCTGAAAATAAACGATTATATCTGGAGAGCCCGCTGATTGGTGTAAAAGAAGCCCTGGAGAAAAATCCAGGGCTTTTTCGTCAACACGGAATTTCAATAATCACAGGCAAAATCATGGGCTTTCTTTTTGTTTTCTGGTATAGGTACAAGCTTAACTCGTCCTTAACGTTGTTTTTAATATTTGAGTAATTATTCTTTCTCTTTCCAAGGTTTTTCTCCATTATTTCCTTAGTCAGATCCCTTATTTCATCCATCAGTTCCTCGGATTCCTTAACATATACAAAGCCCCTTGATATAACTTCGGGGTTGGTCATAATCTTACCATCGGAGTTTACCGTTACAACCACTACTATCAATCCATCCTCAGACAGGTGCTTCCTGTCTTTCAGAACAACATTCCCCACATCTCCCACACCAAGGCCATCAATAAGGATACTGCCACTCTGAACCGTTCCCGAAATTTGAGCCTTTCTTTGAGACAATTCAAGCACCTGCCCATTTTCCATAAGGAATATGTTCTCTTCAGGCATTCCAAGGGACTGGGCAAGATTGGCATGTTGCTTCAGATGGCGGTATTCTCCGTGAACAGGCATAAAAAATTTGGGGCGAACCAGCCTGTGGATCAGTTTAAGTTCCTCACGCCTTGCATGTCCTGAAACGTGAACTTCTACAAGAGCTTCATATATAACGTCCGCACCCTGTTTGAACAAGTCGTTTATCACGCGGGAAATGTATTTTTCATTTCCGGGTATCGGGCTTGCAGATATAATAACCAAATCTCCCTTTTCAATACTGACCTTGCGGTGGTTGTTTGATGCGATTCTGGACAGAGCCGACATTGGCTCTCCCTGGCTTCCGGTTGTTATAAGGACAATCTGTTCCTTGGGCAGTTTCTGTATTTTATCCACATCAAGCAATATATCCGAAGGAATATTCAAATATCCAAGTTTCATTGCAGTCTTCACTACATTGATCATGCTTCGCCCGTTCAGTGCCACTTTCCGGTTAAACTTCATCGCTGAATTGACTATCTGCTGAATTCTGTGGATGTTTGACGCGAAAGTTGCAACTATAATCCTGGACTTGGCATCCTTAAAAACCGTATCAAGGGTCTCGCCAACAGTCCTTTCGCTCATTGTGTATCCTGGCCGTTCAGCATTCGTACTGTCGGCCATCAGCAGCAGTACGCCTTTTTTACCCAACTCGGCTATTCGTGCAAGATCTATTGGCTCACCCTCGATGGGGGTATGATCAATTTTAAAGTCCGAAGTATGAAGAACCACACCTACCGGCGTGTGTATTGCAAGAGCCACCGAATCCGCTATGCTATGGGTTGAACTGATAAACTCAACTTTAAACGCTCCCAGCTGAATTGTCTGACCGGCTCTGACTATTTTTAGCTCAGCTTTATCCAACATCTGGTGTTCAATAAGCTTGTTCTCTATCAACCCTAATGTGAGATCGGTTCCATATACAGGAACCGGAATTCTATTCAAAACATAAGGCAGCGCTCCTATATGATCTTCATGACCATGGGTGACTATTATTCCCTTAACTTTAGACAAATTTTTCTCAAGGTATGAAACATCTGGGATAACCAGATCAATCCCCAGCATTTCATCTTCAGGGAAAGCCACTCCGCAGTCCACAACAATGATACTTTCTCCATACTCAAAAACCGTCATGTTTTTGCCTATTTCCTCAAGACCGCCCAACGGAATGACTTTTAACTTGTTTTTTTTATTATTTGCCACGTTAACCTCCCTTTTCTTTTTGTATTTATGTATTTTATATATGTAAAAAAATCAAACCTGATTTAATTTACTAATTTCAACCATATGATTATAGCACAGTCTGGCCATAAATTGCAATTTAAATGCCTTTTACGCCAATTAAGCTTTTTTTATTATTTCCCTCATTTTTTGTAATAAACCAATACAGGATTAATATTAAAGGGCAAAAAATGTTATAATGGTTTTGAATTTTTATCAAGATTAATATTGAAATCTGCTTTTCGATGGATTTTTATATGCCGGACAGTTGCTGAAAAATATCAGGAGGATTTATGCATATACCCGAAGAAGTGTTGACTATAATAGAAAAACTTGAGAAAAACGGGCACAGCGCGTATATAGTAGGCGGCTGCGTGCGCGACATGCTGCTTGGTCTTAAGCCAAAGGATTTTGATATCTGTACATCGGCTTATCCTGAACAGGTGCTGGAATTGTTTCCCCGAAGCATACCCACAGGCATAAAGCACGGGACAGTTACCGTTATTGTCAACAATATCCCGTTTGAGGTTACAACTTTTCGGGTTGAATCGGTTTATACCGACCACAGGCATCCGGATAAAGTCATCTTTTCGGATTCCCTGACAGAAGATCTGAAAAGACGGGATTTCACCATAAATGCAATGGCCTGTCACCCTGTTAAAGGCATTATAGATCCATTTAACGGCATCAGGGATCTAAATGACAAAATAATCAGAACTGTCGGGAATCCTGAAGAAAGGTTCGGAGAAGACGCCTTAAGAATGTTAAGAGCAATCCGGTTTCAGGCAGCTTATGGCTTTTCCATCGACAGCGACACGTTTTCTGCGATAACGAAGCTTTCGGGAAACATAGGCGCAATAAGCCGTGAAAGGATACTGGAGGAGCTTAACAAGACTCTGGTTGCTTCATATCCCGAGGCATTCGGGAATTTAATAAAAACAGGGCTGTTGGATCGCATTTTCCCGGTATCTTATATAAAAACGAATGATTTAACGCCTATAAAAGAATTACCCGCTGAGCTTTCAACAAGATGGTCGGGGTTTCTCAGGCTAATTGGGGTTCATGATGTCGAGGACGCGAGAACAATATGTTCCAGCCTGAAAATGAGCAATAAACTGAAAAATGAAATATTAAAAACAACCACGCTGTTAAATTCTCCACTGCCACCGAACCGCTACATGTTACGGAAAACGCTGTCGGATTTTGGCCTGGAAATTTTTGTCCGTGCGTCAGGCATAATGAAGATACTTAATCTTAATAAAGATTTACCCGAAACAGAAAGAAATGTCAGTCAAATAATCATGGAAAAGCACTGCTTAAACATTTCGGATATGGCCGTTAACGGAAGAGACTTGATGGAGGCAGGCATAAAGCCCGGCAGACAGCTGGGAGCCATTATAAACGCGCTGTTCATTTGTGTTTTGCAAAACCCCGGTTTAAACCGCAAAGACATTCTTATACTTTTTGCCGGCATTATTAATAAGCAATTCAGTAATTATTAGCATGCAACTTCCTTATTTTTGATAGATCCGCCTGAAAAAAGCCGGCAACAGATTAGCCGGCTTTTTCAGCATATGGGTTTATGAAAATAGAGTTTACTTTTTCTCCCTCCACCTGGGGAATGAAAATTCACCACGGTAGTTTGAGAAATTGTAAAGAGGGTATTTTTCAGGTACATACTCTTTTCCGGTAATTTCGCACGGCCTGTCCTGAGTATAAATATACATTTTGTTTTCATCCCACAAAATTATTTCATCTCTGGCATCTCCCATTATATCAATAACCTCCGCGCACAAATCGGGGTGGCCGTCGTCCGGGAATACTACAACCCGGTCGCCTTCACCGTCAATCATTCCGCCATACTTGACATTTCCGTTCAGCAGAATCAATTCTGTCCCATCGCCGGTCCAGTTAACCGGGGCTATGATATTTCCGTTGCTTGAAGGCTCCATATGCCAGATTTCGTTACCTTTGCAGTCATACAGGTATATAATTCCCTGATTTCCCCAATAAGTTGTGGTGCAAATCTGCAAACCGGGTATTTCAGGGCAATAGCTGCCGGTACTGATACGCTGGCCATGGCCGTTAATATCTCGGACAATGATATTGCCGTTCCTGTCAACAATCATAAATCCTTCCCAGCCTGCCACAAGGGCTATTAATTCTTCCCGATCTGGATCAAACTTTCCGCAGATAATCTCGTCAACATGGTCTGTATCTACAGGCAGTTTCCAGATCAGTTTCCCATCGCTTGAAACCATGTTGTAGCAGCTTAAAATCTCATCTTTTCCATCCCCGTTGAAATCGTATGAGTATGGAAAATGACCGGTATTGAAATGGGAAAATTTCCATATCAGATTCAAATTATTGTCATATACCCACAGGCGGCTGTACCTGTCCTTGATCAGAATGTCGCCCGGACGCTCTTTTCCGGATACATTTACAATACGTATTGCATCAACATTCAAACGTTCAAAGGCATGCTTCTTAAACTCTATGCCGCAAAGTTCTTCGGCAGGCTCTTCATTGAAAGGTGTCGGTATGCTTTTTCTAACCTTTCCGGTTTTCCCGTCCAGGATCATTAATTTAAAATTTCTGGACATTATAACTTCATCAACACCGTCGCCATCAATATCATATACCTGAAAAGGCAAATCGGCCGTTAAATATGCATTATCCTTCAATCTGCTCGGCTCGCCAATCTGCCATAAAACCTTGCCTGTCTCAAGGCTTACAGCAGTCAGGCAGCTTATAACAGCATACCTGTCTTTATATACGCGTTTTTGATGCTGTGCCATAACAAAGAACCATTCATCAGTTCCGGTCAGGTGTCCAAACCGTATTTGCCTTCCTGCGCCGAAATCTTTTAAATCTATTATCCTGACAAGCTTAGGCTGAGGGTATTTTAAACGCTTATCGGCCACTCTCTTTTCCTTTGCCTGTTTTTTAGCTACAAAATGCTTATATTCGGAATTATCGCAAAAAACATTTACATCTGTAAACTGGGCAGGCATGTATGATGCAATTGCAATAGAACCATAAGTGTAACGGCCGTTTACAGCTTCAATAACCAGTTTGTCATCTACATAACACTTGATTGAATTTCCTTTTACATTCACTTTAAGTTCATAGAATGTATCACAGTTAAAATCAAAGTCAGTTTCGCAAAGAAGGTTCCTTGCCTCCTTCTCCACAAGATACAGCCTGGCTTTTCTGTCGCATAACACAAAAGCGTAATGCATCAGGCTTGTTTGATACCTGAAAAGCAGTCCTGCCGGTTCTTTTGTATAAAAAGAACGCATTTTGACAGAGGCAGTATAATCTTCCCAATCTTTATCCCCTGCCACAAGAGTGGGACAGGAAATACCTTTCCCCGGAGTTATCACACGCATCTGCTCCATAAATTTTGTCCCGTCTTCTTCTGTAACCATCCACGAAGGCCCGCGGTAATTCGAACATGTTATCGGATCATACCACTGTCCGGTATAACCTTGCACAGGGTAATAATGATATTCGCCCATTGCCGAATGTTCGGGATCATACGGAAAAGGTCCTATGGGAAAATCCGAAAAGTCGTTGCTGAAAAGCGTGATCATTTTCTTTTGCATCCATTTCACCTCATTTATAATAATAAAAAGGCTGACGCCCTGAATCCAGCAGGCGTCAGATAATTAAATATATATACAGCATAGGGAGAGCAAATCCCGATGAAAGAATAAACAATGTCAAAAATTACTTTATAAATACTTTCATATTGCTTTTGTTTATTTCATATGTACCGGTGTCTTCCCTTTCCTTTATGGTTTTGCCGTTGCACAGTTCATTAAGCCTTCTGATACATAATTCCCCCCATAGCCTCGGCCTTTGGGCAAGTACGGTAGTGTAGCCGTCTCTTAACGGCTTTTCCGAATATTCTGTTTTATCAAACACTACACAAACAGGCGTTATGCCCAGTTCTTCCTTTATCTTGCCGGCAATATAACTGCCCATGGAATCCATGCAGATAAAACAGTCAAAATCGGGCGTTTGCTGTATAAACTTCTTAACAGCCTGCCACCTTGATTTTCCGTCACTTTCTTCGGTTTCGTATATACCAACCAGCTCAATATCCGGGTACTTTTTAATAACTTCCATAAATCCTGCCAGGCGCTCTTTTTGATTTAATGTCTGCTTTTTGGATTGTGTACCGATTATCCTGCCCTTCTGATTAAGTTTTTTTACAACCAGTTCGCCAAAAGTCATTCCGGCTTTGTAATTATCAGTTCCTATAAATCCATCTCTGCCGATATCGGGTATGTCTGTGTCAAAGCAGACTATTTTTATTCCTTTGTCCAAAGCCCTCTTAAGGCTTTCCCTGACTTCAGGACCATCGTTTGGGCCTATACCTATTCCTGAAACGCCCATTTCCACCACTTCATCGATTAACTGTGCCTGGATCTTAGAATCATATTTTTCAGGTGCCCGCCATATTAAATCCACGCCCAGTTTTGCCGCAGCATCTTCCGCTCCTTCCCTTGTATCTTTGAAAAATGCAATATCTATACAGGGTATTATAGCAAAAGAACGTTTTTCTGATCTGATTTTCGTATAATTAAACCTGTTAATCAACTCATCAAGATTTCTGATAAGTGAATCAAAACTTTCGGAAAGCTGTACCAGTATTTCTGATGAATTTATCTGAGAAAACATCAGGGATGCAATCTCCTGTGTTGACGCAACCGTTTCTTCTGCGACAGAAGAAATATTCGCTATGGAATCATAAAGCTTTTGCTTGTACCTGTCCAGAATGCTGATTCCGTCTTTTACGTCGAGCAGTTGGCTGAAGAGGGCATCAATGGCCTCTGAAATTCCATTGAATGCATCCCTCGTTTTATGTACCGATTCGGTTTGCATTCTGATTGTTTCCGAAGTTGACATGATTGTTTCTGTTGTTATATTTATTTGATTTTGTATGCCGATAACAATTTTTTTAATTTCTTCACTTGAAACTGTACTTTGTTGAGCAAGCTTTTTAATCTGATCAGCGACAACTGCAAATCCCTTTCCTGCTTCGCCTGCCCTGGCAGCTTCTATTGATGCGTTCAGAGACAGAAGATTTGTCTGGCTTGCAATTTGCGCCATTGTTGCAGTTATCTGCCCAATATTTTCTGCCATTTTATTAAGTTCTTTTATTTTACTGTTTATGTCCTCCATATTTAATTCGGTAAGCTTGCTTTTATCCAGCAAATCATTTATGTTTGCCTTACCAAACTCAGACATCTCTTTTGTAACATCAGCCTTTTTTGTCATAAGATCTGCTGACGTTGCCACTTCTGCAAACTTGTTTACGAGTTCTGCCGTAATTTTAGTACTTTCCTCGGCATCCCTTGCCTGCTCCATTGCACCTTTTGATACCAGTTCAGCAGAGGCAGCTATTTGATTTGCCGCATCTGATGCCTCTTTTGAGTTTGCCTTAACAGTATCAACAAGATGTTTGACCTCTTCCGTTGATTGTCCCACTTTTGAGAGCACATTGTCAAGGTATTGAAGGAATTCATTAAGTTCTGTCAAAATGCCATGCCTAATTTCGTCATAACTTTGCAATGCTGTCAGAAGGTCGCCGTTTTTTGCTTTTACCAATGCTTTGGCTAATGATTCATACTCATTGTTGATTTTTTTAGACACTAAAAACAGTAATGTCGTTCCAACAAAAACCATGAACAATGAAATAAAAATGACTGACTTCAGACTGTCGGGTTTATAAAAATAAGAGATAGTAACTAATGCTGCCGGTAGAATTGATGTAAAAATATGAGCTGCAAAAACGAAAATCAATTTAGACCGCTTTTTCATTACTATTTCCCCTTATTTAATTATTACAGTATGATATTATATATCGGTTAAAATTGTAAAATATATAATATCTTTGTTGCAATCAGATTTTTCTGAACCGGATAACCTTAACATATATTGAAAGGCAATTATTACCCAGCAGGCAAAGGTAATGCCCAGGATTATCAGCCAATGCCTGTATTGACTTTAATACCTGTTTTAAGTATAATCTAATTCAATAGGAGTGATATATTTAAAATGGACGACTCGCCTTTACCTGAGCGAAACAAGCACAATATAATTATAATCGATTTGTTAATATAAACACGTAACAGGAAGCAGATTTTTAAATCTGTTTTCCTCTTGCGTGTTTTTATTTTTTAATGATGGCTCTAAAGAATGCCGGAATATTATTACTGTTTATTTTTAGGGAGGTTTTTTAATTTGTCTGACAACTTAATTTGGAAACTTTTATTGCAATTAATCCTGATCTTTGTCAATGCATTATTTGCATGTGCTGAAATTGCCGTAATTTCAATGAATGACAACAAAATGGCAAAACTGGCAACGGAAGGTGATAAACGAGCTATAAAACTTACAAAATTAACCGACCAACCCGCTCGCTTTCTTGCAACAATACAGGTTGGCATTACATTGGCAGGTTTTCTTGGAAGTGCTTTTGCAGCAGATAACTTTTCTGACCACCTTGTAGACTGGTTATTAAGTATTGGTGTTAAAATCCCGGCAGCCACATTAAACACAATATCGGTTATTTTCATAACACTTGTTTTGTCCTATTTCACTCTTGTGTTGGGCGAGCTCGTACCCAAAAGAATTGCCATGAAAAATGCCGAAAAGATAGCTCTTGGAATATCCGGGCTGGTGTATGTAATATCAAAAATTTTCGCTCCTGTTGTTTCATTGCTGACTTCATCAACGAACGGTATGCTGAAACTGTTGGGCATAGATCCTTCATCAGTTGACGAACAGATTACCGAAGAAGAAATCCGGATGATGGTTGATGAAGGAAGTAAAAAAGGAGCTATCAACTACTCGGAAAAAGAAATGATTCAGAATGTTTTTGAATTTGATGATAAAACTGCTGAAGAGGTTATGACCCATAGAACCGAAGTTTCACTTTTATGGCTGGAAGAAAGCGATGAACAGTGGGAAAAAACCATTATCGAAAGCCGGCATACAAATTATCCCATATGTGATGAAAACACCGATGATATAGTCGGGGTGCTTAATACGAAGGATTATTTTCGTCTTAAGGATAAGTCAAGGGAAAATGTAATGAAACATGCGGTAAAGCCCCCATATTTCGTACCTGAATCGGTACGTACCGATGTTTTGTTCCGCAACATGAAACAGAGCCGTAACCACTTTGCAATTGTTATGGATGAATACGGTGGGATGAGCGGTATTATTACAATAAAGGATTTGCTGGAGCAAATAGTGGGTGATTTTGATGATGAAACACCGCCTGAAGAACCCAAACTTTTAATTGAAAGAGTTGATTCCCAAACCTGGAAAATAAACGGGCTTACTTCCTTAAAATCGGTTTCCGAAACCCTTAAGGTCAGTTTACCCGATGATGAGTACGAAACTTTCAGCGGTTTTGTTTTCGGAATACTTGGGTACATACCCGAAGATGGCAGTACACCTGAAGTAGAAGGATACGGCCTTAACATAAAAGTACTGCAAATTAAGGAACACCAGATAGAAAAAGCCATAGTCTATGTACAGCCAAAAGAAAGCGAGACCGACGAAAAAAATAATAATTAGGCAGTAAAATCATAAATTTAAAGCCATACCGAACAGGATTCCTGCCAGGTATGGCTTTAAAAACATAATATAAAATCTTAATATTATCTTCTCCCACGGCAACTGCCTATTGCATGTTCAACGGCTTCCTTCAGTTCCTTATTTTCTGCCGGAACCTGCGAAAGCAGCCATTGAAGCTGAGCCACTTCATGATCTTTACCTGTAACTGCAAGGGCTTTTACAGCCTCCAATTGAACCTTTGGATCGCTATCGCGGGTTAAAGTGGTAAGTAAACTGTTTACGCCCGGATCATTTGCCTTGGCGCATTCTCTTGCCAGTGTAACCTTAGTATCTGAATCGGCATTAAGATACTTTTTACTAAGGACATCCCACTTTCCTTTTTTGATAAGATTAGCGATTTTGCTTTCTTTGCTACCAAACATTTCAAACACTCCCTATACTGTTAAAATTTTTAGTTATTTCATTTGCCTAATGGCATTGTACATTGACGCATTTAATTTTGACAGGCTGTTTCTGATATCTTCCAGTTCTTCCTCGGTTAAATTGCCGGTAAGCCTGCAAAGTGCTTCCCTGATTTTCTCATTGGTTATTTTCATGATTTCCTTTCCCTTTTCGGTAAGGGTAAAATTCCTGTTTCTCCTGTCCACAGGATTTTCACACCGCAGTACATACCCTCCCTCTACCAGTTTGTTGAGAGTTAAGCTCATTGCTCCCTTTGAAAGGTGAAGCTCTCTGCATAGGGTGGTCAGATTTATACTTGACTTTGCGCTTATTACTTTTAAAACATAAACCTGGTGAAAGGTTAGGGCTGAATCCTCAAGAACCTTTGATAGAGTGTTACTGAAAACCATGGTAATTTGCTTCAACATATCCTGAAGTTGCTCGCAAATATATTCCTTATTTGATGTCAACGATGATCCCCCCGTTCTCTCACCACAGGGTTTGAGTAAAATAGTACTACACCACCTGCAAGAGGTGGTGGACAGCTTTTGGTTATTATATGGTATTATCAAACTATCAGGTAACATAAAATTAGTTATTTTGTATAACAGTTTTATTATAAAACAATTTTGATAATATTGTCAAGGCGCAAACCAGTTTTACATTTTACTTCATTGTCTTCTGGTTTGGAGAAGAAACAAATGAGCGGTCTATGGTCAAAACGACATACAGTTTCTTGTCTATTTCGCTTATTTTGTCTATAACCATATCCTGGATGGTTTCCTCACTGAGTTTACACTGATATGGCAAAAGAACGTCAAATATCAGGTTTGTATGGGTATGTCCCCTGACCACCCTGAAATCATGAATTGAAAGTGAACTGTCAATATCCCCAACAATTTGCTCAGTTAACTGTTTAAGTTCATTTACATATGGATCATCGGTTACTATCGGATCCAGGTGGATAACCAGATGTATTCCATGGTCAATAGATATATCCCGTTCAATATTGTCTATTAAATCGTGGCTCTTGAGCAAATCTTCGTTTGCATCCACCTCTACATGAGCGGAAGCAAAACAATGACCCGGTCCATAATCATGAACCATAAGATCGTGTATTCCCAAAACACCGTCATATTTTCGGATAAAATTCTCAATCAGATTTATAAGCTCTTTTGACGGCCCACGGCCTATAATGCTGTCCATTGTCTCCCTAAGTATTTTTACGCCAGAAAACATAATAAACGCAGACACTACAACTCCCATGTACCCATCAGCTTTGAAACCTGAGAACCGTTCAATAATAACAGACAGGAGCACAACCGATGTTGCAAGGACATCTGACAGGCTGTCTGCAGCGGTGGCCTCCATCAGCGTTGAATTGATATGAGCCCCTATCCTCTTGTTGAAATAATAAAGCCATAATTTCAGAAGTATGGATAAAACCAGGACAAAAATAACTGCTATACTGAAAGCAACGGCTTCGGGATTAAAAATTTTGCCAACGGATGTTTTCAGCAGTTCAAACCCTATAAAAAGAATAATAACTGCAACCACCGATGAGGATATATATTCAATCCGCGCATGTCCGAAAGGATGTTCCTTATCCGCCGGCTTACTTGACATTTTAAAACTGATAAAGGATATAACAGAAGAGCCTGCATCCGATAAATTGTTAAAGCCGTCACCGACGATGGCTATGCTGCCCGATAAAGTACCAGCAATAAACTTCGTAATAAAAAGAATCAAATTAACGGCAATGCCGGCAATACTTGAAAGGTTGCCAAACTGTTTACGGACTTTACGGTCATTCACATCTTCAGGGTTTTTAATAAAAAGCTTTGCAAGAAAGCCTCCGGCAACCTTTTTAGGATTTATATCTTTCACTTCGAGCCTCCATACGCTTTTCGAATAGAACTTAACTTTTCCAGAGTTTTCATTCCATACGGTCAGTGCCTATTATAACACCTGTTTTTGAATATGCACAACCTTCTTAAATTATACCCGCATTTTTTATCATATTATAAGAATACGGATATTGTGCAAATAAAGTCTCACAATACATCTTCGAATATTGAAATAAATTACCTCATAATTGGTAAATCAAATCACATTTATCAGGAATGCGTAATTCATAAAAATACTTATCTTCCAACGGTATCCATTCGTTAACAAATCGTTCCAGCATCAGTGGCCCGTTCCTTTGAAGAATACGCGACTTTTGTTTTTCCTTGCCAATTCCAAGGAATACCTTCAAATCATAATCTTTTATTAAATGCGGATGCATGCTGTAACACCCTTCAACGATATTCAGTTTTTTCGGAGAAACATGCACCGGTTCATCAAAGGTGCCCTTTGAACAGTTATATTTCCGGTATGAAAACTCGTTTCGGGTCTTTATATTGTTAAGGACCTCATGCCTGAAGCGGACATAATCCACATTTCCACCCGGCTCTTTAAGCCTTTCCACTGTCCTCAGCCCGGGTGTAAGGAAAAAATCGTCCATGTGGAATATGTTACAGTCATATATCCCACCCAGCAATCTTGACAGATGACTTTTTCCCGCGCCACTGTTGCCATCTATCGCAACAATAACAAGATCCTGCGATTTCAATAATTCATCAATGCCTGAAAATACTTCAAAAAAGGTCATGTATTCAGACAATACCACACGATAGCTTGGATTGTACGCTTTTCTATATTCCTCACTGTGGCTCACGGGAGGATAGCCTTTACCTCTAAGCTCCTGCATGAGCCTGTCTGTTTCATCAGCAGAAAACGGAAGCAACCCTTCTTCACAGCAATTCCTTAATACCGCTGCTTTCTTTTTAAAGGCTTCAACACTTCCGCAAACTGAATTGGATGTGTTGACAAAAAAACCGTTTATTGTCCTGATATCTATCCGGGAATCAGGTATTTTGCCCAGATACAGCCTCACAAGCCCATTCCCTATGTCTTCAAAAAAAGGGCTGTTGATATGTAAGCCGCTTTTTTTTATGCTCTCCATCTCTGCCTGTAGCCTGTTCAGGCTTTCAAGCTCATTTTCAATCAAATGCCCTCCGGCAAACTCATTCTGGTATATAAGCTTAATCATGTCCTGTAAATTCATCTTCGGATATTTATTAAAGTGATTAAGCAATATATCTTTAATTTCATCAACCATTGCTTATTAAATTTCCCCTTTTTAAAGCCATAACTATAGCAGGAATTATTATTATTTGCAGTATTATTCCCGGTATGGCATTCATAAATGCCCCTGCGATAAAAGCATTCCATGTAAATGCCGTTCCGCTTATGCCAAAACCATACAGGGCATAGCTTATAATTCCCCAGACAATTCTGCCACAAATCATCGACAGGATCAACGTAACATAGATAAATATGTTCTTTTTCGCAAAGAGCTTGTAGAAAAAGCCGGTTGCAAACCCGTAAGCAGCCAGTTCAAAAGCCATTGGTACCGCACTGAGCATAGGCGGCATGCCAAATAAGACGCTTCTCAGCAGGGGAGTTACAAAACCTGCTATAAGCCCTAACGGCCATCCGCAAACAAATCCGCAAAGCAAAACAGGAATATGCATAGGCAGAAGCATTCTGCCAATATTGGGTATCTGACCGGTCAGGAATGGCAAGACAAGACCCAGGGCAATAAAAAGACCTGACAATACAATGTTTTTGGTTGCTGAAAACTGATTTTTCATTCTCTTCTCCTCCGTTTATGTATTTCTCAATAAAAAACCACGAAAATATTCGCTTTCGTTCTGAAAGCAAATACCTTCGTGGTATCATTTACCGGCTTAAAACTCTTTGATTAAAATATTTCGCCGCTTCAGCAGGCCTTCCATATAATTATAACATAAAAGCAAAGTGTTTATCAATAAATCAGTTTTACTGAATCATTTCATTACACGTAAAATTAAAAGCTAAACACCTTTTACAGTCCGGCTACAATAAGCAACTGGGCAAAACCATATGTTGACATGATCCACAAACCTGAATGCCGGACCTTTTTATTAAACTTGTTATATGCAAGGATTGAATCCGAAGCAATAAACAGAAGCGAACCTATATATGTCAGTATAAAACTGACCGTTGAAACACTTTTCATCCTGAGCAAAGCCAAAAAACTCATCAGCAAAATAGCCCCGCAATATAGAATAACAGGAATACTCAATTTTCTGTCCTGAACGTTAAGAATTCTATAAATGTATATGCCATATCCAATATAGGCAAGGAGGAAAATTAAAAGGTACCGGGGTACAGCAAACTTGTTTATCTGGCTGTAAAAGCTCAATATGTAGAATATATGCCCTATAAGGAAAGAACCAAGCCCTGCTGTAAAAAATGCTTCTTCTTTGCTGAATTCCATGAATAGATCCCCGAAGAAGGAAAATAACAGCGCAAAGAAAACAGTCAACATTGGATTGTCATTTTTGCTGGCATAAAAATGATAAAGCGTCGGGGTCAATAAAAGCTTTGTAATAAAGTATCCATATTTATTTTCAGTTGCTATGAAATAAAGATTCAGACCATAAACAACCAAAAAAACAATCAGCATGATTATATCCATCGTATCCCCCTTTTTAATTTGTATGTGCAAAAATCATTTTTATGTTTGGAATCTATATTCTGCATTATTGTTCCGACAATACCAAAAATCTGCTTTGCTTTTATCTGATCAATCCTTTTTATGATGCCAAAAAAACAAGGCGGATGGTACCACCTTGTTTTTACAGAGTATGTCTATTCCTCTTCAAAAATTATGGAACTGTAAATGCCCGAAGCTTCGATTATGTCATTTTCACCCCGTACGGTCCACGGTACACATAACGGTTTAAACAAATTGCGGCATAAGAAATATCCGAAAGAATCGTCTCTGTAGCGGTATGCAATGAAATCCGGACGCCCCAGAACGTTAACAAGAAGGTTGGTCATGGCAAAAGCCTGTATAAAAGAGAGATTGCCTTCTCCTTCTGAGAATCTCATTGAAAGCTGTCCGCGGATAATTTCAGGTCTGTTTTGCCTAAACCATTTAACAACAAAAGGATCAAAGGATTCAATGCAGATAAAGCCATTATATCCGTTTATTATATTGCTTACAGCATTGCAAAGCTCTTCTGTCGGCCCTGTATTATCGGACTTTATTTCACAGATAACCGGCATTCCATCCAAAACCTTCAGTACTTCGGTCAATAACGGGATTTTCTCACCGGTTCCGGAAATATTATAGTTTTGCAGTTCCTCATATGTAAGCTCGCTGACTTTTATCTCATGCCCACATAGCCTTTTCAATGTATCGTCGTGGAACACCACAACCTTTTTATCGCGGGTAAAACGTACATCCAGTTCCACCCCGAGCTTTCTTTCATATGCTCTTCTAAAAGCAGTTAATGTGTTTTCAGGAACCTTTTCTCCATGAAGCCCGCGGTGTGCGAACAGCTGCTCAGGCAGTTTTTCAATCCTCTTTTTATTGGGCTTTACCAGATACAGGACAGCTAAAAATATTATAATAAGAACACCAATAATAAATCCGATAACCATATTATTAATCCCCTACATCCATCATTTCAAGCTTTTCCTTAGGTAAAACGGGTTTAGAGTCACCATGCCGTACCATCAGCATGGTACAGAATGCTATAACAGTGAATACTGCTGCATATGGGAACAATGTCCTGTACCCTACATGTTCCAGTAAAGCTCCGGACAGTATTGGTGTAAGAATCTGCGCCGACATTGAAAATGTATAGTAATAACCGGTGTATTTCCCCACATCAGAGCCTTTTGCCATTTCAACCACCATAGGATAGGAATTTACATTTATTGCCGCCCATCCTGCTCCGACGAGGGCTAAAAGAACCGTTAACAGCGGGTGATATGACGTAAAAAAGTATGCAACAGTAAAGGAAACAAACAGCATAACTATCCCAATTAGAATGGTTTTCCTGCGACCTATCTTTGAAGCTATAATGCCTACTGGGATATATGATACTACTGCGGCCGCGGTTGCAACAAGCAGATTTGTTGCAAACCCTCCTCCTTCAATTCCCAAAAAAACTCTGGCATATTTTGAAAAAGCTGTTGTAACGGCATTATATGCCATAAACCAGAAGAAAATCGATAACAGTATAAATATAAGGCTTCTTCTAACATCTTTAGGCAAAGCCTTCCTGTCTTCGGAATCCATTTCCTCTGAACCTGTTTCATGGCCGTTTACTGCTTTCATTTCAGCAACCAGCTTGTTTTCATCAATAATTATAAAGAGAGCGACAACAGAAATAACCATTAATCCGGAAACAATAAGGAATAGCGGGGAATAATCAGGTTTGCCGGTATCGGGTACTAACAATGAAATAACAACTAAAGTAAATGCGCCGCCTATTGCCCCCATCAGGTTAATTATTGCATTTGCCTTTGAACGGAGGGGTTTCGGAGTTACGTCGGGCATTAAAGCCACTGCCGGCGATCGGTATGTACTCATTGAAACGAGCGTTATAAACAAAGCGGCAATGAACAGAGTCAGATTGACATTGTTATCCCCAACCGGAAGGAAATTCATTGATATGACGGCCAGTGCCGTACCGCCGATAATATATGGCATCCTTTTCCCTATTTTAGTTGAAGTCCTGTCTGACAATGCTCCAAAAAGCGGCAGCATGAACAGCGCCAGAATGTTGTCCAGTGCCATAATTCCACCTGCAACTGTATCACCTATGTTAAATGTCTCTTTTAAAACCAGGGGAACTATACTGTCGTAGAGCTGCCAGAATGCACAGATGGAAAAGAACGCAAGACCTATAATTGTTGTACGCTTGTAATTTAACTTCATACTTTAAACCTCCTTAATCAACTTAAAAATATCACTTAACGCCAAGAGTGTCAATTATATATTTCAATGGCTTAAACATACATTTCTGGCTTCATCCAGGCATCCCAAATCCCAAAGCAACCGGCTTCCTATATATTTATCACGGATATCTTTTGTTGCAATGAAAGTGTCCTTAACATCCTTGTCCGAATACCCCAATTCACCCGGTCTGGTCGGCATCCCCAGCGCTTTCATATATTCCTCTGTCTGCTTTATGGGAGGTAATTCCTCTGAGATAATTTTCAAAATCTCATCCCAACGGTTAATTATAACCTCAAGCCTTTTGGCATGGGATTTTGTGTCATACTTGCCTTCTTTCTTTTCAAGTTCGATTAATGTATTTGCGCTCCTGCCAAGGAAACCGGTCAGAAAACGGTTCCATTCCTCAACGGAAAAAGCCTTTACATAATTCATAGCTTTTTCCCTGTCAGGAACAATACCCGAGATAAACTGATATATCCGAAGGCACAGAAGTGTGGCAACTCCGCATTGTATACCATGAAGGCCTGCAGGCATACCAAACTCAATTGCACGCATATCCCACAGATGTGAAAAGTAATGCTCCATCCCTGAAGCAGGTCGGGAAATCCCTGCAAAGCTCATCGCTATACCTGTAATAATCAAACCTTCGATAAGGGGCTTAACAGCGTTGGAGTCAATATCCGATAAATCCTTTATATTCATACACTTTCTGACGGCATTCCTGACCAGTGCGGCAATATTCTCACAATAATACTCCCCTGTAATCAGGCTGGACAACCGCCATTCGCATATACTGACATATTTAGCGAGCATGTCGCCTATCCCTGCCTGTAAAAGCTTTACCGGAGCCTTGCTGATAACATCCAGATCGGCTACTATAACGGCAGGACAAGCACTGTTAAGGCTGACCTTTATTCCGTCCCTTATTACAGATGAAGTAGCAGACGCGTACCCGTCCATCGACGGAGCCGTTGCCGCAATGATATATGGCAGGTTCGTAATATGAGCTGTCATTTTGCCAATGTCGTTTATAGTACCGGAGCCAACTCCAAGAATAAAATCACAATCACCGCCGTAATGCATAACAGCTTTTCCAACTGCCAACTCATCGGGTTCCAGATGCTCGGTATCATAAACATATAATGAATAGGAAATGCTTTCATTTTCCAAATACCAGCAAACAACTCTTCCTGCTGCATTATATGTATTTCTGTCAGCTATTATATAAACCTTTGAACCGCCGTATTTTTTAATAATGCCCGGAATTTTCGCCAACGCGCCCTGTTCTATAAGAATTTCCTTAACACCGGTTGCATGATTCCTGCCACAACCGCACTTGATACCCGTGTTCGGAACAGTGTCCAAACTAAAATCTTTTACAAGTTCTGCCATATCTGGTTTATTTTGCATCTGTGTTTTCTCTCCCCTTTCATTTACCTTTCCATGTACTATACCTCTTTTATTATCTCTTCCTTTCACCGTTGAAATCAAGCTGATTTTTACTACCATAAATATTTTCATACAAATCCGGTTTACCTGTTCTTATAAACCAGACGAAGTTCATTGACAGGCAAAACCATTAATTTCTGTCAATTCAATAAAGACACAACTAATTGAACATAATGTTCTGTATCTGATGCACCAGCATTTTCATGCAAAAATAAACCCATAACCAACCGGATCTTCCCGGCAGATTATGGGTTAGCTTTTTCGGTTTATATAACTGTTCAGTATGCTACATTGTAACCAACTGACATAAGTTTATTATGCATCCAGCTTCTGCAGCTTTGCACGCTCAAACTCAATCATTATGTCTGCAGAAGGTTTTTCAGACAACAGTGAAGTGATTACAATCACTATGCAGGAAAAAACAAATGCAGGCAACAATTCATATATGCCGAAAACTCCGCCAAGAGGCTTTATCAGGAATTTCCAAATAAAGACCATCGAACCTCCTGCAATCATACCTGCTATTGCCCCGCTTCGCGTAGTCCTTTTCCAGAAAAGTGAAAACAGAATGATCGGACCGAATGTTGCACCAAAGCCCGCCCAGGCAAACGAAACGACAATAAAAATAACGCTGTTTTCATCAAGGGCAATAATTATTCCGACTATCGCTATTACTAAAAGGATTATCCTTGAAACAAACATAATTTCCTTGTCAGAAGCATCTTTTTTAATTATACCGTTGTATATGTTTTTCGCTGCGGCGGATGTAGCTATCAAAAGGTATGAATCCGAAGAGCTTATCGTTGCAGCAAGAATTCCTGACATAACTATTCCGCCCAGAAGGGGTGGCAATAATTTTGAGCTCATCAGCACAAATATGTTTTCGGCATCGCTCTGTGTCAACAAAGCATTCGGATATAAAGTTCTTCCCACAAGGCCTATGAATACTGCCGCAATAAGCGAAATAACACACCAAATAGTACCTATCTTTCTTGACTTGTCCAGCTCATCAAGATCACGTATTGCCATAAACCTTAACAATACATGGGGCATTCCGAAATACCCCAGCCCCCATGACATTGTGGATATGACAGTCAGGAAGCCGTATGAACCTGCTTGCCCGAAAAGAGGCTGTCCTGTTTCCGAAAGTTTCTGAACACCATTTTCAACAATAGGAGTAGCTATCCCGAAAAACTCAAAAAAACCGGGAATCCGGCGAATATTGCCTATTACGTTTGATACCCCTCCTGCTGTAAATGTTCCGACACCAAGTATTATAACAAGAGCGAATATCATTACCACAGACTGCATGAAATCAGAAGCACTTTCTGCAAGGAAACCGCCAAGAATTACATAAAAGAGTACGAAGACCGCCCCAAGAATCATCATTAACTGATAATTTGCTCCAAATATTGTACTGAAAAGCTTTCCTACCGTTACAAAGCAACTTGCCGCATAAACAGTAAAAAACACAAGAATAAAAAGCGCGGATATTGTCATTATTATTTTTTTCTTCTCTTTGAACCTGTTGCTTAAGAAATCAGGGATTGTTATCGAATCTCCGGAGATTGCAGAATAACTGCGCAGCCTCTTTGCAACCACCAGCCAGTTAATATATGTACCTAAAGCAAGTCCAATCGCAGTCCAGATAGCATCGCTTAATCCAAGCCAGTAAGCAACGCCTGGAAGACCCATTAAAAGCCAACCGCTCATGTCAGAGGCTTCAGCACTCAATGCTGTTACCCACGGTCCGATTGTCCTTCCGCCAAGGAAAAAATGATTACTGCTTTCATTTGCACGCTTTGCATAATATAACCCGATAAAAATAACCAGGATCATATATGCGCACATTGCAATAAGCATTTGAAGCCTATCACCTGTCATGAATTCTCCTCCTTGAAATCTAATATTGAATAATTATACTAATTGATTAATACTATTTCAACATATTTTGCAAAATAAAGAATCGAAAATGAATAATTATACGTCCAAAATAATAATTATATATATTTTGCAATAACTATCCGGATACGTCCTTTTCCTGTTGTACCTCCTACCTGCTGTAAAACAGCCTTTCCCATGCCTCTGACCGAAATAATGTCTCCTTCATTCACCTGCTTGTCGTTTTTATAGCATTCAATATGGTTTAAAAAAACCTTCCCTGCTCTTATAGCGTCTGCCGCCTTTTCCCGGCTGATTGAAAAGCCGGATGAAACAACACTGTCAAGCCGTAATGAAGCCACAGTGTCATTAATGATTTTGAACTTTGCTTCGGGTACATTAATTGAATCAAGCGGAATAACAGACACATCAAGCTTAACTCTTCCCGCAGAATTGAAGCTGCCTTCAAGGTAAGGCAGCACTTCCTTCATAACGACAATATCGCAGCTGTTGCCGCTTACCAATATATCACCAATCATTTCCCTTTTAATACCCGTTCCCAGAATTCCGCCAAGAAAATCCCTGTGGGACAGGGTGTTATGAGCTGAATACTTCGCACGTATACAGGAAAGAGGATTTAGGTCATTGTCTGCTATGTCCCCGGGATTTATATAATCAGGCAGAAAGATTAGTATTGAACGTTGTGCACCTTCATATCCTCCGTAAAAAACATGGCCGGGATTTCCGAAGTCTTTTATCATTTGCCCGGCAACAGCCCTTTGATGTTCGTTCAGAAAATGGGTATAAGTAAGGATATTCTTATGCTGCGTTTTGTTCAGTTTGTCAAGCACCTGCACCAATATCAGCTTAAGTTCCGGATCTGTAGTGTATCTTCCGGCTGCTTCATTTTTGTTCATATTTGATTTTCCTTTATTGCGTATTTAATATAGACCATTTAAGGCCGCGTTTATAAAGTTTAACATATTTAACTTCCCATGAGAAGTACCGCCTGAACAATGATCCATAAATTCAATACAGCAAAATAAAAATCCTGGTATTTTTTTCTTTAATATATATAACTTTATGCCAGACCGAAAATCAGAAAGGCTTCTGCAAGTCAATTCTGCAAAAGCCTTTCTGCATCTAACTGAGTTCCTTTTTCAATCTTAAAACCTGCTGAAAACTACTCATTACAGAAAGTACTCCCCATCTCGCCAGCAATATCATTAAGCACTCCCAAATCCCAGGCAAGCTGCAAAACCGTATACCTGTTCCTAATTTCCTTTGCATACACCAAACCATTAAGAAACGTTTCCCTGTCTACACCAAGTTCTTTCAATGTTACGGGAGCACCAATCCTCTGCAGGACATCCCTTATTTCTTTATGGGATGGAGCTTCGTTCAGAGTATCAACTATCTCGTTCCACCTGTTAACTATCCGTTTGGCCCTCTCCATCCTTTTCTCATATAAATTGATTCCCTCTTTTTCATTCAGTCTGATAACATCCGGGGCAGACCGGCGGAACAATTTCTTCACGTCTTCAAGCCATTTTTCGGTATCAAACTCTGATGCCTTTTTCATTATTTCGCCAAGATCGGGTTTCAGCTTTGAAATTTTTTCCCTGATATAACTTGTGGCAATGGTATTGAATCCAACCTTTATACCATGAAGCGGAGCCTCTTTCCCGTCAAACATATATACCATCTCAACAAAATGTGACAGATGGTGTTCTGAACCCGATGCGGGTCTTGAATTCCCAATAAAGCTCATGGTAATACCGGTAAGCAGCAAACACTCCATCAAATTCCTAATTGAATTATCATCCCTTTTTTGCAGCCCGTCAGCCGTTTCCATGCATTTCTTAAGCGAATGCATAACCAAATCAGCTACATAATCGCAATAGTATTCATCGTTTACTATTCTTCCCAATTTCCAGTCGTTTATCGCCGAGTATTTTCCGGCCACATCCCCAAATCCTGCCCTAATCATCTCCATAGGAGCACCTTTCAATATATCAATATCACCGATTATGGCTTTGGGAAGCGTTGCAGGCAAAGTTACTTTTAAACCATTTATTGTCAACGGAGTTGCGGTTGATGCATAACCGTCCATGGACGGAGCAGTTGCCACGATGATATATGGTACATTTAGCTTAAAGCTCATGAACTTGCACAGATCATTTATTACACCCGAACCGACAGCAAGAATGACATCGGTTTCATTGCAGTAGTTTATAAGAAACTCGGCAATGGCTTTTTCATCGGGGACCAAATCTTCGTCACGAATGAAAATATGTTTATAAAGCTTTATATTACTGTCTGTGATAATCTTTTCCACCTGCAAACCGGCTACATTGTATGTGTTTTTATCCGCGACCATGAACACTTTATCATATCCCCCTGAATTCAATACTTCAGGAATTTTTTCTATAGCCCGGTTTTCGATGATAACCTTTTCAATATTTGCTGAATGCTCTCTGCCGCAATCACACGAAAAATTCCTGCATAAATAATCCTGAATGTCATATTTACCTATACTTTCTTTCTTCAGATCCATAGCAATCACCCATATCTATTATATAAACCTTACTGGAAAAGATCTACAAATTGCTCCTGATATAAAGATTGCATATGTTTACTTACAAAGCAAATACAACTCTTTACATTGTCAGTTCATGCATCTCGGTAAGTGGCAGGACGTTCAAATCTGATCGCATGAAGCAAAATGTGTTTGGGATCGGTGATTGCATTATGGATCATTGTAAAATCAGCGGTTTTACCTCTCATCATTTCAAATATCCACATATATTCTTTCCATTTACGCCAGTAAATTGGCTGTCCTTTATGCTTTATTTGCTTGCCATATTAGAAAGATGGGAATATAATAAGTGTTAACCGATATATGGATAATTCTCCAAGTTGTATTTAATATTATCTTTGAACTAAGAAGGAGACTTATAATGCCGCCGCTTAATCTGTTAATAAAGCCCGCCTCCGGTAATTGCAATTTACGCTGCAAATACTGTTTTTACCGTTCAATTACTCTGAACCGGAGTGTAGAATCCTATGGTTTAATGAGTATCAGCTTACTGGAAGAACTCGTAAAGAAAAGTCTTGAATACGCCGACGGATATTGTACTTTTGGCTTTCAGGGCGGCGAGCCAACTCTGGTGGGCCTGGATTTTTACAGAAAGCTTGTTGAATACGAATCAAATTATAATACAAAGAAAGTTCAAATTTATAATGCCCTGCAGACAAACGGAATGGTAATAGATGAGGAATGGGCAAAGTTTTTGGCTGAAAACCGGTTTCTGGTCGGTATATCTTTGGACGGCCCCAAAGATATACATGACATAAACAGGGTGGGCATTAATAATTCGGGTTCTTTCAGCCAAGTAATGCATGCAATTGATTTATTTAATAAGTACAATGTTGAATACAATATTTTAACAGTGGTAAATTCCGTTACTTCCAGGCATATTTCAAAGATATACAATTTCTTTATGAAGCAAGGGTTTAAACACCTGCAATTTATCCCCTGTCTGGATCCTCTGAATGAGGAACCAGGAAGGCACGAATATTCCCTTACCCCAAAAAGGTATGCCTATTTTCTGAAAACACTTTTCAGTTTATGGTACGAGGATATTAAAAACGGGAGATTTGTAAGCATCAGGCATTTCGATAACCTTGTAGGCATGATAATGGGTTATCAGCCTGAAAATTGCGGTATGTCGGGTGTCTGTACCTGCTACTTTGTTATAGAAGCTGACGGCAGCACCTTTCCGTGCGATTTTTATGTCATTGACGACTGGAAGCTTGGAAATATAAAAAATACATCCTTTTATGATATGAAAAATTCAGAAAGAGGCACCAGGTTTGTTGAAGCATCCAAAACCGTCGCTCCTGATTGTATGAAATGTCCATATTTCAAGTTATGCCGCGGAGGCTGCCGGAGAAACCGGGAACCATTTAGAAATGAGCTTCCTGGTTTAAATTACTACTGTAAGTCTTACAGGGAATTTTTTGAATATGCCGGTGAAAAGCTTAAAGAGCTTGCAGCAATAATATCACATCATAATTTATTTTGATAATCAATAATAAACAGAAACTTTATGACTGATTTTAGCCGGAGTATTATCTGTTTTCCGTAAACCTGTTATAATTTAATAAAGCCTAAACTCCTGAAAAATAATACCATTAATATTCTCCTGTTTTTATATTATGAAAGGAAAACACTGGGACAAAGCTGTTTTTACTGAATATTGCGGGATCTGACACGAAAATTTCTATATGGGGGTTGAATATATGCGAAGGCGCTTTTTCTTTCAGAACCTCAGGCTTTTTTTAATTATCCTGTTTATCCCGGCTGTAATACTTGGCAGTATTTCAATAGGCATTGTGGAAAATTACATACGAAAAAATTCAACTGCCGACAACAATATTTTGCTTGGACAAATCAAAGAAAATGTGGAACTTATTATCGGAGAACTCGAACCCCTCAAGCTTTCCTATGGTATTGACGGCCAAACAACCTACTACAGTAAAAAGCTTCTGGAATCTAAAACTCTTGACTACAGTGAAATTAACAGTTTAAAAATAATAATCAATAACCTGTCGTCCTTGTCCAACGCGCGGGAATACATACATTCCATATATTTATATTTTGAGAATAATCATAATAATTTTATAACTAACAGCGGCAAGGAAGAAATTGGTATTTTCACCGATACTGAATGGTTCCAATCATATTTAAATAACAAAGACAACAAAAAAGAGTGGTCTGAAAGAAGGATTATTCCGTCCCCGGTCGGGAAACAGGAAATTGTCTCCATCTATAATCTTTTAGACACCAAAAACAGTGTCATTGTGTTTAACCTTCGCCCCCAGTACATAGACAGGATTATTCAGAACCGTCTGAAATCAAACGGGCAGAACCTGATAATAATTAACGAGAAAAATGAAATACTTTTCGGGGACAACAACTTCCTGAGCTCTGAAGAGTTAAGCTTTCTTATATATAAAATAAAAAAAGAAGGAAAAAATTCATTTGAAATGACTGTTTCCGACACTAAATATATAATAAATGCCGATACATCCGGTAAAAACGGATGGGTTTTTGTCCTGTTTTCTTCAAAATTCCAGGTTTTCCGGCTATATTACTACTTACTAAGCCTGATTGTTTTTGCTCTTATATTTCTGATTGCTGTAGGCGTAATTGTTTCTGTTTATTTTACCCGTAAAAATACAAACCAGGTTTATAAAATAATTGATATTATACAGGCAGCAGAAAATAACAGCACCTTGCCTGAAATTGAACCTAAAAACGGAACAACTTATGATTTTATTATTCAAAACATTTTAAAGTCGTTCATTAACCAGAGCTATTTAAAAATGCAGCTTGAAACACGAAAGTACAAGTTAAAGACAGCCCAGCTTACCGCCCTGCAGGCTCAAATAAACCCGCATTTTCTGTTCAATACACTGGAAACAATTAATTGGATGGTATACCAAATGAACAATAAAGCCAGCATAGTCAATGACATGATTGAAAATTTATCAAGCCTTTTAAGATATTCGCTGGCTTCTACCGAACAGCCTGTTACCTTACAGGATGAAATAGACTCTATTAAAAATTATATATATATCCAGAAAATAAGATACGATAATAAATTTGATATTATTTGGGAGTACGATGACAATATTTTAAATGTCAAATTGCCCAGATTAATACTGCAGCCATTATTGGAAAACGCCATAAGCCATGGTCTCAAACCCAAGGGCGGAGCAGGGCTTATTAAAATTAAAATAAGGAAAAAGCAAAATGAGCTTGTTATCAGTATCATTGACAATGGAGCGGGAATGACAAAGGACAAGCTCCAGAAGTTGTTAAAATCATTGGAGGATGACGATTTTCAGGAAGATCATATTGGTATTAAAAATGTCAATACCCGGTTAAAGCTTTACTATAACAGGCAGCTTAAAATATGGAGCAAGGAAGGATTAGGGACCATAGTAAACATGTACATACCTGAAAGGAGTGCAGAAATTGTACAAGATACTGATTGTTGATGATGAAGTGGAAATCAGAAACGGGTTATATCATTACAACTGGAAGGAATTGGGATTCACTCCGGTCGGGAGCGTCTGCAACGGCTTGGAAGCTTTGGAGTTTATAAATGCAAACCCTGTGGATGTAGTGCTTTGCGACGTTATGATGCCAAAGCTTAATGGGATTGAGTTTTCAAGAATCATTCATGAACGTAAACTTAACATAAAGATTGTTTTTTTAAGCGGCTACAGTGATTTTGATTATGTTAAGGAAGCAATGAAATATGGCGGGAAAGATTATCTTCTGAAGCCTACAAAGTTCAAACAGCTGGAAAAGGTTTTCATTCAGTTAAAACAGGAGCTTGATGATGAACTAATCGGAAAATATTCAGCAGAAAGCAAAACATCCGATGAAAACAATATGATAATTGAATATGCCCACAGGTTTGTAGAACAGCATATATCAACCGTAACTCTTGAACAGGTGGCAGAATTCGTACATCTGAGCCCCCAGTATTTCAGCCGTTACTATAAAGAAAAAACAGGCACAAATTTCTCCGATTATGTTATGGAGCAACGAATGAAGCTGGCTGAGAAACTGCTTAAAGACATCAGGAAAAAAACATACGAGATAGCCTATGAAACAGGGTACAACAACCCCAAGAACTTCACAAGGGCATTTAAGGCCTATTTCGGTGAATCCCCCAGTGAATACAGGAAAAATAACAGGAAAAATGCATGTCAATAAATGATACCATTTGTTAATTTGTGAGAATTGTTTACTCCTGTTTCCATTTATATAATTGCAGTAATGACATTAAAGGAGGAAGGTAGCAATGAAGAAATTCACTCGATCAGTCAGCATTGCAATTGCCCTATTGCTTGTAATTGCACTGTTCACTGGGTGTAGTAATCAAGCACAAACCAACAAACCAAATCAATCAAACTCTCAAGCTTCAAGCAAGACAGCAAAATCCTCTGAATCCGGGAAAAGCAAAAATGCTGAATTACGTTTTGCATGGTGGGGAAGCGATGATCGCCACGAGGCATACATGGAAGCAATGAACAAGTATATGGATTTGAATCCGAACGTAAAACTGATCGCTGAGTATGGCGGGTGGGACGGTTACAAGGAAAAGCTTTATACCCAGTTAGCCAGCAATAATGCGCCCCATATTTTCCAAAACCACTATACCTGGCTTTCAGAACAGGCTGCATGGGATTCAAATACAATTATAAAGGATTTGTATGCTTATAAGAATATTTTCGATTTCAGCATTTTTCCTGAAGATTTTCTTAATGCGTATGTAATAATTAACGGCCAATTGTTGGCTCTCCCGTCTTCAATGAACTGCGATGTTCTGGTTGCAAATAAAAAGCTTCTCAATGAAGCAGGTATTGACTACAATAAAGATTGGACATTTGAAGACTTCTTTGAAGCCAATAAAAAATTAAAAGCAATTAATCCCGAGTATTATTTTGAAAATGGCATGAGTGCAACAGATATACATATGTACTGGTTCCTGGCATACATGGTGCAGAAGACAGGTCTTCCCTATACCACGGACTATAAGTTAAGCTATGACGAAGCTACGGTTACCGAAGCATTTCAGTTTATCGAACGCTATTTTGATGAAGGCGTGGTAGAATCACTCGGAACCCTTGAATTATATTCAGGGAAATACGCTCAGAATCCAAAATGGATCAAAGGTGAATCGGCAGTATCTTTTGGAATGCTTTCCACAATTGATGCTACAGTAAGTGCTATGGGCGAATATGCCGATGATGCTGTTGTTTTAAAATTACCTGTTCTTGAAAACGCAAAAGATCCATATTATCAGATGAAAGTCGGGCAAGTTTTTTCAATTCCCAGCGGCATTAGCGATGTCGAAGCTGAAGAAGCTGCAAAGTTCCTCGCATGGTCAATAACAGATAAGGAAGCAGGACTGATATTTAAACTTTCAAGAGGAATTCCAATCAGCGAAGTGCAGAAAAATGCATTGGCTGAAGCAGGATTAATCAGTCCGCTGGTCACCCAGGCTGAAAACTATGCCAGAGAAATAGGCCAGGGTCTTGGCCAGGATGCGTTAATCCGCAATAATGAAATTGCTGAAATCGGAGCAGATATGATTTCACAGGTTGCTTTTGATATGATTACACCAGAACAGGCTGCAAAAACTTATATAGAGCTTGTAAATAAGAAACTTCTTGAAATCAAGGCTTCTCAATCTCAATAAAATATGATGCTGTAAAAACTCATAAATTTAAAACGAAGATGGAAAAGTATACCTTGCTTTTCCATCTTCATTAACAAACCACTGTTAAAATTTATCATTTGCACAGGCTGCAATTTTCAGTAACCTAATCAGGAGAAAGGAAAAACTCATGACATCGCGGGGAACGAAACATAAAAATTTTAAACTACATAAAAAGTATGAAGGTCTGTTATATGTAAGCCCATGGATCATCGGGTTTCTTGTTTTCGGCGCATACCCCCTGTTTGCGTCTTTATATTACTCTTTTACTAATTTTTCAATGTTCAACAAACCAAAATTTGTGGGCCTGGATAACTATATATATATGTTCACGCAGGACAGAGATTTCTACCAGTCATTACTGACCACTTTTAAATACGTTTTGTATTCCGTTCCTATGAAATTGATAGCTGCTTTGTTTTTTGCCATGCTGCTGAACAGGAAAATTAAATTTATTAATTTGTTCACTACTGTATACTATTTGCCTTCCATTCTGGGAGCAAGTGTTTCGATATCAATTTTATGGAGATTCCTGTTTACAAAAGACGGTCTCATTAATGGTATTATAAAGAAATTCGGAATTAATCCCATTCCTTTTCTGGAACATCCGAAATATGCCCTTTTTACCATTTCACTGTTAGTGGTATGGTCATTCGGATCTTCAATGGTTGTTTTTCTTGCCGGTTTGAAACAAATACCTGCAGAATTATATGAAGCGGCAAGAGTCGACGGTGCTTCATCGGCCAGGTGTTTCTTTTCAGTTACCCTTCCATTAATAACGCCTTCTTTATTCTTTAACCTGGTAATGCAAACAATCAATTCATTCCAGTATTTTACAGGCGCAGTTGTAATCACGAACGGAGGACCGGTGAAGTCTACATACCTATATATGATGATGCTTTATGACGAAGCCTTTGGCAATTACAAGATGGGTTATGCCAGTGCCTTGTCATGGGTACTGTTTGTATTGATACTTCTTGCCACAATGCTGATTTTCAGATCATCAGACAGCTGGGTTCACTACCAGGATGGAGGAAATGCAAGATGAAAAAGCAAAACAGGATAAGTTTGGCGTTAACATATATTATACTGATAATCGTGGGATTTATAATGATTTATCCCCTTTTATGGCTGTTCTTTTCAACCTTTAAAACCAATAACGAAATCTTCTCCAGTACCCGCCTTCTCCCTGAGAAGTTTATCTTATCAGGCTATATTGACGGTTGGAAAGGTTCTGGACAGTTTACTTTCGGCTATTTCATGCTAAATACGTTCAAAATGGTTATACCTACCGTTCTGGTAACTATAATTTCCAGTTCAATAGTAGCATATGGCTTTGCCAGGTTTGATTTTCCCTTTAAGAATTTTTTGTTTACATTGATGATTTCAACCATGATGCTGCCTAACGCAGTACTGATAATCCCACGATATTTGCTTTTTAAGAATCTCAGCTGGCTGGACTCATATAAGCCGTTTTATATGCCTCAGTTATTTGCATTTGCGGGATTTTTCAACTTTCTGATGGTCCAGTTTTACAGGGGCATACCAAGGGAGCTGGATGAATCGGCATATATCGACGGATACGGATCATTCAGAACATTAATTCATATAATTATTCCATTGTGTAAACCAGCCATTTTTTCCATGGGAATATTCCAATTTCTGTGGACATGGAATGATTTCTTCAATCCTTTAATTTACATAAACAGCGTGAAAAAATACCCTGTTTCTCTGGCTTTAAGAATGTCAATAGATTCAGATGCATCTGTTCCTTGGAACAAGGTACTGGCTATGTCGTTTATCTCAATAGTTCCATTGGTAATACTGTTTTTCTCGGCACAGAAGTACTTTGTTGAAGGTGTGGCAACCACAGGTTTAAAAGGATGAGGTAAAATGAGCAACAAAACCAATATTTTAATAATAACTACAGATCAGCAGCGTTGGGACACAATGAAAGCTTATGGAAACAATATAATCAAAACACCTAATTTCGACAGGCTTGCAGAAGGCGGAGCAGTATTTGAAAATGCAATTACGCCATGCCCGATGTGCATGCCTGCCAGGACATGCCTGATGACCGGCTTTTCTGCTTCAAAACTGGGTGTTCTTGATAATTACTACCCGGAAAATATTGATAACCGTGATACGCTTGCAGTCAAGCTTTCCAATATAGGCTACCGGACACAGGCTATTGGAAAAATGCATTTCTCGAACAAGCCGTATACTGAATCCTATGGTATGGATAATATGATACTGTCCGAAGAAATGCGCGGGGTAAGGTTCGCTCAGAAGCTTTCGGATATTGTTTACGATGATTATGACAAATTTTTGATAGAGCGTGGTATGTGGGGCTGGGAAAAACCAACAGAAATTGGTTATAACGAAATTAAACCGTTAATCAATTACCTGCCTAGAGAATATCATATAACCCAATGGTGCGGGGATGAGACAGTGGAGTGGCTGAAGAATAAGCGGCCGAAGGACAGACCTTTCTTCCTCTGGAGCTCATTTGTTAAGCCGCATGTTCCTTATGACTGCCCTGAGCATTTGACCGATCTTTACAAAGAAGAAGATATGCCCGAACCATGGGTTTCTGATAAAGATGGAACACATAAAAACCCCTATTTTGCCCAATACAGGAAAGTGAAAGAATTTGACCTGTATTCCGATACTGCCGCAAGGCGTGCAAGAGCATATTACTATTCCAATATCACTTTTATCGACGAGCAAATTGGCAGAATTATTGATACATTGAAAGAAGAAGGAATATACGAAAACACACTGATTGTTTTTACTTCGGATCACGGAGATTTAATGGGTGATCACAGGTTATGGTATAAGAGTTTCGGATATGAGGGAAGCATACATATTCCTCTGGTACTGCACCATCCAAAGAGGATTAAGCCCGGCACACGGTGCTCAGAAATAGCAAGTCTCATAGATATATTACCTACCGTATCATCTGCTGTTGGTATCAATATTGATAACGGCAGACCGGGAAATAACCTTTTTGATTTAATATCCGGGGACAAAAGCTGTGATTTCGGTGTATCTGAAATTTTCACAGCCCCTGATTATATGATTCATGTCAGGACAAAGGAATGGAAATATTTATTTTATCAAAACGGGGGTTTTGAAGAGTTATATAATCTGAAAGAGGATCCGCATGAGATGGTTGATCTGGCCGATGATAAGGCATATGCATGTATTAAGAAAGAACTTCATGATGCGGCTGTGGAATGGATCCTGAAATACGGAAACCCGGAATATTCGCTTGATAAAAACCGGAAACTGCGTGCAGTGCCTTTTCATAATTATACAGAGCAACAATATAAACCTTTTTCAAGAATGCCCTGGGACTATCGGATACCTCCGTTAAAACTTTCCTCAGATAAACGAGGGTGGTTCTGGAACCAGGAAAGAAAAGACTGGAGCTACATGGTTGAGCTTGCAAGATGCAATAAAACATAACATAGCGATAAACCTTATATGGTTTATGGGGGGGGTGGCTGCCTCAAAATATGCAAATATTTGGGGCGGCCTTTATTATTTATTTCCAAGTCCCTATTATCAAAATATTAAATCCCAATCCCTCTCTCCTATCCCCTTCGTTGCGGTACCAGTTCCCTGCCTTTGGATTGGTTTGCATTCATTTCAGAGCAAATCTATTAGAACAGCAAAAATAGATTTCAAACTCTGATTCATACATCCGGTATAAGTTTAAAGGCTTTTACCATATTGGTAAAAGCCTTTTTATCATTATTTATGATATCCTTTTTCCTTAAACACCGTTAATGCCGGCAATGGGTCATCACATGTAACCAGGGTGCATCCCAGTTCTATTACCTTGTTGGCCCATTCTTCATCGTCAATTGTGTAAGCCCACGGTTCAACATTTATACTCTTATAAAAGTCAACCAGTTCTTGGCTGATGTACTTTTTGTTAATACCAACACTGTATAAAATTGAATTGGTACCGTTTTCACCCGGCCTGAAGTTCTGCATTGCAGATTCTATAAAACCCTGGCATCTGAGATGATATTCTTCGTATATATAGTGAAGGATTTCTGCATCAAAGCAGGTTAATACACAGCGATCAAGTATTCCATACCTGTTCAGCGTTTCTATGGTTAAATCAACGGTTTCGTGTGTCTTTTCCTTAATCTCAACATTGAACAGGAGCTCTTTGTAATCTGAAACCAAAGTTAATAGCTCATCCAAAGTGGGTATTGTCAGTTTTTTGTCCGCGTATTCCTCAGAGAACCATGAACCGGCATCAAGTTCCTTTAGTTCCTTAAGCGTAAAATCACGAACATAACCCTGCCCGTTTGTGGTTCTGTCAACGGTCTGATCATGTATAACTACAAGCACTTTATCCTTTGTAAGGTTAAGATCGAATTCGAGCATGTCTACGCCAATTTTAAGCGCCTCTTCAAAGGAAAGCAATGTGTTTTCAGGGTATTTTGCCTTGTATCCCCGGTGCCCGGCAACGATAATATTCCTTTTATCATTGGTATTACTCATTGAAGAAAGACCTCCCCATTTCTTCAGCCAGTTCATCAAGCATTCCCAGATCCCACGCGAGCTGCAGGACTGTGTACCTGTCCCTTACTTCTTTGGCGTATACCAAGCCATTAAGGATTGTCTCCCTGTCCACTCCGAGTTCTTTTAATGTTACAGGGGCCCCGGTTTTTTGCAGGATATCCCTTATTGTCTCATGGGATGGAGTTTCCTTCAGAATGCTGACAATCTCGCTCCATTTTTCAACAATACGCTTAACCCTCTTCACTCTTTTATCGTATGAATTAATCCCTTCTTTTTCATTCAGACTGATTACTCCCGGTGCGGCCTGGCGGAACAGCCTGTTTACATCTTCAAGCCATTTGTTCCTGTCAAAGCTTGATGCCTTCTTCATAACTTCATCCAGATCAGGGGTAAACCCGGCCAGTCTTTCCCTCATATAATTCATTACAATTGTATTATATCCAACCTTTAACCCGTGCGGAGGTGCTTCTTTACCATCAAACTGGTACATCATTTCAACAAAGTGTGAAAGGTGGTGCTCCGATCCTGATGCAGGCCTTGAATTTCCGGTAAAACTCATGGCTATACCTGTAAGTACCAAACCTTCCATCAGATTTTTAACCGCATTGTCATCCCTTTTTTCCAGACCATCAGCCGTTTCCATGCATTTTTCCAGGGAGTACATTACCATATCCGCAACGTAATCACAGTAATATTCATCGTTTATAACTCTGCCCAATTTCCAGTCATTGATTGCCGAATACTTCCCGACCACATCTCCAAAACCTGCTGTAATCATATCCATAGGTGCATTCTTCAATACATCCACATCGCCGATTATGGCCTTCGGAACAGTTGCCGGTATAGTTGTCTTCAGGTTCTTAATTGTCAATGCCGAACCGATTGATGCGTAACCATCCATTGAAGGTGCGGTTGCGACAATGATATATGGTATGTTAAGTTTATAGCTCATAAACTTGCACAAATCGTTCATTACGCCCGATCCGACAGCCAGAATAACATCCGCTTCGCTGTAATAGTTTATGATAAACTCACCGATAGCTTGTTCATCGGGTATCAGTACATCATCACGGACAAAAATGTGTTTTTGGATATTAAAACCGTTTTCAGAAACAACTTTTTCAACCTGAGCACCGGCTACACTGTAAGTGTTGTTGTCTGCAACCATATACACATTTTTATAGCCTAATGATGTCAAAACTTCAGGGATTCTGCTGATTGCCCGGTTTTCAATGACAACCTTTTCAATTTCAACGGAATGTTCCATGCCGCAATCGCAGGAGAAAGTACCGCATAAATAGTCCTGAATGCTGAAAGTACCTATATTTTCTTTTTTCAGTTTCATTTTTTCCACCCTTTTCTATTAGTTACTCTTGACAAAAGACTTTTCAATTATATTAAAGTAATAAATAATATTCATTTAAGAAAACTGTTTGTCCTGTCTTTTTCGGTAATGGCTGTTATATTTTCACCGTCGGATACAACCAGAACATTTCCGTCAATGCCTGTAATATATACATCACTTCCTGCCGCTCTGTATTTTTTATACCTGTCCACACTGAAAGCAGCATTTGATGTTATAACTGCAACTGAAGGACTGACCGCCTCAATAAACTCACCCGATGAAGATGTATCATGACCGTGGTGAGGTACTTTTAGCACATCTGCATCCAGTTGTTCGGCAAAATTGGCTACCAGTTCCTTTTCACGTTCATCATATATATCTCCTGTAAACAGGAATGTATTGTTTTTATATGTCACTCTCATAACAATGGATCGGTTGTTTACAAAAGCATCACTTTTTTGAGGTATTATCCCTTCGGGTATTATTATTTCAGGTTCGGGATTTACAATTTCAGCACTTACTTCATTCCCGATTGTAAAAGTATCTCCGGCTTTCAGGATACGCACCGGGATATTTTTCGCTGCTATAGCCTCATCCAGCTGCTTTTTCAAGGTTGATTCATATGGCATTGCGGTAGCCATTACCTCGCCTACTTCAAATTCATTAATAACTAATGCAAGCCCTCCAATATGATCAGAGTGGTAATGGCTGGCTACGATATAGTCAAGTTTTTCTACCCCAAGCTGCTTTAAGTAGTTTACCACCTGTGATCCAACGTTTTTAATCCCTCCGTCAATAAGCATGTTTACTCCGTCAGGAGTTGTAATTAACATTGAATCTCCGGCTTTTGAATCTGCATCAAGGCAAAAGAACCTGACCTGGAACTTATCCTTGTATTTTTCATTATCAAATATTTCATCTGTTCTTAAGGAACTTTCCTCAGTCTCATTTGTGCCCTCTTCAGGTTCATTTGCAGCAGCTTCGGTGGGTGTTGGTGTACTTAATTGCTGTGTATCTGTTGTATCGGTCTTCTGCTGTGAACATGCACAATTGGTAATTAATAAGCATATAGCAAACAGCAAAACTAAATATTTTTTTAGTCTTTGCATTCTCTATTCCCTCACTTCATCATTTAAATATTTACCTGAAAATAAATCACACAGCCACCAGGACTTGATATTCTATTTTAATTGTCTGCATAAAATACAGATATCACGCGCATTCTCATCCTTACAGGCTGAAAATACGCGTGAGGCGGGAAGCAAGAAGTTTTTAAGCCAGTGAAAGTAAATATTGTCCAACTTCATAAGCAAATTTTACTGCTGAATCCTTAAGAGCTTCGGGCATTCGATCTACGAACCCATGAATTTCATAAGTAAAATCGCCTTCATAGCCTATTTCGGTCAAAGTCTTCATAATTCCTTCCCATTTTATCTTGCCTGCAAATGGCAGGGTATGAACGTCCAGTAAACCGAAATTATCGTTAACGTGTGTGGCTTTAAGTCGTTTTCCAACATAACGCAGAGCCTTACACTGATCGTATTCCATAAGGTTTGCATGTCCAAAATCCCAACATATGCCCACTGACGGGTCATTAAACGAATCAACCAAATCCACCAGTTCTTCATAAGTTGCAGTGTAGCGCCTCGGGATAATTGAACCGTAGAAATCACACATATTCTCAATTGCAAGTCCTATTCCAAGCTTTTTTGCCACTTCGATATAAGGTCCAAAATAATCATGATTTTTCTTCTTTGACGCTTCAAGACTGCAATTTTCCTCTACTGCGGTAAAGCCATGCGCCACCGCCCATTTAACCCCCAAAGCTGCACTGGCATGATATGCACGAAGGCACATTTTTTCAAACCACTCATGCAGCTCGGGATCTGAAAGATACTTGTCCTTCTGATCCAGGTTATAATACGGGATATGAGATTGCGAAAACTCAATTCCAAGTTTCGCCGCTTCATTTCCTATTTTTTCTATTTCTTTTTCCCAATCGTCTCTTATAAGAAAAAACTCATCAAATTTTATAAATCTGAAATTAAAATCCAGTACTTTAAAACCGGCATCTGCGCATCTTCTCATGCACTCAATTGTGTCTGTCAATGGTCCTGAACGATTTATTGCATATATATTTGTTGATGTAGAAAGACGCATTTTGTTCACACCTTCTAATTTCCAAATTTAACATATCTATTCAGATAATATTTCAATATAAATTGAAATTTTTCCCCCCCACCTGTTGTGAATAACAGGTATATACGGCAGCTAAACCTACGAAACTGATTTAAGCTAAAATTAATCAGGCAAGAGCAAGACAATACATTCCTATTTTATATGCCACTCTTGCAAGCTCATCCCTTGCGTTGTCGGGTATATTGTCAAATTCCTTATGAATTTCGAAATTGAAATCCCCTTCATATCCTATCTCTTTAAACACCGGCATTAGCGAATGCCAGTCAATATTCCCGTGGAACGGAAGCAGATGAAAATCATCCTTGCCATTATTATCATGAACATGAGTTCCTTTAAGTCTCTTACCCAATGTACGGAGCGCTATGCGTTGATCTTCATAAAGCATGTTACCATGTCCGAAATCCCAGCATGCTCCGATATCAGGGTCTTTGAATGAATCAATCAGGGCTGCAAGTTCTTCGGCAGAACTGCCGAATTTTCTTTTTGAAGTTTCCCTCTCAGGCAGGTTTTCAAACAAAATACCAACATTATGCTTTTTTGCCAGTTCAATAACCCAACCGAAAAATTCGGCATTTTTCTTAATGTTTTGTTCAGTATCATAACAAGTTGCTTTTCTTTCTTCTACAGGGTGCAAAACAGCCCATTTGGCACCCAATATTGAACTTGCAATTATGGAACGCCTCATCATTTCATTGTATATTTCCTTTAATTCGGCAGGTTTATCATCATAATTGCCCGGAATAAAAACAGGGTGGGACTGGCTGAATTCCACACCAAGTTTTTCGGCTTCATTCCTTAATTCATACATAAGATGCTCCCAATTATGTTCAAAAAGATCGTTCTGCCCATAAAGGGCACGGCAAAAACCTGCTTCAAAAACCTTAAAACCGGCATCACAGCTTCTTTTTACCGATTCAAGCATTGGGATATACTCGTCCCCCCGCTTGGTAAACATGCTTGTTTGTGTAGATATCCTCATAACAGCCTCCAAACCTTTATTAAGAACCCATAGTCAACTGATTTTAACCAGTTGACTATGGGCTTCCTTAACCAGCTAATGCTTAATTCTTATGCAATTTGTTATAGTAAATATCATTTACTTCGTCTTCAATCTTCTGTCCGCCTGCTTTGTACCATCTTGCCAGATAGTTATCCCATTCTGCCTCTACATCCCAAACTCCGGTAATGGTATTTAAGAAGAATTCCTTTTCAATCTTCTCTACATCAGCACCATACTCAGTTTTGGCTGCTATAGGAGTTCCTGATGGTATAAGCTGTTCTACAACGTTATAAGATTCCTGGAACTCTCTTTGAACTTTGGATTCTCTACCCCATGCCAATGTTCTTTGCTCGCCTACTCTTAAGTTACAGATGAAGAATCTTGTACCCAGTTCGGCAATTTTTTCGTTATTTCCCCAATCACCAACTGCTATTGCCATACCTGATTCGTCAACTGTGAAATGTTCTCCTTCGATACCTCTCCAGATCAGGTTATGGAATTCCATATCTACTAACTGTGCTTCAATAATTTGAAGAATCTTTTTAACCTGTTCATCGGTTGTGTTCTTACCAAAGCACTGCCATCTCCAAACGCTGCTCTGATATTCATAGACAGCCTCTTCACCGTTATAGCCTTTTAATGGGCGCATATACTCGGTTTTAGCATTTGGATTCTTCTTGAATGTCAGAGCAAACCAGTCTTTCGGTCTGTAACTTACTATAAAATAAGTTGAGTCAAATGTCTTTATTCCAACAACACCGTCTGTAAACAATGCTTCATCATCTTTTATGGTAACATCGGGATAAATATAACCCTTTGAATACAATCTTGAAACATATTTCAGAAGTTCCTTATAACCTTCGGTAACTTCAGCTCTTCTTAATCTGCCGTCTGAACCTTTAATATAGGATTCATCCTTTACAACTCCGCCTGGTAAAGAGAAACCGTAGGTTGCAGCAAGGTTATATACATCATAGTTGTTTGTAACAGAAAATGCATAAGTATCCTTTTTGCCGTTTCCGTCAGGGTCTTCTTCGGTAAACAGTCTGCAAATCTCTTCAAACTCTTCAAGGTTTGTTGGCATCTTAGCTCCAACCTTTTCAAGCCAGTCTGTTCTTATAACTGTGAATGGGAACAATTCTCCCATACCTTGAGGTATTGCATAGAATACTTTTTTCTCTGCATCATAAACAACACTGTTTGTAACATATGGATGGTTTTCCAGAACACGCTCATAATAAGTAGGAGCATATTCCTTCAACATATCCTCAGAAACCCCTCTTACAAGTCCTTCTTCCAATATCATATTTATGTCCGCAGCACGGATTAAAATATGATCGGGTATTTCACCGGAGGCAAACAGCAAGTTCATTTCTTCAGGTTTATTTGAGTTTGCCTTCATTACCTGAATGTCTACATTGAATCTTTTTTCGATTTCCTTAACAACTAAGGAATTATCGTCCGGATAAAGCCCGCCTGTTGGATTACCAACCCATTTGATTGGTACCGGTTTTTCATCAACAACTGTTTTGTCACCTGCATTGTCTGCATTTTGCTTTCCAGAATCATTTGATCCTGAAGTGTTAGTATTGTTGTTTGTGTTGCTTGTGGAGTTTGTTCCACATCCTGTCAGTGCCACTGATAATACCAACACTAACAGCAGTAAGAGTGAAATCGCTCTTCTTTTCATTTGAGACTACCTCCTGACTTGAATTATTTAAATTTAAATTTATATTTAGCAAAAATATCCTGGACAGATATTTTTGCTAATATAATCAACCTTTAACCGAACCAACCATAACCCCTTTAACAAAATATTTCTGCAAGAAGGGATAAACTGCAATAATTGGTCCTATTGCCACAATAACGGTAGCTGCCTCCACTGTTTTGGTAATAACACCTTCATCACCCTGAAGGGTATCTGTAACTTCTGCATTGTTATGATCTATAAGCACTCTTCTTAATATCAACTGAAGAACAACACGCTTATTGGATCTTGTATAAATATGAGCGTCAAACCATGCATTCCAATGCTTTACTGCCACCCACAAAGCCACTGTTGCCAGAATGGGTTTTGATAAAGGAATAATTATTCTGAACAATATTGTGAAGAAATTTGCACCATCAACCAAAGCTGATTCTTCCAATGATTCGGGTATACTCATAATAAAGTTTCTCATAACCAGAATATTGTATGTGCTTAACAGCATAGGCAATATCAGGGCCCAAAGCGTATCATAAAGTCCCAAATCATTTATCAGAAGGAAGTCCGGAACCAGACCTCCTGTAAAAAACATTGGTATTACTATAATGGTTGTTATTATACCCCTGAATGGAAGATCCCTTTTAGCCAAAGGATATGCTGTCATAAAACACAGAACTACAGACATAGCCGTTCCTATCACAGTTCTCATAATGGTATTATAATAGCCGTACCCTATTAGCTTGGACTTAAATAATTGCTGGTATGCTTCCAGTGTAAAACCTCTTGGTATTATTTTAAGACCTATGCGTGATGCTTCTACTGCAGGGCTTATTGATACAACCACCATTTCCCAGAAGGGATAAAGCATGATGAATGCCAGAAAAACCATAAAGGTGTAGTTTAAAACATCGAAAATTCTTTCACCTATACTTCTTTTTATTACGTTACTCTTTTTGCGTGCTTTACTTGCTTTCACTTTTTTCACCCCCTGCATGATTACCATAAACCCTCATCGCTTGTACGTTTAGTTATAAAGTTGGTTATAAACAGGAATACCAAACCGACAACATTCTGGAACAGGCTTATTGCCGTAGAATAGCTGTAATCAAAGTCTATCAATCCAACCCTGTAAGAGTATGTATCAAGAACATCTCCCACTCTGTAAACAATAGGATTGTATAGGTTCATTATCTGATCCCTTCCACCTTCCATAATGTTTCCTACCTTCATCAGAAACATTACAATTACCACCGGCAGAATGGACGGAATGGTAATACTGAATATTTTCCTGAAGCGTGACGCACCGTCAATTGTCGCTGCTTCATACAATTGTGGATCTATTCCGGTTATAGCTGCTAAATAAACTATACTTCCCCAGCCAATATCTTTCCATATACCTGAAACAATTATTATACCTCTGAATATTTCAGGCATCATTAAAAACTTATACGGTCCAAGGCCGAAAAATTGAAGAATGTAATTGACTACACCGTCTACAGGAGACAAAACAGTATGAATAATACCTGCTACAACTACCCATGAAATAAAATGCGGCAAATATGTTATTGATTGAATTGTCTTTTTAAACCTTTCATGCCGTATCTCATTCAGCAGAATTGCAAATATTACGGGTGCAGGAAAAGAAAAAATAAGTCTGTAAATACCAATGATTAAAGTATTCCAAAAAACATTAGTAAACTGGCTGCTGTTAAACAACCTTTCAAAGTGCTTAAATCCTGCCCAGGGGCTTCCCATAATCCCTTTAAGCAGCTTATAGTCCTTAAAAGCAATTGTCACTCCATACATGGGGACATACTTAAATATTAAATACCATACAAGCCCTGGTATCAGCATAATTAACAAACCCTTATATCTCTTGCATCTGAATAAAAGATCGCCTGCCTTTGATACACCGGGTTTCTTAATCGCGCTAACTGATGAAGTCACTGACCCTGATTGATTCTTTTTCATTATTTCACTCCTTGGTGATTAAATTGTTGAAAATCTTTTCTTATATTTCTTTCAGACAAACAATCAGCATACCTGTTTAAATTAAATAGACATGCTTATCAACACATGATAATTATACATTTGTGGTTTGTTTAAATTGTTTGAAATCTTATGATAAATGTATAAAATAATCATCACTTATTACAGGAATAACTATTGTCACTGTTGTCCCTTTCTGTTGCAGACTTTCAATATTTAATCTTGCTTTGTCCCCAAAATACAGCTTTAGCCTCTTATAAACATTTTCAAGCCCTACCCGGTTGCTGTCACTTTTCTCCAGCCTTTCATTCAACTCTTCAAGCATTGTTTTACTCATGCCCACTCCATTATCAGTTATGCTGAAAATAACACCCTCTTCACCGAGTCTTGAAGAAATAATTATTTCACCGTCCTGAATATGTGGTACAATTCCATGATAAACAGCATTTTCAATTATTGGCTGTAACAGCATTTTAGGGGTATAATAATTTTTGGTTTCTTCTTCTATCTCCCATTTAAAATTAATATTTTTAAACCTTTTACTCATAATCCGGGTATATGCCGCTGCATGGGCTAGTTCCTGTTCTATCGGAATTAAATTTTCAACTTTCGAAATACCGTACCTGAAAAGATCACTTAAGTCTTTCAGCATTTCAACTGCTGAATCTTCTTTTTTCTCTTTAACAAGACATCTTATTGATTCCAGCGTATTGCATAAAAAATGCGGTTTAATTTGAGACTGCAACGCATAAATCTCAACATCCCTTTTCTCCATCTCAAGTCTTCTTTGCTTGTTTTTGGTTATTATCAGATCATCTATTAATGTATCAATTCTTGTAACCATTTCATTGAAAGTTGATGCAAGTTCAGCTATTTCTGAAATATGGCTGTTATCAGGCAATTCGTATCCAAGGCCGCCATAATCCATGTCTGACATGGCTTTATTTATACGCGTCAAAGAATTTGCCAGACGATAGGATATTTCATAAGAAACAATTATCAGGAAAAGCACTATAACAATAAGGATAAGCGCGATATAATACAGTATCTGAGTAAATTCATTAAGAATATCCTTATAATCATATTCACCAATAAAAACCCACGGTGTTCCTTCTATGTCTTTCTCAAAAGTTATAACCCGGCTGTTTGATGATTTATCCAGTCTCAACCCATTGTAATTCAGGCCAATTAATCCCTTGTCTATACTTGAAACTATGCGCCCCTGCCTGTCCACAATCAGGGTTTTGGCATTGCTTTTCAGATATATGTCTCTGTATATTTGTTCAAGTTCATCTTCTTCCAGGTTTATCTCAATATCACCTATATCCTCCAGCAAATATTTTTTATAATGGTAATCAAGATCATATCCCCGTACCTTTATTACTATTTTAAGTATAAACCTGCCCAATTCGTCCTTTCTGCTGTTTATCCACTCAATTTTATCACTGCTTAAGTTCCAGGCTTGCAATTCTGCTTTAGCTGAATAATAATCCTTGTTGTTATTATAAGTTGAAAGAATCATATCCCCGTTTATGTTATTGATAGTTATATCATCATAGCCGTTCGCCAGCAGCATGTAGCTGTTTACAACCGCATACAGCTTGTTTTTGTTTATATTTTCAGGATCGCTTACAAGGGCATCCTGAATTGTCCGGTCATAGCTCATACTGCTTATTGCCTTAAGCTTTTTCTCCATATACAAACTTATATTTTCCGATGTCTGGTTAAAAGCGGTTTTCTCTGACTGAATAAGCTCGTTTTGAATTGTGTTCTCGGAAAAAAGGAAATAAGAAAATACCAAAAAAGCCAACGGTATTATAATTACCATAAAATAATACAGCAGTATCCTCTCCCTGATGCTGCGTTTATCATTTTTTACCGCGACAAAACCTCCGGTATCCTCCTCGGATTTATACTTTCTTACACTTTCAATCAAGTTATTAAGAGGCTCAATCAGCTTATTCAACGTAAATTTCGATATCACAACCGATATTACAATGCTTATTACAAATGAAATAATAAGGTAGTATCCAAAAGACCTTAATCTTTGGACTCCCTCCAGCTCTTCAAAATACAAAAGATACCATTCGCCCCAGGAAAGCTTGTTATAAAACAATCTCTGCCTGTTTGTCCACTCTATTATCCCTTCATCCCTGTTTTCCATTCTTGAAACAATATTCTCTACGGGTATTTCTCCTATCTGTTCACCTTTCCAGAGTATGCTGCTGTTATCAATTATGGCAGTCATGCTGTTCTCTTGAAGAATATTGTTTATCCAGTTGTCATTTATCTTGATTAATACTATACCGTATAACTGGTTGTTAAAAACCGACTTTAAAGCAAACAAAGTGCTTCCTTTCACCAGTATATTGTCTTTATTGGTGTTGAATTTGTCGTATTCTATTATATCTTCATCAAGGTACAACAGAACCGGCTTTTCAGGGTTTTCATTCAAAGACTTGCAGAAGGATGAATTAATAAGGGTTTTATAATCAATAGCCACATGACCTTTATCGCTGTTCTCACCAACATAAAAATGTTCTTCGGGCGTAACAAAAAGTATCGAGTCGATAATACCTTCTGTATATATCTTTGAGTTTTTCAGAAAATTGCTTATCTGCTTAGTGAGATACACATTCTCAAAAGCTATATGCTTTTTTGATTTATACTGGTCTAGGTATTCTTTCAGCACATAACTTTGAGCAATCCGTTTTGTTACATTTTCAACCTCGGAAAAACAAATTTCAATCCTTTTCGAAATTTGCGACAAATTTGAATAGTTTGAATTTGTTATTTTCGACTTTAAAAATCCCGAAGTATTTTTAAATAAAACCACTGCAGTTACACTAAATGATATTATCACAATTATCAGTGCAATGGAAAAAATAATAGACCTTATTTTGAAATTCTGTTTTTTAGTCAGCATTTTAACACCCTTATCTGTGATTTTCAGCCCTGAAACTTAACGGAGTCTGCCCTGTTTCACTTTTGAAAACCGTACAAAAGTACCTGTAGTCAGAAAAACCCAATTCCTCTGCTATATCCTGAATTCTCATATCTGAAAATGCCAGATACTCCTTTGCTTTGTTTATTTTCATTTCTGTAATATATTTCGAAAGATTAAGCCCTGTTTCCCTTTTAAATGCCGTGCTTAAGTAATTTGGACTCATATGAACGGCATCTGCTATATCCTCCAGATATATTTTATTTTTAATATTTTCCAATATATATTTTTGAACCTGCTTTGCTATACTATAGTCTGATTCTGCAGAATACTTGGTTAAATCAGCATCAATTGCTTCAAGTTTTTTCCTAAACCATTCTCTTAAAATGTCAAGGGTATATATATTAAAAATCTCTTCGTATATTGTTTCCTTGCTTGAAAGAATTCTAAGGCTTATATTTCTTTGCTTAAGTTTATTGTCAAGTACAACAAATACCTCCATAAATTTAATTCTTATGAATGTTATGTCAGATAAAGCGTTAGCCTTTATAAAATTGAACAGGTTATTTGTTATAATTGCTCTTTCGTTATGTTCATGGTTAATAACCGCTTCTACAAGCTTCGATATAAGTTCTTCAAGCTTCTGAACCCCGTTAGCCTCCAGCTTTTTTGAAGTAACGCTGTTATAAGCAATTACCCTGTTTCCTCCCAGGTAAAACTTAAATCTGAGAGCTGTCTGTGCTTCTTTGGATGCATCAATAATACTGCTGAAACCTGTGTGAATATTGCTTACCCCTATACTGACAGTAATATCTGAACCAATCTCATCAATGCCTGTGGTTATCCCTTCCTTAAGCATATGGATATCCCTGATGAAATCATAGTAAGCAGCCCCGTACCTGCTAAGAATAATGAAGCAGCTGTTTTCCATAAAAACATGGGGATACCCGTAGTATACTATATGTTGCTGGCATATGTTCCTTATGAAATCAACAGTTTTCGGGTCTGTTTCACTGTAATCACAATCCATCTGCACAACCGCAATGCAATAATTTTTCTCGTTTATATTTATATCAAGCTCTTTAAGGCTTTTTCTGATAAATTCCTCATCAAGCCGTTTTGTCAGAAGCGTTGACAAAAAGAGCTCCCTTATGATGAACCCGTTTAAATTCTTATCCTCATTTCCAATATTCTTTAAAATGTAGGAGCTCTGTCTTTTTTCTCTTATTTTTTGCCTTACTTCCCTGAAAGTTCTGGTAAATTCGATTTCGTCAATCGGTTTGGTAAGGTAAGCAAAAGCATTATATTTTACCGCATTTCTTGCATATTCAAAATCGCTGTATCCGCTCAGTATAATAATTTCTATATCAGGATTGCGATGCTTTAATATTCTCATTAATTCTATGCCATCCATATCAGGCATCCGTATATCTGTTAACACAACATCGGGCTCGGAATTATTCACCAGTTCCAATGCTTCTATCCCATTACTGGCAGTTCCCACAACTTCAAAGCCCAGACTGTTCCAATCTGTACCGTTTTTAAGCCCTGACCTTACAATATCCTCGTCCTCAACGATTATAAGCTTGTACATAAATACTTCCCTCAATAACCCCCAGAATAAGTTATCTTTCAGCTAATTAACAGTTTTATTAAAAGCAAAAAACTGCACTAACCACAACTGCGTGATTAACATAAAATATTAGTGCAGCAATCACCTCAAATAAACATACTATATTATTATACAAAACTCAAGCTGAAAAAGGGATGGTATTTTCTTTCAATTTATAAGTCATTTTACATATGCAGCTTATAATAATAAAACTTCTTAATCTGTTTCCGGGAATGGTATTAACCTCCCGTTTAAATAGTCCCCCTGTAATTCCATGTATTAAGCTTCCATTTTCCATTATTATATGAAAACCTTGACACCGACGCGTTATCAAGTTTGGTGGATTGTATCACGTTATCCGAACCAAGCACATAGCTTAATATACAATCAACAGTACCTTCATGGGCAACAACAGCAACATTTTCAATATTTCCGTCATTCAGATTTTCCAGCTCATGCATGAAGGAAATTATCCTGTCCATCATTTCTTCTGACGATTCTCCGCCGAAATACCTGTAATCATGTTTTTCTTTTGCTTCTTTATATAATTGCCCATACTTTTCCAGGCACTGTTCCGGAGACTGGTATGCAAGTTTTCCAACATTGATTTCCCTAAGCTTGCCGGAGAAATTATATGAGTAACCCGGAAGCGCACCTTCTGCTGTCTGTCTTGCTCTAAGCAAATCACTTACATATACCAGATCAAATTTTATATGTTTTATCAGGCTTCCGCACAGTTTCGCCTGCTCATGCCCCAGCTGTGTCAGTGGCGGATCCCCCCATCCGCAGTGCAGACCCAGCTTGTTTGTCTCGCTCTCACCATGCCTGATGATATATAATTCCATTATTCACACCTCATGTTTTTTCCTTTTATTTTATATATATTATTATATCTAATTCCCTTGCCCCTACAGTTTTCAACTAAATTCTTTTTCCGACAGAATCCCTGATAATCAGCTTAGGTTCCAAAATTATCTTTTTAATGCTTTCTTCGGGCTTTTTTAACCTGTGCAGCAATAATTTGCAGGCTTCTACCCCCATTTTTTCTTTACAGATTTGAACGGTAGTCAGTGCAGGTATTACATGCTCTGAAATTATTGAGTGTTCATATCCGACAACAGAAATATCATCGGGTATTCTGATTTTAATATCATACAGATAACGCATTACACCGGCTGCAATGCTGTCACTGGCACAAAATACCGCCGTCATTTCCACTCTGGAGTTCCAAAGACTTTTCATTTCCGTATATCCACTCAATCCGGTAAATTCTGCCTGACGTATCAATCTTTTATCGGGTTCAATTCCCGCTTCTTTCAAGGCTGTAGAGTAACCTTCAAGTTTTTTTTCCGAGGTTTTGCTGTCATAAGGCCCGTTGATAAATGCAATTTTTCTGTGACCATAGTCTAATAAGTGTTTTACTGCAATATAGGCTGCTTTACTTATGTCAACATCCACCGAATCAAACATCTGATGTTGGCTTCCTATCATTACTGCCGGAATTTTCTTTTGAGTAATGCTCTCAATCAGAACATCATTTATCAGGCCGCCTATAATAAACAAACCGGCACATCTGTTGTGTTTTACTATTTGTGGAAGACCGTCCTTTTGCTCTATTACGTGAAACCGTTCACTTATGAGACCATAGTTTGTTTTGGCCAATTCGGACGAGATTCCTGTCAGGGTATCATAATAAAATGTTTCTGTAACAGAATCAAAGAGATAGGTCCCTTCTGAGAGATTTTTTGTTGCGAATATCAAGCCCAGTATTTGCTTTTTTCTTGTTGTAAGCTCCCTTGCAGAAACATTTGGGGTATAATTTAGCTTTCTGATTGCAGCCAGTACTCTTTCCCTGGTTTCGGGCTTAACCGCATTACTGTTGTTAATTACCAGCGAAACTGTACTTTTGGAAACCCCTGCTTCTCTTGCAACATCAAAAAGTGTAACCGACATAATGGCTTCATTTCACTTCCTTATTTTAATATCTCTCAGAAGGATATCGTCTGATTTAATAACCTGTCTTTAGTCTTTAGTCATTTTGGTTTAGTAGTTAAGTATTGCACCGTTTTCTTTCAGTATTTTTACAACATCGCTGGCATCTACTTCAGCCGGCTTTACACCTTTATTCACCGCAACTGCTGCTCCTACGCCTGCTGCCTCACCAATAGCCATGCAGGTAGGCATTACTCTTGCTGAACTTAACACAACGGCATCCATTGAAATGCATCTTCCGCTGAACATAAGATTATCAATATCCTTGCTTACCAGGCATCCATATGGAATTCCGTATGCCTTTTCAAGGCGTTTAATTATTGTACCTGCACCGCCGCCGTCATGTATATCAATAATGTATGAACCAAGTGCAACAGTATCTTCGGGTATATCTCCAACCACAATTTTATCTTCGGTAAGCTGTTTAATACCGGCAAAGCGCCTGGTTTCCCTGACACCCAGGGTAGGGAATATGCGTGTAATATAGCAGTTTTCAAATCCGGGTACATATTTCCTTAATGTCTCGGTCAGCTTTGGAATCTGGAAATGCCCTTCTATTTCAGCACGGGTTATGTCAAATACATTGCTTCCGTCCACGTTCAGGTGGCGTGTGCTGTTAACATTCACTTCACCGGGTATTAAGCTGTTGATGTAAATAAAGGTATCCCTGTCAACCGGCAATTCGCCCTTAGCCTTAAGTTGAGAAAACAGTTTCCTTAAACCTACGAAAACATGGTTAGGTGTTGACTTAATATGGTCTGGGTTGTAGTCTCTGGGAACTTCCATGGTGTCTCCCAGGATCATTTGCTCAGGGTCTTTGGAAATAAACTCATGGAATTTCTCCAGATTTACATTTCCAAGCGTAAACATAAGCGTAGGCGGCTGCATTACGCCCGTATCCTTCTGCCCTTTTTCATAATGGGCACCTGCAAGATATCCTACATCACCATCACCGGTTGCATCAATAAACACTTTTGCTTCCACTTCAATACGGTAGCCCTTGCCGAACAAAGTCAATTTCCTGATTGAACCGTTTTCTACATCTGCATCAATAACTTCAGTATTCAACAGGATCTCAACACCGGTTTCGAGGCACTTTTCGAAAGCAACCAGCTTGAACTCTTCATGATTGTACAATGTTACAGAGTTATGCATCGGGCAACGGCTATGACCATAGCATGCATTCCGATCCATAAGGGTATCAACCAGTTCCTGTGCAAAACCGGCAGTTACCTGGATACCATTTTTGTCAAGATACCCGAGCAATGGCAAACCAATCGCCAGGTTACCTCCTAAATACCCGTTTTTCTCAACAAGCAGTACCTTTGCACCTCTGCGTGCTGCAACAATGGCTGCCGGAAGCCCCCCCGGTCCGGCACCAATCACAACAATATCATACGATTTACTTACTGTATTCATAATCAATGCTCCTTTTTTAAGTAGATAAAATTCGTAAAATATATTAAATTCCCAGAAATACTGGATATGTCAGATCCGTTGATTCTTTCTCCTGTTAATGTTCAAGAAATCTCAAACAAGAGACAGGCAGTAGTTTGCAATATCATACCCCATTTTTGCTATACTGTCCTTTAACGGTTCAGGAAGTCTTTTGCTTTCATTATGCGTTTCGAAATTAAAATCCCCTTCATAACCAATTTCTTTTAACACGGGCATAATTGCATGCCAGTCCACTGTTCCATGGAACGGGAACATATGGTCATCGGTTTGTCCCCTATTATCATTAACGTGGGTGGCTTTCAGTCTCTTGCCAAGGGTTCTGAGTGCCATTGTCTGATCGGTATAAAGCAGGTTGGCATGGCCAAAATCCCAGCAAACACCGACATTTGAATCGTTAAATGCATCTACAAGCTCACAGAGCTCATAGGCAGTACCGGCGAATCTGTGTTTCTTTTTATTTTCGGTCATGTTTTCAAACGCAATACCCACATTGTACTTATTAGCCAATTCAATGGTACCGCTGTAAAATTCGATATTCTTTTCTATATTGACTTTTGTATTTCCCAAATCACTTATTCTTAATTCGACCGGATGCAAAACAGCCCATTTCACTCCAAGAACAGAACTTGCAATAATGGAACGGCGCATCATTTCATTGAAGTGTTCAAGCATGTCCGCCGACTGTTCCTCTAGATCGCCCGGAAGATAAACAGGATGGGACTGCGAAAACTCAACCCCTTCTTTCTCTGCCTCTTCCCGCAAATCATACATTAATTTTTCCCAGTTGTCATCTGCAAGCTCGGTTTGCCCTGTCAATGCACGGCAAAAGCAAATATCCTGTACTGTAAAACCTGCAGCTTTGCATCTTTTCATTGATTCAAAGAAAGAAGTGTATTCACCGTTGGCTTTAAATCCGAAAAAACCTGTCATTAATGATGCTCTCATTTTATATCACCTTTTTATCTAAAATACGTGTATTGGAGCGTTCCAAATTTTTTGTAAAAAAATTTACCTGTTAACTTTATCTTTTGTAATTGGAACGGTCCAATACCGTCTTAAAAATAAAACACCGTGACTCAGTGTTTCTTTATATAAAATATACTATCACTAAGACCGAATGAAGTCAATAAAAACACTGAGTCATGATAGATATAAATTGCAATATTAAATGCCGTGAAAAATTTGGTAAATCCATTGCTTACT
>ENA-UPAD01000253-UPAD01000253.1-bioreactor-metagenome-genome-assembly--contig:-NODE-253-length-80955-cov-154.253337_pt1 | contig 80955 bp, 81 predicted proteins | sample MGYA00238179_ERZ772710 | MGnify/ENA primary metagenome ERZ772710 (study PRJEB29004, sample SAMN07631245) | bioreactor metagenome | isolation source: Switchgrass digestor | place: USA: Dartmouth...
CACTGAACGGGACAATTTGCCTGTATCGTAGGCTGGTGATATAATAGTCACTAAATTGTGGGTTAAGGCCGATAACAGTGCAAAAACCGGATAAGCCCACAATAACCGTATAAGGAGGTGAATCCGATGATACTCATGAGCGTCGTGGGCTCCATGCAAGGTTTGAGGATACTGCATGGAGCATGAGCCGTTCATAGGCTGTTATCCTCAGGCTTTGCACTTTGGACATGAAAAATAAAATCAAAGGAGCAAAGCCAACATGAAAAACAGCATACATGAATTAAAGCATTTTTACATCCTGTGGAGCACACAAGGGTTATCGCAGCTTGGCAGCGCAATGACAGGTTTTGCGCTGACGCTTTGGTTGTATCAGGCAACCGGGTCGGCGCTGCAAACAGCACTGTTAGCCATTTGCTCCTATGTGCCCTATGTTTTGATGAGCATTTTTGCCGGGGCGTTGTCCGACAAATGGGATAAGAAAAAGACCATGCTGGTCAGTGATACGCTTGCCGTTTGCTGCACCATATTGGTCTTCATCCTTCTCAAAGCGGGACTGCTCCGCGCATGGCATCTCTACCTGCTTAATGCGATCAGCGGCCTGATGAACACGGTTCAGAATCCGGCAAGCGATGTTTCCATCACGCTGATTACACCCAAAAAGTATTATCAAAAGACGAGTGGCCTCAGATCTTTTTCCGGATCGCTGATCACCATTCTGCACCCGTTGCTCGCTACGTCCCTCTATGCTTTGGGCGGTGTGGATGTTGTGATCGCGGTGGATTTCTGTACATTTATCATTGCGTTTTTTGCGTTGCTTCTGTTTGTGCAGATTCCACCGATAAGCAAATCAGAGGAAGAAAAGCAGGAGACGCTGCTCGAATCCGCAAAGGCTGGTCTTGAATTTCTGAACCAGAACAGAATGGTGCTGATGCTGATCCTGTTCCTGGCCGGGGTCAACCTGGTTGCATCCGCTTTTGATGCTGTGCTTCCGGCGTTTGTCCTGCCAAGGCAAAATGGCGGGGAGGCTGTCCTGGGCATTGTCACTTCCACGGCGGGCATTGCGATGCTTGTCGGAAGTTTGATAGCGTCCGTTCTGCCGCCACCTAAGGATCGGATACGTCTCATCGTAGCCACCATGCTGTTTTCTCTGACAACAGATAACTTCCTGATGTCTTTGACCAATACCCCTGTCACATGGTGTATCGCACAGATATTGGGTTATGTGCCCGTTCCGTTGATGAGTACGAGCCTGGACGTTATCGTGCGCTCGACCATACCGGTCGAGATGCAGGGAAGGGTCTATTCCTGCAGAAATACGCTGCAGTTTTTCACAATACCCATCGGATTCTTCTTTGGTGGCTGGATGGTTGATGTGGTCTGTGAACCATTCATGGAACGTATGTCCCCTGATAGTCTCATGGTCGCCTTGTTTGGCGAGGGGAAGGGCTCAGGGGCAGGCCTGATGATATTCATTCTCGGCATATTGGGAGCGGCGATATGCCTGATTTTCGGAAGAATCCTCAAGAAATACAAATACCATGAGTCGGTTTGATGCTGATCTTGGCTGACCAGCAAGCAATACAAGGCTCTCCGTTGCCGGCGGAAACGTGGGCAGCGGGGAGCCTCTTGCAAAATACCCTGTCCGGACTGGAATGATGGGTTTCTCAAATGGCTACTTATCAATCATCGCTCACAAAACCATTGACACATTTCTGAAAATAGATAAAAATAGCAGTTAAAAGCAAGAACTGGCTGACCATTGTGATTGCCGAAAACCGAGTTCGTCCATGGCATGAAGAAATCGGCCTTTCGTATGAACGTTGCGGTATATCACAGGGATTGACTGTCAGGGATTCTGAGATGAGGAGATATGCAATGAATACGCTTGTGATTAATTGCAGTCCTGTACGGACAGGTGCGACGGCGGAAATAGCAAGGATCGTTTCGGAACAGCTGTCCGGCAGATACAATAACAGGGGCATCTGCATCGATGATTATGAATTCGGTTTTTGCAGGGGGTACAAGAGTTGCCATCAGACTGCCCGTTGTATCCAGCAGGATGATGTAGACCTTATTATAAATGAATTTGAGTGGGCTGACGTGATTGTTTCGGTCGTACCGTCATATTGGGGAGATATCCCTGGCCAGTTTAAGGCATTCATCGACAGGTGCACGCCCTGGTGCAACACCCATGAACCCCATGCTGCCATCAGCAGAGGTAAAAAAGGATATGTTATAGCCTTGCGAACGGGACCCGGCATGCGGGAATGCGTCAGGATTATTGAAAGTATTGAGCATTTTTACGGGCATCTGGAGATCGCATGCTGCGGCAAGCTGGGGTTGTGTTCAATAGCGAGCCGGGAAGATGTGGAATCCAGAAAAGCGGAGATATTGGCTTTCTGCAAGATGATTTTGGATAAATGATAATGGCAGAAACATGATTTCCGGCGAAAGCGTCAAAAGGATCTCATGCTTTTGCGGCTTGCCTATTTTTTAAGATAATATCCGCAACTCCCCCGGATTACCAGCTCATATGGGAGTATATCTTTCATATTCAGGATGGGCTCTTTCTTCATTAATGAGAGCAGCTTTCGAAAGGCACACTGACCTATCTGCACTTTGGGCTGGCGTATGGTAGTCAAAGGAGGGTCCCAAAAGGTGGATAGTTCAATATCATCAAAACCTACTACAGCACAATCTTCGGGAACTCTTAACCCGTTTTTTTTCAAGGCTTTTATAGCGCCGATGGCCATGGTGTCACCAGCAGCGAATACTGCCTCAATCCGCTTTCCTGTGGCAAGTAGAGATTCCATTTGCTCATATCCGCCCTGGATTGATGGGGGGCCAAAACGCACCAAATCCATATCTACGGGAATATCGTATTCTTTTAAAGTGTTGATATAGCTGTTCAAACGATCCTGATACAACAATAATGACATGGAACTGGTGATATGTGCGATTTTACGGTAGCCCAGTCGGATCAAATGCAACATCATTGCTTTTGCAGCCGCCGCATTATCTATGGATACACAGGGAATACTGCCATTGTCAAAGCTTTGAATAGCCATTACCATTGGGTATTCGCCTGCACCCTCCTCAATAAGCTTCTGAGCCATGTTGGATGACATTGAAATAATACCGTCGATTTGACGCTGCCGGATTGCGGCAAAATAGTGCATCTCTATGGTAGGTTGGTTATGCATGTCGGCTATCAGTACCTGGTAACCGTTAGCCTCAGCCTCTGATTCAATGCCAAATAATACATCGTGAAAGAGAGAGTTCTTTATATTAGGCACAATAGCGACAACGGTTTTCGTTTCTTGGGTGCGAAGCTGGCGCGCCAAGGCATTCGGGTGGTAATTCAGTTCTTCGATCACCTTTAAAACCCGTTCTCTTGTGGATGGTTTTACCGATCTCTCGTTTCTGAGTACGCGAGATACTGTGCCCAATGAGACGCCAGCAGCTTTGGCAACATCTTTTATTGTAACAGAATTCAAGGCGAACCTCCCAAGTGCCACTAGACTATACTTTGTATTTTCGCATGCCTGTTATATAATAATACTTTATATTACTAAATCAAAGATTGTCAAACCGTCTCGACATATGAAACGTTTCCATAAAGCTGGCTGTCTCGTATTATATCAGATTTCCCTAAATGATATACATATTACATGGGTGGATTTATGCATTATGTGCATTTATAGCTAGCGTTTGTCATAAAACGAGTGATTGACAAAGTAAATATGTTGTGCAATAATTAAATTAAATTGAAACGTTTCCATAAGGAATGAGGGGAAGAAAAGTGAAGAAAGTTTTAAGCGGAGTAGACACAGGGATTAAATGGGTGGAAGATGTTGTCTGCATCGCAACCTTGGCTGCTATTGTAATCATTGCAACAGTCGGCGTAATAGGACGCTACTTATTCCACTTTGGTTTGTTGTGGGCCGACGAGGTGAACCAGGCGTTGCTGGTGGCGATGGGAATGTTTGGGAGTGCTAAGGCAGTCCGTATGAACAGGCACACAGAATTTACATCCTTTGTCAACAAGCGAAAATCAAAAAAGATCCGTGTTCTGATACGCACCATTATAACTTTGATTACTCTGATGTGTTTGGCGTTTTTGTTGGTTGTTTCCGCTCAGTATACGTTGGAAGGCACAATGAAGAGCGTCGTGCTAAGAGTGCCCAGAATGTATTATTACATGTCCATTCCGATTGGTTTTGCACTTTGCGTTTATGAGTCCATCCGGGCCTTTAAAGGCAAAGTAATGAGCGATTCCGAGAAATAAAAGAAAAAGGAGAACAACCATGGAAGTAATAATTGGACTGCTTGTGGCTTTAACTTTTATTTTGATAATTGTAGGAGTCCCTGTGTATATTAGCTTATTTCTCACAGGAGCTCTGAGCCTTGTTGTCCTTGCGGTTAGCACCGGTACACCATTGGCTACGATAGCGATTCCCCAGGCTATTTTTAACGGAATGGGAAACCTCCCTTTGCTGGCGATTCCGTTCTTTATGCTGGCGGGGGAAATAATGAATCGTGGTGGAATAACCGAAAAGCTCATTAGATTTGCAAGTCTCTTGATCGGACGGATTCCGGGGAGCCTTGCCCAGGCAGGTATTGTATCCAGTATGTTCTTTGGAGGTATTACCGGTTCTGCGCAAGCTTCCGCTTCCTGTATGGGCGGGATTCTGATTCCCGCTATGAAAAAAGAGGGATATGCCGCTGAAGAAGCTGCGGGCGTCATCGCAGCCGCATCGGTGTGCGGTCCCATTATTCCGCCGAGCATCATTATGGTGGTTTATGCTACTGCCGTGGGAGCTTCAGTTGGCGCAATGTTTATGGGAGGCATAATACCCGGCATCCTCATAGGTCTTGCACTAATGGCTGTTGTCCTGATTCGGAACAAGAGATGCAATTTTCCGCGACGCACGGAAAAAATGACTCGTCGTGAAATCGTCAAAATCTTAATAGACGGTATTCTGCCATTGGGTATGCCGCTGATCGTGGTCGGTGGAATCATGGGCGGCGTCATGACGCCTACCGAGGCCGGTGCAATTTCTGTGGTTTACAGCCTGCTTGTCAGTCTCCTCATTACACGTACACTGAGATTGCGTGATATACCGCAAATATTGCTGTCAACAGCAGTCAGCGCCGGACCGCTTCTTCTGATTATTGCCTGTGCGCGTGTTTTCAGCTATGGTTTGACAGCTCTGCAGATGCCTGTACTGGTCAATGATCTGATCCTTTCCATCACAAACAACAAATATGTATTTCTTTTCTTGGTCAATATTCTGCTGCTTATTATGGGCATGTTCATGGACGGCGGTGCTTCTGTCATCATCCTTGCGCCTATCCTTGCTCCTGTTGCCCAGTCCTTGGGAATAAGCCTGATCCATTTTGGTGTGATCATGGCACTGAACCTGACCATTGGTTGCATTACGCCTCCGCTGGGTTATAGCCTGTTTATCACAGGCAGAATTGCCAATATTCCGATTGAGAAAACCGTCAAAGGTACAATGCCCTATATGATTGCTGAGATTATTGTTCTATTACTTATCACTTATGTACCAGCGCTGGTCACATTTATTCCGACATTGTTGGGATTTAATGCGTGATGAATTTGAAAGATTATAAACCAGTTTTGTTCCGTAAAGCCTCATGAAAGGAATGAAATTATGAAAAGAGTGGCTTTAGTCGATTATGGCAAATTGGAACTGCATGATAATCTTAATGAAATATGCGAACTGCAGCCCGGAACCGTGAAGATTCACGTAAGCGCCTGCAGCATATGTGGCAGCGACATCGCGTTGTATCGCGGAGAACGCTCACTTGCTGACGAACGCTATTTTGGACATGAATTTTCCGGCGTAGTTGTCGATGCAGGAGACGGCGCAAACGGAATCAAGAACGGTATGCGTGTGGCCAGCGAATTATCAAGAACGTGTGGTCAGTGCTGGAATTGCCTTAATGGCTTGCCTAATTACTGCAAAAGCATGAATGAAGCATTGCTTCCCGGAGGCTTTTCCGAAGAAACCCTTGTACTAAATACTCCCGAGTATAGCTTTGTCAGCCCGATCCCTCCAGAGCTGGACGATATTACAGCCACGCTGCTCGAACCGACCAATTGTGCTTATCATGTAGCCATTCAGGCAAATATAAAGCCTGGGGATACGGTTTTGGTGTTTGGCCTTGGCCCGCTCGGACTCATTACCGCTCGCATCCTTAAAAGCATGGGAGCAGATGTGGTGATTGGTGTCGAGAAAAACAAGACGAGGTTGGCTAAGGTCAAGGAATTTCATTGGGTGGAAGCAATTGATCGCAATGATCCGAATTGGTTGGAGCAAGTCAGGGCTCTGAGTGACATTAAGGGTGTAGATGTTGTTATAGAAGCTACCGGTGCAGTTTCTGTGATGCAGGATGCTTTCCAGGCAGTGCGACCTGGCGGACGAATTGTTGTGGCCAGCGTTTATCATGGTCCGGCAGGCGATGTTGAATTGCTGCCCATCATGCGCAAGGAATTAACTGTTGTTGGAGGTAAGGGGCCTTTCCCGCATCGTAAATCAAATGGTTCTTCAGCCTCAGTAGGAATGCTTGTAAAAATAAAAGATGATCTCAAAAAACTCATTACGGTTTACGAATTCAAAGATGCACTTAGAGCGTTTGAAGATATGATGTCAGGCGCTGCTGTCAAAGCGGTCATTAAATTCTAGTGATAAGCTTTGTACCGCAGGTGTTTCCGGCTGTCGAGGAGCTGATTTGTATGGACTGATGAGATTTATGTTTTTATGTCCCGCAAAAGGAAAGCCATCAGTAAAAGTCAGATTAATTAGCCCCAAAATATGATTTCGACGAAATAAGAAGGAGGAATTTCAATGAAAAAGATTATCTCTCTTTTGCTTGTTGTTGTTATGATTTTTACCCTGGCAGCGTGCTCAAGTAACACATCAAATGGACCTGCCACGAATTCCCCAGCTCCGAGCGCATCTGCTCCTAATGGCTCCGGCAATACTTCCAATGATGGTGCTATCAAAGTGAAGTATTCGGTGACATTTGCCGCTACCGGTGTTCAGGCAGACGGTGCCCATGCGCTGGCTGAGCTCATCGAGGAGTACTCGGACGGCCGCATGGTAATGGAATTCTATCCATCTTCGCAGCTTGGAGACAAGGCTGCAACCTTTGAAGGACTTCGCAAGGGTACCATTGAAATGACCGAATGCGCATCAACCGATCTGTCCAGCTTTAACTCTATCTGGTCCGTTTTTTCACTTCCATATCTGTGGGATAATGGTGATCAGGCTGTTAACGCTGTAATGGATCCGGCTGTTAAGGAAGTGTTGTATAAAGATGCTGAGTCTCATGGGTTTGTAATCATCGGCTGGTATAATATCGGAAGCCGGAGCATCATGAATAGCAAACGCCTCACTACTAATCCTAAGGAAATGAGCGGCCTGAAGATTCGTACCATGGAAGATCCCATCCTGGCGGGTGCCGTAAACGCTATGGGTGCCATTGCTACACCTATGGCTTTCAGTGAAGTTTTCACTGCCATCCAGCAAGGAACCATCGATGGTTTGGACCACACGCCTGCATCTTTGTATGATAACCGTTTCCATGAAGTTGCTAAGTACTTGACTTTAACTGAACACTTTACTATTCCCGGTGTTATCATGGTAAGCAAGGCCTGGTTTGATACCTTGTCTGCTGAGAATCAGGAAGCAATACTGAAGGCCGGCGAGGCATGGACTGAAAAGTGGAATAAAGAGATCTGGCCCAAAGCTACTGATAGTGCTATGGAAGCCTTGACCGCAGCAGGTGTTCATATAGCTGATAATATTGATAAGACACCGTTTATTGAAGCTACAAAGAGCGTCATCAATGATTTCCTGAAAAAGGCTACAGATGAGCAGAAGGCTCTGTATGAACTGCTGGTTGAGGTACGCAGTAAATATTAATGTTTCGCATAAGCTATCACTTCTAATGTAATTCTCCCGCGAAATTACATCATCTAAACAAGGTCCCATCCCGCAAATTATATCCAGGGGGGGTGGGATGGGACCTTAAAATACTAATCGTGTGTACGGGTTAAGGAGAAAAAATGGACAAAAAAAGACTTTACGGCCTTGTTATAGCGACAATAACGCCCATGAATGAAGATGGCTCAATCGATGAGCAATCTGTTGCCGCATTTGCTGAGTATCTGGTGCAAGCTGGTGTGAACTGCTTGTATCCAAACGGCACAAATGGAGAAAGCCTGCTTTTGACGAAAGAGGAAAGAGAGCGGATGGCCGAAATCATCGTTGAAGTGAATAACCGCAGAATACCTACGTTTATCCAATGTGGCAGCATAACAACTGCGGAAACAGCATCGCATGCGAAGCATGCTGTTAAAATTGGCGCAGATGGTGTGGGGATAATGACTCCTGTCTTTTTCCCCATGGATGATGAAGCACTGTTCCAGTATTATAGTGATGTTATCAGCGGATTACCGGAAGATTTCCCAGTATATATTTACAATATTCCCGGGTGTACGACCAATGATTTAAAGCCTTCTTTGCTTAACCGTATCATGAAAGCCTTTCCGAATGTGGTCGGAATTAAATACAGTAGCCCTAATCTTATCAGAATCGAGGACTATTTTGTACAAACAGAGCGTAAGCCGGAACTACTCATCGGTTGCGACAGCCTTTTCCTCCAGTGCCTGATTACAGGCGGCGTCGGTACAGTAACCGGACCGGGAAGCATCTTCCATGAGCGGTTTACCCGCCTCTATCGCCAGTACACAGAGGGTGATTATAAAGGTGCTGCCATAACACAAAGCCAAATCGTCAAAACAGATCGCGCATTGGCTGGCATTCCTGCCATTCCCGCACTCAAAGCGTTGCTCAAAATGCGGGGAATCATCAGAACGGATAAATGCCGTGCCCCGCTGCGAGCGTTGACGAAGGAAGAATATGAAGTTCTTGAAGAAGTTCTGGAAGAATACTTGAGAGAGGAGAATATCAGTGGCTGAGAAAAAGCTAAGAGTGGGCGTCATCGGTGTGGGCTACGTTTCAAAGAATAATTTTCTTCCTGTTTTGCCGCAATATGATGATGTTCAGATTGTTGCCCTTATGGCAAAAAATATAGAGAATGCAAAACGGGCGCAAAAAATATGCGGCGCTGAGCGTGTTGCAGAAAACCTGGAAGAGTTTGTGCAAACCGGACTTGATTGTGCCTTTGTGCTTACCCCGAAGCAATGCCATGAGGAGCAGGTTTCGTTTCTGCTGAATGCTGGTGTGGATGTATACTGCGAAAAGCCCATGGCAACGACGCTGAAAGGCGCTGCCAAAATTGCTGATCTGGCGGAAAAAACGGGTCGTAAGTTGATGATAGGATTTAACAGAAGGTATGCACCCGTGTGTCAAAAAGCAAAAGAAGTGTATAAAGACAGGGCGCCCGATGTTATCATCGGACAAAAGAATCGCCCTCAAACAGAATACCGTGCAACACTGGAAAATGCGATACATATCGTTGATCTCCTGCGTTTCTTTGGCGGGGAAGTAGCAGAAGTTAGTGCCATTTCAAAGTTTACGGATCCCTATTATGAGACGTTTACGACAGCCCATTTGCGGTTTGAAAACGGTGCAGCCGGTATATTGGTAGCTGATCGCAGTTCAGGCCAGTGGCATGAAACCATTGAAATACACGGTGGCAACAGATCAGTGTTGATCAAAATGCCGGACAGTGTAATCGTGACAGATGCTGAAGCACATCATACAACTGAGATGACACCTCTTGCGATGGGTTGGGCCAAATCTGAGGATAAATTAGGTTTTACTTACGCGATCCGGCATTTCCTGGACTGTGTAAAATATGATAAAACACCTCTAACAAATGCGGCAGACGCATTTAAGACACATGAATTATTAGACAGGATTCTGAGAAGCGCGGGGCTTCCAGGTATGGATTAGGAGGTAGCTTAAATGTTCAAAATCGCTGGACATACCATGGGAACACCTGAATATACCGTTTATGAAGCGATTGAACTATTTTCAAAAATAGGCGCTGATGGCGCTGAAATCATTGTTCAGGATGGATATAAATCGGGGATCCCGTGCGATTGCAGTAATTCTCTTCTTTCCGAAGTTAAAAAATGCGCCGAAGCACACAATATAGAAATTGTTTGCCTGACACCCTACAATTCCCATTTTAATTCTCTCGATGAAGAAGTCAGGCAGAAGGAGATAGAAGCGATCAAAAAGGTCATCGACTATTGTGATTACTTGGGTGCCAAATATATCAGAATATATGGAGGCAACCTCAAGGCGGGTGAAACCGATAATATTGAACTTAAACGTGAGAGGTTGATACAGTCTCTTAGATATCTTGGTGATATTGCAGCGGATAAAGGTGTGACGCTTGCAGTGGAAAATCATTTTAACACAATGGCTGTTTCTGCGAAGCAAACCGCTGAGCTTATCAGGGATATCAACCATAAAGCTGTAAGAATTCTTTACGATCAGCCGAATCTTTCGTTTACCGGAAATGAAGAATATGAAGACGCGATCCGAGTACAACAGAGGTATGTGTGCTATATGCATGTAAAAGACTTTGTTTTTAAAGAAGACAGAACCTTCGTCTCTTCGGATGTTGCGCGCCCGAAAGAGGAAGAGAGAAATGTCTATACCAGAATCGTAGGAGAGGGAATAATAAAATGGCCTGAGATTCTAAGAATGGTAAAGGAACATGGATATGATGGCTGGCTTTCTTTAGAGTATGAAAGAAGATGGCATCCGGATGATATTCCGGAAGCATCCATTGGCATGAAAAAGTCTCTGGACTATTTGAGGTCTCTTTCAATTTGATATTTTCAGTACTTTCGAGGACATACACCTCAAACAGGAATACAGAAAAAAGAAGGTTTAACTATGAATAATGCGCGTTTAAAAATTGCATTATTGGGCGTCAGTCATTGGCATGTACCGCTTTATTTGCCGGGACTTCCCGAAAATTCAGTAGTTGCGGTTAGCGATGATGCTGAAGGCATTGCAATAAAGTATGCGACTAAATACAAATGTCCTGCTTATACAGACTACCGGCAAATGATAAACGAAGCAAAGCCTGATTTTGTTTTCGCCTTTGCACCACACCATAGGATGAAGGAAGTCGCGGAATATCTTCTTGAAACAAACATTGCATTCTCTATTGAAAAACCCGCAGGACTAAACGCTGGAGAGATTGAGTCCTTGTATGACTATGCGGAGAAAAAAGGAGCGTTTTGTGCAATTCCTTTTATATGGAGATACAGTGATACGGTGAATGATCTGAAATCCAAGTACATTGATTCCCCAATAATCAACATGTCTTATAAATTCATAGCCGGACCACCTTCAAGATATATGGAAACATCTCCGTGGATGCTTTCACGAAAAACTGCGGGGGGTGGATGCATGACAAACCTCGGTGTGCATTTTATCGATATGGCGCTGTTTCTTTCGGGAAGCACCTATGCCGACGTATTGGCCTCGGTTTATCAATACGGAAAAGAGTACGATATAGAAATATACGCAGCGTCATTGCTCCGATTGGATACCGGTGCGTCGCTGCTTCTTGAAAGTGGCTATGCGTATCCTATGTCTGAGGATTCCAAGAGGGAAAACAGATGGACCATTGTAACGGAAAACGGTTATTTCACATTGGCCGATAATAACCTGGAAGTCAGAACGATGACAAAAGAACCGCAAAATGTACCGCTCAATACGGACAGTGATGTTTATTACCCAATATATACCCAAACCACTCTCAACGATTTTATGACCGGAACCAGACCGCGTGCTTCCCTTAAAGAAATGCTGGTTGTGAGGAAAATCCTTGATCAGATGGACGCTATGGCGAGAACTGAATAGGAAGCAAAGTTGTTGATTGCCTGACTGAAGGGAAAGACGATAATCTGCATAGGAGGAGATAAATGAAACTAGGCGGATTTGGCTTTATAGCCGACTACGAAAAAATCAGCGCGGCAGGATATGATTACGCAGAATTGGATATGCCTGAAATTGAAGCATTAAGTGAAGAGGAGTTCAAGCGTTTTCGGGAACATGTGGAAAAGTTAGGTTTTCCGGTAATGTCGGGAGCAAGAATTCTCCCGGTGAGTACACCATTGTTTTTTACAGATGGTTTTAGGCCAACCGATTATAAACATTATCTGATCAAATCATGTAAGCGGGCGCAAGAGCTGGGAATCCGGAAGGTAATACTGGGAAACGGCAAAGCAAGATCCCTTATGTCTGAGGAAGACATTAAAAAAGAAAATGTCTTTATTGAATTCATGCGTATGCTGGCGGATATCACCGGTGATTGTTGTCAGGAATTGATTCTGGAACCCCTTGGACCTAAATATTCAAATTACATTAACACAATACCTGAAGCAATAAGAATAATTGAGAAGGTAGGAATGCCGAATGTGTTTACTATGGCGGATCTAAGGCACATGGTTTGGTCGAATGAACCACTTACAAATTTAGTTACTTATGCTGACTATATACATCATGTCCATATGGATTACCCGTTATCATATCCTGAGCGGAAATATCCCGAGCTAGGTGATGATTTTAATTACAGCGATTTTTTAGATATTCTGATGGAATCAAAGTATAATGATACATTGACAATAGAAGCTGAGATACCTGAAGACTGGAATAAAGCCTATAAGCAAGCCATAGTAATTTTGCGCAATATAATATGACTGCTTTTTGAAAATGGCCCCCTAAACTTTTTATTCTTGGAGGCACGTGTTTTATTGCTGAGCGGCCTGAATGTCACTCGGGAGCTTGGCTTGTTTGGTACTGTTAAAGTCAGTAACAATATTGACTTCGCTCCTGCTGGTAGTAATGATTATTATCACTTTTGGGAGGTTATTGAATTATGTCGAGAATAACTGTTATCGGCAGCCTGAATATGGACCTTGTTATCACTACGCCAAAAGTCCCGGTTATGGGAGAGACGGTTTTGGGGAGCGGATTCTTGACAGTGCCAGGAGGAAAAGGCGCAAATCAGGCTGTCGCAGCTGCAAAATTAGGCGGTAATGTAACAATGATAGGATGTGTCGGTAATGATACATTTGGAGAAGTATTACTGAATAATTTGAGACAGAATTCGGTTGATACCAGCCATATGAGGATACTTGACGGGGTGCCTACGGGAATAGCAATGATAGTAGTTAATGAGGGTAATAATTTTATCATTGTTGATCCGGGTGCAAATTATCAGCTAACCCCGCAAATGATTGATTCAGTTGAAGATTTAATAAAGGAAAGCTGCATCATGGTGGTCCAGTTGGAGATTCCTCTGGATACGGTAGAGAGGGTTATTGATATTGCAAAGAGGAATGATGTAAAGGTCCTTCTGAATCCTGCACCGGCAATTAAATTGGAAGACAGTCTGCTTACCAAAGTTGATATATTAACGCCCAATGAAACAGAATGTGAAATTATCACCGACATCCCCATAAAATCTGTCGGAGATGCGAAGAACGCTGTGGCATATTTGATGAATAAAGGGGTTGAGAATGTTATTGTCACAATGGGTGGTAATGGTGTTGTTTATAACAGCGGGAAGGAAATAATACATAAAGCGGTTCCTAATGTCAAAGTAGTTGACACCACCGCTGCAGGAGATTCTTTTTCTGGTGCGCTGGCGGTTGCACTCTCCCAGGGTAAATCGATCGATGAAGCAGTTGATTTCGGGAATATTGTTGGTACCCTAACGGTTATGAAGAAAGGCGCACAGACATCACTTCCGACTATTGAAGATGTATTGAAATTTGATATGTGAGAATAAGCGTACAAGATATCTAGAAATGTAGAGAATCCAAAAAAGAATCTCCCGAGTTGCGAAGCGTCGCGCATAAGGGGGAGATTCTTTTTTCTCTGCTTAGGACCGCATGATATGATCGGCTAGCCTTCAGCTGCTTGGTACTGTTTGAGATGACAGTTTATGCTTTCCCTGTGAAAGCGCCCACATCTACTTCAGTACAATAACTACATCACCAAAACGTATCTCGACGGTTTGAGCCTTCTCATAGTCGAATCCTTCATATTCAACATGGAAGCTGTAATATGGATGCTCGCTGCTGGGACCCCTTTCGGGGACGATGTCCAGGGATGCCTCATCTATGGGTAGCTCAACGCCGTCGGCAAACAGGCGGAGGCGTTCCGCATTTTCGACGATTGCCAGTTCGAACGCTGCAGGGTTGTCGAGCCCATCCCAGTAATGATGCGTAAGGAACCTGGGTTGGATGAACTGGTGCATGATTTTTGTGGCTTCGCTTTCGCTGATGGCTTCTTCCGGTATCGTTGCATGGACTCTTGCCTTGTACCTGGTGAAGGCAATATCGGTTATCAACAGCAAGCGTTTCGTTTTCAGAGCGGAAACTTCACCCCTGTGGAGATACATGTTTTCATAGTCATCGGTAAAGCTCATTTCATCATAGATATCCTTTTCGAGCATCCGGTTAACCGCTATTTTCACCGGTTCGGGCAGGATTGAGCGTTCCGGCGTGAATCGGTACTCAAAATCGCAATCCATGCTGGCGGCCAGTTTTCCGTGATGGTACAAACGGAGGCCCAGAATGCGAATCACCATATCCCCGGTGGTGTTTTGCATCCAGTAAGGCGGAAACGTGTAATTGAAATAGTACGCATCGCCGCCTTCATCAGCGTTCAGTTTTGATCCTGCAATCTCCCACTGGCGGACGCTGTCCCAGCCATGGGGTTCGATATATTCAGCCGGAAGGGATTTTTCCACGAGCCGGATTTCATCGAAAGACCCCAGGTTCTTTTTAAGTTTCAGTTCAAAGAGGGCCTTCTGGATTTCCGTATCACCGGTGAATGCTATCAGCTTTAAGGCGAACGCATCATTTTCATGCACAAGGTCAAGCTCCTGAACGATCCCGGCGTCAGCGAGATTCAACATTTTTCTTGCCCGCGACAGCCTGACCTTGACAGTGCCCTCCCTGGCGCCGAGGAGCGAGGCTATCTCGGAAACCGAATACCCCTCATAATAGTGGAGATGGATGGGCGTGCGATATTTCAGGGGCAATGCCATCACGGCATGGAAAAGATCCGGGTCTTCCAGTTTATCCTCAATCGGGATGGTCTGGTCTTCAAGGGAAACGGTATGCTTTATCCAGGATGACATCAGATGCCTCTTGCATTCATTGATGGTGACCTGGATAAGCCATGCCTTGATGTGTTCGTCATCATTAAAGGTGCTTTTGCCTGAAAGAAAACGCATAAAAACTTCCTGCACGATGTCGCATGCGTCCGCATTGCTTTTGGTATAGTTGAATGCGATCCCGAATACGGTGTTCCGGAATTTCTGATAGATCTGCATGAAGCGATCGTCCGGGTTTGACGGTCTGTGCATCTTTCGTTCACACTCCTCTGCCTTTCATCTACAACATACTTCAGAGCGTGAAAAGGTTACAAGATTTTTTACCCAATCGTTACGGCATTAACTTCATGAAAATCCCTGTCGTTATGTTCTTCTTTTTGTACAAAATATGCTGTGTTTTCGGTTATCTTATTGTGAGGTTTTTGTCTAAACTTGTCTACCAAAATGTGATACGATAAGCAAGTTATTATTTTAACAATTAGATAGAGATAAGGGGGAACACAAACATGCACCAAACCGGAAAGACTAAAGTTGCAATCATCGGTGCAGGAAACGTAGGAGCATCAATCGCCTTTGCGATGGCTCTTGAGCAGAGTGCCAGTGAGATTGTTTTGATTGACGTGAATGCTGAAAAGGCTGTTGGAGAGGCTCTGGACATCAACCATGGCCTGTGCTTCCTGGGCCAGATGGCAGTTTATGCAGGCGATTACTCCGATATCGCAAGCTGTGACGTTATTATTGTGACAGCCGGGATGAACAGAAAGCCGGGTCAGACCCGTCTTGATCTGGCCAGGGCTAATGTGGGTATTGCCAAGGAAATCACCAAAAACATCTTGAAATATTACACTCATGGTGTTATCCTTGTGGTTTCGAACCCTGTGGATATCCTTACCTATAAGATTCAGCAGTGGACCGGACTTCCGAACGGTCGTGTCTTCGGTTCAGGTACGGCTCTTGACAGTGCTCGCTTCAGATTCACCTTGGCTCAGAAGTTCAATGTTGACGTAAGAAATGTTCACGGTTATATTGTTGGCGAGCATGGCGATACCCAGCTTCCTCTGTGGAGCGCTACCCATATCGCCGGTATGAATGTGGAAGAATATGCAAAAGCGCATGACATGCCGTTCGGCGATGAGGATAAGGCAAAGATCAAAGATGAAGTCAAGCAGGCCGGCGCAGTAATCATCAAGAACAAGGGTGCAACATATTATGCAATCGCCGTTACTGTGAACACGCTGGTTGAAACCCTTATCAAGAACCAGAATACCATCAGAACCGTATCAAGCGTCATAGACGGTCCTTATGGCATCAAGGATGTTGCTATCAGCCTGCCTTCTATGATTAATTCAAATGGTGTGGAAAGAATCATTGAATTCCCCATCACGCCTGAAGAAGAAAAACAGCTGAGAGATTCGGCTGATGCCCTGAAAGCAATCCTGGATGGTGTAAGCGATATCTGATTGTTATCACTGCCACAGGTCACACAGTATTACTACATAGCTTTACTGTTATATTTACCGCTTGTTCGTCAGAACAGGCGGTTTTGCTTTTTTATGCAGCGATTATCTTCAATAAAATGACATGAACATTATCATCTTATGGACGTTGTCGGTTGCAGGGACAGAATGCAAAAAAGCCTTGATAAACAAGGCTTTTTTGCATATATGGCGTAAAACGGTGCGAGAGAAGCTTACCTTGTTTCCTTGCATTCAGAAAATATCTTGACAGGTGAGCGATTGCTCACTATAATAAAAGCACAATAGGTGAGCAGTTGCTCACCTGACGCAAATCAAGCGGTGAAAGGATAAGTCAGGTATGACAACGAAGGAAAAGATCCTGGTAGAATCCATGAAACTGTTTTCGGTTTATGGCTTTGATTCGGTTTCCATCCGCACGATTGCCGATGCTGTGGGAGTCGGAAACAGCGCATTATACAAGCATTATAGAAACAAGCAGGAGATCTTTGATGCCATCGTGGAGGAATCCAAAAAAAGATGCCTTGAGCAATGGTCACGGGCCGCAGGCGAAATCCATGGCCTCGACAGTCTCAAAAAGATATGCCTCGATATGTTCGAATACCAGACCAAGAATGAATGGATCGCCATGTTCCGGCGGCTTTTGCTGATCGAAAAATTCAAAAACCCCAAAATGGCCGAAATCTATAGAAAGTTTTTTGTGGAGTTTCCCATCCGTTACCAGGTGGAAATCTTCGAGTCGTTAATGGAAAAAGGGCTCATGAAAAAGGGAAACGCGAAAGTCTATGCCATGGAATTGTATGCCCCGTTCTATCTCTACCATTTTGTCGAACACGACGAAGATGAGATCAAAAAGCTGTTTGAGGAGCATGTGTCCTGCTTTTGGAACGCTTATTTCATAAAGGAGAATAGCCTATGAAACCGATCATTAACAGAAAGATGGCGCGAGAAAACCCGGCGCTCATGCAGATCATCAGGCAAGGGAAAAAGGTGTATCGAAAAGGAAGCGGAAGGATTCTGAAAGGTTACATCGGGAAGGTCACACAGCTTGACTCCATGGAGTTGCTTGGGACCGAAAACAGGGTAAACAGTCCTGTAAGCACGGAACAGGTAACCAGGGAATACTTTTTGCAGAAGCTTGAGGAATCCGGTCTCGTCGGGATGGGAGGCGGGTGCTTTCCGGTAATCAAAAAGGTGCGTGCTTTTTTATCGTCCCATCCATCAAGTAAAAAAATCATCATTAATGCCGTGGAATGTGAGCCTGGTCTTAAGCAGGATGAATGGCTGATTATCAACCGCAAGGATGAAATCATGGCGGGAATCGGGTATCTTAAGCATGCCCTGAACGTATCGGATATCACCCTGGCCGTCAAGCAAAAACTGGACTGGGAAGCGGAAGGTTTTAAAATATGCCTTGTGCCTGCCAGGTTCCCGATAGGCGAGGAGCATTTCCTGATCCATGCGGTGACGGGAATCTGCCTGGGAAAGGATATCCTGCCTGCAGAAAAGGGTATTCTTGTCATGAACCTTCAGACCGTATATCAAATCTTCCGGCTAATGAATCATGCGTATGACGGCAGGCGTTTTGTAACCATCGCAAACATGATAAACGGAAAAGCAAGGGTTGCCCTGGTTTCGGCTGAAGACATGGTGATTGATACCGTCAAAAAGGCCTTTGGCGAAGAGATGGATTGTTATTGCGGCGGCGGGATCCTGTCCTCCCGCAGGGCGACACCCGGGGACGTGTTTGCTGATTCGATCAGCTTTGCTGCGATAAGCCCCGAGCCCAGCATCAGCAATGAGAACAGGTGCAAAGGCTGCGGTGCATGTGCGAGAAAATGTCCGTCCGGCGTGAAGGTGCGCAAAATTATCGGAAAGGCTGGGTGCCCCGATAGCCATGCATCAGGATGACATGAATCTCATCGCGTCAAATCATAATCAGACCCTGAATGCCAAAACCTTTTTGGGCAAAATTGTGCTGGCCGCCTCGCTTCAGACTTTTTCAAAAAGAAAACCGGCGGTGTTTGCGCCGTCCGTCCTTCTGAAGGACGGGGATAACCTGGCGGAATACGGTATATCGGCAAAAGTCATTGGGCTTCCGGGGCATACGAAAGGGTCCATCGGTATCGATGTGGAAGAAAAAGACCTGATCGTGGGCGATGCGCTGATGAACCTGTTTTATCCGACGGTCTCCATGTTGTACAATGATGAGAAGGCCATGCTGGACAGCGCGAGAAAGATAACGGCGCTGGGCGAGCGCATGATCCATTTTGGCCACGGGAAACCGATGCCAAACAGGGTATGGGTGAAATGAGTTTTCGCAGGGAAGGAGGGTATTCCTTGGAAAGCATTATCAGAAACTACTTCCAGGCATGGATTGACAAGAATATCGATATCGTCCGGGAAACATTTTCGGAGGATATCGTCTACGTGGAGTCCTACGGTCCTGTTTATCAGGGCATTGATCAGGTCCTGAAATGGTTTGACGACTGGAACCGGAAAGGGACCGTATTGCGCTGGGATATCAAGCAAATAGCCATAGTGGATAAAACCGCCTTTGTGGAATGGTTCTTCAGATGCGAATATGAAGGCAATATCGGCGAATTCGACGGGGTTACCATCGCCAGGTTTGATGAGGACATGAAGATATGCGAGCTGAAGGAGTTTCAGTCCAAATCGGAGCATTATTATCCGTATGGGAAAAACAGATGACAGGGAGCCCAATCACCCGGTTATAGGTAAAGTGAACCAGGCAAAATAGCGCCTGGTTCACTTTTATGAGCAATCAATGGCAGAGCAGCAATTTACAAAACGTCAACCAGTTCACCGGCGAGGGCCTTGTTCATGCTTCTTACCGCACAGAATTTTCCGCACATGGAGCAGGTGTCTTCATGCTCGGGCTTCCTTTCATCACGGATTCTTTTGGCTGTTTCCGGGTCGATGGCATACTTCCATTGCGTCTCCCAGTCGAGCATTCTCCTGGCTTCAGCCATCCTGTCATCAGCTTCCCTTGCCCCTTTTACGCCTTTGGCGATATCTGCGGCGTGGGCGGCAATTCTCATGGCAATGATACCCTGCCTGACGTCGTCCAGGTTGGGCAGCGCCAGGTGCTCTGCAGGTGTCACATAGCACAGGAAGGCCGCACCGGCTGAAGCGGCAATGGCACCGCCGATGGCAGCGGTGATGTGGTCATAGCCTGGGGCGATATCTGTGACCAATGGCCCCAATACATAGAAGGGCGCTCCGCTGCAGATGGTCTGCTGGATTTTCATATTGGCCTCAATTTGGTCGATGGGCATGTGCCCGGGGCCTTCAATCATCACCTGGACATCCTTTTCCCAGGCCCGCTTGGTAAGCTCGCCCAACCGCACAAGCTCCTCGATCTGGCATACGTCCGAGGCATCCGCAAGGCACCCGGGCCGGCAGGCGTCTCCCAGCGATATGGTCACATCATATTCACGGCATATATCTAGGATTTCATCGAAGTATTCATAAAAGGGATTTTCCTCACCGGTCATGCACATCCAGGCAAACACCAGCGAGCCGCCCCTGGATACGATGTTCAGCTTTCTTTTATGCTTTTTGATCTGTTCGATGGTTTTACGGGTGATGCCGCAGTGCAGGGTGACAAAATCGACCCCGTCCTCTGCATGCAGCCTGACCACATCGATGAAATCTCTCGCGGTAAGGGTATGTAAGTCTCTCTGGTAGTGGATAACCGCATCATATACCGGCACGGTTCCGACCATGAGCGGGCACTCGGCGATCAGTCTTTTGCGGAAAGGAATGGTGTTGCCGTGGGAAGACAGATCCATGATGGCATGGGCGCCCAGTTTAACAGCTTCATGGACTTTTTGCATCTCCAGGTCATAATCCTTGCAATCCCTTGAAACACCAAGGTTTACATTGATCTTTGTCTTAAGCATTGAGCCGATACCCTGGGGGTCAATGCATTTATGATTTTTGTTGGCGCATATGACAACTTTTCCGGTTGCAACGAGCGGCAGCAGTTCCTCCACGGTCATCTGTTCTTTCCTGGCCACTTCTTTCAGTTCTTCCGTAATGATGCCTTTCCTTGCCGCTTCCATTTGGGTCGAGTATTGCTTCATTGTGATCTTTCCTCCTTTGCGTAATGAATCAGATGATTTGATAGGGTGGACTTGCAATTCGCCGGACACAAGAACTGTCAGCTCCTCCCGCTGCATGTAAAAAGCCCGACGGAAAAGCCTCAGCGCATGTCTAACACGCTGAACCTTCCCCCTCGGGCCTTTTATGCCAATAGGTGCCTCCCGCTCTAGCAGGATCTGTAGCCCTCGGTCTCGGACCCTTAGCTCCAGTAAGGCGGAACCCTAGCTACCCTCTCCCGGTTCATGGACACAATTGAATTTTACCATAACTGGATGATAAAAGGAATAGTTTGCTCTGTTAAAGGAAAGTTGCTTAAAGGCAGGTACACAGGACATCCTTGCAGCCGCGATGTCTTGAGATGAAGAAACAGTAACGCTATAATGCTTTAAGAAACCTGAGAAAGGAGCCGTGCAGAAAAATGGAGGACAGGGTATTCAACTACGGTGCAAACGCAGTCTGCTTTGAGAAAAATGGCCGTAAATACGGCATGATTTGCTCCTGGGCTACCCAGGTGGATTACGACAAGATTGTGATGCTCATAGGGGCCCAGAGCGTTACAGGGAAACATATTACCAAAGGGGATATCATCGGTGTCAGCGTGTTGAGTGTACGACAGGAGGATGTCATGAATACGCTGGGCAACAACCATTCCGATGAGGTGGACAAGTTTAAAAACCTGGACTATACCCTGAAGGATTCCGCGATCCTCATCAACAACGCCAGCGTCAATATGGTGGTTGAAGTCATCGATGTGCTGCATCTGGCCGGTATCGAGGAGGATAGCCTGGTTTATGGCCTGATAAAATCCCATACCAAGAGCGGGGAAGAGATGCTGACGGTTCGATAGGGTATAAAACACGGGCCTGAGCTGCCTGTTATTGCTTAGAGGCGGCTTAGGCCACATGGTCATCAGCAGGGAAGAACATCATACCCTCCTGAGAATTGATTCGGTCAACTCCAAAGCGAGAGAGAGGCCGGGCAGCGCATTTTCCAATGCCAAACCGCTGTCCCCTTGGTTTTTGAAATCCTTTATCGCTGCTGCCAGTAACGCTTTGCAATGTTCTTCCCGTTCAAATACAACTTGCTCCTTCGTGCCAAATGCCATCCTTCATTGTGGTTACGGCAGGGGTTTCCAGGAAAACGGAGTGGTTGTTCCTCAGGACTTTTAATGCATATTCTGCATGTAAGGGTGAAGGCAGGCAGATGTCAACAAAATCAAGGGTGGCCCCAAAAGGTCAAACGGATGGACGGAACGATTTTCTTGTAGAGTTCTCCGTGATATTTTCCGAATCCGGTTCCCAATATGCCAATATGCATTGTGCATCCTCCTGCTATTTGATACATTCATTTTAAAGAAGCATTTATGACAACAATGTGTCATAAAAGGGGAAAAACTAAAAGCGGCATTCAGGCGGGCAAGGCATAAACAAGCATATTTCCAGACTGAAAGGTGACAGCTCAATGAAGAATCAAACGGCGGCTTTCTCACATTAATTTATCAAATGGATTTGGTTGATTGTTCAGATATCCGGACGGATCCGGAGGAACACACGGAATGCAAATGGATCAGCATGGATGAACTGATGAAGCCCGATCTGAACCTGGATATCCTGGAGTATATTGTGCCTGCAATCAAGGCTTTGAAGGCCGGATAAGCAAAATGCTGATAAAGCTCAAACAACCGCCTGTCAGAATGGCAAAAAACTCCCGGGAGATTTCGTTCCCGGGAGTTTTTTATGTACATCAGAACATCGGAACAACAGCGCCCTTATAGGTATCCTCGATGAACTTCTTGACCTTCTCGCTCTGGAGGGCTTCAGCAAGGGCCTTCAGATCTTCCCTGTTCTCGTCGCCCCTGCGCACTACCAGGATGTTGGCATAGGTGACGGCGGCTTCCGAATCCTTCTCTTCCTTGGCCAGAGCATCGGTCATGGCGTTCAGACCGCCCTGGATGGCATAGTTACCATTGATGACGGCGATATCCACGTCCTGCAGGGAACGTACCAGCTGGGCGGCTTCAATTTCGATAAACTTCAGGTTCTTGGGATTCTCTACAATGTCATTGATGGTAGCCTTCAGGCCGGCATTGGGATCAACCTTGATCAGGCCCTGGGCTTCCAGGAGCAGCAGTGCCCTGGCTTCGTTGGTGGTATCGTTAGGAATAGCCACCTGCGCACCGTCCTTCAATTCACCCAGGCTCTTGGTTTTGCCGGGATAGATTCCCAGGGGTTCGTAATGGATGCTTGCGATGGGTACAAGGTCTGTTTTCTGCTCGGCATTGAAGTCGTTGAGGTAAGGAGTATGCTGGAAGTAGTTGGCGTCCAGATCGCCGCTCTGGAGCGACAGGTTGGGCTGTACATAATCGGTGAATTCCTTGATTTCCAGCTCATAGCCCTTTTCCTGCAAAACTTCCTTGGCTACTTTAAGGACTTCAGCATGAGGCACCGGCGTAGCGCCAACAACAATCTTCTTGGGGGTTTTTGATGTGCCGCCGCAGCCGGCAAGGGTGATCACCAGGGTTAATGCAAGCAATAGAGATAATATCTTCTTCATTCTACCTTCCTCCTATTATCCTATTTTCTTTTATCGCCTATCTTGGCTAACTTCATGCCAATCTCCTGAAGTACCTGAACGATGATGACCAGGAGAGCAACCGTAACGAGCATGATGTCTGTCTGGTACCTGTAGTAACCATAGCGGATAGCGATGTCGCCCAGACCGCCGCCGCCCACAAAACCGGTCATGGCCGAATAACCCAGGATGGTGGTCACTGAGATGGCCGCACCAAGGATGAGCGAAGGCCGGGCTTCAGGGAGCAATACCTTGTAGATGATTTCGAAGGGAGAAGCCCCCATGGACTGGGCCGCTTCAATCACACCCTTATCCACATCCTTGAGCGAAGACTCCACCATTCTGGCGATGAAAGGCGAAGCGCCAATCACCAATGGAACGATGGTTGCGGTCGGGCCCAGGGATGTTCCCGTGATAAAACGGGTTACGGGAATGACGGTTATGGCCAGAATCAGGAACGGTACAGAGCGAAGCAGGTTGATGATGACGCCAAGGATGCGGTTCAATCCAACGCAGGGCTTGATGCCGTCCTTGTCGGTAACCACCAGTATGATGCCAAGGGGCAGGCCTATCACGTAAGCCAGGGCTGACGATACCAGCGTCATGTACAGAGACTCCAGGAACCCTTTTCCGAGCATTTCCAAAGTAGCCTGATCAAACAAAGTCCTTTACCTCCTCTACCGTCAAGCCCCTGTTTTGAAGATAAGCCATCATCTTTTCGCCGGCCAGCTTATCCTCAGGAAGCTGAATGACAATCTGTCCAAAAGCTTTTCCGTCAATGTTCCTGGTGTCGGCAAAGATGATGTTGACGGGCTGCCTGAATTCCAGCACCATATTGGCGATAACGGGCTCAAAGGATGAGCTTCCGTCAAACACGATGCGACAACATCGGGAGCTGGTAAAATGCTCCACCTGTCCTCCTTCGGGGAATACCAGCCGGCGTGCTGCTTCGGTCGTCGGCTTTGTGAAAATGTCCTGCACATAGCCAACCTCTGCAATGCGCCGGTTATCGATGATGGCCACCCTTTGGCAAATCTCTTCCACCACGCTCATCTCATGGGTGATGATGACAATGGTGATGCCAAGCCTTTTGTTGATGTCCTTGAGCAGGGCGAGAACGCCTTTGGTGGTGGCCGGGTCAAGGGCGCTGGTTGCTTCATCGCACAGGATGACCTTGGGATTGTTGGCCAGGGCCCTGGCAATGGCAACGCGCTGTTTCTGTCCGCCGGACAACTGCGACGGATAGGCCTTGGCCTTATCGGACAGGCCTACCAGTTCCAGGAGCTCATAGGCGCGGGCTTCGGCTTCTTTTTTTCTGACGCCGGCAATTTCCAGGGGGAAGCAGACATTCTTCAGCACATTGCGCTGCATGAGCAGGTTGAACTGCTGAAAAATCATCCCGATGGACTGCCGGATCCTGTAAAGCTCCTTCTGGCTGAGAGCGGAAAGATCCTGGTTGTCAAAGTACACGGTGCCCCTGGTGGGTCTTTCAAGGAAGTTCAGACACCGAACCAAGGTACTCTTACCGGCGCCGCTCATGCCGATAATCCCAAAAATTTCGCCTTTCATGATGTCAAGGTTAATGTCCTCAAGGACATTGACCTCGCCGACATCGGTCTTAAAAACCTTGCCGAGGCCCCTGATCTGAATGAGAGAAGTACCGGTACTCATTAAATAACTCCCATCTGTTGTCATATTATTCCTATAGGTTTTGTTTATGATAGCATTATTTTATCTGGTTGAACGGCATTGTCAATAATGATGGGCCGTTTTTGTACAGTTGCATAAAAATTGAAATACTTCGGCCCGGATGTCTGTCGGGCCAAACCACCGGTCAATGTTCGACAACGGTTGCAATGAAGCCGGACAGCCATCTTTTCGCTACAATGTCCTTTTAGTTATACCAGATAACCGCTTGCCTTGGAAAGGGGCAAAGCAAAATTCAGGCCGGATTAGGCATGAAAACACCATTAGATATTCAGGACCAGGAATATAGACTCAGATGCGGAGGTCGATGTTATAAGTACCCAGGCACATGGATGCAAAACCATACCCTTCGGCCGGCAAAAGCATCGGGACGTAAAAATGGTTAAATGACGAAATCAGCCTTGGGTCAACAGAACGCATGCCTGGATTTGTCGCTCAGGTAACAGCATGGTTCCTACACATCCAAATCCCCCCTGCCTTTAAGTCATATTAAACATATATGAATTATATATTCAAGGATAACACGGCGGCAAAGTTTTGTCAATCATTTTTTAATTAAATATATATGAATAGTCAGATATGGATGTGACGGTTCTCATTCCCTTGCTGCCATGCAATTTTGCAGTGTTTCCGGGTAAAAAAACACCGCCGGAAGATCTTGCTTTACATATCCGTCGCCATGGCGTATAATGAATATAAACTTAATACTGGATGAAAATGGTAGCTAGGGGTGCCGCAAGGCTGAGAGAGATCCTTTGGTCTTAACCCTTCGAACCTGATGTGGTTAGTACCACCGTAGGGAAGCGCCAGGAAACAACTGAAAATGAAATGTTTTGGGCTTACCTGCGGGTAGGCCCTTTTATTTATGTTTTTTCGATAAGGAGGTTATGGCATGAATCTGAAAATGAACGGAAAGACAGTGGAGGCGGAAGAAAATATCAGCCTGTATGATTTTCTGGTCTCCAAACAGCTCGAGCCCGAAAGGCTGATCGTTGAGCTGAATTTCGAAATCGTTCCGAAAGAGCAATGGAAGGATGTCGTCCTGAAGGAGAATGACAGCATTGAAGTCCTGAGATTCGTAGGAGGAGGTTGATCAGAAATGGAGGATAGTCTTGTTATCGGAGGAAGGGAGCTTAGAAGCAGGCTCTTTATCGGAACCGGAAAATTTTCATCCAACAGAATAATCCCCGAGGTAGTCAAAAGTGCCGAAGTACAGGTGGTAACCGTTGCGCTGAGAAGGATCGATTTTGAATCAAAAGATGAGAATCTCGTGCAGTATATTCCTGATGACTGCATTATCATGCCCAACACATCGGGCGCAAGAAACGCGGATGAAGCCGTCCGGATCGCCAGGCTTGCCAGAGCGGCAGGCTGCGGCAACTGGATAAAAATTGAGATTGTTACGGATAATAGGTATCTTTTGCCGGACAATATGGAGACCATTAAGGCGACGGAGATGCTTGCCAAAGAGGGTTTTGTGGTGCTGCCATATATGAGTCCGGATCTGATGGCAGCCAAGCGGCTCAGAGATGCCGGAGCGGCTGCCGTCATGCCGCTTGGAGCTCCAATCGGCACCAACAAGGGCCTAAGGACCAGGGAGCTCGTGAAGATACTGATCAACGAGATCGATCTGCCCATTATCGTTGACGCCGGATTGGGCAAGCCATCCGAGGCAGCCGAAGCCATGGAGCTTGGCGCTGCGGCGGTGCTTGTCAATACGGCGGTTGCGACAGCCGGCGACCCGGTTCAAATGGCAAAAGCCTTCAACCTTGCTGTCAAAGCGGGAAGACTGGCATACCTTGCAGGAACCGGGGCAGTCAAAGAGTATGCCGAGGCGTCCTCACCGCTGACAGGCTTCTTGTCAGATAACGCCTGAAGGCGGGCAACAAGGCTTGCAATTAAGAGCCGTTGTTACATAAGGAAGTGTGTCCAATGAGTTTTTACGATAAGTACATAACGTATCACGATTTTGACTTTGACGGCTTTTTTGGAAGGGTAACGGACGGGGACGTCCAAAGGGCGCTGAACAAGGATTATCTTAATGAACTTGATTACCTGGCGCTGCTGTCCCCGACAGCGGAAAAGCACCTGGAACAGATGGCCGTCAAGGCGCAGCAACTGACTATCCGGAATTTTGGCAAGGTTATTTTCCTGTTTGCCCCGCTGTATTTGTCAAACTACTGCACAAACAGATGTGTATACTGCGGATTTAACGTCACCAACGATATCAGGCGCGGCAAACTGACCCTTGACGAAGTGGCGCAGGAAGCGGAAGCCATCTCGTGTACGGGAATCAGGCACATTCTTATCCTGACGGGCGAGTCGAGGAAAGACAGCCCGGTGTCCTACATCAAAGACTGCGTCAACGTGCTTAAAAGATACTTTCCGTCTATATCCATCGAAGTCTATCCGCTTGACGAGCAGGAATATGCCGAGCTTGTCGAAGCAGGTGTGGACGGCTTTACCATGTTCCAGGAAGTGTATAACGAAAAGCTGTATCCTGAACTGCATTTGGGAGGCCCAAAGCGCAATTACCGTTACAGGCTTGATGCCCCTGAAAGGGCCTGCCGGGCCAACATGAGGACCGTCAATATCGGCGCACTCCTGGGGCTGGATGAATGGCGACGGGAGTCCTTTTTCACCGGCCTCCATGCCGATTATTTGCAGGATCATTACCCGGATATCGAGATTGCGGTATCCTTCCCAAGAATCAAGCCTTCGGCGGGCTGCTTCAGGCCAAAATGCCAGGTAAACGATAAAAACCTGGTCCAGGCCATATTGGCGCTGCGGCTTTTTATGCCCAGGGCCGGGATAACCATATCCACCAGGGAGAGCGCCAAAATGCGGGACAACCTGATCGGACTCGGCGTGACCAGGATGTCGGCCGGCTCGTCCACCGCTGTCGGCGGATACTCGCATAAAAGCAAAAGCAGCGTTCAGTTCGATATCTCCGATGAACGCAGCGTGGAAGAGATCAAGAACCTGATCTACAGCAAAGGCTACCAGCCGGTGTTCAAGAACTGGCACCCCATATGAAACGGAGCTTTAACCGGAAAAATCAAAACGAAAAGGAGTTTGGCGATGAACGATTTTGAGCGTGGTCTTGAAAGATATATCGGCCGTGAAAGGCTGGAAAAACTGCAAAAGATCAAAATTGGCATTGCCGGAGCCGGCGGGCTTGGTTCCAACTGTGCATTCAATCTTGTACGCAGCGGTTTCAGGAAATTGAAAATCGTAGACTTTGACTTTGTGGAGCCGGCTAATCTCAACAGACAGTTTTACTTTATCGACCAGCTCGGGATGCCCAAGGTGGTGGCGCTCAGGCAAAACCTCCTGCGGATCAACCCGGACCTCGAACTGGAGACCTTACAGGTAAAGATTGATGCCGGGAACATTATGGAACTATTCGGCGACTGTGACGTCATCGTTGAGGCTTTTGACAACATTGCGGGCAAGACATTGCTCGCCGAGAAATTCTACTCTTCCGGTAAACTGGTGGTTTGTGCTTCCGGTCTGGCCGGATGGGGAAGCTCCGATGAAATCAAGATCAGGAAAATACACCCCAAGTTTTTCATGGTGGGCGATTTGGTCACGGAAGTCGGTCGGGATGTCCCTCCCATATCCCCAAGGGTGAACGTCACAGCCGCCAAGCAGGCTGACATCGTGCTGGACTACATCATGAACCATGGCCCATAAGCCGGTTTGCGGCTGATATTTCATTTTTGGTGCATGGTCGGGAGGAAAGATGGTGCGAGAACTGTACGAAATCATTCAAGCGAATGTCCTGAGGGCATCCGAAGGGCTCAATGTGCTGGAAGATCTGGCGGGGTTCTGCCGTGACGGCGGCAGTGTCTCGGAAAGCCTGAGGAGCCTGAAGGCCGATATCAGAAACAGCCTGGTTGAACCTCTGCCGGATGGCCTGACATACCGGCAATCCGCCGGTGACGGTGTGTTTCCTGGATCGCGGGAATATGTCGCCGACATGATACATGGCCTTAAACTACTCAAGGATAATTTTGAAAAAGTCCAAAAGGCCCTGGGTGCCCTGGTGGCGATCCTGGATAGTGCAGGCGAGAGCGAATTCGCCAAGCGATACGAAGACTATAGGTTGGCCGCATGCGACCTGGAAAAGACATTATACAGGATTTATTGCAGAGATATGAAAAAGAAGAAGCTGGATACCGATCTGTATTGCCTCACAGCCGAGGAGTATTCACTCGGCCGCAGCAACATTGAAGTGGTTAAGGCGATGCTCAGCGCAGGCATCAGGATCATCCAATACCGGGAAAAGGAGAAGAAGATGCTCCATAAATACCGTGAATGTGTGAAAATAAGGGAGCTTACATACGATGCCGGCGCTGTGTTCATCGTCAACGACGATGTCGATCTGGCCATAATGGTCGGGGCTGACGGTGTGCATATAGGTCAGGATGACCTGCCGGCGGATAAGGTAAGGGAACTGGTAGGGGAAGAAATGATCATCGGTGTCTCGACGCACTCCCCTCAGCAGGCTCAGGACGCAATCGCCAGGGGAGCGGATTACATTGGCGTCGGGCCGATATTTGCCACCAAGACAAAGAAGGATGTATGCGATCCGGTGGGGTTTGAATACCTGGATTATGCAGTAAAGCATGTCGCCATACCCTTTGTGGCCATTGGCGGCATCAAGGAGCACAACATCTCTGAAATTAAGGCAAGAGGAGCCGGGCTGATCGCCATGGTAACAGAGATAGTGGGTGCCGAAGATATTGAAAAGAAAATAGAAAGCATACGCCAAAAGCTGAAGGGTTGAGGCGACAGCCTTTGCACGCGGCTTAAACCAAAGTAGCGCCCAAATGCACAATCCAGGCGGCGCACCAGGCCACAAAACACTGCCAGACAATGACGCCGAAGGCCCATCTTCTGCCAAGCTCCCTCCGGATGGAGGCTATGGCCGCAACGCAGGGGGTATAAAGCAGGGAGAAGACCAGAAGCGACATTGCGGCGGCGTGAGTCAGTACGGATGCAACGCCCTGGCCGAACAGGATCTTGAAGGTGGACACAACGTTTTCTTTTGCCATGAATCCGCTGACGAGTGAAACGCATATTCTCCAGTCGCCAAGGCCGAGCGGCCGCATAATCGGTGCGAACCATCCCGCCACTATCGCAAGAATGCTGTTCTGCTGATCTCCGGCCAGGTTGAAAAGGGGATCAAAGCTCTGAAGGAACCAGATGAGGATTGCTGCAAGAAAGATGATGGTAAATGCGCGCTGCAGGAAATCCTTGGTCTTCTCCCAAAGCAGTTGCCCCACATTTCGGGCGCTTGGCATGCGGTAGTTCGGCAGTTCCATAACGAACGGTACGGCCTCGCCCTTGAACAGTGTGCCCTTAAACAGCAGGGCGACAAGAATGCCAACGACAATGCCGAGTAAATAGAGGCCGGTCATGATTAAGGCCTTGTATTTCGGAAAGAAGGCGTCAACGAAAAATGAATAGATGGGCAGCTTGGCCGTACAGCTCATGAACGGCGTAAGCAGGATGGTCATTTTCCTGTCCCGTTCGCTTGGCAGGGTGCGCGTGGACATGACCGCCGGAACGGTGCAGCCGAATCCTATAAGCATGGGAACAATGCTGCGGCCCGATAAGCCGATCCTGCGCAGCAGTTTGTCCATGAAAAAGGCAACCCGCGCCACATAGCCGCTGTCCTCAAGGAGGGACAGGAAGAAGAACAATGTCACAATGATCGGAAGAAAACTCAGGACGGTTCCAACACCCGTAAAAACACCGTCAATGACAAGCCGGTGAATCACGTTATTCACGCCGGCTGTGGCCAATCCCCGATCGACGAGGCTTGTCAGGGCTTTTATCCCGAGTTCCAGCCAACCCTGGAGCGTGCCGCCGATCACGTCGAAAGTGAGCCAGAAAGTGGCCCCCATGAACAGGATAAAGATGGGGATCGCAGTCCATTTGCCCGTTAGGATGCGATCGATCTTCTCACTCCGGATGCTTTCCCGGCTTTTTTGGGGCTTTGTCACGCACATGTCGCAGATTTTCCTGATGAAGGCATAGCGCATATCCGCGATAGCTGCGCTCCTGTCAAGCCCACGTTCCTTCTCCATCTGGGAAACGATGTGCTCGATGGTGTCCTTCTCGTTCTGATCCAGATTCAGCTGCGCCATGACCAGGGGATCGCCCTCAATGACCTTGCTTGCGGCAAAGCGAACAGGTAGCCCGGCCCTTTGGGCATGATCCTCGATCAGGTGGTAGACGCTGTGCAGGCAGCGGTGAACGGCACCGCCCTGATCATTGACGTCGCAGAAGTCCTGACGCAAAGGCTTTTCCTGATAATAGGCCACGTGAATGGCATGCTTAACAAGTTCGCTTATGCCTTGATTTTTTGCCGCCGAAATCGGTACCACGGGAACACCCAGCATGGCCTCCATTGTGTTGATGTCTATGGTTCCGCCGTTTGCCGCCACTTCGTCCATCATATTGAGCGCAACGACCATGGGTACATCCATTTCCAGCAATTGCATGGTCAGATACAGGTTACGCTCGATGTTGGTGGCGTCCACGATGTTGATGATGGCCTTCGGCTTTTCTTCCAGGACGAAATTGCGCGACACGATCTCTTCGTTGGTGTATGGTGACATGGAATAAATCCCGGGCAGATCGGTGACCAGCGTGTTGGGATATCCCCTGATAACGCCGTCTTTCCGGTCAACCGTTACACCGGGGAAATTGCCGACGTGCTGATTGGCGCCTGTAAGCTGGTTGAAAAGCGTGGTCTTCCCACAGTTCTGATTGCCGACCAGCGCAAAGGTCAATGTGGTCCCTTCCGGCAAGGGGTTGCCGCTTCCCTTGGGATGAAATATGCCGTCTTCGCCAAGATTGGGATGGACGGTCTTGACGGCAGGACGCTTTTTGTCCGGTTTTTCCGTATGTTCGGTGATCGGTTCCACTTCGATCTTTGCCGCATCGTCCAGTCGCAGTGTCAATGCATAGCCATGGATGATCACTTCAACGGGATCGCCCATCGGTGCGTATTTGAGCAGGGTGACCTTTGTGCCGGGAATGACGCCCATGTCCAGCAAGTGCTGCCGTAAAGCGCCCTCTCCGCCGACTTTTGTGATGATTGCCGATTTTCCGATTTCCAGTTCCTTAAGCGTCATCGTACTCCTTCTTCCTTTTGCTTCATGGCCGATGCAGACAATGCTCATCCAGCGCTTTCGGGTTCTTTCCTAGTACAACTATTGTGAAATTTTGTCGATTTGTCAAGAATTAAAGTCAGTCAATCAGGGAGATATTTGGCATCTCGCAACGAATAACGCCGGGGCTACACGGCCATGCTGGAAGGCTATAAGGTAATGTTGGAACGTTTCGTCGGGCCAACCAGGATCATGATTTGCGGAAACACTCTGCAGGTCGATGATTATAGCAGGTACAACTGGACCGTCTTTGATCCGGCCCAGAAAAAAGCCAATCACGAAGCGGCATTTCCGCTTAAACTGGAAGAGGCGTTTGCGCTCGGAGCAGAGCTTATTTAACTTTCTTCTTGCATCCGGAACCAAGGCAGGAAGCCTGGGATTGCCCGATTTCGGGAACGTGCCATAAGGCCCATAATTGCGGGGAAAGGTAAAATAAGAGGGACGGGTTTCTGAAAGCATGAGTTTAGAAAACCGTCCCCTTGCCTTATGGCTATATTATTTCGGAGGGGTTCTTTCTCCCTTGTTCAGGAACTTGAGCATGATGGTGCATGCCTGCGCCCTGGTAGCGTTTTTGCGGAAGCCAAAGCTTCCGTCGGAGAAGCCGGTCATGATGCCGGAAGCTATTATCTTGGCTGCCGTTTCCCTTTCTTCCGGAGTGAGGACAGTATCATCAGTTATCGAGGAAACATAGCTTTCCCAATTATTAAAAGCCGTTTCATCCTTTTCGGCCCTGATGATCAACCTGGCCATTTCGCCCCGGGTAATAGGTCTGTCGTAATTGTCAAACTCGCCATTCTGAATCAGGCCTGTTTCCAAAGCTTTGTTGATGTAATTTTTTGCCCAGTAATCGCCTTTAACCGGGTGCAGGTCATGGTAACCCAGGGCTACAACGAGCATTTTGATAAACTCGGAAACAGTCATGTTTTCCATGGGCCTGAAAGTATTATCCGAATAACCGCTGATAAGCCCGTCTTTAACCATCCTTATCACGCTGTTGTAATACCAGTCCGTACTTTTCACGTCGGCAAAGCTGGGGTTTTTTGCGTTTTCTTTTATTCTATTGTAATCTGCGTCAGACCAAAAGATCTGACCTCTTGTTACGGACCAGTAGGCCGTATAGTATTTCTGGCCCATAAAATCGTTTAATAGATTGCTCAAATTGGAAATGGATGTATAGAGCGTTCCGCCCCTGTTAAACAGTTGGAAGGTAAATAAATCATAGGAAGTATTTCTGTCTTGCAGCTTCCCGTTATAATAAAATTTAGGATCCTTATATTCCAATAAATTCATGCGCCATCTGCGATATTCTTCTCTGAATTCAATCTTAATGGTTCCTTTGTCCGAACGGATTTCCATGATCTTATTGTCCATATCGAGGTTAACCGAATACCCCAGGAACTCCAGCATTTGCTTTACAGGCACAACGGCATGGTATGCGCCGGAATAGACAAAGCCTTCTATGTAAGGCCTTTTGCCCTCTTCGAAAATGAGTTCGAAGTCATTATAGAACGCATCGAGTTCGATCAATGGATCATCATAAATAACAAGCGCATTGTCTTCCCACTTGCAAGATTTCAGATACAGGAATTCCGATATGGAATTGTAACGGATGTATGGCTTCCCGTTGATCCTTTTGCTGTAGAAATAATATTCACCCATGATGTTCTTTATTTCCACACCGTTGACGATTATCCTGTTGCCGTCCGGAGGAAAAACCACCGTATGATCGTATTTTGGGTTTATGACTGTCGCGTTGCCCGTTTTCTCGTCATAGCTATAGGTGCATCCAAAATATTCGGCTATCGGTTTTAAAGGAAGCAATGACAGATAAAAACCGCTGCTGCCGGGATATTTTATGGGTTGATAGTCTAGAGGAAATATGATGACCTTATCATTATCTTTTACGGTGAATGTTTCATATGTTTGGGCGTTAGCCCATACCGAAAGGTTTAAGCTTGTGCACAGGAAACAGATCACCAGCAAAACGGATAATGTCTTTTTCATAAAGTCCCTCCCAAGAAGATACTTATGATGCTGTATAAAAGCAATTAATATATACCACTTTCCGGTCGTATTACCGCAGGTAATCGTTCCGCCGGCATTACAAACGTATCTTTTTGAATCAGCCTGTTCCAAAGTGGTAAAATGATACTATGGACGGTTTATTTCCGAGAAGATTGAAAATAGTAGGATAGGATTCCAAACATTCAACGGGGGGCATGAGCTATGAGCAATGACTTTTCAGGTAATAAAAGGAGAGTTTTGATCGTCGGGAGCGGCGCCGCCGGGCTTTCGGCGGCAAAGGCGGCCAGGGTACAGGATCCGGAAGCGGAAATTACCCTGTTCGGCGCGGAAGACCGGTTGCCGTACTATCGGCTCCGCCTGTGCGAATACATCGGAAAGAGCGCGGATCCCGGCGAGCTTGAAGTCAGTAACAGGGAATGGTTTGAGAAAAACAGGATTCGGGTCGAGCTATCCTCAAAAGTGGAAGCCATCGATACGGAGGCCAAAACAATCGGTGTCAATGGCAAAACGTACGGCTATGACAGCCTGGTGCTTACTACCGGCAGCACCCCCATCATGCCGCCTTTTAAAGGCAAGGAGTTGTCGGGCGTTCATACCATATGGACCTGGAAGGATATCGTTGAGATCAATAAAGGCCTTCAGGGCGCGAGGCGGGCTGTCGTTATCGGCGGCGGGCTGCTTGGGCTGGAGGCGGCATACAAGATTTCCGAGTTGGGCATTAACGTATCGTTGATTGAAGGTATGCCGAGGCTGTTGCCCAAACAACTGGATGAAGAGGGCTCGGCTTTGTTTAAGGACAAGGTGCAGAGTTTGGGCATATCCGTCATTTGCGGGATCTCCGTAGAAGGGTTTGAAGGGGATCAGAACGGGCATGTCAGGAAAGTGAACATGGCTGACGGTACGTCACTTGACGCGGATATCGTCATCGTATCGGTCGGCGTTGCGCCTAATGTCGCCGTATGCCAGAATACGGGCATCAGCATGAACCGCTTTTTGCTCGTCAATGAAAAAATGGAAACCAGCGTCAGGGATGTCTATGCGGCAGGAGATGTGGCGAGCCTCAACGGCAGATGGTTTGGGCAATGGGCAGTTGCCAGCAAGCAAGGACAGGTTGCGGGAACCAATGCCGCGGGCGGTAACGCCATATACGAGATAACCGATGTTCCTTATGTGCTCGCCACCATGGGAACAAGGGTGGTTTGTGCGGGCGATACTGGATCCGCCCAGCCGGATGGTTCCGAATCGGCTTACGTGATAGACCAGAAGATAGACAAGGAGCAATTTGCCTATTCCAAACTGGTATTCCGTAACGGGCTTTTTGTCGGATATATCCTCATTGGCGAACCGGCAAAAGCGTCCAACAAAATCCAGTCGTTGCTCAATACCGGCATAAGCGCCGAGGAAATCAAACATAAGCTGTACGGCTGAACTGTGCAATCCGCAACCGGGTTGGGACCAAGGCTTCAGGGAAAAGCATCGGGACCAGGATGCTTCACATTTGCTGTCCGAATCCTGGGAATTTACGACGGCAAGCTCTTCCCACAGGACGATGGCACATACCTGAGACCGGTTTCTATTCATGGAGGAGGCTCGCTGGTCATCACGCCTGATGAATTGCAAAAGCAATATGCCAAGCAATGAATTTATAAGCGGTTCTTATGCCGTCAGACACCCATTCACTGAACAGGTTACTCGGCCGCCTTCTCCAGGTAAACAAATCTCAGATTTTCTGAAACGGCTTCCTCTTTAAACCTTTTATAACCATTGCGTTCATAGAGTTTTATGTTACGTATGCTCCTGTCGCTGGTGAACAACTCTTTTCTTAAACCTTTATGTTCATTTTCAATGTGCCTGAGCAAGCTGGTTCCGATACCCCTACCCCTACCCTGAAAGTTTGGATGAACCATTAATTTTCCGATATGTATGGTTCCGTCGCGTACATAGCCCCTGACAGAACCGATTGTTTGCTCCTTGTCATCCACGGCTTTATATATGACGCCCTTTTCATACTCATCCATGAGTTCTTCCAGGGTTTGGGTCAGAGGCTGTATGTTAAAATCATTCACAAGCTGCGCTTCACTTTGATAGGCCAGATACTGAAGCTTCAGAATCTCTTCCAAATCATTCCTGTCCGCCCGCATAATTTGCATCATGACATACCTCGCTTATGTTCTCTTTATACAATACTGGGGGATATTATATAATAAAGTTACATTATTTGCCAGTCTTTTTGCCGTGCAAAACAAAAAGAGCCGGCTCCTCATAAGGTTCGGAGCCGACTCTGGTTCAGCTGCCTGGCGGATTATACCGCTCTCGCCACTGCGGCGGCTTCGGCTGTTGCGTTCAGCGCCCTTCTGGCACGGACCGCGTCGCCAATAATGTGACAGGGAATGTTATGGGCCTTGCAGTACTCAACCAGTTCGTCCGTAGAGCGCGATTTTGCGCCTACGGCAATTACCACGGCATCACAGGGTATTTCTTCCGTCTTGTTGTCCTTTTCGATGACAACAGCGTTTTCCTTAATCTCCACGCACTTTGCTCCGGTTATGGTCTTAATGCCTTTCATATACAGGCTTTCCATGACACAGATTTTTCTCAGGTATCCAAGGTCTTTGGCTACTTCATCCAGCATTTCTACGACAGTGATGCTGTTATTCCCTTCAGCAAGATGCTCGGCCACTTCAAGGCCGACAAGGCCTCCGCCCACAACAACCACATTGCCGCTGGCTGTAGCCCTGCCGGCAAGGATATCATGGGAGTTTGTGACATGGGGCAGTCCGATACCGGGAATGTTGGGCATGATGGGCTCTGAGCCTATGGCCAGGATCACTTCGTCCGGCTTTACTTCATCAATCAGTTCAGGCGTAACGGGAGTAGAGAGCCTGATGTCCACATTTTCCCGTTTGGCCATTTCGCCCATGGCTATGGCAGCATCCCTCATTTCTTCCTTGCGCGGTGCCACGCCGGCCAGTTTGAATTGGCCGCCCAGGGAATCGGATGCCTCGCAGAGAATGGGGTGATGGCCTCTTTTCTTTAATGTCAATGCGGCCTCAAGACCGGCCACGCCACCGCCTGCAATGAGCACTTTTTTGGGAGCATTTGCCTTTACAAGGGCGTATTCTGCTTCCTTACCCAATGCCGGATTTCTCAGGCATGTAATATGCGGCATTTCAGGTGAGACAAAGCCGTCATAGCAGCCCTGGTTACAGCCCACACACTTAACGATGTCGGCTACCCGGCCTTCCCTGGCTTTGTTGCAAAACTCCGGATCAGCCAACTGACCGCGGCCTATGACCACCATGTCGGCCTTTCCGGATGCGATGATGTCCTCAGCCTGTGCAGGGTCGTTGATGCGGCCGACGGCAATGGTTATCATGCCGGTTTCTTTTTTGAACCTCTCAGCATTGGCCACATTGAATCCCCTTGGCAGATCAACAGGGGGGACTTCATATTTCAATGCGGCGGAAGAGAAGTTGCCGCGTGAAACATTCAGCACGTCGACGCCGGCTTCCTTGGCCATCTTGCAGAATTCAATCATCTCTTCGATGGTCAGGCCGTTCTCCAGGTAGTCGTCATGCGCAACAATTCTCATGAACAAGGGCATATCTTCGGGAATGTTTTCCCTGATGGCCCTTATGCATTCCAGCAAATACCTTGCGCGGTTTTCCAGCGATCCGCCGTATTCGTCCGTTCGCTTGTTGAAAGCCGGGCTTAAGAAGGCATGGGGAGAGTAGTTGTGGCCGGCATGGAACTCAACGCAATCATAGCCCGCTTCAACGGCGCGTCTTGCCGCTTCACCGAAGGATCTGACCACTTCCTTGATGGTTTCAATGCTGGCTCCCGGGATGACATAGTCTGTTCCCGGCACTTTTATGTCGCTGGGGATGACGATGCCGTCCTGTTGGTACGTGGCTGCAGCCATGCCGCCTTGCCAGAGCTGTACCCCGGCCTTTCCGCCTGCAGCGTGGATGGCATCGGCAAGCGCCTTAAGCCCGGGTATGTACTTGTCGTCATGTATGGCCAAAAACTTGACGGGATTTGACGGACCATGGACACCGCAGACTTCCGTAAAGTTCAGACCACATCCGCCCACTACTCTTGCCACATGATAATCGATAAGCTGCTGGGTGACGTAGCCTTCTTTCGTTGCCATTTTTGTTCCCATGGCAGGGAACACGATTCGGTTTTTCAGTTCCAATCCCCTGATTTTAATCGGACTGAAAAGATTGTCAAATGCCATATAGAAGCCCCCTTTGCTCTATACTTTGTTATTTTTTTGTCTATCATAATTATAGTTGAACTTATAATTTAAAGCAACATGTTTTAAACAAATTGTTTGAATAAGGGGACAAAAGAAAAGGTAAACCCAATGCCCTGAGGTTACCTTTGCATCGATTCATTTGGACTTCAGCCTGTCAATGATATAGGCGATATACTTGAGCCTCTCTTCCTTGCTGTGTATGATGCTTTCCTTGAAATGGTTAATCTCCATGTTCATGATCGGATGAATGATGGAGGAGAGAAAAACCATGTTCCCGTATTGGGCGTCCGGTTCATCCGTTTTCAAAACCCTTGCGAGGGTATGATAGAGCTTTTTGTTTAAACTGTCAGTTATTTCGACTATTCTTGCATCCAGTTCGTTTGTGTTTTGATTTTTTATGGCCTCCCTCAGGATGATGAGCACGCCCGGATATTTGATGGTATACTCCATGATTTCATTGGCAACGATGATGACCTTTTCTTCATCACTGTATGATTCGTCATCCAATGCGGCATAGGCGGCAATGGTGTTATCGATATAAAACTCTTTCACATACTTCATCATTTCATTCTTGGTACGAAAGTAATAGTTTATGGCGCTTACATTGACATCGGCCTCTTTCGCAATAGCCCTTACCGGGATATCGAAGGAGGCGTTCTTTCCGATTAAGTACAGCGCTTTATCCAGAATTTTTTCCTGTATGCTTGTCAGTTCCCGCATCCATATCGCTCCTGCATGTATTGTTCAGGATATTATTATACCAGAGAAGCCGAACAGATTAAAAAAATCCGGAAGGTGTATCCGGCAAAACCGGGTCCAGATTGACAAGCAGGATGGTTTGAATAAAAATGAAAGAGTATGGAAAAATCTGGCGCGATGGTCTTGGCCCCCAAAGGACATCCCGGGAAAAAATCAGCTTGGAGGAATACGGATGATACTTAACTGGATCAGTACATGCGGAGCGGCGATTTACATATTGTTTGGGGCACATCTATGTTACCATGGCTAACAGGAAGTATGATGACGAAGCATCACATCATTAAAAGAACATTAAAAATACAGGCTGTTAATACTCCGTTCACATTTAGAATCTATAATACTTTATAACTGGTATCACCCTATGAAAACCTTTACATGAGGAGAGCGCAATGGACAAAGATACAAACGACAGCTTTGGCAGCCTGTATTCAGATGGAGCCGATTCCCAGGTTTATGATCTCACAACGGAGCTTATGACCATGGACGACGCGTTGCTCAGCACCATGTGGGATCAGTCCAAAGAAATCCTGAACTTCATGATCGAGTTCAAGGAACTCATGATGATGTATAAGTGTGCCATTAAGGCCGTCAAGACAAAGTTTGAAGTTCTGGATACGGAGTTCAAAATCCGGTACCAAAGAAATCCCATAAACTTTATTAAAACACGGCTTAAACGTACATCGAGCATCATGGAAAAAATGAGAAGGAAAAATATACCCTTCTCGCTGGAGAATATTGAACGGTATATAAATGATGTAGCCGGGGTCCGGGTGATTTGCTCGTATGTGGATGACATATACAGCATTGCAAAGGCGCTGATCAAACAGGATGATGTAAAGCTTATCGAGAAGAAGGATTACATAATCAATCCCAAGCCCAATGGGTATCGCAGTCTGCATCTGATTATCAGTGTCCCGGTTTTTTTTGCCGAGCAAAGGAAGGACATGAAGGTGGAAGTCCAGATCAGAACCATAGCCATGGATTCCTGGGCTAGCCTGGAGCATCAGCTCAGATATAAGCAGGAGATAGCAAATGAAGAGGAGATCGCCAGGCAATTGAGGGAGTGTGCCGACCTTATAGCGGATATAGACTCCCGGATGCTGGATATAAGGACGAAGATTGAGGCAAGCAGCAGTATTCTTACAGAAGAAGAGATTCTACTGAATAAACTGAGCAAGATTGATACGCCACTTGAATAAGGAAGAAGCATATGATAGCTGTCTATTCAGGACCATGAGCAAGGCAGGAATGTGTTGAAACTTGTTCGCATGGGCTTGGGTACAGGATACGGCAATCTATCGTGAGCTGCAGATCGTGCTTGCATGTTAAGCTTTCCTGAAAGCAGAGTTCATATGGATTTCGGAGAGAACAACCCTGCCAATGGCCGACTTGTGTGGCTGGATATCAGGACAAAATGAAAGCAGTTTAACAGTTTGATTTGAAATCAAACCGTTGAATTTGCTATCAGGAGGGAAAGCGCGTTGCGTACAGAACAAGAAATGTTTAACCTCATTTTGGATGTGGCTGAGGCTGATGAGCGCATACGGGCAGTGCTGCTGGTGGGTTCGCGTGCAAATCCGGAGGATCCACAGGACATCTACCAGGATTACGATATCACTTTTTTTGTGGAGGATATCACCCCTTACTACAACAATCCCGCATGGGTTGAAGCCTGTTTTGGCAGGCCTTTGATAATGCAGATGCCTCTGAAACCATGCGTTATCCGGTCGGAGACGGCCGTTTTGCTTATCTGATGCTCTTTCCCAATGGTGTTCGCATAGACCTTACCATTGATTTCAGAAAGTATGTGCACAACGGAGAACCAGCTGTTATTCTGCCCGATAAAGATAACGGCAAAGGCTTTTTACCTGCCAGCTGTTTATCTGCCTCAGTCGTGGGCTTGCGGAACTGCAACAAGTGCTTTGCATTTTTCAGAAAGCACATGGTCAATGATATCATCGATGATCACCGGGCTTACCGGCTTGCCTATGATTCTCAGCGGTCGTGCGGACATTAATTCATATGGGTTATCCATCGAGGTCACGAATACGATGTTGCAGGAAGGCTTCGCTTTAGCAGTTTCCATCTGGCGGATCCTTTTTGCGGTTTCAAGGCCGTTGAGCTTTTTCATATAGTAGTCGAGGAAAAGCAGATCAAAGCTCACATTCTCCCTATTGAGCGTGTCAATGAGTTCTTCTCCGCTGCCAAATCTCCGGATGCTGAATATGACATTGTTTTTCTCACCGTATTGCCGGATGATTGCTTCAATGAGTTCGCAGAAGATGGGAAAATCGTCACAAATACCGATATTCAGCATTTTGCCACCTCATAGAATTAATTTATTAACTATAAAGGTACTTTATATATTTTAGTCTACAAAAATTCAAATTGCAAGTGTATTAATACCTTTATGGTTGGTTAAGCTGATCCATCATTATTGCTAAAGTAAAAGCAGGTGATGATGGATGAATATCGACTACAAAGCACTCGGTGAAAGGATCGCGAAACGCCGTAAAGTGCTCAACTTGACACAGGATGATGTTGCGGAGGCAACCGGTCTCAGCAATAACTATATTTCCAATATTGAGAACAACCATTCCATCCCCAGCATCGATACCCTGCTCAAAATTTGCGAAGCCATCGATACGACGCCGAATTACCTGCTGCTGGGCATTACTTCGCGCACCGATGCGGAGGAGGATCTGCGGAGTCAAATCAACGAAAGGCTTAAGCTGTGTGATCAGAAAAAGCTCAAACTGATCGAACGGTTTGTTTCCTGGGTGATTGATGAAGATATTTAAACATTTTTACACATTCGGTATCGTACAGAGACTCTGCATTATGTCAAAGAAGATGCCTGGCTTGTTCCATGCTGCAACATGCTTTCCTTCTGCCGGAAATGCTTGACTATGCGGAAAAAGAGTTATCCGTAATTGACGGTGGCAAGCGGATCCTTTCGGTCTGGGTAACCGATAAGGAGTACGATAAAATCGAGATGTTGTCGCGAAATGGCTATTATAAGGCATATTCCGAACCGGTACGGATTTTCCCATATAGCAAGCCGTTTCCTGAGGTCAGACTTCCGGACGGTTTTTCGGTTTTATCTCTGGAAGACGAGAATTGCCACAATAGCTGTTACGGGCGGCATGAAGAAAACAAAGGCACTCGGCGCGGCGTATTGTTTTGGAGGTGTGCCTGAATTCTATACCGCTATCGGCTTTGAAACGGTATGCCATCGGGAGATGTGGAAAAAAGAATGGTAATAGCATTGCTTCACACCGCATTTTACGGTAAAAGTTTATAAAAAGGAGAAAAGCATGATCAACAAACTGTTTTCATATCTGCAAAAACCTTCCCTCTGGCAGCGCAGCCCGGAGCCGTTCTGGGATGACGAGCATATTTCAAAGGGGCTGCTGGAAGCGCATCTTAACCCGGATTGGGATGCGGCAAGCCGCAACCACAGTTATATTGCACGCTCGGTCAAGTGGCTTGAAAGCCTCATACCGGCAGGTAGCAGCATACTTGATTTGGGTTGTGGTCCGGGCCTTTACGCCAGGAAACTATCCGATACGGGGTATGACGTAACCGGCATTGATTTTTCCAGGCGTTCAATTGCTTACGCAAGGGAACACGACAGGAAAACCAAATACATTTATCAGAATTACCTGGAGATGGAGTACAACGAGGCTTTTGACGCTATCCTGCTGATTTACTGCGATTACGGCGCCCTTATTCCCGAAGAAAGGAAGACGCTGCTGTCAAAAATACACCGTGCGCTGAAACCCAATGGTTTGTTCATTTTTGATGTCTTCACCGAGCGTACGCACAACGGCAAAAGCGATCATACCTATTGGTCCTGGAATGAGAACGGCGGTTTCTGGAGCGGCAAACCCCATTTAAGCCTGGAAGCGGAGTATTATTACCATGAGCATATGGCTAAAGTAAAGAAGGCAGTTGTCGTTACAGAAAACACGATAGACGAATACCTGATTTGGGACACGGTGTTCAATGAGCAAACCCTGCTCGATGAAGTGACGCCGTACGGACTCAAACTGCACGGCATTTATGATGACGTTTGCGGCAGCCCGTATACGGGTGATGCGGATACCTTATGCCTGGTCCTGAAAAAATGATGATGAGCATATAAACAGGGCTGCCATTTTGGCAGCCCTGTCATGTATTGCAGGCTCAGGCCTTTTTGGCCGCTGTCCTCCGCTGAACCAGTTTCACCAGTTCCACGATGGGGATGACCAGGATGGCCAGCGCAAGGGCGATCATGTTCTCTTTGAAGCTGATGGCGGTAAAGCCAAACATATCCCGCAGGAACGGCACATAGATGACGACCGCAGTCAGGATGAAAGAGAGAATCATAGAACCAAAAAGGTAGAAGTTGTGTGACTTGATCCGGAAGATGGAGCCGTATTGGGAGCGCATGTTGTAGGAATGGAATATTTCCGCCATCGACATGGTGAGGAAGGCCATGGTCATGCCGTCATCGCTGTTCACGATCCGCCATTCCCCGTTCTCGATCCGCTCGCCGATGAAGTAAGCGGCCAGGGTGAGCAGGGAAACCATGATACCCTGGTAGAAGACGCCGAATCCGACGCCGCCCGCGAAAATACCTTCCCTGGGGTTGCGCGGATTACGCTTCATGATATCAGCCTCTCCCTTTTCCAAGCCCAGGGCAAGGGCGGGGAGCGAGTCGGTGATCAGGTTGATGAAAAGGATGTGCGCAGGTTTGAGTATGGTAAAGCCAAGCAAGGTGGCCAGGAATATGCTGATGACTTCCGACAGGTTGGAAGAAAGCAGGAATTGGATGGATTTGCGTATGTTGTCGTAGATGCGGCGGCCTTCTTCCACCGCGGAGACGATGGTGGCAAAGTTGTCATCGGCAAGTATCATATCAGCCACGTTCTTAGTCACATCGGTACCGGTGATGCCCATGCCGATGCCGATATCGGCATTCTTGATGGATGGTGCGTCATTTACGCCGTCACCGGTCATGGCTGTGATATAGCCGCGGTTTCGCCACGCATTGACTATCCTGGTTTTATGTTCGGGCTTGACCCGGGCATAGACGCCGTAGTGCTCAACGTTATTGATGAAATCCTCATCGCTGATCTCATCGAGCATGGCTCCGGTAATCACCTGCGAACGGTCGGTAATGATACCAAGCTGCATGGCAATAGCCGCTGCGGTATCCTTATGATCGCCCGTGATCATGACGGGACGGATTCCGGCAGCCCGGCATTGCTCGATGGCAGCAGGTACTTCCTCGCGCACAGGGTCTATCATGCCCACAAGGCCCAGGAACACAAGGTCGTTTTCATCCTCGGGGGTGAGCGTGGCGGGCTGCGTGTCCCAGTTGCGGCAACCGGCGGCAAGGACGCGCAAGGCCTTGTCGGCCAGGCGCTTGTTTTCGCTTAGGAAGAATTGCCGCTTATCCTCGGTCATGGGAAGGACCTGCCCGTTTTCAAGATAACCCGTACATTTCGCTATCACCACATCGGGGGCGCCGGTGGTGTGCTGGATGTATCCGCCCTCGGGCTTTTGATGCAGGGTGGTCATCAGCTTGCGTCCCGAGTCAAAGGGGATCTCGGCAACACGGGGATAGTTCTTTGTCAGTTCGTTTTTGGGCAGGCCGAGCCTATTCGCATAATTGACAACGGCAGCCTGCGTTGGGTCTCCTTCGGCCTGACCTTCTTCATTCAGCTCCGCGTCGGAGCAGAGAGCCAGCGATGTGGCCAGGAGCTTTTCATCGCCGCAGGAGGATTCAACGACGGTCATCCTGTTCTGGGTCAGGGTTCCCGTCTTATCGGTGCAGATGATCTGGGTACAGCCGAGCGTTTCAACGGCGGTCAGCTTGCGGATGATGGCGTTTCGCCTGGACATTTTTGTCACGCCGATGGAGAGCACGATGGTGACGACGGCAACGAGGCCTTCCGGGATCGCGGCGACGGCAAGGCTCACTGCAAGCATGAAGGAGCCGAGCAGCGTATCAAGAAGGTCTGTTCCGGGAACCGGGGAGGAGAGGAAGTGGCGCAAAATACTGACACCGAACATGACGACGCAGATGCTGAGCACAAGCGCCGTCAGAATGCGGCTAAGCTGGGCCAGCTTCTTCTGGAGCGGGGTCTCGCCTTCCTGGGCAGTTGTGATGGCATGGGCTATCTTACCCATTTCGGTATTCATGCCCGTTGCGGTGACCACCATCGTGCCGCGCCCATACACGACGGCGCTGCCCATGTAGACCATGTTAACCCTGTCTCCCAGCGGAATATCGCCTTCCCTGCCGTCAAGGGCGGCATCGGTTTTTTCCACCGGCACAGACTCGCCGGTCAGCGCCGCCTCCTCCACCTTCAGGCTGAAGCAGCTTATAAGGCGACCGTCGGCCGGCACTGCATCGCCTGCTTCAAGAAGCACAATATCGCCCACCACGAGTTCCTCGCTTTTGATGTGAACAACGCGCCCGTCGCGCAGGACCTTCGAAGTGGCGGCAGCCATCTCCTTGAGGGCTTCAATTGCGGCCTCTGCTTTGCTTTCCTGGATGACACCCAGGGCCGTGTTGAGTACGACGACAAAAAGAATGATGAACACGTCGGACAAGGACTCGCCGGATAAATAGGCGGTGATGCCCGAAATCACGGCTGCGGCGATCAGAACGAGTACCATGGGATCGGAAATCTGGGCAAGAATCCGACCGAACAGGGTAGACTTTTTACTCTCCTCCAGCCGGTTGGGGCCGTTTTGGCCGAGCCTTCGCCCGGCTTCGGCGGAAGTCAGTCCGCCTTCAGAACTGCCGGTTGCATTGAGAACTTCAGCCGTCGACATAAAATAGTGTTTCAAGAAGGTCTCTCCTTTCTTTGGTGACATTAGACCTGTGCACAGGTTAAAAAAAAGAGACTTTTGCGCGTTGTTACCGCGCATAAGTCTCGTTCTCTTCCCGTTCGGTTTTACGGTGTACTCCGGGCCAGACGGCCTGTTGGCCGCCACGATGTTGACTCGGAGAACGCCGAAGGCGCGAACTACTCCCCTATGCAAGGTAAATGCTAACATACACGCCCGGGTTTGTCAATTGACAACCAAGAGATGTTGTAAGAAAATAGCCTACGGACACAAATGCCATCAGACGGCCCGATGGGTTGTGACGATCACAGAAATTGATTCTTGCACTGAAACTTGTGGTATCATAAATGCGAGGAGGATTGCGTATGAAAAAGCTGAAAATTGCAGATGGCATATATATGCTTACGATGAATGTGGAGGACGTTCTTTTTGAGGGAATCTGGGAGATTGCCAACGGTGTGACCCTCAATTCCTATATCGTCCAGGGAGATAAGACGGCCATCATCGACGGTGTCATCGGCTGGGATGGCGTACCTGAGACCCTTTACAAAAACCTGGAGGAAATAGGCGTTGACCCGAAAAGCATCGATTATCTCATCGTCAACCATATGGAACCGGACCATTCCGGATGGATTTCAAACTACCGCAAGATTAAGGATGATTTCACAATCATTTGCACCGATAAAGCTGCCAAAATGGTCGCTTCCTTCTACGGCGAGGATAAAATCCGTGTGGTGAAGGAAGGCGATACCCTGGACCTGGGAAAGGGCAAGATCTTAAGCTTCCATCCGGTACCCAACGTCCACTGGCCCGACACCATGTATACCTATGAAAAGGATACAAAGACCCTCTTCTCATGCGACATGTTCGGGGCATTTGGCCGGATGGGGGATCATTGTTTCGATGACGAACTGACCCCTGATGAGATTGAATTCTTTGAAATTGAGGGAATCCGGTATTATTCCAATGTTATGGCGACATTCACGCCCAGCGTGAAAAAGGCCATTGAGAAAGCCAAAACGCTGGATATCAAAATAATAGCGCCTGGCCATGGTCCGGTTTACAGACAGAATCCACAGAAGATCATGGACGACTATTATCGCTTCACACGATATGCCGAAGGGGCAGGCAAGAATGAAATCACCATCTTGTGGGGCTCCATGTACGGGATGACGGAAAAAGCGGTTAAATATGCTGAAAGCATCCTGAAGCGGGAAGGCGTCAAATACAACAAACTCAAGATGCCGCTTGAAAGCGAGAGCGAAATGGTCGCAACGATATTAAGATCCGCAGGCATCATTGTTGCGACGCCGACCTATGAGTACAAGCTCTTCCCGCCGGTGGCCACAGCCCTGAATGAGGTGGGCAGAAAGAAAATCACCGGCAAGGCTGCCTTCCGGTTCGGATCCTATGGATGGTCCGGCGGAGCGGAGAAGGAACTGGCCGAAATCCTGGAGAGAAACAAGATGAACTGGGATTTCATTGAATCCGTGGAGTTTGAAGGGGCGCCCAGGGAAGAAGATCTTAAAAGGGTGGAAGCCGGCGTCCTGGCGCTTATCGAAAAAATGAAGAGCAAAGTTGTGGCATAGCTGCTTCCATGCCAAAGGCAGCAGGCATGCGATATTGCAGTGATACAACCGCCAATCGGGAAGGTATCTTCCTGGTTGGCGTTTTTCATATCTGGCTCATCGACATACATGGAATAATTGTACCCGCCCAAAGTCCGGCAGGGCTGGCAGGAACCATTCGGATTAATCACAGGAAGCTGTAAAGCACTTTGTGCTTTGCCCTGGGGTGTGTTTCACAAAGGCTTTGTCCAGTATGAAATATCCCTGTAACATAATGGTGGTATAATATACCATGGACTATTGATTGAAAGGATTGGGCAAAGGGGTGTAAGAAGACTGGGATTATAAACCGCCAATAATTGAATCATTGCGGTCCTGATCTTACTTAAACATCTTGTTGGCAACTGTTTGCAGACACAGATTTTAAGAGGATATCAGAGCACACATGTTTTAACGGTTGTTCCGGTATGAAGGAGGTTAAGATATGGATAAGTGCCTGCTATCGGTTGATTGGGACTATTTCATCTATACGCGTAATTATTGTGGTTCTTACATAGAGAGCAACAGAAGCCTCGTTGATCTCTGGTACAAGCGATATATCCAGGCGAAAGCCCGTGGAGAGGATATCCGGAAAGCATTTCTGCTTTCAGCAGATGTAGATGGTTTCTGGGCGAAGATCAAAGAATACTTTAAGTTTGCTGACAACATCAGGATCCTCATTTCAGACTCCCATGCCCTGTCCTATCAAATGGCGGTGGAGAATAACTGTAAGTCGGTGTACCTGTTTGATGCCCATGCCGACCTTGGTTACGGCGGTCTCTCATCGCTTAACTTTGAAGTCAATTGCTCCAACTGGCTCGGCAAACTCCTGAAGGATAAGCATATCCAGGAAGCGCATATTTTCTACAGTCCGTATACAATCGAAAAACCGGAGCATTTCAAACAGATGAACAGCATTTATAACATCAGGTACCGCAAATTCGATGAGTTGGATGACAATTGCGCTGAAGTATCGGCCATCCACATCTGCCGATCCGGCGCCTGGACGCCTCCGTGGCTGGATGGACGGTTTTATCAGTTCGTCAATGCTTTGGGGTTGCCCTATGAGACCATGAACTGTCCGGAAAGGAAATGGGATCCGGAACACCTGAGATTATCGGATCAGATCATTTACCTGATGGCATGATTCTGGGATGAGAATAATGGATATTCTTTTCATCAAGCAGGCCATCTGAGGGTGGCCTGTTTGATGTCTGGGGTAGTTTTATCTGAAGTTTTCCGGTAAGGAGAGCGGTCGCCGGAAAGAAACGGGTTGATTGTCAAATAATATTGTAGTACAATATCTGCCAGTTTATGGTATTCTATCCGGGCTCTTTTTGCTTTGACAAATTACCGTATAAGTATGAAAGTCCGGAAATGATCTGGACAGCCAGAAAATAAAGGGCAGCAGATGCCGAATAAATTGGAGCAAAATGAAGAAAAAGTATGGGTTATTGATTGCGGTATCGCTTCTCATCATCATAGTTTCCGTTATGCTTTGGGAAACACCCAAATTGGGCGGAGAATGTGGAATGCAGTTTTCTGGAAACGGAGACGTGGGAGATTATCCGCAAAAGAATATGAGAATGAGGGGTGGAGATAGACTATGATCTTTGTATGCTACCCGAAATGCACCACCTGCCAGAAGGCTAAAAAGTGGCTGGAAGGAAACGGCATAGCCTTTGAGGAAAGGCATATCAAGGAGAACAACCCGACCGTTGAGGAACTGAAGGAATGGCATAAAAAAAGCGGGTTACCGCTCAGGAAGTTTTTCAATACCAGCGGCCTCCAGTATAAGGAATTAAAACTCAAGGACAGGCTCCCGGATATGAGCGAGGATGAGCAGTACAGCCTGCTGGCATCGGACGGGATGCTTGTAAAGCGTCCGATTCTCATCAGCGACGATTTTGTGCTGGTAGGTTTTCATGAAACGGAATGGAAGGCTGCGCTTTACGGAACTTGACACAAAAGTTTATAAATGGTACTGTATAAGAAAAATTGCGGGGGAACTCGAAAGAGTTGAGAAGGTAAAACCTAACCCTTTGAACCTGTCAGTTAACACTGGTGTAGGGAAGCAATTTTTTATCAGGATAATAATTCATGATAAACAAGCGCTTTCTCCACCAGGGGAAGGCGTTTTTTTTGCTCAAAACGGAGCAAAGGCTGAAATAAACGCAGCATGACATGCACTAAACCAAAAAGCTTGCTCCTGACATCGGAGCGGCAAAAAAGCAAAAGGAGTTGATGCATGATGACCAGAAAGGAGATACAGGCTCAAATTATTCAGGCCGTGGAAGCGGTTAAACGGACAAATCCGATGGCAGGTTCGATTACCAACATGGTGACCATCAATTTTGTTGCCAACGCACAGCTTGCTGTCGGGGGATCCGCCGCCATGGTCTATCTGCCCGAGGAAGGAGAAATTTTAGCAAAGGCCGGAGGAGCCACCTACATAAACGTGGGCACCCTTCTGCCAATCCATGAGGAGGCCCTGCCCCACACCGCAAAAGTGCTGCATGAGGCAAAAAAGCCCTGGGTGCTCGATCCGGTGGCGGTGGGCATCGGTTCCCTCAGGACCAGGGTTTTAAAGCAGTTTAAAGCATATAAGCCTTCGGTTATCCGGGCGAACGCTTCGGAGATCCTTGCGCTGGCAGGTCTTTGGGAGCTGGAAGGCGGCACGGAAACCTCCCGCGTCCGCGGTGTGGATTCCACGGATTCAGTGAATGCGGCAAGGTCTGCGGCAATTGCCCTGGCTAGATGGACCGGCGGGGCCGTCGCCGTATCGGGCGAAACCGATCTGGTAACGGACGGCCATGTTGTGGCCTATTCCTACGGCGGTTCTCACCTGATGGGGAAGATAACCGGAGCGGGCTGTTCGCTGGGTGGTGTCATCGCCGTGTACGCAACGGTTGCCTCTCCGTTTATCGCGGCGCTTACCGGTACGGCAGTATATAATCTGGCAGGTGCCCGGGCGGAAAAGAAGACAAGCAGCCCCGGAAGCTTCCAGGTCCAATTCCTCGACGAACTCTATCAGGCAACCGCCAAGGACATCGCCAACAATCCGTTTGAACTGGAGATAGCCTGAAAGCCTTGCTTATTGGCCTAAGGGTACAGCCTTTTTTTCATAATGCTTGTACAGAGCATGGAACTTCCCGCTGTACCCTTTGGACCAGGGTTTTCTCTTGCCGCAGAAATGCAGGATGACGGTGTTTTCCATGACAAAGTCCATATCACAGTCATGGTTTGATGTGATTTTATAGTAGTTGTAGAACCTGACGTCATAGTTGTAGAGCTTTTCGTCCAGGCACTTGATTTGCCTGGCAAAGAGCGTATTGATGATATCCTGATCCGGCAGGATGAGCTTGGCCCGGTTTTTTTCGATGAAAGCGTAAATAGCCGTTTCGTCCACAACCTTTCTCTGCAGGGCCAGGTTCATCAGCAGGACGCCTGAATTGTAGTATGCATTGATCTTGTACGGATACAGGCGGATGCGGTTGATCTCCTTAACCGCTATGACATTGTGATAGGCTGCCGCGTACAGGTATCCGTCGAGATCGGTTTCATACAGCCTCCGAATGGGGTTGATGACCAGGATATCGGGGTCCAGGTAGAGGATGCGATCCAGTTCTTCGGGCAAAAACTTGTAGGCCAGCAGCCTGTAATACATCTCTTTCGGATAATGCAAAACGACAGGAGCATTCTCAAAATAGCTGTTGTCTATTTTGATCACAACCAGTTTTTGCCCATAGCTGTCGACGTACCGCTCAATGTCGGCGATCTCTTCATCCTTGATGCTGGAGTGCATCAGATAGATGCAAAAATCTTCACCAGGGTTGTTCAGGAACAAGGAAACCAGCATTACCTTCAACGGTTTTATGTACTTGGAATCCAAAGTCACCAACAGATTCATCTGAATTCTCCACCCTCGTTCCAACTCAGTATTTTGATCCTGCCAACACATGTCTTGCAATCCTGTTATCAATATGCGCTAGAGCTTTACCAAATGAATCCTGGATATCAATAATTTATTCATCCATAAATAAATACTTCTGCATCCTCTCCGGATCCTGCAGGAACGTCATATAGGTTTTATAGATATCCGTATCTTCATATTTTACTTCTTTGAGATTTTGGTTCAAATCCAATATCTGCCCATTATGATATGAAATTTTACCGGATGCTTTTGACATATAAATCATTCATGATAACCACCTGGCTTCCAGCAATATTTTAGCACAATCCTTGCGGGTGCCCAATAATCCTCTGGTAACTGTCAGGCAGTATAGGGCCTGCTATTGCCGGAAATGATGCGGTGTGCTTTTAGGGGCTTGAACTGTTACCCGGTATCATGTAACTTGCGGTGCACGCTGATGACGATTGTAATGAATGGTAATATCTGGATATTAAAGGGTGGGCGAAGATGTACACGGTTTTATTCCAGTTTTTTGGTCACATCAAATATGCTGGTTACAAGCCTGTTCTGGATGACTATTCCTGGTGGTTTGATCTGGTCAGCAAGATAGTCCGGCAGGCGGACAGGTTTGAAATCCGCTGCTGGCCGGAAGAACCGGCAGCCATTGCCACGGGCCGGCAATCGGTGAGCAAATTGAAAATACCATGTCCAGAGAACAGGTTTTCCAGGGGCCTATAACTGAAGCTTTTCTGAGGCATATCTTGACGGATGCATTTGATGAGGATGGCAGGCTCAAATGGTTTACCATAAACTTTTATCGGGGTGAAGAAAACCTCTTTCATTCCGGACATTACGGTACCGAACCGGTCATTTATCTGAAAACCGAGGAAGAAGTCCGTGACCTGGAAGAGTGGAGCAAAAAATATCCGGTCATCACGAGGGTAGATATTTATAAAAATGAAGAAACGCAAGCCTAGAAATGCTTTTTGGGAGGTAATACATTGCTGACATACAGGCAGGCAGACAAGGCGGATATCCCTAAGCTCATCGATATGCGGCTGGCATTCCTGTCGGAGGAACACGGCGAATTGACGGCAGAGCAAACCCATACCATTGAATCTCAACTGCAGGTGTATTTCAGGGAACATCTGAATCGTGACCTGCTTGTATACGTTTGTGAGGATGATGCAACGATCGTATCGACGGTTTTCCTCCTGGTTTCGGAAAGACCGGCGAATCCCAATATCCTGACCGGGTTGACAGGTACCCTGTTAAATGTCTTTACGCTGCCCCGGTACAGGAACAGAGGGATTGCCGGAAATCTTGTTAAAATGACGATCCAATACGCGAAAGACAACAAATTGTCCTATATCGACCTCAAGGCAACCCAGGCTGGTTATTCCTTGTACCGTAAACTGGGCTTTGTGCCTGATGAATCATCAAATGTTCCCATGAAGTACCGGTTCAGCCGGGAGTAATGGGCGTAAGATCTTTCAAGAATTTCTCCATAGCCTCCAGGGCGATGCGGTCGTGCTTTCCCTTGAACATGTGCTCGGCACCGTCGATTTCCAGGTATTCACACTGTTTGTAGACTTCCCGGGCCTGCCTGGAATAGGCGATGTCCACGGTTTTGTCGTTCGTACCGTGTATCAGAAGAACCGGCCCTTCGTATGTACGGATCTCGTCATAGATATTCATGTTGATAACGGCTTTGGCATACAAGGCGCCCAGTTTCATGGGGAAGTGGCTGATCAGCGGAGGGATGTTTTCCGGGTCGAACCTGGCAAACAGCATCTTGCCGCGGCGGGCGTCGTCGGGAATGCAAAAGGCCGGATAGAGCAGGATCAGGCGTTCAATCCCATTTTTCAGCCCGGCTGCGGTCAATGCGCAGACAACACCACCCTGGCTGCAGCCCATCAGGGCAATACGGCTGCCGTCCACATCATCCCTTTGCCTTACATAATTTATGACGGCCTTCAGATCTTCCACTTCGGTCAGAACCGACATTTCGGATGTCTCGCCATCGCTGCTGCACTTTAATCCGCCACCGCAAAAATCAAAGGTAAACGCAGCCCAGCCAAGACGGGCAAGGAACTCCGCATAACGCCTTACCGTGCGCTGGTTGGCCATAAACCCATGGCAGATGATGACGGCAGGCAGACGGCCTGCTTCACTGCGGAAAACATAGCCTCGTATGGTTAAGCTGCCGCGCTGGCAGGAAAAAGGCTCGCGTGATACAGGAAGCGCTTTATGCCGTTTATTCATAAATTTATCATCCTTCGCAAGATCCTTGGATTCCTGTCATAACCCTCATCAATATTATATACCAACAAATGTCAAAATCCAGCTCACCCGTCGGGCCGGAAACCTCGCGAAATGAGAAGACTTTATCGCATTGTGTAAAAAAACCTACTTACAAGCCTTCAGCCAACGTTAACTTCCGATTGCTTTATTGCATATTTGCCATTATACTCGGGCGGTTCTTTAAATAGTTTTTTGCGGAATACAATCATAGCAATTCCGACAACAACCAGTATCAACGACACTGCTTGTGAAATTCTGAGCCCCGGGAATAAATAAAGGCTATCGGTACGCAGCCCTTCAATCCAAAATCGGCCTGAGCCATATCCGATGAAGTAAACGGCTAAAAGCTGACCGTTAAACCCTTTTCTTTTGCGAAAATATATCAATAAAGCAAACACGCATAGATTCCACATGCTTTCGTAGAAAAATGTAGCCTGATGCCATTCTCCCAACCGCTCGATGAAAACAGCGTAGGGGAAGAACTGGAGATTCGGGTTTGTAACCAGGTTCCCGAATGCCTCCTGATTTACAAAATTTCCCCAACGTCCGATTGCCTGCCCCAGAATTAAGCTGGGTACAACCATATCTATAAGCCGCCAAATCGGAAATTTACTGAGTTTGCAGAATATAACTGCTGCAAGGAATCCACCTATAACACCACCATATATAGCAAGTCCGCCTTCCCATATAGCAACCATCTTCATAAAGTTTCCCCTGTACTGTTCCCACTCAAATATGACATAGTAAAGTCTGGCGCAGATGATTGCGAGGGGGAGTGCCAAAATAAAAAAATCAAAGATAATATCGGTCTTCAGGTTCTGCCGTTTTGCTTCACGGCATGCAATCAAAATGCCTGATAAAATACCGAACCCTATAATAACGCCATACCAGGCAATGTTTAACCCCTTAATACCAAAAAGGTTTTCTACAAGATATCTATTTATCATAAAACCACCTCAAGTTAACCCTCTGATTTGATTAAGTTTTCCTTGATCTTACCACTAATACATGGCTTAAAGCCAGGTTTTATTTATGCATTACACATAAGCGAGTTTAAGCACTATCTTATTCAGATTCGGCAGCTCTACTCTTGACTGAGGTGAATCTTAACGCATTTTGACGGATGGGATTCGTTAATCCTAATCAGATACGATTGCTGGCAAGACAACTTCTGCTTTGAACCCTTTTCCAGTGTCACTATATAGATGCAAACACCCCTGATGAGCCCTGGCTATTCTGGCAACCATGGGCAGGCCCAGCCCGTGACCGTTTTTCCGGGCGTGTTTTCTTTTGTTGGAATAAGGCAGTTCCAAGAGATCGGAAAGCTGATCCGGAGGAACGCCTTTGCCGTCATCAGCCACGATAAAACGGCAGGTTTTATTACCTTCATCGGAGGAGATGATGAGTTGTATGCGGCAACCGTCAGGATTATGGTTGATGCTGTTCTGTATCAGGTTAGAAATGGCACGTGTCAGCAGCCGTTCATCGCCGCTGACCAGTGCCTTTTCATCCAAAACCTCCATTTCCAGCTGAAAACGCTCATCCAGACCCTGGTTTAAAAAGTCGGATGCGATTTGCCTGGCCAATGCGGATAGCCTTATTGGTTTTTTGTCAACGGGCTGCATTTCGTATTCAAGCATGGAGACAAGATTCAGGTCATGGACAAGGGCCCTGAGTTTTTCTGCCTGCTGCCGTATGATGCCGGCCTGCTTCCTTTGCTCTGCCGGAACAGCGCTGTTTTCCTCCAGATCGCTGGCATAACCCAGTATCATCGAAAGCGGGGTCCGGATATCGTGCGAGATAACGGCAATCCAGTTGGAGCGGGCCTCATCCCTTTTCTTCAGACTCTCGTTCTTCTGCTGCAATAATGCGGACGCACGGTTCACGCTTTGTGCGAGATTGGACAGGATCCCCTTTGGCTCTATATATACCGCTCTATCCTCGGCCAGATCTTCTATGCCCTGGGTCAGCGGACGGATGGAGCGAATCAGCCTGGAACCGATGAAAAGCGATAAAAGCAATGCCAAAGTAATGTTGATAACAATTAAGGAAACGAGCTTCAGCGGAAGAGATGAGACCCAGCTTGTGGGGTAGATCTGCATATACTTTGCCAGGCTGCCCCTGGGATAACCTACAACTACCAAACCTTCGCTGTGTTCCCATACGAAAACCGGATAATCCATCAGATAGCTGCGGGTAAAACGGGCAACATCCGCCAGCGAATATCTTTCGGGGAGCTCAGCGGGGGCCATGTAATGCCATACGACGCTTCCTGTGCTGTCAATCAGCATTGCCCACGCATGGTTTTTCGCCAGAATATCTTCTGCAGCAGGGGCAAGGGAATAGATGCCGTTGGATGCATGCAAGCTTTCTGCCACTTCCCGGACAACAGAGCCTGGCGGCTGACCTGTATTTGTGCCTTTGAATACGAAAATCCCCAGCAGTACAAAGTTGATAATCAGCAGGGATATAGAAATGATGATGGTTGCATTGGTAAATCGTCTTAAAATCCGTACCGTGCTTTCTATGTCTATCACTCCCTGACTATCAGTTTGTAGCCCAATCCCCTGACGGTCAGCAGATATTCCGGGCTGGATGGGTCATCCTCAATCTTTTCACGGATACGGCGGATATGCACCATAAGCGTGTTTTCATAGCCGTAGTAGTCATCGTTCCAGGCAGCCTGGCAGAGGGCATCGCTGGTTACAATCCGGTTCCGGTTCTCATAGAGTTTCAGAAGCAATGCGTGTTCTTTTGCGGTTAAGGGATATTCCGCGCTTTCATGGCGTACAAGGCTGCCCTCAAGGTCAATCACGCGTTTCCCCAACCGGAAGACGGAAAGCTGAGCCTGCCTTGGCGGGGAGTAAACCCGGCGGAGAATTGCCATAAGCCGGAGAATGAGTTCCCGTGGCAAAAACGGTTTTACAATGTAATCGTCCGCGCCAAGCCCAAGGTCCAACAGGCGATCTTCGTCCTCGCCCCGCGCAGATAGGAAAAGCACAGGCATGTTCGTTATCTGGCGCAGGGAAGACAGAAGGGCAAAGCCGTCCCCGTCAGGCAGCATGACGTCCAGAATGGCGATATCGGGTTTTACAGACGTACAAACCGATAAGGCCTCGGCACAGCCGGAAGCATGATAAATGCGTGTAAACCCTTCTTTGCGCAGAAAGCCGTCGATCATGTTCCTTATATCGCGTTCATCATCCACGATGAGAATCTTTCTGTTCTTTATATCATCCACGCTTAATCACCTGATCTGATTATACACGTTTATATCTCAATTTCATCCGATCCGTCCCGTCGCTTATATGATTTAAGGCTGCCGTAAGGTTGATGTCAGGTAGAAGAAAGGTTGCCCGGTTATGATTTGACTGAAACAGACCAAATACAGAACTGGAGAGAAGAGATATGAGCGAAATCATTGCGACGTACCAGCTTTCAAAACGCTATGGCGACGCCTGCCGCGTAAAAAATGTCAACCTGTCGGTCCGCGAGGGGGAGATTTATGGATTCCTTGGTCCCAACGGAGCGGGTAAGACCACAACATTGAAAATGATACTGGGATTAACCCGCCCTACCGCTGGCAGGGTAACCGTGTTTGGAAAGGGACTGGAGCAAAACCGCCGGTTTATTTTAAGCCAGACCGGTTCCCTCATCGAATCCCCGTCCTACTATGGGCATCTCACAGGGCTGGAGAATATGCGCGTTGTCCAGAGACTGCGGGATGTGCCGGACAGAAATGTGGAAGAAGCCCTGAGGATTGTCCGGCTGGAAAAGCAAAAAGACAGGAAAGTTGCCCAGTATTCCCTCGGCATGAAACAGCGCCTGGGAATTGCCATGGCGCTTATGTCCTTTCCGAAACTGTTAATATTGGATGAGCCGACAAATGGCCTTGATCCCGCAGGTATCGGCGAGATCCGGGAACTGATTAAAGCTTTGCCGCAGCGCTATGACATGACCGTGGTGATTTCCAGCCACCTGCTTTCGGAAATAGAGCAAACAGCAACATCCATAGGCATTATCCATGAAGGCATGATGTTGTTTCAGGGAAGCCTTGAAGCTTTAAGAAACGAAAAGCTGCCAACCATTCTGGTAAAGACGCAAAACAATGCGCTGGCACAGGAACTGCTTGCCAGGAAAGGTTACTTGCCTGCGCGGGATGGCGATTTTCTGGCCTTTGAGAACCTGGGGGATGACCAGGTGGCCATGCTTAACAGAATCCTGGTTGAGTGCGGCATGGATGTTCTGCGCATTGAAGAACGGAAGAAGAACCTGGAGCGCATCTTTCTGGATATGACCGGGAAAGGGGGCAGCCTGTGATGGGACTGGTGGGACTTGAACTGTATAAATTGCGTCGTAAACGTCTGTTTTTGATGGTCATCCTGTTCCTGGCCGTGGAAATCGGCTGGGCTTTTTCTGCCACCAGCATTTCCATTTCCCGAAATCCAGGCAGCGCCGGATGGGAAGCGCTCATCGCCATGATGTCTTCCATGAATGGCCTGTTCCTGCCCATTCTTACCGCTGTATGCGTATCCCGCATCTGCGACATGGAACATAAGGGCAATACATGGAAGCTGCTGTTAACCCTGTCTGTGCGGAGAGGCGCACTCTATGCGGCAAAATATGTTGCTGCATCGCTCGTCGTGTCTCTGGCATGTTTGATGCAGGCGGTTGCCATAGCAGGCTTTGGGCTCATGAAAGGCTTTGAACAGCCCGTCCCGGTTTTGCTGCTGCTCAGGTTTCTTCTGGGGCTCGTCATCACCAATACGGGCGTTATCGCATTGCAGCAATGGGCCTCGATGGCAGCAAAAAACCAGGCTTTTGCACTGGCCCTCGGTATGGTGGGCGGCTTCATCGGTGTGGCGGCTGATCTGTTTCCGCAAGGAATCAGGAGAATTTTTATATGGTCCTACTATACGGGCCTAAGCCCGGTGACCCAGAGTTATGCAAGTGCGCATATACAGTTTGTTGTACGGGATATGGGATCGTTGCTGCCTGTGATGGTGGCGCTGACGGCTGTGGGAATGGTTGTTTACCTGGCTGGAAGCGTTTATGTGTCAAGGCAGGAGACATAAGGAGGATTGAATATGCTTGGAAGATGTATTTCGGCTGAATGGATGAAACTGCGCTATTCCCATATATGGGCGATACTGGTGGCTCTGCCGGTTATCAGCGTGCTGATTGGCTGCGCCAATTTTTACATGAACCAGGGAGTATTGACTAAAGAGTGGTACAGCCTGTGGTCGCAAGTCGGTTTGTTTTACGGGGAATTGTTTCTGCCCATCCTTATCGCGATTTGCTGCGCGTACATATGGAGGCTGGAACACCTCAACAAGAACTGGAATATGATCCTGGCCGCGCCGGTGCCGGCGGCCGGGATTTTCCTGGCGAAATGGATAGTGGTTGGTGTGCTCCTGATCCTGGTTCAGGCCTTCTTCGTTTTGCTGTACTTCATTGGAGGCAAAACGCTTGGCCTGGACGCCGGGCTTCCACAGGAATTGCCCGGATGGCTGCTTCGCGGCTGGACAGCCGGCCTGACCATAAGTTCGGTACAATTGGCACTGTCCATGCGAATCAGAAGTTTTGCTGTCCCTGTCGGTATGGGGCTGTGCGCCATATTCATCGGCCTTGGCATGTATGTGGCCCGTCTGGGGCTGTTTTTTCCCCATTCACTGCTGACCGTGGGCATGGGGGTACTCAGTCAGACAGGCCTTTCCTGCGGAGAAAACCCTGTATTCTGGCTGATGAACATATTGTATATCGGTGTTATCAATACAGGCGCTATCTGGCGTATGCGCAAACACGACAGGGTGGCTTGACATCAGACTTTCTTGCTGGAAAAATTCTTTGGAACCTGTCATAATGAAAGGGATCGAAATGAAAGACGCGGCATTGGGTGTCCGCGCCATGAATCAGGAACAGGTAGCCCCATGCCGCGATATGAGAGGGCTGAGTTTATGATTTCCAGGAACAGCATACGCATCATCTATGGCGATAACCCGAAGCAGATGGTAAAAGAGCTGCTTGAGACCATAAAACCCGAAGAAGAGATCGAAAAAGGCGCGCTGATAGGAATAAAGCCAAATCTGGTTGTCTCAAAGCCTTCCGGTTCAGGTGCCACAACCTCACCCGAGATTGTGGCGGGGCTCATTGAGTATTTGCTATCAAAGGGCCGCGATAATATCGTCATCATGGAGAGTTCCTGGGTGGGAGGCAGGACATCTGAGGCCTTCAAAGTGTGCGGCTATGAGGAGTTGTCGAAGAAATACCATGTTCCCCTCATCGATCTCAAGAAGGACAGAGACAGGGAATATACCGTAGATGGCATGAGGATAAGCGTATGCGAACAAGCATTAAAGGTCGATTACCTGATCAACATTCCGGTCCTCAAGGGCCACTGCCAGACCAACATCACCTGTGCCTTGAAGAATATGAAGGGCTGCATACCCGATTCCGAGAAAAGGAGGTTCCACACCATAGGCCTTCATAAGCCCATCGCCTGTCTGAGCAAGATCATCAGGCAGGATCTCGTCATCGTTGACGGCATGAACGGCGACCTCAATTTTGAGGAAGGCGGCAATCCGGTCCAGATGAACCGGATCATTGCCGGAAAGGATCCGGTGCTGATAGACGCCTATGCGGCTCAATTGATGGGTTTTGGCATTGAAGAAGTGCCCTACATCGGCATGGCCGAGCGGCTCGGTGCGGGCAGCGCGGACCTGGCGAATGCGGATATTGTTGAATTGAACAAGGATAATGGATCCAGAAAACTGACACCTTCGAGAAGGGTTCAGCAGCTGGCCGGGCATATCGTTGAGGACTGCGCCTGCTCGGCCTGCTACGGAAGCCTTATCTATGCCCTGGAGAGGCTGGATGAAAAAGGGCTTTTAAATAGACTGAAAGATAAGCTCTACATCGGTCAGGGGTTTAAGAGTAAACGACATAACGGGATTGGCATCGGCGCGTGCACCGCGGGATTTGATAAATGCGTCAGGGGCTGTCCGCCGAAGGCAAGGGATATCGTTGAATACCTGGAAGAACTCATACAGAAAAACCAGTGATTATTAGCAGGGGTACTGCAGGGTAATGCCGGTCAAACAGCAGAAGCCCCTGCTTTTTTGCGAGTCTGACTTGTTTACAAGGATTGGAGGTACTATCAGACTTAGTTATTGACATATGTTATGGACGGGGTATAGTATAACGTGTTAATGGCATGTGTCATTGGCCATTGAGAGGCGCTTGTCTTCCGGGAAAGAGCCTGTCCGGCCCTGTTTGATGCAATCATGGATTGCCGATGCGTTCCGGAAGCATTGCTGCCTTGCAATTCCAAAAAGAAGGAGCATGACGACCTTGAGCAGAACATGCAATCAAAGCTGCAGCAGTTGCAAGGAAAACTGCGCGGAAAGAAAGAATGTTGATTTCTCCGAGAAACCCCATGAAATGAGCAGCATTAAAAAAGTCATCGGTATCGTCAGCGGTAAGGGGGGCGTGGGCAAGTCGCTTGTCACCTCCATGCTTGCTGTGACCATGAACAGGATGGGATACCATACTGCTATTCTCGACGGGGATATTACCGGCCCGTCCATCCCGAAGGCCTTTGGCATCAAGGGAAAAGCGACGGGCAATGAATTTGGCATTTTCCCTGTCCGCTCCAAGACCGGTATTGACATCATGTCCATCAATCTGCTTTTGGAGAACGACACCGATCCCGTTGTCTGGCGCGGGCCCATGATCGGAAGCGTGGTGAAGCAGTTCTGGACGGATGTCATCTGGACCGATGTGGACTTTATGTTCATCGATATGCCGCCGGGCACCGGTGATGTCCCGCTTACAGTATTCCAGTCCATTGCCGTTGATGGGATCATCGTTGTGACCTCGCCGCAGGAGCTTGTTTCCATGATCGTATCGAAGGCGGTCAGAATGGCGGAAATGATGAATATTCCCATCATTGGCCTGGTGGAGAACATGTCCTATTTCAAATGCCCCGATTGCGGCAAGAAACACAGGATTTACGGGGACAGCCATATCGATGAGATCGCCGAAAAGCACAATCTGAAAGTGCTTGCCAAACTTCCTATCAACCCCAAAATCGCCGCTGCCTGCGATAAAGGTATGATAGAGCTTTTTGAGGGAGAGTGGCTTGATCCTGTGGCCAAAATACTGGAGCAAACAATTGAAGGCGGCAAATCCCGCTGAAAACCGTATGTATGGAGGCAGAGTGAAGAATAAGAAGCTGGATCAGACGTTGTAAAGTTAGCCGTTTTAACAAGGCCTGTGGGTTTTCCCATGGGCCTTGCTGATTTTTCCCAACATTGATTAAAAGAGAGGCCTGAGTGAAGCGCTTCCGTGAAGAAGGCCGGACCGTTATCTTCATATCCCACGATCTCTCAGAAGTCATTGAGTTAACGGATACAATTACCATTCTGCGGGATGGGGAATATATCGATACTGTAGACAGCGACAAGGTTACCGAAGATGATCTGAAACGGCTCATGGTAGGCCGGGAGCTTAAAGGCCACTATTACCGTACCGACTACGGCGAGCCGATATCGGATGAAGTGGTGCTTACTGTTGAAGGGCTTACCGTTTCCGGTGTATTCGAAGATGTCAGCTTTAAGCTGCATAAGGGTGAAATACTGGGCATCGGGGGATTAAGCGACTGCGGCATGCATGAACTGGGAAAAGCCATATTTGGCGCCTCGGAAAACCGCAGAGGCACCGTTGCCCTGGCAAACGGTACCCGGATCAATTCCATACGCGATGCCTTACTGAACAATATGGCCTACACCTCCAAGGACCGTGACAATGAATCGGTAGTCGTGTTTGAAACAATCAGAAACAACATTTGCCTGCCTTCGGTTGATAAACTGGCCGAAAGGGGAGTTCTGCGGCATAAAAAACTGGATCGGTTTGCACGGGAATTTGCTGAGATGATACAGGTCAAGATGACCGACGTCAACCAGTTTGTATCCTCATTGTCGGGCGGCAACAAGCAGAAAGTGGTTCTGGCCCGCTGGCTGGGAAAAGACTTCGATATCATCGTGCTTGACAGTCCTACCCGTGGAATTGACGTCAAGGTCAAGGCGGATATCTATACATTGATGTATGAACTGAAAAAGAAAGGCAAATCCATCATCATGATTTCTGAAGAGATACAGGAACTGATGGGCATGAGCGACCGAATCCTGATCATGAAGGACGGCAGAATCAATGGTGAGATCTTGAGAAGCCCTGACCTCAGCGAGGAAGATTTCATAGCAAAGATGGTTTAAGGAGGTTAAACCAATGTCGATTCAAACATCCCTGGAACATGTTGAACAGAAAAAGGAAAAAGGATTTATCAGAAATCTCCTGAACAGGATGACATAAATGCTGTTCTGCCGCTGGTAGGCTTCATCGTCATTGTGGTGGTTTTTGCCTTTCTGACCGATATGAGAATCGTTCAGCCTAACAGCATAAACCTGATTCTCAGCCAGGTATATGTACTTATGATAGCGGCTTCGGGCGTATTCATGGCCATGACCATCGGCGGGCTTGATTTCTCGCAGGGTTCTATTCTCGGCCTGTCTTCCATTATCATAAGCTACCTGTCATTTTATAATATCATTCTGGCAATCATAGCAGGGGTTGTCGCAGGAGCAGCGATTGGTGCCATTAACGGTTTCTTCCACGTGAAGTTCCGGATCCCTTCCTTTATTGTTACCATCTGCACCATGTTCCTTTTCAGGGGCCTGAACGCTTACCTTACAACCAATTCGCCCGTGGCTGCCCATGTTAGCGTTACTAGCTATAACGTCACATGGCTTAAGATGCTGCTCACCATACTGGTGCTTCTGATCCTCTATCTGGTCTTTAAGCACACCAAGCTGGGCATGGTGCTGAAAGCCATAGGTGCCGGCGAAACGGCGGCCAGGTTCTCCGGTGTGCGCACCAATCTTACCAAGTTTCTGGTATTCACTGCCGCCGGTGCAATTACAGGCTTTGCAGCTTTCCTTAATGTCATAAAGGTAGGCTCCATAACCGCAACTGCTGGAAACCAGCTGGAAACCCAGATCCTCATATCCCTCGTTCTGGGAGGCATGCCCATCACAGGCGGAGCCAAGGTAAGATTTTATAATATCGTCGTAGGCACGCTGATCTTCTGCATACTGAACAACGGGCTGGTTATGCTGGCCCTGGACACAGCCGTGCAGCAATTGATAAAGGGAATCATCTTTGTATTGGTTGTAGCACTTACCATCGACAGGAAATCAATCCAGGTTGTCAAGTGAGCAAGGGTAACCAAGGGGAGGTTCCTGTGTCATTCAATGGTTCTCACCTCAACGCCTGTTTGCGTGCTATGCTGAACAAGGCAGGACGGTTCAACTGTTTCCTGCCTTTTCTGCAACCATTCAAGGCAAGGAGGCTGTCTGCATCAAGCTCGCAGGGCGCTTCGGGTATCCCTGGTTGAGGATACCCTTTTTAGTCCCAATGCGATAAAATGGTGGAGTGGATACTTTGGAACGATTTGCCCGCAGCATATCATTATTGAGGGGATTAGCATGAAACTTATAAAGAAAGTGTTTTGCATCCTGTTGATCCTGTCCTTCCTGTTTCCCGGTATATCCCGGGCTGACAGCAGACCCTTTGCGGATGTGCCGGAGGACCATTTTGCCTATGAGGCCATCTGCAGGATGAAGGCTTTGAATATTACAGGTGGTGTGGGTGATAACCGGTTCGGGATGGGGCAGACCATAAGCCGTGCCGAGTTCGTCACGTTTCTCATCAAGCTCACCGGATGGGAGCAGGTAAAACCGGCCCAGGGGAGCTTCAGGGATAACAACGATCCCGGCCGATTCTACTATGGCTACATAGAAACAGCCCTTCATCATGGGGTGATAAGCAAAGATTCCGATTACTTCAGGGTGAACGATCCCATCACCCGGGAGGAGATGGCCGTCATGATTGTCCGGGCGTTGGGATATGATGCCCTTGCCAGGCAGCTTTCCTTCCTGGACAGCTTCAGCGATGTGACGACCAATAAAGGTTATATAACGCTTGCCAGGGATTTCGGCATCATGTCCGGCACAAGCGGACAAAGCTTCAGCCCGGACAAAACCGCAACCCGGGAGGAAGCCGCTTATATCCTGATGAAGATGTATGACAAGCTACATGCGAAAATCCAGGAGTTGCACGGCTTTTATGCCATAAGCGCCTATAGCCAGGTGGACCTGCTGTCCTCCCTGGATTCGGTCAGCTTCGGCTGGAGCCGCCTGGAATACGATCCTGGAAGCGGTAGGGTCATCCTCAATACGTCGCGTCAAAATGACAACGAGTACGGGTTTCCACAGGGCTTTTCCGAAGTGCTGAACAAGGCTGAGGAAACAGGCTTGTCTGCTCAGCTCATGGTCGCCGTAAAGAATGAGACAGTGGCCGACCCCTCAACGGGAGCAAAAGTGCCCTTGGCAGAGTACATCCTCCGGCCCGAGATCAGGTCTTCAGTGATACGAAGCATCGCTGAGCAGGTCAATGCTGACTCGAAAGACGGCTATCCATTGAGCTTCGACGGTGTTGTCATAGATATTGAAGGTCTCCGGGCCAACGCGAAGGAAGCCTTCAATGCGTTCCTTAAAGAGCTGAGGCAGGAACTGGACAAAACCGGCAAGCTGCTTTATGTTGCCGTCCAGCCGGCAAGGCGTCCGGGCCAGGCCTATTATGACGGGTATGATTTCAGAGTCATCGGAGACATTGCCGACAAGGTGATCCTCATGGCGCATGATTATTACGCCAGGCAGCTCACCGACGGGGAAATGGCCGCAGGCTATACCACGACGCCGCTTACGCCCATCGATGAGGTCTATTACGCCCTGAGGGCTGTCACCGACAAGACCACAGGCGTACAGGACCCCGGCAAGATCATGCTCCAGATATCTTTCGATGCGGTGCAATGGAAGAAGAAAGACGGCGCAGTCGTCAACCGGGTACCGCTGAGCGTTTCCTACGAGGCGCTCCATAAGAGGCTACTGATGGATGGCGTAAGCATTCAATACTCGGACCTCAGCCAGAACCCCTATGCGCGTTTTACGGATGCCCAGGACGGCACCGAAAACATTATCTGGTATGAAGATGCCAGGAGCGTGGAGGCCAAGATGAAGCTGGCTGCCATGTTCGGGATCCGGGGAATCTCCCTCTGGCGGCTGGGCAATATACCGGATTATCCTGATCCCGAACAGAAACTGTTTTTGAACGTGTGGGACAGCGTATTGCAATTTGCCGGAAGGACTTCGAAATGAGTCCTCGGGACAGGTTCCATTGCGGATAAATTCCGGTGTACGGTAAGTTGCAGGTATCATTAGAAAAAAGGACGGTCCCTGCCTGAAAGGTGTATTCCAATGGGCCGACGGCTTATGCAAGGCATGTGTCCAAGCGGTCAATAAGATTATTTGAAATGCCGTCTGTAAAAGGATATGGGTCTTCTCAAAATCGGTCAACGGCAGTATGATAACATCAAAGGATAATATCACAGGGTGAAATCAACATGAAGCATGTGGACCTGTTGGCCGTTGAGACCATTCTTTCAGCCGCGCTGGTCTGGCTGGGCCTGTCCGGGAAACAGTTCCTGTGGATACACGACGCCAGATCCGCGGCCATTACGCTGGGCGCTGCCGGGTTCATTCTCTGTATGGCAAGTGTCGGCAAATTCATATCCGCAGCGTGGTACCATCCGCTGACCATTTGCGGCTATGTGCTCGGAACAATCCTTATGCTTTCGATGATAGCCCAGATTTTTGGGTTGAACATGCCTGTTGTCGGTAGACCTGAAACGGCATTGGTGATCATCGGGGTGTGCATTGTCCTGAAAGGCATCATTGCGAGATTTGAGCTTTTGCTGGTGAACTGACATGAATGAGCGGTTTTTCAGCCTTCCTCCCGAACGCCGGAAGAGAATGATCAATGCAGGATACAAGGTGTTTTCCGCCTACCCGTACAAAAAAGCGCCCACGTCTTCCATAGCAGAGGCAGCAGGCGTATCAAAGCCGCTGCTGTTTCACTATTTCGGCAACAAAAAAGGCTTATATCTATTTTTGCTTGAAACGGCCCTGAAAACCGCCGACAGCATTGCCGACGAGGAAGACCTGGCCGGAGAAAGAGATTTCTTCATGTACATCATGAAGAATCTCAGGCGGGAGATTCGGCTCATGAGCAAGTATCCGGATATGCTGCGCTTTCTGAATGCCGCATACTTTGAAACGGATCCTGAGGTGAGTGCGGACATCAAGCGCATCAAGGCGCGTTATATGAACCATGACACAGCCAATATTCTGGTGAACATTGACCGCTCGCGGTTTAAGGATCCTGAAGCGCCTGAAAAACTCCTGAAGCTGATCACGCTGGCCGTGGAAGGCTATATGTCTGTCAACCGTCAGGAAGTCTTTAAAAATCCCGATAAAGCCCTGAAAGAGATGGAAGCGCTTATCCTTTCGCTGCGCGACAACTACTATAAAGGATGATAACTGCCATTCTGATGATTTGGCTTTGGAGAAGCGCATGCCTGTGTTATCAAATCCTGTAAAACAGCTATCCTGATGTACAATAAGGCTCAAAACAACACATAATGAGCCTTTTCTTTATCACGCTAAAGTGATATAATGAAAAAGTGAATTGTAAAAAGACAATGTGCATGAAAACGGAGGAACAGAACATGAAGAAGTTTTTGACGTTGCTTTTGACATTGGCATTGATGGTCGCACTCGCAGCCTGCGGCGGCAGCACAGAAGCAAACCAGCCCGCAAGCCCGGAAGCAAGCCAGACTGGTACTGCCGAAACAAACCAGCCTGAAAGCACCGGGGCCGGCCAGTCTCAGGCTGAAAGCGATTTGACCTATGTGAAGGGAAAAGGCAAGCTGGTCATCGGTTACACAGAATATGCGCCCATGAACTATACCGATGAAAACGGCAATTTCACAGGTTTCGATACCGAACTGGCCATCCTGGTCTGTGAGAAGCTTGGTGTGGAACCTGAGTTCGTTAAGATCGACTGGAATACCAAGGAAGTCGAATTGAATGCCAAGTCCATTGACTGCATCTGGAACGGTTTGACCATCACTCCCGAGCGCCGGGAGACCATGGAAATCACAAAACCCTATGTGAAGAATGCCCAGGTTGTCCTGATGAAAAAAGGCGCGTCCTATAACGGAACAGCATCCCTGATCGGCAAGACGGTGGTGGCTGAACAGGGTTCCGCCGGTGAAGAAACCATCCTGAACGATGATAACCTGAAGCAGGCAAACTATGTACCCAAGAGCCTGCAGACAGAGTGCCTGGTGGAATTGAAAGCTGGAACGGCTGACGCGGCCGTACTGGACTTGACCCTGGCAAAGACCATGACCGGCAAGGGCACCAATTTTGATGATATTGAAATTGTGGATCACCTGGCTGTTGAGGACTATGGGGTAGCCTTCCGCAAGGGTTCCGACATTTGCGCGGAAGTGAATAAGATCTTTGACGGGTTCTTTGCAGACGGTACCATGGCGAAGCTGGCCGATAAGTACGGTCTTGAACTGGCTGAATAAAACCTATGCTATAATACATAGATGAAGGTCCCTGGGGCAGAGGGCTCTACCTCTGTCCCATCACTTGTTATTTGAGGTTTGAAGGATATGAATAATGTTCGTGTGATTATTGACCGGTTATCTGACAGCTTTCTGCTCAATTGCAGGCTTTTTGCATTAACTCTTTTGTTTGCATTGCCTTTGGGGCTTGTGATCGCTTTCGGATCCATGAGCCGTTTTCGCCCCATCAGGTGGCTGGTACGAACCTTCGTCTGGATAATCCGGGGAACGCCGCTGATGCTCCAGCTTCTCATCATCTATTTCGGTCCTGGCCTTTTGAACATGGCTTTTTCGTGGCCGAGCGGAACCTCCGGACGTTTTGTGGCTGCAACCGTTGCCTTTATCATCAACTACGCCTGTTACTTTTCGGAAATCTACCGCGGCGGCATCGAGAGCATACCGAAAGGTCAGTATGAAGCGGGCCAGGTCCTGGGCATGACCAAGAGCCAGATCTTCTTCAATGTCATCCTGCTCCAGGTTATCAAACGCATCCTTCCGCCGGTGGGCAACGAGGTGATCACCCTGGTTAAGGATACGGCTCTTGCCCGAATCATTGCAAACCAGGAGATAATCATGACAGCAGGCGAATACACCAGCAAGGGACTCATTTGGCCCCTCTTTGCCACGGGCATCTATTTCTTGGTGTTTGTCGGCGTGCTGACCCTGCTGATTGGCTGGCTTGAAAAGAAACTGAGCTATTTCCGTACATAAGGGGAGGAATTCCATTGCCAATCCTAGAAGTCCGAGATATTGAGAAAAACTTTGGAACGCTCCAGGTCTTGAAAAAGATCGATTTTTCCCTGGAGAAAGGCGAGACGCTAGCGATAATAGGCTCGTCAGGAAGCGGAAAGACCACGTTGCTGCGTTGCCTCAACTTCCTGGAGCGGCCTGACAAAGGGAAAATCATCGTGAACGATGAGGTCATTTTTGACGCAATGGATCCGAACACCCAGCGGGAAAGCGAATTGCGCAAAAAGCGCCTGCATTTCGGCCTGGTCTTTCAAAATTTCAACCTGTTCCCCCAGTACACGGTCCTGAAAAACGTGACCCTGGCGCTGGAACTGCTGGCCAGAGAACGCCCGGACTATAAGCAGAGGAAAAAAGCCATCTTGGAAGAGATCCGGGAAAAGGGCAGAAATCTGCTTGCCCAGGTCGGTCTGTCGGATAAGCAGGACTATTATCCCCACATGATATCCGGCGGTCAGCAGCAAAGGGTGGCTATTGCCCGTGCTTTGGCCCTGGAACCGGATATTCTGTGCTTTGACGAGCCCACTTCGGCCCTGGACCCCGAGCTTACCGGGGAAGTGCTGAAAGTCATCCGTAATCTGGCGGAGCGCCATACGACCATGATCATCGTCACCCATGAGATGGACTTTGCCAGGGATGTGGCAGACCGGGTGATCTTCATGGACGGCGGCGTCATTGTTGAGCAGGGTTCTCCCGAGGAAGTGTTCGGCAATCCCAGGGAAGAGCGGACCAAGCAGTTCCTTGCACGTTATAAGGGAAATTAGAGGACGCTTGACAATTGGAATGAACAGCGATAGGATCTTTTTGACAGGAATTAACCAACCGGTTAATCAAATGGGAGGAGAATGCATTGGAAACCGGCTCAGGGGTTGAAGCAAGGGAAAGAATCATCAACGCGGCAATAGAATTGTTTTCCCAGAAAGGCTATGACGCAACGCGGGTCAATGATATCGCCAGCGCTGCAAATGTCAACAAGGCCCTGATTTATTATTATTTCAAAAACAAGCAGGACATCCTGGATTTCATGGTCCATTCCCTGCTGAACAATGCCGTGTCCATTACCCTGGATTTTATCCATACCAATATTGTGCAGATGATCGAAAAAGGCTGCCTGGACATCCTGCCCGATCGTCTGCATTTCGTCAATGAAGAAGCCAAGCAGGAATTCATACAAAACACCTGTAAATTCTATGAGCGGGTCGTGGATTATGCCATTGAGAAAAGGAGCATCATCCGCATCCTGATGCTGGAGTCGCTGAAAAACGGGAAGCATCAGAATTCATTGTTTCAGATGATGGATTTCGTGGCTAACAATGAAAACAACCCGATTATCAAGACCATATCCAGCGCGGACCAGGATTTTGCCTACTCGGACGAGATGGTTTTATTCAGGTTTTTCTTTTCCATTATACCAATAGTCAGCTTTGCAGCATATTACGATGACTATAAAGAGGTAAGCGCGTTAAGCGACAAGGAACTTCGCGATTCTTTTCTGCGCGTGTCAAGAATCATCATTGCTTCGATGGTTTCAGGAAGTGATATTTTGCTGAGAAGTAAATAGGATTGGCGGAAATCAGAATACTTAAGGTTTGAGTTGTTTTAACCAAACGGTTAGTTAATATATTTTTTATTAACCAAATGGTTAGTTAAAAGCTCTGTCGGAGCTTTGCAGCATAAAATATATCAATCTGAATATGGAGGGGGTAATGATGAACAGGATTCAGAAAACGGCAGCCAATATGCTATTGAACTACATTGCGGATGATCCGTTGGAGAAATTGCCAAAGATCATAGAACTGGCGGAGAAGCTGGACAAGGATAATATGCATGCCACCCAGATCAAAGCGGTGCGTGAAATCCTGTCGGATGAGAATAACGTCTGGTACACGTTTGTAAAGAACCTGGTGCAGGAAGTGGACAAAAAGCCTATTAAAAAGTTTGTGGAATGCTTTATCATCAACGCCAATTTTGAAGGGTACGCGCGCGGACGGGAGATTGAGCGGAAATATGACTGCAACGTACCGTGGGCGATCCTGATGGATCCCACAAGCGCTTGCAACCTGTCCTGTACCGGATGCTGGGCAGCGCAATACGGAAGCAGACACAACCTTTCTTACGAGACGCTCGACTCCATCTGCAGGCAAGGCAAGGAACTGGGCATTTACTTCTACATATTCTCGGGCGGTGAGCCGCTTGTTCGCAAGAAGGATATCATCCGGCTGTGTGAAGCCCACCAGGATTGCTACTTCTTTGCGTTCACCAACGGGACCCTTGTGGATGACGAGCTGTGCGATGATATGCTGCGTGTAGGCAACTTCGCGCTGGCCTTCTCCATTGAGGGGGACGAGGAAGCCACCGATATGCGGCGCGGGAAAGGTACCTACCGAAAGGTCATTGAAGCCATGGAGCGCATGAAAGCCCACAGGCTTTTGTTTGGGTACTCCACCTGCTACCATCGCTACAATACCGAGAGCGTGGGATCCGATGCCTTCGTGGATGATATGATTGCGCGCGGCTGTCGGTTCGCCTGGAACTTCACCTATATGCCCGTGGGCAAGGATGCGCGTCTGGATCTGATAGCTACGCCCGAGCAGCGGGCCTACATGTACAGGCGCATCAATGAAATCCGCGCAACAAAGCCCATTTTTGCGATGGATTTCTGGAACGACGGCGAGTATGCCGATGGGTGCATTGCCGGCGGGAAACGCTATCTGCATATCAATGCGGCCGGTGATGTTGAGCCATGTGCGTTTATCCATTATTCCAACGTAAACATTCACGACGTGTCGCTTCTGGATGCCCTGCGCTCGCCTTTGTTCATGGCCTACCGCAGGAGACAGCCCTTTAACGGCAACATGCTGCGTCCCTGTCCTTTGCTGGACAATCCCGAAATGCTCCGGGAGATGGTGAAGGAATCCGGAGCGAGATCAACGGATATGGAGGCTCCTGAAGATGTGGACGTGCTTTGCGGCAAAACGGCTCCGGCTGCCAAAGCATGGGCGGAAGTGGCTGATCGGCTCTGGGCGGAAAATCCGAAAAGCCGGAAGGCAGCCTGTGAAGCTGTCCGCTGAAGCATGAAATACCATAAACGGCGTATCCCCAATGGGACATGAACCGGCCGGGGATTGCTGCAACCATTTATTGATTTGAACGAACGATGTATAATAGGGAGGCGGATGAGACATTCATCCGCTTCTCAAAATTCCGGACGCATATAGTCACGGAATGATGTACAATGGAAAACATAATGCAAATCAGCAGGAGGAAGAAATATGCAGGAAGTTTACGAGTTTCTGAAAAAGTGCGGAACGTATTATCTGGCAACTGTAGATGGTGACCAGCCCCGGGTCAGGCCGTTTGGAACAGTGGACATTTTCGAGGGCAAACTCTATATCCAGACGGGCAAGGTAAAGGATGTGTCCAAACAGATCCAGGCCAATCCCAAGGTAGAGCTTTGCGCCTTTATGGATGGAACATGGCTGAGGGTATCGGGAAAGCTCGTCAGGGATGACCGGGTGGAAGCCAAAAAGCACATGCTTGACAGCTATCCGGAGCTTAAGTCCATGTATTCCCCGGAGGATGACAACACGGAGGTGCTGTACTTCGAGGATGCGACAGCCACCTTCTATTCATTCACCAAGGCGCCGCGGGTGATTAAGTTCTGAAAAACGGTACCCGATATTTGCGGTCCGGGATGGTATGACGTGGGATGAGCTTTCCGGCGCTCTGCCGCCTGTTTCGGCGTCCGGCGGCAGGGTGGCCGGGGAGCTTTTTTGTTGGCATAAGACGGATTAGGAATGTGGAAAGCCGTTGTAAGCTGTCCGTCATTGGTCATGAACGTTAAAAACCGTTGAAACCAATATATTGTATATGGTAAAATAAGCTAAACTAAATATTGTTGTTGCAGGTACTGTGATTGACAGTTTAAAAGGGAAGCAGGTGGAATTCCTGCACGGTCCCGCCGCTGTGATGGTGAGGCATGCCGCGGCAGGCCACTGGATATCTTCCGGGAAGGTGTGGCGTGTCGATGATCCTGAGTCAGAAGACCTGCCTGTAACGAAGCACCATGACTCTACGAGCGATAGAGGGGTGTTGTGATGGGTACATGGGTTGGACCCAGTACGGGTATTCGCGATACCTCTTGACGTCTGTCGGGAGGTATTATTTGTCACAGTTGCAGAAAAACGCATTTCGATAGATGGGAGCGAAACCAATGATTACAAAGATCAGAAAGAGGGACGGAAGAGAAGTACCCTTCAACATTGAGAAGATAACCAATGCCATTTTCAAGGCCACCAGGGCTGCGGGGGAGGAAGACTATGACAAGGCCATGGCCCTGGCGGAGAAAGTCGTGGAGCAACTGCACAGAAATCCGGATATACAGGTTCCGGGTGTGGAGGATATCCAGGACATTGTTGAAAGGGTCCTGATTGAAGAGGGACTTCCCAATACCGCCAAGAAATATATCCTGTACCGGGCTGAGCGGACGCGCGTCAGGGAAATGAACACCCGGTTGATGAAGATATATGAGGAACTGACCTTCAAGGAATCCAAGGACAACGATTTGAAGCGGGAAAATGCCAACATTGACGGCGACACCGCCATGGGAACCATGCTCAAATATGGTTCCGAGGGTGCCAAGCAGTTTGGTGAAATGTTCATTTTAAAGCCCGAGCATGCCGAAGCCCATAAAAACGGGGACATTCACATCCATGATCTGGACTTCCTGACCCTGACCACCACCTGCTGCCAAATCGATATCACGAAGCTCTTCAGGGATGGCTTCAGTACGGGGCACGGGCATCTGAGGGAACCCAACGATATCCTGAGCTATTCCGCCCTGGCCTGTATCGCCATCCAGTCGAACCAGAACGATCAGCATGGCGGACAGAGCATCCCCAATTTCGATTACGGCATGGCTGCCGGTGTGGCGAAGACCTATTCCAGGCTGTACAGGCAGAACCTGGCCAAGGCACTGGAATTGCTGTCCGGCCTTACGGATGCGGCCGAACGGGTCAAAGCCGTTTCCGAAAAGCTTGCCGGAGAGAATGGTCTGCATCCGGCCCTGGTCCCCGATGAAAGCTATTTTGAACTGGAGCATAGGCTCCTTTTGGACCTCCTACCTGATGCCGATCTAATCCGTAAGGCGCAGGCCTTTGCCATGGAAAAGGCGCAGGCGGAAACCGACAGGTGTACATACCAGGCCATGGAGGCTTTCATCCATAATCTGAACACCATGCACAGCCGGGCCGGCGCCCAGGTGCCTTTCAGTTCCATCAACTATGGCACGGATGCCTCTCCGGAGGGCAGGATGGTTATCAAAAATCTCCTGCTGGCCACTGAAGCGGGCCTCGGCTATGGGGAAACCCCCATATTCCCGGTGCAGATCTTCAAGGTCAAGGAAGGCATCAACTACAATCCCGGGGACCCCAACTATGATTTGTTCAAGCTCGCCTGCCGGGTAAGCGCCAAAAGGTTGTTTCCGAACTTTGCGTTCCTGGATGCCCCCTTTAACCTGAAGTATTACAGGCCAGGTCAGCCTGAAACCGAGATCGCCTATATGGGCTGCAGAACAAGGGTGATTGGCAATGTGCATGATCCGTCCAGGGAAATCGTTACCGGACGGGGAAATCTGAGCTTCACCACTATAAACCTGCCGAGGATTGCGCTGAGGAGCAACGGGGATGTCGGTCAGTTCTTTAATGAACTGGATCAGAAGATCGATCTGGTCATTGATCAGCTCCTGGAGCGGTTTGAGATTCAAGCCCGGAAGAAGGTGAAAAACTTCCCGTTCCTGATGGGGCAGGGGATATGGATCGATTCCGACAAGCTTGGCTGGGAGGATGAATTAAGGGAGGTCCTGAAACACGGTACCCTCACCGCAGGATTTATCGGACTGGCAGAATGCCTGAAGGCCCTGATCGGCAAACACCATGCCGAATCGGAGGAAGCGCAGGCACTCGGCCTGAAGATTGTCGGCCATATGAGAAAACGCATGGATGAGGCCAGCAGGAAATACCAAATGAATTTCACCCTCCTGGCAACCCCGGCAGAGGGTTTGGCCGGCCGGTTTGTCAGGATGGACAGGGAACTGTTCGGCAACATTGAAGGCGTCACCGACAGGGCGTATTACACCAACAGCTTCCACGTTCCGGTGTACTATGGAATCAGCGCTTTTGACAAGATCAGGATTGAAGCGCCCTACCATGAGCTGACCAATGCGGGGCATATCACCTATGTGGAAGTGGACGGCGATCCCACGCAAAACCTCCAGGCTTTTGAAAAGATCATCCGGGCCATGAAGGAAGCCGGTATCGGCTACGGTTCCATCAACCACCCGGTGGACAGGGATCCTGTATGCGGGTTTACCGGCATTATCGGCAACACCTGCCCTTCCTGCGGCCGGGAAGAAGGGGACATCCGGTTCGAAAGGATCAGGCGCATCACGGGATACCTGGTGGGCACCCTTGACCGGTTCAACGATGCCAAGAGGGCCGAGGAACGCGACAGGGTCAAGCATATGTCCTTCTGCAGGATGGGGTGACAAATCAAAAGTGGAAACGTACATCAGAATCGCAGGCATTATCAGGGAATCCATCGTGGACGGGCCAGGGATACGGATGGTGGTTTTCGCCCAGGGATGCAGGCATAAATGCCCTGGCTGCCACAACCCTGAAACCCACTCCTTTGACGGCGGCACGCTGGTGACGGTGGATGCCATTATCGAACAGGCCAAAAGGAATCCTCTGCTGGATGGCATTACATTCAGCGGAGGAGAGCCTTTTGAACAGGCCGAGGCTTTTGCTGTCCTCGCCCGCGAGGCGAAAAAGCTGAACCTGGATATCATGACCTATACCGGATACACCTATGAGTACCTTGTGGAAAACGCCGTGAAACACCGGGGATGGCATGACCTGCTCGAGGAAAGCGATATCCTGGTGGACGGCCGGTTTGAAATGGATAAGCGAAACCTTCTTCTGAGGTTCCGGGGCTCGGAAAACCAGAGGATCATCGATCTCAACAAAACGCGGACCGAAAACAGGCTGGTTGTCCTGGACGAATGAAAGGGGCAGGATGATTCGGTTAGCACCCATCAAAACACGCCTCATCCCTGTGAGCACACGATGCGTGGCTTAAAACGGAAGCTTTTTTCCGCACTTCGGACAGTATTCAAAATCGGAATTGATGGAAAAGCCGCAGTAAGGGCAGAACGCAATGCCTGTGTCGGGCGTTCCAGTATTGACATGGCGGGCTATCTTTTCGCCGTACTGCTCGTTCAACGGATCTTCTTCTTCACCTGCATCGACAATATCAAACAGCGAATACCGGTTTTTACCCGTTGCGTTGCGGTAGTTGTAAACAGCGCTGTATACGGCCAGACCTATGAAGATAAGGCCAAAGGGAACCATGACCCCGGCGCCGATTGACGCGGCCATGATGCACCAAAAAACACCGAATATGGCGGCAAAGATGCTGCCCACCATCCCCATTCTGGAAGGTCCCCGACCTGGTTTAATGCTTTTCATGGATGCCTCCGAAAAATATACATTTGAATATCATTATACGCTATAAACGGCTTCCTGGCAAAACCCCGTTATAAACTGGCGTTTTGGTTGGAGTGTGTTTCTCTTAAATTTCCCTTAACCTATTGATCGTGACGTTACGTTACATGATATGCTTGAGTCGTGGGGGTGTAATGCTTGGTTAAAGGCAAAAAGGATTTGTTTACGGTGGGCCAGCTTGCCCGAAGATGCGGCGTTACCGTGCGCACCTTGCAGTACTATGATGCCATAGGTCTTCTGGTGCCGAGCGCATTCACCGAGGGCGGACGACGCATGTACGGCAGGCGCGAGATTGTGCGGCTTCAACAGATCCTCTTTTTCAAGTCCATGGGTTTTTCCCTGGAAGAGATACGGGATAAGCTCCTGCCTGCTGATTCGGCCGAACAGTTGGAATGGATCTTTGAACGGCAGAAACAGGCGCTCGTCGAACAGATGGCCCAGATACAGAAAACGGTGCAGCAGATAGAGGAGGCCATCCATGAGATCAGACTGGGAAAGGAAGTTGATGTGAGCAGGTTGTTCGCCATTATGGGAGCGGCCAGGATGGGCAATCCCTATTCCTTCATGATTCGCCACCTCAACAAAGGCCATGTCGAACAGTTCCTCAACCGTTTTGAAGATGAGGATGCTGCGGCTGAAATCAACAGGAACCTGCAGCTTCTTCATGCTGAAATGGTTGAGCTCAGCCGACGGAATGCCGACCCGGAAGGAAAAGAGGCCCAGGCACTGGCTGCCAGGCTATGGCAGTTGGTGACCCGGGTTGCCAAGGATGATCCCGCACTGATCCAAAACATCTTTGCAATCGGTGCGAGCGGGATCGACTGGCCATCCGACGACAAGGGGCAGGGCGAGGTTGTGAAATCGTTTATCGAACGTGCTTTTGCAGCCTATTTCAGGAATAATGGCATTAAACTTCCGTTCATGGAGGAGAAGCAATAATGGACGAATACATCGTGGAAGTGCAGGACCTGGTCAAACGCTATGCGAATCTCACAGCTGTAAACGGCATCAGTTTCAAAGTGAAGAAGGGCGAGGTTTTCGGACTTCTGGGGCCAAACGGTGCCGGCAAGACCACCACCCTGGAATGCCTGGAAGGCCTTCGCCGGTCGGACGGTGGCACTGTGCGCGTGGGAGGTATTGATCCCCAAACCGACGTTCGGAAGCTTCGTAAGCTGCTTGGTGTGCAGCTTCAGAATTCCTCGATGCCCGACAGCATACGTCCCAGTGAGGCCATGGAATTAATTTGTGCCTGGCACCGGATCCCGCCGCGCCGCGATCTTCTGAACATGTTCGGGCTGGATCCCCAAAGCAGGAAACAGTACCGGGAGATGTCCACGGGACAGAAACGGCGACTGCATCTTGCCCTGGCCCTTGCCTGCGACCCGGCGGTCGTCATCCTTGATGAGCCCACTGCCGGACTGGATGTACAGGGCCGGGCCCAGCTCCATGAAGCCATTCGACGGCTAAGGCATTCGGGAGTCACCATTCTGATGGCCACCCATGACATGGCGGAAGCCGAGACGCTGTGCGATCGGGTTGCCATTCTGGTAAGAGGACGCATTGCCACTATCGGGACGCCAGCCCAGATCACGTCGGCCGGCCTTGGGGAAACAAGGATTATCCTGCGCACGCAAAAGAACTGCCTGCTGCCCGGAAGGGATATCGGCGGCGCGCGCTTTGTCAGGCAGGAGGAGGATTACGGCACCTGGCTGTGCCGTGACGCCGCAGCTTCGGTCGTGGCACTTTTGCAGGAGGTGCAACGGGCTGGTGATACCGTGGAGGACCTGAGAGTGGAAAGGCCTTCCCTTGAAGAAAGATTTCTTGAACTGGTGGAAAGGGATGCGTCATGAAGGCATTGATGAAACATCTTCTGATTCAGTTTAGAATGGATATTCGTGAGCGCGGCACGCTGATGACCTACTACCTGATCCCGCTTGTCTTCTATCTTTTTATAGGGGCGGTGTTTACTTCCGTCAACCCCCTGGTAAAGAATACGCTGGCTGCGTCCATGGCCGTTTTTGCTGCAACCATGGGAGCTGTGCTGGGTACACCGGTACCCGTGGTGAAGATGCGCGAGTCCGGCGTGCTGCGTGCCTATCGCGTTTCAGGCATACCGGGATGGGCGGTGCCGTTCATCCATGGCATCAGCGCGTTCCTGCATCTTCTGATCGTTTCATCCATTATCCTGATTACCGCGCCCGTGTTCTTTGGTGCTGGCCGCCCCCAGGACTATACGGCCTTCTTTCTGACACTGGTGATGTTGCTGTTTTCTACGATTGCCATTGGGATGCTTATCGGCGCGGCAGCCCGGAGCCAATCCATGGCGGTGATGCTTTCCCAGATGGTGTTTTTGCCAACGGTCGTGCTCAGCGGCATTATGTTTCCCGCATCCATGCTGCCTGAACCGCTCAGAATGCTGGGGCGTCTGCTTGTCGGCACCTATGCCATGGAGGCTTTTTCCGGGCTTGCCTATGGTCTTGCCACCGATTTTTCCGCCCCGTGGTCCATCCTGGTTGGTGCCTGTATTGGCATTCTGGCGGCCGGGCTGGCCATGCTGAGGTTCAGGAGGATGGGAAAAAGCCCTTAGGCCATACCCCTTTTTTCGGGAACTGCCTTATACCGAACAAGACGCAAATAGATGCGGGAGGCCGGCTATCCGTTAATGGGCAGCCAACCTCCCGCTCGCTTTCGTCTTGTGCTTCTCTATGTTTCGAGGCTAAGGATTAAACGTTGGCAGGAGATTTTTTCTTTGAAGCCACGAAGGTCAGCAGGCTTGCGACAATAAGCAGTGCCGCCGATACGATATAGGAAGCGCTGTAGCTTCCCGTGGAATCCAGGATCCTGGCGGCCAGCATGGGTCCGATTACCCCGCCGAAGCCCCAGGCGGTAAAGACCAGGCCGTAGTTGACACCCAGGTTCCTGATGCCGTAGGATTCAGCTGTGGCGACAGGGAAGACGGAGAACAACGCGCCATAGCACAAGCCGGCGATGGATACGCCCAGGGCAAGCGTGCCGTACGATACGTACTGACTGAAGAACGCCATGTTTACAGCCTGCAGCAGGAAGATTATCCTCATGGTGTTCAAATGGCCGATCTTATCGGAAACCAGACCGCCTGCAATCCTGCCCAGGGTATTGAAAACAGCCAGTATCACCACAAGCAGGTACCCGTTTTCCCATTGGGCCTGTTGCTTTGCGATATTGGCAATATGACCGATAATCATCAGTCCGGCTGAGGCGGTAAAGGCGTACATGATCCACAGCTTATAGAAGTTGGGCGTCTTGATCATTTCCTTCCAGCCGTATTCCGGTCTGTTTTCAGGCTTTGAGTCCTTCTGGCTTTTTGCCGGCGATGCAGCTTTTGGCGTGTATCCGGCAGGCGGATCGATCAAGAGCTGTGAAAAAGCAATCAACAGGATGATCGCACCGAGCCCAAGGTAAAGGAATGTCTTTGAAATGCCATTGTGCTGCAGGAGACTGTTTGTCAGAGGCGATATGTAGACGGCCGCAAAACCTACACCGGAAACCACAATACCGGAGATCAGGCCCTTCTTTTCCATGGGGAACCACTTAACGGCGGGAGGTGTTGTGGACGCATAGCAGAATCCGATTCCGGCACCTCCCAGGATACCGAAGGTCAGCATCATCACGAAAGGATCCCTGGCAAAGCCGGACAAGATAAGCCCTCCGCCCAGAAGGATTCCACCGAAGGTGGAGATCAGGCGTGGACCTTTCGTGTCCTGAAGTTTTCCAGCGAAGACCATGACCAACGCAAAGCAAACGGTACATACGGTATAGGGCAATGATGCCTCGGTGCTGGACCAGCCATATTCACCGATCAGGGCCTTGCCCATAATGCTCCAGATGTAGAGCACCCCCAAAATCAGATTGATGCCTGTTGCTGCAGATGTAACAATCCATCCCCTGAAATTCCGCATAAAGATAATCCTCCATGATTAAATTTTGAACGGTTTTGATATTAAACGGATGACCCGGAAATGAATATACTTATTGACATGATACTATGAGGCGCAGCAGCTTGTAAAGCATGAATTGCATATCATGTCTTTATCGTATGATAATTTCACCCTTAAGATTATCGCGTGAATATTTCACC